>Ga0114931_10012204_pt1 | contig 10075 bp, 7 predicted proteins | sample 2SBtaG_FD_89579 | JGI IMG/M metagenome (GOLD analysis project Ga0114931, IMG submission 89579) | Deep subsurface microbial communities from Kolumbo volcano to uncover new lineages of life (NeLLi) - 2SBTROV14_V59a metaG | ecosystem: Environmental > Aquatic > Marine > Volcanic | place: Kolumbo... | reverse complement strand
TTTGGCATACACTTCTACTTCAATAGGGACAGCCTTGGTAATTTTTACATTGTACTTTCCGGCTTCACCCCTTGAGCTAATGGTACCCGGCCCTTTCAACTTTGGTGTAATTTGATTGTGTTGATAGCCTGGAGCCGATACCGATACCGGGTTGTCCACTCCTACATAAAAGACATTCATTTTTTCAGGGGAAACCACCGCCATTGATTTGGCTACGAGATATTCCTCTTTGAATGGATAATAGGTTATTTCACCTGTATTCGGGTTTTTTACCTCAATGACACCGGAAATTACTTTCGGACCTTCCGAAGTAGTCTTCACTTCGTACTGCACAATTCCATTCTCAGAATCTTCAATTACTTTGTCAATTCGTTTAAGTGGAGGCTTTTCCGTCTTCACTCCTTGTCGCTTCAAGGAGCCGCTTTCATCATACGCCTCAGCTGATAAAGGCCCAAGATAAACTTTGGGTGCTGCACTCTGGCTTGTAGCCGATACAAAAATATCTGCCCTGTATGTTTCTCCCAGATTGATAATGTTTTTATTGGATATTGCTCTTCCGGTCAAAACATCAAAGGTAAATTTAGAGGCATTGACCTGGCTTGAAAGAAACTCAAGTACAGCCGATTCCGAACTGTTGAAATCCGTCTTGATTTTGGTAAGTAAGGTGACTGCTGCAATGGCTGGAATTCCATAGAAATTGTACTCAACCCAATCCTTTTTCTCACCTTCCTTTGCTGGTGGATCTTCAGCCCGCAATGTGAGGTTATTCACTACGGCCGGATTATCTCCAACTATATTTCGGAAAGAATCTCTTGTACTCAATATGAGGTTCTTCAATTCCTGACCGTGTCCTTTATTGACCATGAAATTCGTTGAAATATCAAGGTTTCCTGGGTTCTTTAGTTCCCCTGTTTCCTCATCTACACCCACTTCTTCATATATTTTATCAATATATTCTTGAATCTGCTTGATAGCATTCGTGGCCAGTTTGTGCACCCTGACAGCAGCACGGTATTCGTCTTCAGCAGTTTTATCATCTTGTTTTTTCTCTTCAAGTGCCTTTAGCAGTCCGTCATTCTTATCAGTGATAGCACCGATGGATACTTCCAAGCCTTCATTCACAAGAGAAAATGCATTTAGAATTTCCGCAGAAACATTGAGCGCCAACATAGCTGTCAAAAACAGATACATCAGGTTAATCATCTGTTGCCGCGGTTCCTTAGGTATTGACATTTTTTATCGCGTTTTTTCGGTTCTATAATAATTAAACAAATAGCTTACTCTCGAAAGTTATCCGTTTTGATTTTGTAAACTCATGGCTGCCAGCATATTACCGTAAACGTTGTTCAGTTTAGATAAATTGCTGGAAAGCTGAGACATTTGATCGCGATATTTCTTAGTGTCTTCTATGGACTCACTTAAGGCGCTCACTGCTTCCGTAAGATTTCCTGAAAATTCATTCATCGCTTTGAGATGCGTATTGGAGTCTTTCAATTCTTCTTCATAAATGGCATTAAGTGCTGCCAGATTTTTAGATACTTTTTGCACCTGCTCATGATAATCTTTTGAATCACCGGATACATTTGCCAGTTCGGAGACAGCATTGGTAGCCTCATCATAGGATGCTTTCATACGCTTTAAGGAGCTGGCGGCTTCCTTGGCAGTAGCTGCATACTCTTCGGTTGCTACTCCGGCATCGGTCACAACATTGAGTTTTTCAAGATTTTCTCCGAATTTTTTCAGATTGTTGCCCAAACGATCAAGAAGCTCTTTCTCAATTTTGCTTTCTTCCAACATTTTATCAAGCTGTTTGGTGATAGATCCCCCACTCTGAGCTCCGGAGATTCCGGACTTTTTCTTGTATTCTACATCCGGAGCAATATCCAGTCCCGGGTAAATCTTTTCCCAGTAGTAGTCCTTGTGTGGGGGAAGAATGCCCTGAAATGCAAAAATAAATGCCTCGGTAAACATCCCTACCATCAACATAGTATTGGCTCCGTCCCAGTGCAAAATCTTGAACAATGCTCCAACCAAAACTACGGAAGCACCTACACCAATAATTAGATTTTTAAGTCTCTTAAAGAATTTCGTTTCATGAAAAGCTGCCATTTTTCCTCTTCTATTTAATTGTTAGCTAAAAATTACGTTTAAAAAAATTACTTAAAGTCACTCATCGAACGGCCCAGGAAACTCATTGCACATCGGAATCCGATGTATGCTTTCCCGGTATCTTCGTATTCCCAATCGCGTACACCCGTCTGTAGCATGTATCCAATATCTTTCCAGGATCCACCGCGCACTACCTTTCTCTTAAGGGCCAACGGATCACCTTCTTTCGAATCATACCGGTAATCAGGATTCATATCATGAACAAAGGAATATGCATTTTCATCAAATGCCGAGGAGGTCCATTCAGATACATTTCCGGCCATATTGTACAAGCCGTAGTCATTGGGCCAATAGGCATCAGCTCTCACCGTGTAGTACCCTCCATCCTCCGGGTAGTTTCCACGACCGGGTTTAAAGTTGGCCAGCAAACATCCTTTGGAGTTTCTCAGATACGGGCCACCCCAGGGATATGGAGCTTGATCGCGACCGCCACGTGCAGCATACTCCCATTCAAACTCGGTGGGCAATCGGAAAGGATCGGTAATAGCCTCGCCATTGCTACTTCTCCAGTCGTTCCAGAACCGGGTTCGCCAGGTAGAAAAGGCATTGGCCTGCCTCCAGTTGACACCTACTACTGGATAGTCATCAAATGCAGGGTGGCTGAAATACTGACGAGTCATCGGCTCATTATAGGAATAAGCAAAGTCATGTATCCACACCAGCGTATCCGGGTAAATATTTACACTTTCGCGATGAATAAATTCAGATCTTTCTTTTTCACGATTTCCATTTCCTTTACGTGCTGCAGCCTGCTAATCAAACCATTCATATTCGTAAACAAGCATGCTTTTATCAATCTCGCGTCTTCCCCAGAGGGTATTCTCTTCAGAGTAAAACATATCCTGAAGTGCTTCATAATCGTCTCCGTCTTTGCTCCAGTCTATTCGCTGGCTCCAGTCTATTCTTTCTACTTCACTATTTTCTTTGAAGTGCCCCAGCAATACATGTGCAATGGAATCTCGCACCCAAAAGACAAATTGACGATACTCATTATTGGTTACTTCCGTTGCATCCATATAGAATCCGGAGATGGAAATGGATTTATTCTTTTGCCAGAATGAACGGTTCATGTCTTCATCGCTTGAACCAATATGAAGAGTACCCGATGGCACATAGACCATTCCGAAGGGGTTAACCGGCTGCCAGTCAGGTCGATTCATCACTCCCAGAAGTTGCCCTTTATAGGCTTTGTAGCCTTTTTTGCCACAAGATCCGAGAACGAGAATCCCCGCCAGAAGCGCAGAAAATAACGCTAATTTTCTCATCATCTGATATTTAATTGATTACCTGTTTTTTAAGGAGCCGTAAATATAAAGCAATCATCAAAGTTTTTCAAACCCGTAATTGCCTTAAAAACAGCATTAATTCCAATTCTAAGTTAACGACATTTCAATTATCATGTTACAATCATTTCATTCATATGATATCTACCTTGGCAGTTAAAATGCAAGAAAGCGGGGATTATTAATGATTTTACCCTTCGATGGCATCAAAACCGGGATTCTATAATTCAAAATGATCTCATGCGTACCGGAAGATGCGACATTTAGTTGCGAAACCGTGAAGTCATAGCTATACCCGACATATAGACCCGGAGTTGCGTTTAATCCAAGCATAGCAATAACAGCATCTGCATTGTATTTATTGTATCCCCGCCAGGCCAGCCCGAAAAATAGAAAATCGTTGTAATTCAACTCAAGGCCCATATCAACCTGTTGCAGGTTCATATCGCTCTTGCTCTGCAGAAATGGATTCAAACGGAAGCTTTGGTTAAGTTTCAGCTGATACGACAAAGCAGCGATGACTTGCGGAGGGACCTGAATCGTAAAGGGTGCATTGCCTCCTTTAAAATTCATTTTACCGGAATACAAATGTTGGGCAGCCAGGCTTACCTTTAATTTCAACGTTTGGAAGAGCATACCTACACCAAAATCTACGGCTCTCGCTTGTTGCTTTACAGCCGGTAATTTGACATCATTATGATTAATAAGGCCCGGCTCGTAGTTGCCCGTAGGTGTAATTAATCGCTCACCATGTAAGGTTTTTTGAATAAATCCGGTATTTGCACCAAGGATCAGGCGTTTTTTTCCCCATTTAAATTGACGATTAAAGTTCAGACGTATAACCATATCCTGCTGCGGTCCTATCACATCATTTACCAGGATAAGGCCCACCGCTCCATTCATAGAATAAAGTGGATAAGCCGCACTCAGAAACTGCGTCTCAGGATTGCCGACTATTCCAACCCATTGGCTGCGATACAGGGCAGTTATCTCCGCATCCGTGCCATTTGCAGCGGCTGCCGGATTATAAAAAGATTGCACACGTGGAGTCTGTGACAACTGAATTAACTGCTGAGCCTTAAGCGGCATCGACCAGGTAAAGAGCAGAATTAGCAGTGAGGTATATAGTTTTTTTTTCAAGCGCTAAGCATTAAGTTAATTTATGAAACGCTTCTGTTATTGTTTTCATTACATTTCCTCATTAAAAGAGCCGGAAAAGATATGAAATTTACAAAAAAAATCGGCTGTCAGGTAATATGGGGCCGAGAAGTCGTCAGGAATCTAACTATTTGCCACTCTTCTGATTTATCAAATACAACTCAATGGCCTTGGTCATTGATGGAGCTTTTGGGATCGGAGCTTTTACATCCAAACGGAGGCCGGCATCCAGTACCGCTTTTTCCGTTGTCAAACCAAATGCAGCAATACGGGTTTTGTTTTGCTTAAAATCCGGGAAATTCTTAAACAAAGATTTAACTCCTGCCGGACTGAAAAACACAATCATGTCATAATTAACATCTTTCAAATCAGACAAGTCGCTTGCTACTGTTCTATAAAAACAGGTTTCTTGAAAATCAAATTTGTTCTCCTCCATAAACTCTGGCAAGTCTGCCCTGCGAATATCCGAACATGGCAATAGGAATTTTTCATTTTTTTTGTGCTTCAGCAACAGCGTTTGGAGGGTTTTAATCTTGCCGTCTCCAAATATCACCTTACGCTTGCGATATTGAATGTATTTCTGCAGATAGAGCGCTATCGCTTCGGAGATACAGAAATATTTCGTATCCTGCGACATCTTGATCTTCATTTCATCGCATATACGAAAAAAGTGATCTATGGCATTACGACTCGTAAATATTACTGCGGAGTAATCTGAAGGTTTTATACGCTGCTTTTGTATGTCCTTCCTGCTGACTCCTTCCACCTGTATAAACTGTCTAAATTCTATCTTAATCCCATATTTCTCCCCTAGATCGTAATAGGGCGATTTGCCGCTTTCGGGCTTCGGTTGAGAAATGAGAATCGATTTAACCTTCGTTGGCATAGCGGTCTTGGTATCCGGCATTTAAGTCGCTCCTTATTTAACACGCTTCCTATGATTTTAGGAATTTTATGGATTCCTTTAAGATCAATAAGAAGGGTATGATTTCGAGGGTGCAAATATAAAGAATTATATGAAAAAAATGCCGGTTAAGATGCGATGAAGTAAGAGCAATCCCCCGGATAAATCTTATTGACAAAATAAGCAGGAGAAGTCCTCCCGTAAGATATAAAAGCCAGAGCAATTCGCTCCCGTTCAAATAGGTCAGCAATATCGTAATCGGATATATGAGCAATCCGAAGAACTTAATCAGCTGATCGGTATAGAACTGTAAAAAACCCAAAATAAAATCAATGCCGAACACGAACGCCATCAAATGGTCAATGATCTTTTTGAAAATGTAATAAAGCAGAAGCATTGTCGCACATTTCAATAGCAGCCCAAACGAAAAGGGAGCCAGCCCGAAAAAATTCAATGCATAGGCCAACAAGAGGCTTATGCTGACCAAAGCACTTATGCGAAGGGTGATATCGATGATGAGCGGATCGGTGTCGTGATGCGAGTAGCGCTGCAAGGCCATTTTATATCGTAAGACATCGCCCAACAAAAAAGAGTAGGCTGAGGGATGAAGGATTCTGACGGAAGCAAAAAGAAAGAGCTGAAAAAGGAGAATCCAAAATACAAATGAATCGGTTTTGTACATGGGTGGGGCCTTCACGGGTATTCCTTGCATTAGCCGATGTTCATTACTTTGGGTTCCAACATTTTGCATGCTATACGGCAAGGCCAGCACACTATTGCTCCACAATTCGGAATCAGATGTCGGCACCAGAGTGTCGCTCTTCAACACTTGTGCCCCTGATAATGAAGCAAATAATACAAATAAGCATGAAATCAAGATGCGCAGCATGACTAAAAATAACTTTGATAACCAAAATGGATTTTACCGCTTCGTATTTTAAACAGTTCATCTGTGTCACGTTTGCCCAGTGCATAACTAAGTAAAAATATACCTGCCTTGGTGTCCAATGCTAAATTTACACCCAACCCCATCGGCCAACTTTGCTTTATTACAGCACCGCTTTCATCTCGTATGTAGGCCATATCCAGAAATGACCCAAGATAGGCGTATCTCCCAAATAAGTAACGATATTCGAAAGTGAGCATCCCATATTTTGAAGCCTGTAGTGACTGTTCATCAAATCCACGCAACTGACGGGCACCACCCAACAGGTAAAGCTCGTTCTGAAGAATATTCTTTCCGAGCAAGATACCTGATCTCATGCGGGCCAGAAATGTGCCCTGCCGGCCAAGAGGGAAAAAACGGGACAAGTCCAACTCCGTACGCACAATGCCATTTCCACCGCTCAGATTTTCGTATTGCTTATGGAAATCAAGTAAGGAATCATCCAAGGCTACAATGTTGGGATTGGCCTGCACACGCTTTCTCCCGCCTGTCATATTTATTCTTGCTTCATAACCCTTTCGCGGGTTGTAGAGCTGATCCAGATGCCGGGCACTCCATTCCAAGCCACTCCCCAATACCACATAATCGAGTATATCCGGCAGCTTTTGGCTTTGCCGCAAGTAAGCTTCATCTACCGTAATCAGGGAGGAGGACTGCCTTTGAAGAATGAACTTCAGATAATTCCCTCCTTCATAAAACCATGAGATACCTGCAATATGCTCCAGCAATAGGTAACTGGTATCATACTTCATCAAATGAAAGCGATAATCCACTCCTACGGGCATCGAAAACAAGTAAGGCCCTTCAAATCTCAAATCAATCTGTGGGGAAAGCACTCTTGGATTTTGCCAAAGAAAATAGATCTCTTTTCCGGAAGAAAAGGGATTTAACAAAGCGAGATCCGCCCGGCCATTTATCAAAAGTTTTCCTCCATTGGATTCGTTTCCCGGCAAAACTCCTATTAAAAAATCGAAGCGACTGCCCCCGCTGTTGCGCAAAGGCAGAACCAGCTTGGCTCCCCGTTTGGAAAAATACACTCTCGGATCGCCTACCAATTCCAAAAAAGCAAGTACCGATATTTTTTGCCGTATATCCCTGATTGCCTGCTCCGAATAGGGGCTGCCCGGCTTGATTCCCAGGTACTGAGTGAGATAGGAGCTTGAGATACGTGCGTCTCCTGCAATCACCAGAGTATCGAATAGTATCAGAGGCCCCCTGTCAACCACAAGCTGAGCTGATATCTTTGAATTGACAATCAAAATGCTGTCGAGATACACTTTTGCAAACGGATAGCCGTTATCTTCCGCTGTGCTCAATAGCCGTTCTGCAAGCCCGAAAAGTGATTCACTATTCACTTCTTTGCCATCGAAACGGTGCAGATCGGCCAATCCATCAGAAATGGACGATTCACCTTCTCGAATGGTCAGATTCAACCATTCGTACTTTCTTCCGGTATGCAAAAAAATGCAGTGTCTTTCTTGACTAATGGAGTCGATACCACTCTCCAAATAACCGTGCAGCCGAAGTTGGCCCACATATAAATTGGCTTCGTTCAGCGCTTCTTCCCTGCTTGCATACATGTTTTTCATATCCGAGTCCGTGCTGATAAGCGTATCGGGACAAAGCCTCCACTTCAGACTGTCCTGTGCATGCAAACAGGATATGAGGAAATAGAAGAGCAGGAAAGGTATGATATTTGCCAAATGCAATCTCTGCATAAAAATCAAAGTTACACGCTTTAAGAAGATTGTACCATGGCCGGAATTTACATCCATATCCCCTTCTGCCGAAAAAAATGCAGCTATTGCAATTTTCATTTCAGTACCAATACCCGCTTCGTAGATCGCATGACAGACGCCATTATAAGGGAGTTGCAAATGCGTACTTCCTGGCTGGATAATTTGCAAATTCAAAGTATCTATTTCGGGGGTGGCACACCTTCCCTCCTTTCAATGCAGCAACTTCTTAGAATATTTCATGTTCTCGAAAAAGAATTTGATCTGCAGCACTGTAGCGAAATCACTCTGGAAGCCAATCCTGATGATCTTTCTTCCGAATACCTCTCATCCCTTAAAATGGAATCACCCGTTAATCGTCTCAGCATAGGTGTTCAGTCATTTCATGATCATGAGTTGCAATTGATGAACCGCAGCCATACATCTGCCGAAGCTCGAGATTCGCTATATCGTGCCTCGAATGCCGGATTTAGCCGCTTCAACATTGATCTGATTTTCGGCATACCGGGTCAGAGCCTAGGTGCCTGGCAAGAGAATCTGAAGGAGGTGCTTGCTTTCGACCCCGATCATCTTTCCTGTTATGCCCTTACAATCGAAGAAAAAACCGCTTTCAGGCGCTGGATTGATATCGGCCGCATTTCTCCGGTTTCGGAAGAAGAGAGTGCAGCAGCATTTTTATTCACCCACGATTATCTCAGTGGCAAAGGATATGAGCATTACGAGATTTCTAATTATGCACGCAAAGGCAAATATGCTGTACACAACAGTTCCTACTGGTTGGGAGCCCCCTATCTCGGTATTGGACCTTCGGCTCATTCATTTGACGGTCGCGGCAGATATTTCAATGTGCCCAACAACATGAAATACATGAAGAGCCTCGAGGATGGAAAACTTCCCTCTGAAACGGAAATACTTGAAAAAAGGGATGAGTACAATGAATATATCATGACCGGCTTCCGTACAAAGTGGGGTGTACACACTTCCCATATAAGCAAGCACTTTCCTGAATATCTGGAGTCATTTCTAAAAGGGATAAAGCCCTTTAAAGAGAGGCAATTACTCATGGAAAAAGAGGGCCATTACACTTTAACGAGCAATGGGATGTTGCTTTCGAACCATGTAATTTCCGAGCTTTTCATACTTTAACGCATGATCACATCTTCCCTACCAAACCAGCGCAGAGAGAATCCGAATGCGAGAAGGGCAAGTGCTACCAAAGCCAACATGGCCTCAGCAAAATAAAGATAATTCAGTGTGCCGGCCATGATTTCTTTGGTAATCAATGAGATATTGACAATTGGTATGAGTGCCGTTGTGGCGCTCAGTTCCACACCTGGTAACATTCCGAAAATAGCCGGAAAAATGACAACCATGATCATTGGAGTGACCATGCTCTGAGCTTCTTTGAATGATCGCGCATAAATCGAGAGGCTAAGCAAAGCACTCGCAAAAAGCAGGGTGAGCGGCAACATCATGAGCAAAAGCATAAGAATGGCCCGCGGCTCCATGATGGAATAAACAGTATCGAGGAGCTCAGGTGGCAAAGTATCCAGAAAGTTTAGTGAAATCAGAATACCAAAAACAGAGACAATGGCCGAAGTCAGCCCGGCAAGCATCACCACCATCGTCTTGCCCAGAATGATCTCAAACTTAGCTGCGGGGCTCGTCAGTATGGTCTCGATAGTACCGCGCTCTTTCTCACCCGCTGCCAGGTCAAGGGCCGGATACATGCTGCCCGTAAAAGCGATGATAATGAAGAGGTAGGGCAGAAATCCCCCGATGAGCTTACCGATTATCTCTTTCTTACTTGCCACATTTCTTTTCTCTACGATCAATACTTCTGTCATTCTGCGGTCTATTCCAAGGTCTTTGTATCGCT
>Ga0114931_10012203_pt1 | contig 10075 bp, 6 predicted proteins | sample 2SBtaG_FD_89579 | JGI IMG/M metagenome (GOLD analysis project Ga0114931, IMG submission 89579) | Deep subsurface microbial communities from Kolumbo volcano to uncover new lineages of life (NeLLi) - 2SBTROV14_V59a metaG | ecosystem: Environmental > Aquatic > Marine > Volcanic | place: Kolumbo... | reverse complement strand
TTTAGTATGGCCTTTGGTGATCTACCAGCGATAAGAATTCAATTTTTATGAAAAAACGAATACTTCTTATCATAATATCGATAATTACCATCCTGATAATTGCCACATATTTTTCTTATGATTACTGGCTTGAAAGAAAATTAAAATACCAGTTTTCTGAGATCATTAGTAAGGATTCTAACAATCTATATACCTATTCTTTTACTAAGCTCAACATTCATTTGCTGGAAGGTTCAGTCGATCTATATGGAGTTTCCATTCAGCCAAAAGAAAATGCCTTTGATAGTTTAATATCCATGTCGAATGGCATTCGTTACCTACTCTCCCTCAGCCTGGACAAAATAGAACTTAATGGTTTAGAAATTAAGAAATTTCTTTCAACAGGAAAGATATATGTCAACTCACTAATTATTTCAAAACCAATTTTTAAGTATTATTTCCACCCTCAAAAAAGAAAGGCATCCAGTAATCTTGTACTAAACAACTTATTTAGTGATAAGTTTAAAGAAGCCAATATTAAGGACTTCCTCATTCACAAAGCATTGGTTAAAATTATAGATTTTAGTAAGTCAGGGCCTGCTGTAACCATTCAAGATTTGAGCGTTGAGTTGAAAAGCGCCCACTTAGACAGTGCTACATTAAAACAATTTACCCCAATAGAATATACTGACATACAAGCTAAAGCCGCAGGGGTAAATATAAATGTTGCAAAAGATTTTGAGCTCAACTCTGATTCAATATTATTTAAAGTTAAAGAACAAACCATAGAACTAAACAGGTTCCAGCTGAATCCTAAGTTTAGTAAAAAAAACTTTGCAAAAGCATATAGAGTACAAAAGCAATGGGTTGCATTACATTTGCAAAAGCTGATTATCAGCCAGATAAATTTTAATGAATTTGTACGTACAGGTGCTGTTGATATAGGTAAAATGGTGCTGCAGATACCCAATATTGCCTTATATAAAGACAAACGAAAACCATTACCCCCTTTCAAGAAGAAAAAGTTACCTGCTTCTGCTATCAACAGTATTCCATGGAATATTGCTATAGATAGCATAGCCGTTATTCAAGGTTCAATTAGTATCGAAGAAACGAGTGCCCTAACCGGTAAGGACAGTCACTTAACCATCAATAATCTTAGTGCCCTTATCTTAAATTACACCAACGACTCGGTTAAACAGGATGAATCACCTCAATTAACTATTGATGCTTCGGCTTTGGTTATGAATAAGGCAGCAACACAAATAGAAATGAAATTTAACTTAAATAGCCTTAATGACCATTTTATTGCCAATGGAAATGTTGGAAAGGTAGATGCGAAAGTTTTTAATCCGGTATTAGAACCTATTATGGGGATAAAAGTAACTTCCGGAACAATAAACAATCTTAACTTTTACATTAACGCTATGGATACCCTAAGTACCGGCAACCTCGACATAGAATATAAAAATATTAAAATTGAGGTCCAACACACAGACACCACAGCCAACAAAAACAAAAAAGGCTTCATCTCTTTAGCTGCCAATACCATTATCAAGCGTAATAACCTTAGAACACAAGGTAACTACCGGCAAGGGATAATTAATACCAAACGTGTTTTAGAGAAAGATGTATGGCCCTATTTGTGGCATTCCATTCAGTCAGGATTAGTCTCAACCATGGTGCCCGTTACCAATAATAAAGAAGCTAGACATAAGCAGAAAAAAACTCGACAAAAACTAAAAGCCAATAACAAGAAGAGATAGCCTAAGATGGTATGTTAATCTAAATGCAGTTTAGATAATAGCTTAAAAAGTAAATAGGTCCCGATGATAGAAACTAGTCCAAGGATAAGCCCTTGGGTTATGTTTTCATATACAAACCCTCCAATAGAAAACAAGGCTGAATAAATGACCACTGATCCAACAAAAACCATTAATAATTGCCTGGGCATTTGCCAAGCTACGCCATTGCCATGGTCAACAGGATCACCATCAGCTTTGGCCTTATCAACAACCTTCTTCCAGCCAGGCCCTCCAGGTTGAGTGAGGGCATAAAATCTGCGCAAAACTGCCTCGTCTTCTGGCTTAGTTAAGAGTGTAGTAAGTAACCATGCTACTGTTACCAGCGACACAGTAATCAAGAGTTTAACAGTAAATCCATCTAAAATGGCTGTTGCTATGGAGCTGTCATCAACAAATAATACAAGTATTACGGCCACTATGGTGGCTACCACCATGGCCACAATTTCTGTTAGAGCATTTATCCGGTACCAGAACCAACGTAATAAATAGATAGCACCAGAACCTGCTCCTGACAAGAGTAATATATTGAAGGCTTCGGTGGCATTGTCAAGCAGAGTTAGCGATAAAAAACCGGCTATTACCATCAACAAAACTGTAGTTATTCTCCCCATGCGCACCATCTCCTTTTCAGTGGCATCGGGTTTCACAAAACGCTTATAAAAATCATTCACCACATACGATGAGCCCCAGTTAAGGTGGGTACCAATAGTTGACATATAGGCTGCAATTATAGAAGCCACGACTAAACCAATCCAACCTGTACCTAATTTTGAGAGCATTACAGGATAGGCAATATCATCTTTTAAATAGGTAGGATCAATATGTGGAAAATCAGCTTGAATAGAAGCAAGATCAGGATAAATCACCAATGATGCCAAGGCAACGATGATCCATGGCCAGGGTCTGAGAGCATAATGAGCAAAGTTAAATAATAAGGTAGCGCCAACGGCATTTTTTTCATCTTTGGCAGATAACATGCGCTGGGCAATATAGCCTCCACCACCCGGTTCTGCCCCTGGGTACCACACCGACCACCATTGCACAGCAACAGGAATCAGCATGAGTGGTATCCATACGGAAGGATTAGAAAAATCGGGCAACACCCCCAACTTATCTTGAATGGCTGGGTTTTGGATCAATTTACGTAGGCCACCAACTTCCGGTTGTCTTACTGCTACAATAGCGGCATAAACTGCTCCAAACATGGCAATACTATATTGGAAAAAATCGGCCCATACCACCCCTTTAATACCTCCTAGCGCAGCATAAAGCACTACTACTACAGAGGCACCTACTACCACAACCCAAGGCTGTAAGCCAAGCATTACACCTCCTATTTTAATAGCGGCCAACGTTACCGATCCCATAATAAGAGTATTAAAAAATATCCCCAAATAAATAGCTCTAAAACCTCGAAGGAAAGAAGCCATTTTACCACCATAACGAATTTCATAAAATTCGAGATCCGTCATTACCTTAGATTTACGCCACAATCGCGCATAGATAAATACGGTTACCATACCCGTAATTAAAAAGGCCCACCATGCCCAATTTTTCGCAACACCGTTTTCACGCACAAACCCGGTAACCAGGTTGGGGGTATCAGCTGAGAAGGTACAAGCTACCATTGATATCCCTAACAACCACCATGGCATAGACCTACCACCAAGGAAAAAATCACTGGCACTTTTTCCTGCGGTGCGTGAAGCAGCCCAGCCAATGCCAATAACAATTAAGAAGAAAATTCCGATAATAGTCCAGTCGATGGGTTGTAATAATATTCTATCCATTGTAATAATGTGTCATATCGTGTAAAATATTACCATAAACCGGGTATTACTGCTTTCCGGTTCGATGGGTAATCTATAAAATACTTTTGATACCATTTGTGATGTGCCAAGGCTCTCGGAATCAAATTGGCTGCAGTCCAAACTGCAAAGGCAAAGGCCGGCAGGTTTAAACTCATTAAGGCATACCCTGTCCATTCAATTATTTCACCCATGTGATTTGGACAAGAAATTTTTTCGAATAAGAACCCTCTTGGTATGCTATATTCTTTGTTATCGCCATTACGCAAATTAATTAGTACTAAATCTGACCGCCAATTTATATAGGCTCCAATACCAAAAATTAATATGCCGGCAATAAACTGAATACTATAGAACCAAGATATTGGATAGAGGGCAAAATTTCCTAAATAATAGCCAATGAAAAATCCGTTAAACATATTGAAAGTAATGGCTAACAAGACAATTCCTAAAGGCATTTTTTTACTTCTATCCTTGATTCGAAAGGGAAAAATAAAAGTTCGATGAAAGTAGTGCGCTACGAATATAAAAGTTAAGAACCAAGCTATATAATTGATTGAAGCAGCATTAGATAGCACAAAATAGAGTACCAACAACAGCGTAGGGCTTTCCATAACAATCCAGGCCAACCGGCTATTAATTAGCTTACCCCATTTACGAGAAGCATGGCGGCCATAGGGAGCTACAATTTTGAGGTTTACTAAAAAAACAATCACCCCGATCCATATCCAGGCAACAATAACCTTATTAAAAATTTCTTCTGACATTTCGTGTGTGCAATAAAGGCACTAATTAACATAATTTTTACCAGAAACAATTAAAGAAAATAATTATCTAAGAGTTTTGCGAATGGTTAATCAATAATGCTATATTTGCACTCCAAAACGGCTAAAGCGCTGTTTTTTTACATAGATAAACTTATATTGGAGAGGTGGGTGAGTGGCTGAAACCAGCAGTTTGCTAAACTGTCGTACTTGGAAACGGGTACCGGGGGTTCGAATCCCCCTCTCTCCGCAATACAGCACTCGGGGTATAGTCCGCCAACTGGTGGATAAACTCCGACCGGTTATCGTGCTTGGCGCGATTTTGTACCAAATGAGGTACGTTTTTACTTATTGAATTTTACACCACTCGGGGTGTAGTCCGCCAACTGGCGGATAAACTCCGTCCGGTTATCGTGCTTGGCGCGATTTTGTACCAAATGAGGTGCTTTTATACTTACTGAATTTTACACCACTCGGGGTGTAGTCCGCCAACTGGCGGATAAACTCCGTCCGGTTATCGCGCTTGACGCGATTTTGTACCAAATGAGGTGCTTTTATACTTACTGAATTTTACATCACTCGGGGTGTAGTCCGCCAACTGGCGGATAAACTCCGTCCGGTTATCGCGCTTGGCGCGATTTTGTACCAAATGAGGTACGTTTTTACTTATTGAATTTTACACCACTCGGGGTGTAGCGTAGCCCGGTCATCGCGCCTGCTTTGGGAGCAGGAGGTCGCAGGTTCGAATCCTGCCACCCCGACATTTGCTACTGGCAATGTGCCAGTTTATAAGAAGAAATCTGGAGTTGAAAATTGATAAAATAAATTTTGAATTTCAGGTTTCATGCTTTTTGTTGATGGTCCATTAGCTCAACTGGATAGAGCAGCTGCCTTCTAAGCAGCAGGTTTCAGGTTCGAGTCCTGAATGGATCACCAAACCCATTATTTTAGTGATATTGGGTCTTTTGTGCCGATCTTTCTGAAGTTAATAGAATATTAGCATCAATAACGCATTAAATCTTGAGCAAGCACAAAAAAGAACAGACAAGAGGCGAAGAATGGCTTAACTCTATTTCCCATGGCATTACAGCCCTAAGTGCTCTTGGTGGGTTTGTTGTACTTATTTGGTTTGGGACAAAAAGCGAGAAAGACTGGAGTTTGTTTAGTGCAATTTTTTATGGCCTAAGCTTAGTCGCCCTCTATACTTTTTCCACCTTATATCATGGTTTGCGACATGTAAAAGCCAAACGTGTATTCAATATCCTCGACCATTGCGGCATATTCCTGCTCATTGCGGGCACCTATACCCCGGTATTACTTATCGCCATTGGAGGGGTAACCGGTTGGATATTTTTTGGCATACAATGGGGGATGGCAGGTGTGGGAATTGTTCTCAAAGTGTTCTATACAGGCAGATTTAAAGCACTTTCTACCATCATCTATGCAGTAATGGGTTGGATTATTGTTTTTAAAATTGGTTTGCTAAGAGCTTCTTTGCCGGCTCCCGCCTACTGGTTACTTGTTTCGGGAGGCCTCTCCTATACAATTGGCATCATCTTCTACAGCCTTGATTCACGGATTAAATTTGCCCACTTCATCTGGCATTTATTTGTAATGGCCGGTAGTATTCTTCATTACATCATGATGGTGATGTATATTTTTCAATAACTATGTAGGATGAATATTGTTAAGCTTTAGCCAAGGCCATTTTATCATAGCTGCCGGTACCTAGTTTATTGAGCAACATCAAATGACTTTTTAAAGCAGTAAAGTATGATTTATGCTGATAATAAGGAACCTTAAACTCAGCTGCGGTTTGTTTTACTATTCTGGAAACTTTTCGATAGTGAATATGACAGATATTGGGAAAAAGGTGATGTTCAATCTGGTAGTTAAGGCCGCCTATAAACCAAGATAACACTCTGCTTTTATCTATAAAGTTAGCAGTTGTTTTCATCTGGTGAATTGCCCAGTGATTCTCAAGGCTTCCACTTTCCGCTTTATAAAATTCTGTTTCCTCAATAACGTGTGCTACCTGAAACACAAAGGCCAGTATTGCACCGCAAATGATCAGCATCAAGAAAAATCCGAGCACAATTTGCCACCAGGGTAATGGGATTAATAGTATTGGCAACACCAAGGTTAATGCAATATACCATACCTTGTTTATTACCAATTCAGTTAATGCCTTCCATAGTGTTGTACCTTGCCCCTTTAGCAAATTTTTCTTGTTGTAGCGAATAACAGACAGAAAGTCCTTACTAACCAACCAATATATCTGCATAAAACTATACAGAATGGGCGCGTAAAAAATTTGAAATTTATAAATCCATCTTCTCTTTTGATTAGGAGAAAAGCGCATTAGACCTATATTAATATCTTCATCATAATCATCTACATTGGTAAATGAATGATGCAACACATTATGTTGGATTTTCCAATTTACATGATACCCACCAACGAAATTAATTATGTAACCCAAGGCTCCATTCACTTTCCTATTACTTGAATATGAACCATGATTTGCATCGTGCATCACTCCCATGCCAATTCCAGCCATACCAAAACCCATCATTGCCCACATAAGCATTACTGACCAGAGACTTGCTATTACTCCTGTAAGCATTAGGATAAAAGGAATAAAATATAGGCTTATCATAAACACTGTTTTTAATTTCATATTGAAATTAGCGTATTTTGATATGTTGTTAGATTTAAAATAACCATTTACCCTTTTTCTTACTTCACTAAAAAATTCTGGCTGGTCTTGAAGATTAAATTTTATACTTGGGATACTCATATATTAAGATATTAGCATGCAAAGGTAGGGCTATTTAGCACGCAAACATGAAAAAAATGAAAATTAATTAAACTCACGAATCCACTTCATAATAATAGTGCCTACCAAATTATAGCAAAACAAATTAATTATTAATTGCTGATAACGTTAATGGTTAATATATTGCATGCCTAATTAACTCTTTCCTATACTGAGAGAAAATACTGGATTTGGATACAAGACCAACATAATGGTCATTTTCATCAATTACCGGCAAATTCCAGGCATTGCTAATTTCAAACTTATGAATAACCTTCTGCATGGGGTCACCAATATAAACTTTTTGCGGTGGTTGAGTCATTAAATCTTTAGCATAAACTTCGTCATATTTGTCATTGTCAAACATAATTTCACGAATCTCATTCAGGAGTATAATGCCATGCAGTTTATTCTCTTCATCAACAACAGGAAAAATATTCCTTTTCGACCTAATTATGGCTCTTACTAACATGCCCAGCGTATCTTCAGGATGAATAGTAACCAAATCCTTTTCTACTAACCTTTCAAGGTCCAATGCCATTAGCACACTGCTGTCACTAGGTGTCCCGGAACTACCATCTTGCTCACCATGATTCATCTCTGATAGCTTTCTATTATAGGTAAGTACCACATCAGACGAGGTAATAATTCCAATCACCTTTTTCTGCTTAGAATCATCAACCACCAGCGCCTCATCCATAAAGCTATCATTCATTAATTTATTGGCCTTTTCTAGGTTGTCACTAGGTATAACTACTGGAATTTGGGTGTACATTAGATCCCGGGCATTTTTAATTTCAGTATTCGGGTCATGCAGCACATGAGTAATATCATCAATATTAAAACCGCCAACTAATCCGCTATGCTCATCAACGACAGGAAATACCCTTTGTCGAGAATGGTCAACTAATTCGAGAATATCTTTTATGTCGGTATTTTCATCAACTACCGAAAATTTTCTGCTTCTTTTATAACATTCACCAACTGTAGTGCCTGTTATTATTTGAGGTGAATACCTGCCAAAATGCGCCTGTGAATAGTTCATATTGGGCACCTGGCTACGATAAATAGTCCATTTTCGTGAAATAAAATATGCAATTGTACACACCCACATTGTGGGTAATAATAATTGATAGTTGCCGGTGAGTTCACTAACCATAATAATGGTTGATAATGGTGTATTGGCAGCAGCAGCAAAAAAACCGGCCATACCAACAATGGTAAAGGAAACCGGATTAGCAATTATGCCGGGCATCATCCTCTGAAACATAAAGCCAATAGAAGTACTTACAGTACCACCAATAACCATAGATGGGCCAAATACCCCCGCACTACCTCCTGAACTAATTGAAAATGAAGTAGTGAGTATTTTTAGTAGGCCTATTGTTAATAAGAGGGCAATGCCAACATGCTCAATACCATTATTAAATATTTCTTGCAATATTCCATAACCACCTCCCATAATATCTACAATATAGGTGGTATCGTCCATTAGCATAATCACAGTAAACCCAAGCAAGCCAGTCAGTAGTCCACCGATGGCCGGCTTAAAAATGTTATTAATCTTTAAACGTTTAAAGAGATCATTAACACCATAAAACACCCTGATATAAATATGTGAAAGAAGGGCTAAGGCTATCGCCAGGACTAAATATGGAAGCAGTTCTTTCGGGGATGAAAAACCCACAGAGCTTGGTTCGATAAACATGTGATGCCAGCCAAATACCATAGAATATACTGAATATGCTATAATCGAAGCTACGGTTGAAGGTAATAACACCTCTGCTTCGATTTCAGGGTCTGAATAAAGCACTTCGGCTGCAAATATGGCACCTGCCAACGGTGCGTGGAAGATGCTACCAATCCCAGCACCCATTCCTGAGGCCATTAACCACCTTCTTGTTCGGGTATTTAATCCAAGTTTCCTACCAAGAAAACTACCAAATCCGGCACCTATCTGAGCTATCGGCCCTTCCCTACCTCCGCTACCACCGGTACCAATTGTAGCTACTGAGGCAATTAACTTAACAATCGGCACATTAGTTTGAATGATGCCTCTTTTTTTATGATAAGCTTTTATTACCTCATCAGTACCATGCCCTTCAGCTTCTGGTGCAAATGTGTACACAATCCAACCGGCAAATAAACCGCCCAGGGTTGGAATTATAATTATCAAATAAGGTGTAAAACTGCCTGTCCCAAGATGAAACAGTTCTGTTTCACCCCCGGGTACGAGTGGGGTTAAACCCATAAAAGAACCTAATGAGAGTTGCCGAACATACGACAATAATAGCTGAAATAAGGCGGCTCCCAAACCGCTTACTACACCAATTACACTACCATAAATCAGCCATTTGCCAGCCAGCATAAAATCGAACTGCTCGCGTAAATATTTAAGGCTAAAAAGTTTAAGTAGTTTCATGAAAACCCCTTCGGTAAATTAATCCCCAATAGTAAACAAACTATGTTTATGGCGGAACAAAAAAAGGATAATAACACATTACCGGTAACATTTTTAATGCTACTGGTAGCATATTCACCAAAAATTCATTTTTTTACCTAAATAATATAAGGCTCATTTCCTAAGGAGTATTTCTTAGTGTCTCTAACAAATACTTCCAGAATTTTTGCACTGAACTTATCTGTGCTTTTTCATCGGGTGAGTGTGCCCCTCGAATATTAGGACCAAAAGATATCATTTCCATCTCCGGATAATTAGTACCTAATATTCCGCACTCAAGGCCGGCATGGACAGCACTAACATGGGCTTCTTCATGATGTAATTCTTTATAAAGGTCTTTCATTATCTTGACAATGCTTGCATCTGGCCTGGGTGTCCAGCCAGGATAACCTCCATCATCTTGCACAATAGCACCCATAGGCTCAAATGCACCTCGGATA
>Ga0114931_10012202_pt1 | contig 10076 bp, 8 predicted proteins | sample 2SBtaG_FD_89579 | JGI IMG/M metagenome (GOLD analysis project Ga0114931, IMG submission 89579) | Deep subsurface microbial communities from Kolumbo volcano to uncover new lineages of life (NeLLi) - 2SBTROV14_V59a metaG | ecosystem: Environmental > Aquatic > Marine > Volcanic | place: Kolumbo... | reverse complement strand
TTTTTCTAGCAAATACTTCTTCGCAATTGCTCCGGCCGCAACTCGCATCGCTGTTTCACGCGCAGAGGATCGACCGCCACCACGATAATCGCGGACGCCGTATTTCTGTTGATAGGTGTAATCAGCGTGTCCCGGACGGAAGGTATCTTTGATATTGGTGTAATCTTTTGATTTCTGATCAACATTATCAATGATTAAACCAATTGGCGTGCCCGTGGTCTTGCCTTCGAAAACACCCGACAAAATCCGTACCTGATCGGGTTCTTTTCGTTGAGTGGTATAACGAGACGTTCCCGGCTTACGCAGATCAAGATCCAGTTGCAGATCTGCTTCAGTGATCGCCAGTCCCGGCGGACAACCATCCACAATCGCACCTAAAGCCAGACCGTGGCTTTCGCCAAAAGTCGTCACACTAAACAATTTTCCGAATGTATTTCCTGACATGATTTTTTTAAAAGCTAAATTGCAATCTGATAGTCTATCCTATATCGAATTGAATTTTCTTAATAGGGACATTGAATAATATATCCCTGAATCGATCAGAGCTTCTATAACTTGGGAGCCTGGCTTTCAGAGTTCCAGGATTTCATCCATCCTGTCGAGTCCTGCTTTCTTGTGAGTGATGAGTATAATGCTGGCATCAGGTTTATAGTCGATGATTGCATTCAGTAATTTCTTTTCCGTCATCGTATCCAGACCTTCCCCCGGTTCATCGAGTATCATTATGGGGGCATTTTTTAACAAGGCTCTCGCAATCGCGATTCGTCGTGACTGACCTCCTGACAGTTTTAATCCGGCTTCTCCAACCCAGGTTTCATAACCATCGGGTTGTGAAATAATAAAATCATGTATCTGTGCTGCACCACAGACCTGTTCAATTTCCTTTTCGCTGGCATCAGGATTTGCCAGCAGCAGGTTTCTTTTTATTGTGCTATTAAATAAAACGGTTTGTTGTGTAACGTCACTGAAATATTGACGGCAATCATCACTCTGGAATTCCTCCAATGGATAACCACCAAGCGTTATTTTGCCGTCGGTTATGGGCCAAAACCTTAATAGTAAATTAGTAATACTGGTTTTACCGACACCACTTTGTCCTACGATTGCCAGCTTCTGACCTTCGGCAAGATGAAAAGAGAGTGACTGGATAGTATCTGTATCACCGTCAAGATAGCGAAAACTGACATTCTCGAATTCAATATCGTAATTTTTCGGTTGAGGTGATGGATGATGAGGTTCTGTTATGAGCGGCCTTGTGTCTATAATTTCAAAGACACGTCTTGCGGCCTTCATTGTTCCAGGCAGGAGTTGAAATGCCAGCGGCAAAGGTGCGATAGCTTCAAAACTGGCAAGTGCAAATAAAGCGAGCATAGGAATGTTTTCAGGTTGAACTTGCTGATTTCTGACCAGAGGAATTGTGATGAAAATCATCAACCACATCGCCAGATTTGCACACAATCCAATCGCTCCCTGTGAGAACCCAGCCAGCCTGGCATGCTGTTGTTGATCATGAATCAGTTCTTCAGACAGCCGTGAAATCTTTTTGGCCTGTTGATCAGCCGCACCATAAACCAGTAATTCTCCCATGCCCTGGATACTATCAACGACAGCAATTCGAAGATCGGTTTTTTTCTGAACTATGCGCTCGCCAGACTCTCTGGCAAGTCTATTGACAATTAAAGGAATAATGAGTCCTGCGATCACTAATAAGACAATTTCTGCGATCAATAGCCGAGTGTCATAACGGTATAAGAACATGCCATAAAGTATTACCGCGATTAAAGCGACAATCACGGGTGACAAAATTCGGAGATAAAAATTTTCCAGATGATCAATATCTGATCGAATGCGACTTAAAAGATCACCGCTATGAAAATTCTGTAAAACGGCAGGAGCCAGGGGTTCCAGATGTTCATAAAACCAGACACGTAGTCTGGACAATATTCTGAATGTTGCTTCATGTGTGATCAATCTTTCTGCATAGCGACCAGCCGTTCGGACAATGGCGAAGCCACGGATAGCGGCAGCAGGTGTGAAATAATTGATCTGGGTAATGCCAGCAGCTCCGGCAATTCCCATAACCGTGATAAACCAGCCAGCCAGGGCAAGTAATCCTACATTGGCTATGATCGTGATCACTGAGAGAAGAATCCCTAACAACATCCAACCCCAGTAAGGTCGAAATAACAGAAGCAAATGCCATAAAATTTTTAAGTGACTGATCATCATGCAACATCCGAAAAAGTATTGATCAGTTCTGAATACAAACCTGATTTTGTCAGTAATTCCTGATGGGTTCCTGACTGAATAATTCTTCCCTGATCCATGACCAGGATCTGATCAGCATTTTCGACGGTTGCCAGTCGATGAGCGATCATGATCAGTGTTCTGTTTTCTGCCAGTCCATCAATACTTTTCTGTATTAACTGTTCACTTTCTGAATCAAGATTTGCCGTTGCTTCATCAAGCAGGATAATCGGTGCATCTTTTAAAAATGCTCGCGCCAGAGAAAGCCGCTGAATTTCTCCTCCAGATAGACCCTGCCCACGTTCTCCGATCGTAGTATCATAACCATCTGGCAGGTTCTGAATAGTTTGATCAATTTGAGCATGTTTTGCCGCTGATTGGATTTGATCTTCGGTGGTCGCTGTCATTCCAAGAGTAATATTCTCCCGGATCGTACCCTGGAATAAATGTGGATTTTGTGGAACCAGGGCAATCTGTTCTCGCCACTCTTTTATGTCGAGTTGGTTGAGAGGAATATTATTAATCGTGATCCTGCCCTTAGAGCTCTGGATAAAACCGGCTAAAAGCCGAATGACGGTACTCTTTCCGGCACCACTTTTTCCAACCAGAGCAACACGATATCCCGCCGGGATCAAAATACTAAAATTATTAAGTGCTTCACCCCGCTCATGGTAGGAAAAAGATACCTGCTCAAACTGGATGTTTACTTTATTAGTTTGTGTGTATAGAATGGGATTCTCGTCTTGATCAGGCAGAGGTTTTTCCAGAATATCCAGCATCTTTTCAGCTGCGCCGATGGCCTCTAAACGTGCATGGTAATGTGTGCCCATCGTTCGTAAAGGTAAGTAGAATTCAGGTGCAAGTAAAAGTGCAAAAAACCCGTAAAAGAAATTAATTTCACCATAGAGCAGACGAAATCCGATCAACACGGCGACAATCGCGATACTGATACTGGCAAGGAATTCCAGAACCAAAGAGGAAAGAAAAGCCACACGTAAGACAGACATGGTGGATTTTCGATATTCATCTGAAATTCGCCTGATCGTCTCAATTTCACGATGACTGGCATTGAAGATTTTCAAGGTACTCAAACCCTGGATCATATCCAGAAAATGGGCACTCATCCGTGCCAGTTTACGCCATTGTTTTTTATTGAGTCGTTCTGTGCCTTTTCCGATCAGAATCATGAAGAAAGGAACCAGCGGTGCTGTCAGTAAAAGTACCAGGCCTGAGATCCAGTCAATCGGAAAAACAAAGACCAGAATAGAAAGGGGGATCAGAACAACAAGTGACATGGTTGGTAAATAACGTGCGTAATAACCTTCCAATGCTTCAATGCCGTCGACCAGCGTAGTAATCATCTCGCCGCTTCGTTCTTGATCAATGGCGATTGGACCCATTGATAAAAGATGCTGGTGTAACTGACTGCGTAAACTTAGTTTAACTTGAGCCGCTGCTTTGAAGGCGGTGATTTCCGAAGCCCAGTTCAATAACGCTCGTATAATAAACACTCCGAGCATATAAATAAGCCAGCTTAGTACATCAGTGAGTGACGATTTTTCAAAAATAACGGCATCGATGATGCTGGCAAGTAGCCATGCCTGCAGGATCAGCAGAAAACCTGATGTCAGACCCAGAGCAACAGAAAATGAAAGGTAATTTTGAGTAAGAACTTTTTGTGACTTGAGAAAGTCAGAGATACTCATGGAATGGTGATGGAAAGGAGATCAGATCAACATCTTTCTGCGGATCTGATTGAATATTTATTCGTCATCTTCCAGTCCATTCAGTTCCAGCCACATGACATTGATAATGCCAAAAGCACATGCCAGTAAAACGCCCAGTAACCATGCAAAATACCACATACTAATTCTCCTGAATTCTGTCTATTTATTGTCAATAAAGTGAATGATCATTTTCACGGATACTTTCTATCGTCTGTTTACCCCACATGACTTTATAACACCATGATGTATAAGCAAGTATCAGTGGTACAAAGATGAAAGAGGCCCAGAACATGATATTTAACGTTAGCTCACTGGAGGTTGCATCCCACATCGTCAGACTATGATCAGGATTTAAGCTGGATGGGAAGATAAATGGAAACAGTGAAAACCCTGCTGTCAAAATGATACCAATCATACTGAGGCTGGAGCCATAAAAAGCCAGCACTGGTTTTTCAGCCTTGCCCATTAACAGCGCAATCATCGCACCGCCGAATCCAAGCAGTGGTGCGATCACGAATAAGGGATGCACCGTGTAATTATGTAGCCAGCTTACTTCACCAACAACAACTGTTTTATTGAGCGGATTACTTGCTGCTGCTATGTCCAGATTGCTGCTTATTAAATATCCATCGATACCCAGCCATAACCACACCCCTTCAATCGCAAAAATAACCATGACGGCCATAGCAGCCACCCTGAGAAACTCTCTGGAACGTTCATGCACCGCACCCTCTGATCGGAGCATCAGATAACTTGCACCATGCATGATAAACAGGGCGATCGCCAGGAGTCCAGCCACTACAGCAAAAGGATGCAAGAGCTGAAAAAAGCTGGTGTCGAATGTCGAACGCATCTGATCATCGTACTCAAAACCAATTCCGAGAAACAGATTACCCATACCAACACCAAAGATCAGTGGCGGGATAACGCCAGGTATAAACAGAGCCCAGTCCCAGAAGTTACGCCATTTCTGACTGGGTAGCTTAGATCGATAATCAAAGCCGACCGGGCGTAAAAATAACGAAAATAACAGAATCAGCAAGGCGAGATACATGGCTGAAAAGGCAGTCGCATATAAAGTAGGCCATGCCGCGAAAAGAGCACCTGCGGCCAGGATCATCCAGACCTGATTACCATCCCAATGAGGTGCGATAGCATTAATTGCGATCCTGCGTTCTTCATCTGTTTTACCGACAAAAGGTAAAATCATGGCAACACCCATGTCAAACCCCTCGGTTAAAGCAAAGCCGATCCAGAGTACGCCAATAATGATCCACCAGGCCAGTCTTAAATATTCGTAGCTTAAAAATTCCATGACCAGACCTCCTACAGTAAATGGTTATTCTGGGTTGAAGACTTTGCCGTTTCAAAATGATAACGACCAGTATGTAGTGAGCTTGGTCCGAGACGAGCAAACTTAAGCATTAAAAATACCTCAATAATGAGCAGGAACGTATAAAATGCGATAAACCCAATCAGGCTATTGACCACATCGCCATATTCAAGACTGGATACAGCTTGTGCCGTAGGAAGGATTTCTCCCACCGCCCATGGCTGCCGACCGAACTCTGCCACAAACCAACCGCACTCAATGGCAATCCAGGGCAATGGTAAGCTGATAAAACATAGCCACAGGAGCCATCGTTTCTTGAAAGACGTACGTTTCGCCGTGAAGTAAAACGCCAGCAGAAAAACCAGCAACATAGCAACGCCAGCACCGACCATCACCCGAAAAGTAAAAAATAGCGGAGCAACTTTCGGGATACTGTTTTTTGCAGCCAGTTTTATTTGTTCTTCAGTTGCATCAACAACATTTGGAGCATATTGCTTGAGTAGCAGTCCATACCCAATTTTATTGCTCAGAGTCGTTTTGAAACGTTCTCTCTCAGCATCTGTTGCATTGCCAGCACGAATTCTCTCAAATACGTCATAGGCAACGATCCCGTTTCGAATTCGTTCTTCATTTTCCTTAATAATATCCTTTAGGCCAGTGACTTTCTCATCCAGAGATCGGGTGGCGATAATTCCAAGAGCATAAGGGATCTTGATGGCATTATGAGTTTCCTGAGCCTCCTGATCAGGAATACCAAACACCGTGAACGCTGCGGGAGCTTCTTCGGTTTCCCATTCTGCTTCTATAGCAGCTAATTTATATTTTTGCAGCTCACCTGTTTCATAGCCACTTTCGTCTCCCAATAAAATTACCGAGAATATTGCAGCGGTACCAAAACCGGCCGCAACAGCGAATGACCGTTTTGCAAACCCAATGTCGCGACCCTTAAGTAAATACCAGGCACTAATACTGAGAACAAACATCGAGCCAGCAACGTAACCACCTGCTACGGTGTGGATAAATTTCACTTGAGCGACAGGGTTGAACAGGATCTCGGAAAAACTGCTCATTTCCATACGCATGGTTTCGATATTGAATTCAGCACCCACTGGATTTTGCATCCAGCCATTAGCGATCAATATCCATAATGCTGAGAGGTTTGTTCCAATCGCCATCAGCCAGGTTGCAACAAGATGTTGCACCTTGGACATGCGCTCCCAGCCAAAAAAGAACATACCGACAAAAGTGGACTCGAGAAAGAATGCCATCAAACCTTCTATCGCCAGCGGCGCACCAAAGATATCGCCTACGTAATGAGAATAATAGGCCCAGTTTGTTCCAAAAGAGAACTCCATAGTCAGGCCAGTCGCAACACCCAGGGCAAAGTTGATACCAAAAAGTTTACCCCAGAACTTAACCATATCCTTATAAACCTGCCTGTTTGTCATCACATAGACTGATTCCATTATGGCGAGCAGGAATGTCAATCCTAATGTCAGTGGCACAAACAGGAAGTGGTATAAAGCAACCACGGCAAACTGCAAACGGGATATATCGACAAGCTCTTCAGATATCATATTAGTTTCTCCGGGTTTCTATATATATACTAACTTTTGTCTTGTTGAATTTATGTATTGCTATAATACGCTGAACAATGGAAAGGAGACCATTCTTAATTTTCAGATATCTTAAGAGATAGTCTACAAATCATTACCATTGAGCAAAAAAACACCTTCTCCACCTTGTTCAAAATCCAGCCAGATAAATGGTATTCCGGGCATACTTTATGACAGGGCATCCTGCATCAAGCCAACTTCTACGATCAGTAATCCATCATCCGTTAGATAATCTTTGGCCTCGATCAAAATTTGCCGAACAATATCAAGACCATCGCCACCACCTTCCAGACCCAACACGGGTTCATGATGATACTCATCGGGTAAAGCTGCAACATCTTCCGCACTGACGTAAGGTGGATTACTGACTATCAGATCATACTTTTCTTGATCAAGTCCACCTAACACATCCGATTTAATCAATCGCATTCGTTCATTTAGTTCATATCGCGCTACATTTATAGCCGCAACTTCCAGCGCCTGATCAGAAATATCCACAGCATCAACCTTCGCTTCAGGAAAAGCTAACGCAGAGGCAATGGCAATACAACCACTACCGGTTCCGATATCCAGAATTCTTTTGGGTTCTCTGGTTAGCCACGGTTGGAATTGTTCGTCGATCAGTTCAGCAAAAGGCGATCGCGGCACCAGTACTTTATCGTTTACATGAAATGGCAATCCACAAAACCAGGCTTCGCCGAGTAAATATGCTGTTGGCTGTCGGGTTTCTATTCGCTTCTGAATGATTGCTTTTATACGCTCACACTCCTGATCAGAAAGCGGTTTGTCAATCTCACCCTCAGGTACATCAAATGGCATCTGGAGCACTCCGAAAACTAAATAGACTGCTTCATCTTGTGCGTTGCCTGTACCATGTCCATAGAATAGATCGGCTTGTTCAAATTGACGCACAGCCCATGCAACAAGCTGTCTGACAGTCTTCGGAGTCTTGCATTGCATTGCTAATTTATTTAGTCGGTCGAAATGACCAGAGGGCAGTCATTACCAGTATTATTAACGATAAAACAGCAAGCCAATGTGGAACCAGGTGAACTCCTGCCTGTAATTGCCCCTGAACATCAATCCCGAATTTATTCACCAGATAATCCGTCACCAAACCAGCGGTTAATGCCACGAAACCAACTCCAAATAAATAGGCGATCAATGACTGTCGACCTAGTTCCTTACCAATTACTCCAAGAGTAGAAATATTGGTTGCGGGTCCAGCCATAAGAAAAACCAGCGCTGTTCCCGGAGAAATACCTGCTAACATAAGTCCTGCTGCGATCGGTGTCGAGGCTGTGGCGCACACGTACATTGGAATACCGATTACCATCATCACCAGCATACCCGCTAATCCACTTCCCCACTCTGTGAGAAATGATGCCGGAACAAATGTTTTTACAGCGGCTGCGAATAACAAACCAATGCACAACCAGAATAGCAACATGATGAATAAATCGGTAAACGCATAATGAATGCCTTCCATTAATTTCTTAGTCATACTATTTGTCGGCAATTCTTTGTCTTCATCTGAACAACAGGAAGGTCCTTCTACGGGTTCTGTCGAGCAACAGGATAATTTCTTTTCAACGGGTTCAGATCCGCAACAAGAAGGTTCTTCTTTTACAACCGGCTCTGATGAGCAACAACTTTCGGTTTCTTTATGAAGCAAAGATTCATGGTTTATGGTCGGAACAGCTTCTGTTTTCCCCACTAATAATCCGGCCGTGATAGCAGAAACTACCGCTGCTACAGGTCTAACAATGGCCATAAATGGGCCTAACAACGCGTATGTGATCATCACCGAGTCCACACCTGTTTCAGGTGTGGATACCAGAAACGAAACTGTGGATTGTTTGGAAGCGCCGGATTTTCTTAAACCGAGAGCAGCAGGGATCACACCACATGAACATAGTGGCAGCGGTGCACCGAGTACTGCGGCCTTTATAACCGGAATAATGCCCTGACCACCCAAGTGTTTTTCAAGAAAACTCATAGGAATCATAACCTTGATGAATCCACCAACGATCAGGCCCAATAGTAACCAGGGTGCAGCAGCCAGACTTAAATCCAGCAAATTTATCAGAAAGTTTGTAATGACTGCCATAAAGACCGATCATTCAGTTTATATTCACAGAATGCAAGCTATTGTTCGTCATAGGTTAGCTGGTACTGGAAATATATTAAAACATCCGTTAGCCTTCACACAAAGATTTAGAATAACTGAAAAAATTGGAGTTACCTATGAAAAAAATTTTAAGTTTTGCACTGGCCGCTATGATGGCTCTTCCCATGTTTGCTTCTGCCCATGGCCCTTCCCGGCAGAAAGTGGTACAAAAAATCGTGATCAATGCTTCCCCTGATAAAGTCTGGAAAGTGGTTGGTGATTTTGCTGGCATCTACAAATGGCACCCTGCAGTCGTCTCACAGAAAATGGAGGGTGACAAAAAACGTGTCCTGACGATTAGTAAAGAAGGTGGCCCAACCATTACTGAAGAATTGAAAAAGCTCGATAATGAAAACATGATGATGAAATACAAAATCGACACTATGAGCACAGTTAAGCAGGTAGAGTACAGGGGCAAACAATATGACGTGCCGACAGTACCGGTGCATCAATACCTGTCTATCATTAAGCTGAAACCTGTGGATGGCGGAACAGAAGTCACCTGGATGGGCAAATTTTACCGTGTTTATGCACTCAACTATGACGAAAAAGAACCCAGATATCCAGAAGGATTGGGCGATAAAGAAGGTGTTGATGCGATCACCGGTATCTATAAATCCGGTCTGGAAAATCTTAAAAAGATGATCGAAGGTAGTTGAAAGCCTGAAAGAGATTGTTTCCCTCGATGAGTCCTCATCCAGTAAGCCCGAAGTCTCTGAAAAGGTACTTCGGGTTTTTTATGTCTGTGTGTTTCCTGACAGCTTGTAGTGAAAGTATTCCCCAAGCTTACATTACCAACCAGCTTGATGACACCGTGTCAGTGATCAACACTCGCTCACAGGAAATTATTGCCACGATTAAGGTCGGTCATCGGCCAGTCGGTGTTGCAGTCAGCGATCCTTATGTCTTCATCAGTAATGCTGACAGTCAGGATATCAGTATCATTGACAGGCAAACGCTTAAAGTCACCGCAAAACTAAGGG
>Ga0114931_10012201_pt1 | contig 10076 bp, 9 predicted proteins | sample 2SBtaG_FD_89579 | JGI IMG/M metagenome (GOLD analysis project Ga0114931, IMG submission 89579) | Deep subsurface microbial communities from Kolumbo volcano to uncover new lineages of life (NeLLi) - 2SBTROV14_V59a metaG | ecosystem: Environmental > Aquatic > Marine > Volcanic | place: Kolumbo... | reverse complement strand
TTCTATTATCGAACAAAGCGGTAGTGGTATGGGTAACGCCTTCGCAGGGGCTGCCGCCAGTGCCGAGGATGCCAGTACCATTTTCTTTAATCCTGCGGGCATGATGCAGTTGAATCATGATTACGTTGGCGCCGGCCACGTTATTGCCCCGCGAGCTGCTTTCAAGAATAAAGGTTCTACTACCGCAAGTGGAGACACCTTGCAAGGCGGTAATGACAACGGCGGTCAAACTAAATTGGTCCCGAACCTATACGCAGTCATGCCGATTAACGAACGGAGTCGTTTTGGTATCGGTGTCTTTGCACCGTTTGGATTGTCAACCAAATACGATGACAATTGGGTGGGACGTTATCACGCAGTTGAATCCGACGTGCAAAGCATTAATATCAATCCCAGTTATGCTTTTCAAGCCAGCAAGAACCTTGCGCTCGGTGCGGGTGTCAACTTCCAATATATTGAAGTCAAGCTTTCCAACGCTATCGATATGGGGTCCCTCTGTGCTTTCCAGCTAGGTGATGCTGCAGCCTGTACCACGCTGGGTATGCCGCCACAGCAGACCGACGGCTTTGTCGACCTGCAAGCGGATGACTATGATTCGGCGGCTTTTGGTTGGAACGTGGGCTTGCTCTATAAGCTGGATGATCAAACGCATTTTGGCTTGGCCTACCGGTCATCCATCGACCACAATGTTAAAGGTGATGCCGATTTTACGGTTCCGACGGCGGCACAAAGTTTAACAACAACCGGAGCCTTTCAGGATACCAAGCTGGATGCCTCGGTCACACTGCCGCAAACATTGTCATTGAGCCTGGCGCATAAACAAGACTTTGTTGAGTTCCTTATGGACTATTCCATGACCCAATGGAGCAGTTTTAAGGAGTTACGGATAAAATTTAAAAACCCAAATCAGCCGCAGTCGGTCACAACGGAGGCTTGGGACGACACGCAGCGAGTCTCGTTGGGTGCTAATTTTAAATTCACGCCGAAGTTTAAGCTGCGTACCGGCGTCGCCCTGGACACCGGTGCTGTGCCGAGTGATGAACGCCGCACAGCCCGGGTTCCAGATAATGATCGTAAATGGTTGTCGCTGGGTGCTTCGTACAGCGCCGGATCCCTGGTTGCGGATTTCGGCTATAGCCACCTCTGGTTTGCCAGTACCAAAATCGACAATGAATATGAAAGCGGTATCGTCGACATCAGGCACCGGCTGACGGGTAGATATGATGCGGCAGTCGATATTTTCAGCCTGCAATTGCGCTGGCATTTCTAAGAACGGCATAAGAAATTCGGAGAGTACGTCAATGAAATTAAAACTCGTTAATCTTCTCATCATTGCCGGCGCCCTGCTGCTGAGTGGTTGCGTCGAAAATAAAGATGAAACTATTCAGAAATCCATCGGTGATTCGCAAGAATCGCCGTTTGCGGTATTTGATCCGGCGCCGGAGCACAACTCCGCGGAAAACATCCTTATCCCCATTCCCAGTGATGTAGCCGCTGCCGCACTGGCCGGCGGCGCCATCAGTTTACCGGACAATGTCGGATACGAAAATCCGTTAAAAGGCATTGCAACCCTGGACGGTTTTTCCACCACCTCACCGATTACCACCAAATTCAGTGAAGCTATCGACACGAACAGCGTCAGCGACGTGCTATGTGCACAAGACTGTCCGGTCATGGTTTATGAACTTCAGCAAACGGGTCCCGTTGCGTTGAATTACGGATTGGATTATGTGGTGCGGGTGCCTTCCTACGACGCTAAAACCTTGGCTATTGTTCCCCTTAAGCCGCTTAAGGGTTCAACCAAATACTTGGTTGTCGTTAAGAAAGGCATCCAAAGCACCAACCAACAAGCCTTTCTGGCGGACTTCGCGTATGCCATCGCAAAGAACCCGGATCCCATCGCCACGGGCATCGACCCCACCGCCGAAGATTTCGCCATCACGCTTCCCGCCCTGCAATCCTACCCCGGCACGACGGTAGCCCAGTTGGAGCAACTTCGCCGCTCGGTATCCACGGTCGAAGGCCTGATTACCGCGGTCGACACCAGCTTAAGCCGGTCAAGTATCATTTTAAGCTGGACATTTACGACACAGTCTATTGGTAAGGTTTTGCGGGCGAAGCGGGATGAGATTTATGGTGGGGGACTACCTAAAGCATGCGTTTCAGAGAACCTTCCGTGTTCCCCTGTGTTAGTCAACTACTTTGATGAAGTCAACCCTGACAACAACAATGAAAACTATGACATTTACAAGGGCGTCCTTCCCATTGACTATTATCTAAGCGTCAATCCCGAAAATAGTGGACCTAAGAATGGTGACAGAGATGACGCCGGTAACTATATTGCTTTCGAAAGACCTTCGCCAACACTACTCCAAATCCCCCTTGTTGTATTTGTGCCCACGAATACACAAAAACCTGTTGCTGGATGGAGAACCATCATCTTTCAACATGGAATTACCGGTAGCCGCGCAGAGGCGGAAATTTTTGCCAATAGATTATTCGAAGAGATTTCGAGCAAGTTTCCGGATGCAGGACCTCAGTTCGCCATCGTTGCGATTGATTTACCGCTACATGGGCTGCCGGCAGGTGATCGCCTTCGTGTTACGCTTGGTGAAACCCCTGTTCCCGAACGCCATTTCGAAATTCCAGTGCCTGAAGGCGTAGAACAATCCGGAGCTCTTTACATTAATCCATTTAATCTTTTAGTGACGCGAGATAACGTTAGACAATCCGTCGTTGATTTGATGCGATTGACAAAATCTTTGAAGGTTATGGACTATGATGGCGATATGGCAGCGGATTTCAATGAAAATGAAATTTATTTTGTCGGCCATTCTCTCGGGGGAATCGTTGGTTCAACGTTTACGGCATTGGATGCCGAGGCCGGTGAAAACTCCCTCGTTCGAGCGTCTGTAATTTCTTCGGCGTCCGGTGGCATTGCCAAAATGGTCGAAGCGTCAATTGTTAGCAAGCCAATCAAAGCGGGGTTGGCGGCAAGGGAAAAGCCAATACTTCCAAATACACGCGAATACGAAACCTATTGGTCCGGAGTGCAAACGATTATTGATACTGCAGACCCAATTAATTTCGCGGGCGGTCATTTAGAAAGCAACTTATTGGCAATAAAAATCAATGATGACAGGGTAATACCCAATGCTGTTCTTGGTGCTCCGCTTTCCGGCAGTAATCCGCTATACGCATTTTTTGGGTTGTCCAGTGTCGAACTGGGTGCTCCCCAAACCAGAGGAGTGTTAGCGCTTGATGGTCATCATATTTCCATATACACACCCTTTGATGTCAACAAGGATTCCGAGAATCGTGAAATACTTCCAGTATCGGAAACATCCAGGGCGGCATATGATGGAATATATCAAGCTGTCGGAGAGTTTTTAAATACCATATCTCCATTTCCAATCCCACAACCGCTGTAAAGTAAGAATTCGGCTACGCCATCTTGGCGTAGCCGAAAACTTTTGGCTAATCCATAATGACCGAGGTGAAGCAGCAGGGCAATGCTTGCATGGCTTGGGCTTGCGTCTATTGACCATAACTCCTTGCCTGTTACCGGGGTATGTCCAACAAAGAAAAAATCTATTTTATTTCTTTTAATGCCAACCACCTTTGTGACAAAGCATCGTAAGTGGTTAAATTTTCCATGCAGGTGGAGAAAAAATCATTTTGGTTGCGCCTGTCAAATTGGATCGCGATATTTCGGGCTTCATTGAGTATCCACTCGTACAAACCTGCGATGTTGGTTTGTCGGGTATTGTGATTAAACTGTTTTAAGGTTTTCGGTAATCGAAGGGCGTAACGCCCCTTGTTCGCTTGCAGTTTTGCCAGCAAATAGATGCAGGGAATATAAAATTGAAACTGATCTTCCATTTCGTGATTTTCCAGGGCCCAGGGCAGGTGTTTTTCAAATATCTTCACCGCTTGTTCAAGTTTACCGCTGATCATGGCATAGCGGAAATAGTCGGCGATGTCGCATAAACAGTGTTTAGCCTCACGAAGCGCGGCATAGCCCGTTTTAAAATATTGCTCAGCTTCGTCAATCCGACCCAGACGGACGAGGCCATCAAACAGACTGCTGTAGATTGTGTAGGGTTTGTTTCCACAATGCAATTCGCCGGAAAGCAGAGGTGCTGCTTTCTTCAGGGCCAGGTGGTCGTCCTGATATAGGTAAACCGCTTCTATCACCTCGGAGGACTGTTCACAAGCACGGCAGTTGTTGTATCTGCCTTTGGGCAGGCATTTATACTCCCGAACATAGTCGCGTGCTTCATCGAAACGGCCCATGCGTATGGCAAAACTGGCTTTTAAGTGCAGTACTGGTCGCAAGCCGGCGTCCTGGCGCAGGTATCGTTGAGACATATCATCAAACAATGCCATCCGTTGATCTAAGGGTATTTCCGGGAATCCAATGGCGTGACTGATAATCCATTTATATTCCCACAGAATATCGCTGTCATGGAACATGTCAGGGTGCTTATCGCTGGCGGCAAGGCACCAGCTATAGGCTGCTACGGCTTTGCGCGCTTTGCCCGTATAAACCCCGGCCTTTACCAGCTTCATACGGGCATCAAAAGCATGCGATACATGGCCGTGTGTGTCGGCAAGATTAATGGCTTGCTCATACATGGCAGTCTGTGCGTCGCATAACTTAAGGACTGCGGCCTGTTGCATCAGGCTATGGTATTGATCGGTCCAATCCGTCATGCTCAGTGGTATACGGTTTTATGGCGGTGGTTTAGCCGCGTTTGGTAGCAAGTATTACCATTGCGTCGATCGAACTGGCTGGCAAGTTGCTGGGCTTGCTGTAGAAACCACCCTGTCAGATCCCCGTTCCGCCAGCCGGTCGACGATTTTTTAATGGGAAATGACTTGGGCATACGTAGAGTTTTCGTGTTCGGTTGCGGCAACTTTTCCAGTAGCGTCAGCGCAGCGATATAAAATTCCAGACGCTTTAGTATTTCCCGTGTTTCCAGTGCCCACGGCAGATGCTTTTCAAACAGTTCGACGGCTTTTTCCATGTTTCCGATCTGCATAAGATAAAACATGTGTTTGGCGATATGGCCTAAAAAACAGCGGTTTCGCGCGATTCGGCGATAACCTTTTTCGTGCAACGCCGCGGCTTCCTCCAGACGTTCCAAAATCAAGGTGGGAAACAGCAAGTTGGCGAAGGTCATATGGGGAACCTCCGCGCAACTTCGCCCACCGGCGATAATCGGTCGGGCAAGTTCCAGGGCTTTTGCGTGATCTTCAGACCAGATGCAGGCCTCCACTTCCAGATCCAGCTCACAGGTGCTGCAGTCCGCATAGCGGTCGCGCGGATATTGCTTGTACTCTCCCGCATGCTGGGCGGCCTCCTGCAAGTGTCCCATGCGGGATAGCGCCCGTGCCTTGATAACATGCACAGGCCGTTGACTGTAGCCGTTATCCCGGTAGCGCGTGCTCATTTGCTCAAACATGTCCTGGATCTGGGCAGCGCCGATCTGTGGAAAATCGGCTACCGACTCGAGGATATATTTGAATTTCCATAGCAGTGACTGTATAGGATAATGCTGAGGGTCGGCATCACTACAGGCCAGGCAAAAGCCAAAGGCGGCAATAGCCTGCTCCTCGAATCCTGAAAACGTGGCGGTTTCCAACATGCTCAAGCGGGACTGATACTGCAATGCTATGTCCTGATGGGCATCAGACATTTGTATGGCCTGCTGCAGCAATTGGATTTTGGCCGCGGATCCATCCCGCAAACTATAACTTTTTTCGATTAATTCAATGATTTCGGATCGATGGTCTGCCATGGGTCTATCTGTTGTTGGGATTGCAGGCTGACATCGATCAGGTCCAGCAATCCGCTGTTTAAAATCATCATTTCATTGGCGCTCAGTGGATGGTGACCAAGCAGTAGGGCTTGGACATAAAGCATCTTGATGCAATTGCGCAATAAAGCTGAATTTTGCAAATGGAGCAGCTTTTTTACCAGGGGATTGTCGAAATTAAAACACAGTTCGGCATAACCGTCGGTTTGGGTGGAAAGGTTTTCCAACACCGAACCCCAAAGCGAATCACTGACCATTTTAGACTGCTCCACTGAGCGGACAAAATTGCCGTTGTCGTCGATGACATAGAGGGCGGGAATTTCACTGGGCATGAATTTTTTGATGCTTGCGCTGCATTGGTAGTCTTCCAATGCCTGGTCGCAGGCGGCCAGGAAATGCGCGGCGGTTTTTCGCTCGGTCAAACTCAAATCGTTGAATTCGTGGCTCAGCGCGGTAACATCCACCTCTTCGACAGGTATGTCCGGCAGTAAATCCGCATGTTTTTGCAATAGCTCACTGTCGTAAACATAGCCGCCGTTAATAAGCCACATGGTATGGGCAAAAGCCACTTGGGCGACCTGGCGGTATTGGTCCAGGCCGGGTACATACCGAATGGTTTTATTGTGCTTTTTGTATTCGGTGAGGGTAACCCGCCCCATGCTGGTTTCAAGCGGGATATAGTCAATAATCAGCTTAAAGAAATCGTCATCTTCCAACGCCAGGGCCTTGATGGCCAAATTATGCACGCGCAGGATTTCCTGAAGTCGGCGGGGATTGTTTTTGGCCAAGTGGGTGAGATAGGCTTGGATACATTCGCCCATATCCGTTCGTGCCTGGGCCATGGCGGCGTCTTCATAAAAGGATTCCCGGGATGCCGTTGGCCGCAGTTGTTCTGCGTTGATGATGCATTTAACGAAAAAAGCCCATTCCGGCAGCAAATCCTCGGCCGTATCGGTAAGCAACATGTTTTTTAAGTAAACGCGGTGGGTGGTCTTTGCCGTATGTTTATAAGCATACGGTAAAATATAGGCAGCGCCGCGGATACCGCCGGCTGCCGATTCCAGTACCACCACATCCATAATCTGCTCGTTTAGTTGTTGGCGGCCGAATTCAAGATAGGCTTCTTTGAGATCATTCTTTGCCGAGTCGTTACGCCAAGGCGGTATCTCATTGTTGACGGGGTTTTTATTTTCCGTGGTGCCGAGATAGATGGGGACCGGCAGCATACCGCCGTATTTACGGGCGGTCGCGGTGAGAAAGTCAAGGCTGAAAAACTCCTCCATACCGGTTTTGCAAAGCAGTACCACCTTGGTGCCTGTGGTCACCGGTTCATGGTAGGGTTCTATGGTGTATTTGCCGTTGGGAAAACCGCGCCACTGCACGGCCTGGTCTGATTTGGCGGATTTGGAAATGACTTGGATTTGATCGCTGACCATAAAGCAGGAAAGCAAACCGATGCCAAACTGACCGATGTAATCCTGCCGCTTACCGGATAATTCGTCAGTCTTGGAGGACTGCCCGATTACCGATAAAAACGCGTGCACGTCCGTTTCGCTTAAACCGACGCCGTTATCCTCGAACACCAGCATGGGTTTGGCGCCTTCATCAATGATGGACACGTCAATGCGGGCGACAAAATCGGCGTGCGGGTGCTGCAACCGGCGGGCATGAATGGCATCCACGGCGTTTTGCAACAGTTCACGAATATATACATCCGGACCGCTATACAGATGTTCGGATAATAATTTAATAATGCCGTGAAGATTAATCTGAAAATTGTGTTCCATAAATGATAAACCGTCTGGTTCAAGGCACTCGCCGTAAAGTACTAAAAGACAGCGCTAGAGCAGACCTTGTGCGCGAAAAAGCAAGCATGGTCAGGCGCTGCAAAGCGCGACTTCACCGTTACGGTAACACCAGTTTGTCGGTGGTGACGCCGTTTGTTGCGTTGTGGGGCGACGGTTGATGGTTTTCGCCCAGTGATTCAGGAAAGGATAATCTTCCAGGCTAATCTCCGCCATGTCCTCAAGCGCGGCTGTCCACGGGTAAAGCACCACATCGGCAATCGAATATTCACCGCAAAGATAATCGCGGTTTTCAAGCTGTTTATTAAGAATTACGCAGTAATCAGCCAGCTTGCTTTTATAGCGGTCAAACACGGTATCGGGAATATCGACGATATCATTCATTATGTAATGATGCAACTCAATCATGGCCGGGCAAATGTTGGCCGCTTCAAACATCAGCCACTTGACCACTTCCGATTTGTCGTTGATATTTGAAGGGAGCAATACGCCGCTTTTTTCCGCCAGGTAAAATAAGATGGCTCCCGACTCGAAAAGGGCGGTACCCGTGTCGGTATCGATGATCGCGGGGACTGTTCCGGTAGGACTAATTTTGGCAAGCTCCGCATCCGCCGGTGCCTCGAGATGGGGTTCAACCATTTTAACCACATAAGGTAACCCGGTTTCCTCCAGCATGATTGAAATCTTTCGTATGTTGGGACTTTCACTGGGAATTCGAAAATAAATAATCATTTGCGCACCTCAAAAACTTTGCTTAAAACTTGCGGTAAGTTTGACATGACAGACAATGTCCGTCGTTGGAAAATAGTATATCAGCTGGTATGCCCAGTGACAGGGTTTTCCAGTCAGCATGGGATACGACCGTCCCGGCGATTTCGCCGATCGTCAAACGTAGCACTTCCGCCAGAACAAGCGGCTGCTTTGAAAACCTGTAAAATCCAGGTATACTAAATAGTTAACTAATTGATATTAATAAAAATAGCACTAAATAATATCTACTTTGCCAATTGACAAAATATATAATGTGATACGCAATGGCGGCATGAAAAAGGCACGTGGTAGACCCCGTAAAAATCCACACCAGCTGGTGCAATGGCAACCGCCCGAGGATTGGGTCCGAGTGGTGGCCTGGGTTTCGCCGGCGGAAAGTAAAGCTTTAAAACGCGTTGCCGTTGAGTCGGACACCTCGGTGGCCAACCTTATTCGCTGCCTGGCGGCGGGTTTAGCCGAAGGCGTTATCGAAGCAGAAGAAATTATCCATCCAATAAAAAGAGGTTTAACAGGTCATGGAAAAAATTCCAACCCTGTTTGCACGCGATGAAACCTTCAAAGTGACGGAAAATAGTCGTCCTGAATGCGGCTGGGTGTTTCACGGTGAAGGAACCCCCACGGAAAAGCTCGATGGTATGAACATACGTATCACCGTGCGGTCGGGGCAGGGTGTGCGCGTGGAAAAACGACGCAACCCGAACGAAATCCAGAAAAAACAGGGTATCGTCGATGGTTGGTATATGGATGCCGATGCCCGGGCACCGGAAGACCGCTGGATCCACGAGGCGGTGGCCAATACGGATTTGTCTACCTGGCCCGATGGTGAGCACAGTTGCGAAGCGCTAGGGCCGAACATTCAAGGTAATCCTTTAGGTCTGGAAAAACATACGTGCGTTCCCTTTAATATGGCTATTCCCATCTACGAATCGATTCCGCGGAACTTCTCAGGTTTAAAATTATTTCTGCAATCGCTGGAAAGCAAATTTGCGCCGGGTCACCTCGCGGAAGGCATCGTTTTTCATCATCCCGACGGACGCCGGGCTAAAATCAACGAAAGGACTTTTCTTTCTAGTGGTCCGTACTTCCCGCACGGACCAGCAGCGTTTTAGACAAGAACAGGGTTGCCGATCCAATGCGGCTTGTACGGCGCTGAAGGTTTGTTGATAAACAGCATGCTGTTGGTTTTGTGACGATGCCTGCGCCCGTTTGACGGAGCCTGTGGGTTGGGGTGACAAAAGGAACCCACACATCAGCGGCGGCAACAGATACCGCCACAACAGACGAGTAAAGAAAGGTAGTGTAGCTGATTTTCATTCAAAGTGGATTTTTCCGCGCTTATCAGCTCAATGAAGTGATGATGGGGCTAGATTTTTACCGCCACCGAAATAAATAGGAATCGATGGTAATGAATAACCAAGCAATAGCAAATGGATTTAGAGACCATTTGAATAAAAGTGAAAATTATAAAGTAATAAAAGTTCATGATCACCATTTTAAGGTTAGATCTGACTGCTGTGAAATTGATTTGCTGTTTGAAAGGTATGAAAACAGTTATAGTATAGAAATTAGCGAGCCTATATGCCAATCGGTTCCGGTATCACCGAAGCTGCTTGCAAAACAATTGTAAAACAACGAATGTGCAAAGGAGCGGCTCGATGGAAAGATCAAGGAGCAACCG
>Ga0114931_10012200_pt1 | contig 10076 bp, 9 predicted proteins | sample 2SBtaG_FD_89579 | JGI IMG/M metagenome (GOLD analysis project Ga0114931, IMG submission 89579) | Deep subsurface microbial communities from Kolumbo volcano to uncover new lineages of life (NeLLi) - 2SBTROV14_V59a metaG | ecosystem: Environmental > Aquatic > Marine > Volcanic | place: Kolumbo... | reverse complement strand
GGCAGAATGGGGAGCAGTAAGTCGCAGCAGGAAAGTTCATGAAAATATTCGGGTTGAGCGAGTGATAACCGCATCGGACAAATTTGCAAGCGACAAGCTGGGATAATATGGGGGATTTCAGGCGACTGCTGGAAGTCCCGGATCAGTGCAACTTGTGATCAATGAAATCCTTCAGCGATCCTCCGAAGAAAGCAATCACGATCAGCACCAGAATAGCCAGGATAAGGTTCAAATACCCGATGACCAATCCGACCACAGCGAGGGATTTTCCGGGGGCGGGTTGCACCGGGCTGTGCTTCCCCCGTGCCAGTGCCATATGTCCGAAAATGATTGCCAAAGGCGCGAACAGTGGACCTCCAACGCAGGTCACAATCCCCAATATACCGCACACCAGTGAGATCGCCGCAAAGAGAGGTGTGGGAACTTCCTCGTCAACACCATCCCAGTCGGCAGTATGAGGGTGTTGCTTTGCCGAATCTTCCAGCGGAATTACCGGGGCATGACTTTCGGGCACGGGTGGCAAATGAGCCTCGTTTTCTACGGAGGCGGCTTCGGGAGAAGCGGCGGGGGGATGAGGAGACTCCGCACCCTCGTCCCTGGATTTGGATTCTCCGGATGTGGGAGCGTCCCTGGTCGAGGGCGAATCGGAGGATACATCGCCAGTCCCCGGAAATTTGCCCGGAAATTTGCCCGGAAATTTGATTTGAGACGAACAAACAGGGCATTCAACGATTGACCCGGAAAAGGTTTCGTCGCCAGATACTTTTTGCCCACACTTAGGGCAGGAGACTTTGAGAGTTGCCATTCTTTTGGAAAAAACCCGATGTTGCTGGGAATTCTGATAGAAAAGGCCAGAAAACCGAAGCCTGCAAACAGAAAAGCCACAGTTCCCACGCAGGAAAGAACTTGCCTGAACAATCAAAAAGGATGAGGGTGGGCGGGATTTTTATCATGAAAACTACAATTCTTGCCGCGGCCATGCTGCTCTCCCCCCTGTTTCTGGCATCCTGTGTAACGACGGGAACCAATGGCATCAATGGGAACAAGGAAACCGTGAAACCCTATCCACTGGACAAGTGCATCGTCACGGACGTTCCGCTAGGTAAAATGGGGAAGCCCAAAGTGAAGGTTTATAAGGGACAGGAGATGAAGTTTTGCTGTCTTCGGTGCGTCAAGGCATTCAATGCCAACCCGGATTTCTATCTGGATAAACTTGCCAGGGAAACTGCACCTGCCGATGGGGTGACTACGGCAGGAGAAAGGGCGGGAGAACCGACGTCTCCTGAGTGAGATCGGGTGATAGTCGACTTGTTCTGCCACCTGATTGGCTTGGGCACTGGCTGTACCAGGAGTCTGTCGGACTTACCTTGATCGACTGCGGAAAACGGGGGTTTGGCCCAAATTTCCCTTCGTTTTCGTCATTTGTGTGCCCACAAACTTCTCCAACTGATGAAAATTTTGGCTCAAGTCTCGATTCCCTCGCTCAAACCATCCAAGTCCGAGAGACTCCTGGTGAAGACGGCTTCAGCGCCGGAGTCGAGTTCGACGCGGCAAAATCACTGACGTGATTCTCGGGCAGGGTGACGTGCTGGCATTTCTGCCCTGACTCCACTTCAAGTCGTATTCGATCACCTGAAATTCATGCAAAAAAAATTGATCATCGCCACCCACAATGCCCACAAGACGGAAGAGATGCGAGAAATGTTGAAGGATCATTTCAAAGAAATCTCTGACCTGTCCTCATTCCCCGAAATACCCGAAGCTGTGGAGAACGGAACGAGCTTTGCAGCAAATGCCAACATCAAGGCGATGGAAGCCAGCCGGGCACTGAGAGGCATGCTGGTATTAGCGGACGATTCGGGTCTGGAAGTGGATGCGTTGCAGGGTGAGCCGGGCGTCAATTCGGCCAGGTATTCCGGGAGCGAGGCGAGCGATGCCACCAACCGGGCCGCGCTTTTGGATTGTCTGGAAAAGATCGGCCAGCGAAGCAAAAAGCCAAGCGCCCGATTTCGCTGCGTTTTGTCCCTGGCAACAGACGGCGAGGTCCTGGGAAATTATGAAGGGGCGGTGGAAGGCGTGATCGCCGCCCGGGAATCAGGGGAGGGGGGCTTCGGGTATGATTCTGTTTTCATTCCGGACGGATATGAGGACACCTTTGCGGAACTCCCGCCCGGTGTGAAACAGGCCATCAGCCACCGCGCCCGAGCGATTGCCGCGTTTAGAAAAGGCTGCAAGGCGCAATAACAATTTACGGGAAGACAGGTGGCAACAATCGCCGATCCAATGGCGGACTGGTTTATCGATCCGAGCGCTTGCCTATTTCCCGGCAACTGAGTTCATCAAAACAGGGGAAGCTTTCAGAGATCAGAGAAGCTCCGCGATCTGAACGGCATTCAGGGCTGCTCCTTTGCGGACCTGATCGCCCACCACCCAGAAGGTCAGTGCCTGATCCAGAACCAAGTCCCTGCGAATTCTCCCAACCAGACAATTGTCTCCGTTGGTGCAGTCGAGGGGCGTGGGAAATTGTCGGCGGGGATCATCGCTGAAGGGTTCATCGGCGAGTTCGACTCCCGGCGCAGAGGTGATGGCTTCCCGGGCAGCCTCGACTGAGGGTTGGTTTTTGAAAACCGTGGTCACCGCAATGGCATGAGATCGGTAAACGGGAACACGCACGCAAGTTACCGAGGCCTTCAGGTCCGGGATGTGCAGGATCTTTCGCCCTTCGAAATGCATTTTCATTTCCTCTTTGGTGTAGCCACTGTCCAAAAAAGTGTCCACTTGGGGAATGACATTGAATGCGATTTGATGAGCGTAGATGTTCTTTATCGGAATGGGCTCATTTCTGGCAATCGCTTCAACCTGATCTTCCAACTCGGAGATTCCCCCGGCGCCACTTCCCGAGACTGCCTGATAACTCGAGGCAATGATTTTCTCCACGCCTCCAAAGGCCTGATGCAGAGGATTCAGTCCCATCAGAGCGATAGTGGTCGTGCAATTTGGATTGGCAATGATTCCCGGACCGCATTTCACATCGTCGGGATTGATCTCCGGTACCACCAGAGGCACTTCGGCATCCATCCGAAAGGCAGAAGAATTATCGATCACGGTGGCGCCAGCTTCCACGGCGCCGGGAGCGAATTCTTTGGAAACACCTCCACCGGCACTGAAAAGGGCAATGTCGACTCCGCCGAATGAATCTTCCCTGAGTTCCGCAACGGTCACCATTTCTCCACGAAACGGCATTTTCCTCCCCACTGACCGGGAGGAGGCGAGCAGGGTCAGTTTGCTGACGGGAAATTCGCGCTGCTCCAGGCACTTCAAAATTTCCACGCCCACCGCTCCGGTGGCGCCGACGATGGCGATGTGTTTTGGCTCCGACTCTCTCATGGCAGATGGTAACACAAGCGGGATACCCATGCCATATTTACGGCTTTCCCATGCTCACGAAACAGCTTCGATTCCCGCTTTGACGATTTCGCCAAAACTGTCGGGATTGAGACTGGCGCCTCCGACGAGGAACCCGTCGATGTCAGGTTGGCTGATCAGTTCGGCGGCGTTGCCAGGCTTGACGCTGCCGCCATATTGAATGCGCGTCTTTCCGGCAACTTCCTCTCCAAAAAGCTCCGCCAACACGCTGCGAACGAATGCCTGGGTTTCCTGCGCCTGTTCCGGGCTGGCCGTGCGACCGGTTCCAATGGCCCAGACGGGTTCGTAGGCGATCACAATTTCGATCGTTTGTCCCGGTGTCACCTCCGAAAGGCTCCCTGCCAATTGGGTGCGGAGAACGGATTCCAATTGCCCTCCATCCCTTTCATCAAGAGATTCACCTATGCAGAGAATGGGCTTGAACCCCGCGGCGAGAGCCGCGTGGACTTTCTGGTTGATCAGGCCGTCGTCTTCCCCGTAAAGAGAGCGGCGTTCGCTGTGGCCGAGAATCACGTAGTCAACGGCGACATCTTTCAGCATGGCAGCACTGATTTCCCCGGTGAACGCTCCGGATGCCTTTTCTGACATGTTTTGTGAAGAAAGGTCAACAGCCGGATTCGGTCCGATCAATTCCGCAGCTATGGGCAGGGAAACATAGGCCGGTGCGATCACAATGTCGACAGGGGTGACTTCCCGAAAGACGGCCAGGAAGGCATTCAGAAACTCTGCCGTTTCTGATGGAGTCTGGTTCATTTTCCAATTGGCGGCGATAATGGGTTTTCTGCTCATGATTTCTGCGTAATGGAATTGATGATTGTAACAGGGTCAGGTCGATGACTCAACCCTGTTGACTGGGTGGAAAATCAGGCGTCGTCCAGCGCGGCAACTCCGGGCAGTTCTTTTCCTTCGAGAAGCTTCAGCGAAGCGCCGCCACCAGTGGACATGTGGTTCATTTTCTCACCGAATCCAAATTGATTCGCCGCTCTTACGGAATCTCCTCCACCAACAATTTTTACGGCGGAATTGTTGGCGGCAATGGCAGCGCCAATGGCTCTGGTCCCGATATCAAATCCCCGCTTTTCGAAAACTCCCATGGGGCCGTTCCAAACGATTGTTTCTGCCCGGGCGATTTCTGAGCTGAATTCCTCAATAGCTCTGTCGCCGATATCAATTCCTTCGCAATCGTCCGGAATTTCTCCACCTTCACCCCAGGGAAGGGTGACTTGTGTCGGCGCATCGTCCGCGAATTCCCTGGTGTAACGGGTGTCAATCGGTAACAGGAAATCGACATGTCGGGCCGCTGCCTGTTCAAGAATTCTCAGAGCCACGTCCGTTTTGTCTTTCTCGGCCAGGCTCTTACCAATTTGGTGGCCCTGGGCCAACAAAAAGGTGTTGGCCATGGCTCCTCCAATGATGAAGGCATCAGCCTTGGACATCAACCTGTTCAGCACTTCGATTTTGTCCCCAACTTTCGCCCCGCCCATAATCACCAGAAAAGGGCGCTTCGGATCCTGGAGTTTGCCCACGAGATATTCGAGTTCTCTCTCAATGAGAAATCCCATGGCACAAACCTGAATGTATTCCGTCACTCCAACTGTGGAAGCGTGAACACGGTGGGCGGTCCCGAAGGCGTCGTCCACGTAGATTTCTCCGTGGGCCGCGAGGGCCTTCGCAAAGGCGGCATCATTGGCCTTTTCGCCGGGGTGAAAGCGAACATTTTCCAGCAAAAGAATTTCGCCATCCTGAAGATCCTCGACAGCCGCGGTGGTGGCTTTGCCGATGCAGTCGGGCGCAAATCTGACGGGTGCGTCCGTCAGCTCGGCGAGGCGTTCAGCGACCGGTTTCAGGGAGTATTCGATATCTTTTTCTTCTTTGCGACTACTGAGGTGGGACATCAAAATCAGCCGCGCCCCAGCAGCGGTAAGGAACTGAATGGAGGGAAGAGCAGCCCGGATGCGGGTGTCGTCGGTGATGGTTTCGTCGTCATCCAGGGGAACATTGAAATCGACACGCATCAGAGTGCGGATCCCAGCCGGATCGATGTCGCGAATAGAAAGTTTTTTCATGGGTAAGTGGGGGTACGGAAACGCCCCTGAGCCATTGATGCTGACAAAAATGCGCTCCGATTGTAAGAAGAGATGTCAATGGAATCGAATCTCAGCCGAGGCTGTTTCCGATCAATTCCATGGCGTCAACGGCACGATTGGAATAGCCCCATTCGTTGTCATACCATCCCACAATCTTGACAAAGCTTCCCTGGGACATGGTGGAGAGTCCATCGAGGATGCAGGAATGTGGATCACCCACGATGTCTTTCAGAACAAGAGGATCTTCGCTGTATTTGATAATGCCTTTGAGCGGTCCGTCGGAGGCTGCCTTGTAGGCGGCGTTAATCTCATCGACTGAAGCGTCTTTGGAAAGGATGGCGCTGAAATCGGTGACCGATCCGGTCGGGGTCGGAACACGGAAGGCCCCTCCCTGCAATTTGCCGTCCAGCTCAGGAATAACCTGGCCAATCGCCTTGGCTGCTCCCGTGCTGGAGGGGATGATGTTTTCCGCGGCTGTTCTGGCCCGACGCAGATCCCGATGAGGCGCGTCCAAAACCCGCTGGTCCCCGGTATAGGAATGGATCGTGCTCATAAAACCCTTTTCCACACCGAATGAGTCATTGAGAATTTTCGCCATGGGCGCCAGACAATTGGTGGTGCAGGAGGCATTGGAGATGATGTGATGCTCATTGGAATTGTAGAGATGATCATTGATGCCAATACAGAAAGTAAGATCGGGTTCCTTGGCGGGAGCTGAGAGCAGGACTTTCTTTGCGCCTGCTTCGATGTGTTTGCTGGCATTTTCCCGATCCAGGAAAAAACCGGTCGACTCCAGCACCACATCGGCCCCTTTGTCACCCCATTTCAGCTGGGACGGATCGCGCTCGGCGGACGCAAGAATGCGGTTCCCGTTGACCGTGATTGACTCGTCATCGAAGGTCACCGTCCCATCGAAACGTCCCGCGGTGGAGTCGTATTTCAAGAGATGAGCAAGGGTTTTGTTGTCGGTGAGATCGTTGATCGCAACGACTTTGCTCCGTTGTTCATCGGACATAGCGCGCAAGACATTGCGGCCGATCCGTCCAAATCCATTAATTGCGTAATTTGCCATAGTGGTAGTTCGATCGTGTTTGGCCTAGCTGGGTAGGGAGTCCCTCCGTTCTGTCAGGACCTTCATGCTCCAGCCACCGGCGGGAGCGGGGCCTAATTAAGGGAGGAATCACGTCCAGTCAAAGAAAAACCATGGCGAGCGAAGCGGACAATCTCGTCAACTACGGACAGAGCCCTCATCCTAACGAGGTTATTGCGCCACGGTGTCGCCAATTTCTTTCATCCGGCGGCGAAGTTTGGTGTCGAATTCTTCTATGATGACTTTTTGATCCGAGCTGAGTTTTCCGATGAGATTGTCCGTTTCGCCCGGGTCAGATTTCAAATTATAGAACTCGTCGCGCTCCGGATTGAGAAAATCTCTGACCAATTTGTAATGGGGCGACCTCCAGCCGCGCATGTGAGTATGCGATTGGTGTTTCGTGCTGTATTGCAAAAAAACCTCGTCGCTCCTGTCGTCCTTTTTTCCTTCAAGAAGATCAACCATGCTGCGACCGCGAATGGGGCTGGAGTTGGGGAGCCGCGCTCCGACGATCTCGACCAATGTGGGAAACCAGTCCAGGTGGGTGACCACCCGATCCGATGTGGATCCCGGCTTTACCTTTCCGGGCCAGCGGACCAGGGTGGGGGTTCTGCAGGAATTATCATAAAGATTGGGACGCTGCCCTTTCGGAATATTCATGGTCGGCGCTGGCAGGCTTTCTTTTTTTAGAAGCCAGATTCCGTTGCCTTTGTGCCAAATTCCATTGTGAGCCATGTTGTAGCCGTGATCAGAGGAAAAAATGACGACGGTATTTTCTTTTTGTCCGATTTCATCCAATTTCGCCAGGACCCGGCCCACATTGCGATCCACTCCTTTCACACTGGCCAGATACTCGCGCATCATCCGTTTGGCGCGTTTCGTATCGAGACCGGGATAGTCAGGATGAGCCAGAACCGGGTCCATTTTTTCAAAGGGCGCCCAGTCTTCAGGCGCCACCGGCAGCCATTTGGCATGTGGCGAGCGATAGTGTAAACAGAGTAAAAACGGGGATCCCGCCTCTTTTTGCCCGTCCAGATACTCGATGGCGTCATCGGTCAGGATGTCCACGGTGAGGCCTTTGAAGGGTTTCACAACGCCGTCCTTTTCCAGTCTTGGATTAGCGGGCGTCGTTCCCCCGGCGGTGAATCCCATAAAATAGTCAAACCCGATTTTCGTGGGATGGCTTTCCGGGGCTTCTCCGAGATGGTATTTCCCGATCAGCGCGGTGTGGTAGCCCGCGGATTGCAGCACCCGGGCGAAGTTGGGAACCCGCGGATCGATTTGCGGCTGGGATTCGGCTTTGTTGTTGAACTGAGAAATCGGTTTAATCCAGTCAGTGATTCCCATTTCCGAACCATATCGACTCGTCAGAATTGAAACCCGACTGGGCGAGCACACCGGTGTGACCGCCAGGCAGTTGGTCAGATACATCCCCTCAGTCGCCAGTTGGTCGAGATGGGGAGTGCTGACGTTCGGGGATCCCGATCTCCCCAGTGCCCAGGGAGCTTGATCATCGGTCAAAATAAACAGGATATTGGGCCTTGGATCAGCCTTTGAAAAAAGAGGAGTCTGGATAAGCAGAACACTGAGCAGAAGGAGTCTTAACACAAATTTCATTTTTTCACGGAAAACGGGATTGGACTTCGTTTGTTGCGAGGAGTCTGTCGGACTTACCTTGATTGACGGTGGAAAACGAGTGTTTGGTCCAAATTTCCCTTCGTTTTCGTCACTTGTGTTCCCACAAACTCCTCCAACTGATGAAAATTTTGGCTCCAACCTCGATTCCCTCGCTCAAACCATCTAAGTCCGACAGACTCCGAGGAAAAACCTCTTTCAGTTCTCCAACGGACGCTCAGGAAACGAGAAACACAAGGGACTTCAAAATGGCAAATCAAGCGGGTTCGCATCCTGAGACACGGTGAAAAAATTCCGCGAAAAGACTCTGGAACGAAATATCCATTTGATTTTCGCCCAAAGTGGCAGTTTCGCCGGATGTGGTTGGTATAAATAGCCCGTCGGGCTGTGGCCCTTTTATTGTCTGTCCCCCGGCCGCGGGCTGACCTTCGAGCAGGCTGTCTCCGCTGTGCTTCGGCTGTCGGAAAACAAAAGGTCTCACAAAACAAAAGGTCTCACAATGTTACATTCCATACTCTTTCCACAATCTCTTATCAGCCAGATAGGCCAACAACTGCCGATTTTTTTCCCTTCCCAGTAGGCAATCTCCCGAAAAACTACGGAAGCAGGGATAAAAATTATAGATAAATGAGAAAAATTAACTTTTTTTAAATTTTTAGGTTGCATGGTTAATTATAGATTCTATAATTCCATTGATAAATTTACTCGACATGAAAAAACTTATTGCAATCGCCAACGATCTGGAATGTTCCGGTAAATCTGTTCTGGCCCGCGCTGTGGCCTCTCATTTGAAGGGGTGCGAGGTGAACTATCTTCTCATTACTTCAAATGAAATGGATGTGAATGATTCCTTTGAAGGAGATTACTGGGACCTGGAGGATCAGTTTGATACATCAGCACTGATTGCCGCAATGGATGCTTATGACGCCATCGTGCTGGATATTCACACGGGAGCCGCCCGAAACTGGGGGGAAATCTGCGAAACGGAAAAGGTGGAGGACCTGCTCATCGAACTGGATGCCGAAATGACCGTGGTGATTCCCGATAGCGGGAGTGAGCGATGTAACGAAGAGATTGTGGATCTGGTGGATATATTTGCTGATTCAGCCGACTACGTGATTGCCCATGTGCCGACGGAAGAAAAGGGCAAACTGGAATGGGCCAAGAGCCCCGCGAATAAGGCCACCCAGTATCTGGGCTCGATAGAAGTCGAAATTTCCGGACTTTCTGATGATCTGCTTACCGCGATTGACAGTTCAAACAGGGATTTTGTTTCGGCATTGAATCGACCAAATGAGCTTCCCCGCTTTACCGAAGTCCAAATGTGTCAGTGGCTGGAAAGGGTCAGTTCCGCTTTGGAGGAAGCCTCCGATTATCTGATTCCGGAAGTGATGGGCTCGGTCGTTCTGGATTATTGAGTCGCAAACTGGGATTTGTCCGCCTGGCTTGAGGGCTTGTTTTCCTGCGTTTTGCTGTGTATCCACGCCGACCGTAATTCCATTCTAAATTTTCCGGGAAGAATGGTCCCTGGCCCAAAGTTGGAATCAGCGAGCCATTTACCTCGGTGGCAAAAATCTCGCTGCCAAATGAGCCTTGCATAAACTGGAAGTCAGTCACAAGAAAGAGGCAAATATTCCCAGTTCCCGCGGAGTGGACTCTGCCCAGGGTGGAGTCGTGTGGGGAACAGGTCGCGTCAGTCGTCAGTAGGGATCAGGTCGTTTCCCCCCCGGGTATCTGGCAATTTGATCAAAGGAGGAAGAGAAAAAAGGCGCGGAATTTCCCTCGCCGGTGTTCAATGAGGAAATGACGGTCCAACAACTGATTGATCTCGTCGCTTT
>Ga0114931_10012199_pt1 | contig 10077 bp, 8 predicted proteins | sample 2SBtaG_FD_89579 | JGI IMG/M metagenome (GOLD analysis project Ga0114931, IMG submission 89579) | Deep subsurface microbial communities from Kolumbo volcano to uncover new lineages of life (NeLLi) - 2SBTROV14_V59a metaG | ecosystem: Environmental > Aquatic > Marine > Volcanic | place: Kolumbo... | reverse complement strand
TGGTTTTCCTGAAATATCCGTTGCGCAAGGAATATTATGAAAATATCGGGCAGATCGATCCAAAGGCTGTCCGCTACAATCATTGGATCGACAGTCTGGTGGAAGCAACACCCGGAGCCGTACTGCTTGATTGTATGAAATTGTATGATGAGCGACCCGAACTCTTTCTTGACCCCCATCACCTGAATAAAGCGGGTAAAGCCGAGTTTTCAGGATGGCTAAGCGATACACTGAACAGCCTACTTCATCAATTTGAGATGAATAAGAGAGGTACTGACATTAACTGACAAGCACTTTGCTGCGCAATATTAATTTCTCCCGTTCGGGACCGGTAGAAATCATAGATACCGGCACTCCACATTCAGATTCTATAAAGTGGATAAACTTTTGCAAGGCTTTGGGGAAGTCCTTCCTATTCTGCCAATGCTCCGATTCCGAAAGCCACCCTTCAAATTCTTTGTAGATCGGTTGCGGGTTTTTATGCTGCATGTCAAATTCCCAATTAGGGGTCTGCTCAGTTCCAATGCGGTATGCGATCCCCGCCTTTATTTTTGCAAACTGATTGAGCACATCTACTTTGGTGAGGGCGATCTCGGTGGTACCTGTAAGCATTACGGCATATTTCAGCGCTGCCATGTCGATCCATCCACATCTGCGGGGGCGGCCTGTAGTAGCGCCAAATTCTCCACCGGCTCTGCGCAGAAGTTCTCCCGTTTCATCGTGCAATTCTGTTGGAAAGGGACCACTTCCTACCCGGGTGCAATAGGCTTTAGTGATCCCAATCACTTTTCGTATTCGCTGGGGAGCAAGCCCCAGACCCGTCAGCACCCCTGCCGTGATGGTGTTGGAAGAAGTGACAAAAGGATAGGTCCCATAATCAATATCGAGCATGGCTCCCTGAGCTCCTTCGGCAAGGATTTGTTTACCGGCCTTATCGGCTTCGTTGATATAGTACTCGCAGTCGGTCAATTGCAGAGAACGAAGCAGCTCAATGCCTGCCCACCATTCCCTTTCCATGGACTCTAGGTCGAAATCATAGTTGTAGAGGCGGAGGAGATCGAGGTGCTTTTGCTTCAGGGCTTCATACATTTGTTCAAATCGGTGGTACTCGATATTGCCGACCCTCAGTCCATTGCGACCGGTTTTGTCCATATATGCGGGGCCAATGCCACGCAGTGTGGAGCCAATTTTCTTTTTTCCTTTGGCTTGTTCGGAAGCTGCATCCAGCACACGATGGGTCGGTAGTATCAGATGGGCTTTTTTAGCCAGCAATAAGCGAGGACGTATATCCAGACCAAAGGAATCAAGTTTTTCAATCTCTTTTTTAAGGGTTACGGGGTCGATCACCACTCCATTGCCTATCACATTGACGGCAGTTTCATGAAAAATACCCGATGGGATGGTATGAAGAACAATTTTTTGCCCGTCAATTACCAAGGTGTGGCCCGCATTCGGCCCTCCCTGAAATCGGGCAATAATATCATAGGAGGATGTAAGTACATCCACTATTTTTCCCTTTCCCTCATCGCCCCATTGAAGGCCGAGTAATACATCAACAGCCATATTTTAAATTTATTAGAGCGAAGAAAGAAAGGTGGCAGCTGATTCTACATCATCACGACTAACGAATACAGCATTGAGTTTGGTTAATTCCAGCAGCTTTTTCAATTCGGGTGATACTTTGGCTAGCACCACTTCTCCGCCAGCTTTGCGATATTTGGTGAGAATATTTAAAAGCAGATTTAGCCCATTGCTGTTAATAAATCCGGTAGAGCCCATCTCGATAACCATCTTCCTCGAACCTCCTTTGATTTTATCGGTGATGGCAGCAAGTATGGCCTGATTATGCTGGCCGGTGAGTACATTGCCTCTAACTGTGATAACATCAATCCCGTTATGCTGTTTGAATTCGTAGTCCATATATTTCAGTTTTTATGATCACAATCTGCCCTTAGGCAAGTGCCATACAATGTTAATGAATGATGTTGAATTTTAAAATTAAGCAAATTGCCTATGGAAGTCTCAATTTCCTGCAATCTTGGGTCGCAAAATTCCAGAACGTGATTGCAATCAACACATATCAGATGGTCGTGCTGCCTGAATCCATATGCCTTTTCATATTGTGCCTGGCTGCTATCAAACTGGTGTTTGCTAACCAGATCGCATTGTAGGAGGAGATCAAGTGTGTTGTAGACAGTAGCACGGCTCAAACCATGACCTGCCTTTTTGAGCCTTTGATAGAGCGATTCGGCATCAAAATGTTTATCCAAACGATATATTTCCTCCAAAATGGCAAAGCGTTCACCCGTTTTACGAAGGTGGTGCTTCTCTAAATAGGCAGAAAATATCCGCTTTACTTCTTCCAACACGTGGTCATTTGCTGTGCTTTTCATTATTCTTTGCTAATAGAGTTAAGCATGTAAAATTACTTAAAAGGCAATCAATCCTCTTCTTCTTTTAAATCTAGTCGTGTAATACTGAAAATCCCTTTCAGATTCTTTAGCTTATGGATTAGTTTTTCCAATTCTCCGGTATCGTGAACATAGAGTTTGATATTGCCCTCGAAGACTCCATCATGCGAGTCGATAGACATAGCGCGCATATTGATTTTCATCTCCCCGCTGATCACATTTGTGAGTTTATTGATGACACCCACATCATCGAGCCCACGGATGGTTAATCCGGTGAGGAATGCAATTTCTTTTTCCCGGTTCCAGCGGGTTTTTACTACCCGATATCCGTAGTTGCTCATCAGGTGTACGGCATTGGGACAGTTTGTACGGTGTATTTTGATCTCTCCATTAAGATTGATGAATCCAAAAACATCATCTCCCGGAATCGGGTTGCAACATTTTGCAAATTGATAACTGATCTTATCGGAGGATTCCCCAAATATCAAAAGTTCGTCTCCTTTCTTTATGCTTGGGGCTTTTTTCTTCGGAATGTGAGTTTCTTCCTTTTTCGGCAATACCAAATGATTGGACCCGGCATCCTTCAATTTCTTTATTTCATTGAGCGGATAGCGTTTCCGGGCCACATTAAAATAGAGGTCGATGGTATTTTCCGCCCCGAAATAATGGCATAGCACTTCAAGATTTTCGTGGTTGTATGCAAGCTTAAGCTGCTTAAACTTTCGCTCCAGGATCTCCCTTCCTTCCGAGGCAATTTTTTTTCTTTCCTCTTTTAGCGCATGTTTAATACGACTGCGGGCACGACTGGTTACCACAAAGTTGAGCCAGTCTTCCGAGGGTTTTTGCTTTCGAGAGGTGATGATCTCCACCTGATCGCCATTGGATAATTTCTGACTGATGGGCATCAGTTTGTGATTGACCTTGGCGCCAATGCATCTATTTCCGATGTCTGTATGAATTTCATAGGCAAAGTCGAGCGCTGTGGCACCCGATGGAAATATCTTCAAGTCACCATTAGGAGTAAAGACATATATCTCCTTGCTGAAAAGGTTGAGCTTAAAGTCATCCATAAAGTCAAGTGCATTCGACTCAGGGTTTTTCAGCAGCTCTCTGATTTTTTGCAGCCAATCGTCCAGGGCACTTTCGCTGCTACCTTCTTTATATTTCCAGTGAGCTGCAAATCCTTTTTCGGCTATTTCGTCCATCCTTTCGGTACGAATCTGAACCTCTACCCATCGGCCTTTGGGACCCATCACAGTGGTGTGCAGGGATTCATAACCATTTGACTTCGGAGTGGAAATCCAATCGCGCAAGCGCCCGGGATTCGGCTGATAAAAGTCTGTCACGATGGAATATACTTTCCAGCAAAGCGCTTTCTCCTCTTCGGGTGCAGCGTCTACTATTATACGAATGGCAAAAAGGTCATATACTTCTTCAAAGTCTACATTCTTTTTCCTCATCTTCTCATGGATAGAGTGGATGGACTTGGGGCGACCAAGTATTTTATATTTCACCTTTTCGCGGTCCAGTTCCGCTATAATCGGTTTGATAAACTCATTAATATAGCGCGTGCGCTCGCGTTTCGTTTGTTGCAATCTTCTTGCAATGGATTTATACGTTTCGGGCTCGGTATATTTTAAAGAAAGGTCTTCGAGTTCACTTTTGATGGCATATAGACCCAAGCGATGAGCCAATGGAGCATAGAGGTAGAGGGTCTCACTCGAAATCTTCAGCTGCTTGTTGCGCGGCATGCTGTCCATAGTACGCATATTGTGCAGGCGGTCAGCGATCTTTATCAGTATCACGCGCACATCTTTGGCCAGGGTGAGAAGCAACTTCCTGAAATTCTCAGCCTGAAAAGAGCTCTTCAGATCAAAAACCTGATTGATTTTCGTGAGGCCATCAATAATCTCGGTCACCTTTTGCCCGAAGTAGCTTTCAATATCATCCAGCGTAATCTCTGTATCTTCCACTGTATCATGCAAAAGTGCACAAGCAATGGCCGTAGGTCCGAGGCCAATCTCGCCCGCTACAATTTTTGCCACATTGATGGGATGGATTATATAAGGCTCTCCTGACTTTCTGCGCATGTCCTTATGCGCCTCGGCCGCCATTTTAAAGGCCTCTCGTATCAGTTTCTTGTCTTGTCGCGAAAAATTACGATCGCAGGCAAGCAGCAAACTGCGATATTCTTTCAGTATAAGTTTCCTATCCTGTTCCGCATCTATAAATTCCAGCATTTGCATTTCTTATATCTCACTCCTGCACTAATTTCATGAGAAAATCAATAGTATAAAGTACCTGTTTCGGACAACTTTGTTCAAAATAAATTTGGGTGAATTATTTTCTTGAAATTACGTAATTTTGCAGCCTTATTTTGTAACGTGATCAAATTTAAAATAGGTCACTCAAAATCATATTGTTCGAAAAAAATTATTGGGTCGTTAGGTTGTGTGGACCGGCAATATATATTGCGGATGTGGCGGAATTGGTAGACGCGCTAGATTTAGGATCTAGTGCCGCAAGGCGTGTGGGTTCGAGTCCCTCCATCCGCACTGGCATACACAATCCTTCGGCCCAATTTTTTATCAGACCGTAATAAAATATCATAAAGTGAGCGTAAAAAAAGAAGAAACAGGCAAACAGCAAGTGAAACTGGAAATCCTCATCAATCCGGAAGAATACCAACCCGGTGTGGAAAAATCATTGAAGGAATATGCCCGGAAAATTGACTTGAAAGGATTCCGTAAGGGGCATGTTCCCAAAGGCATAGTCAAAAAAATGTATGGCATCGAAATATTGGCCGAAGAACTCAATAAACTGGTGGGCAAGGAACTAAATGAATATTTGGAGAAAGAAAATCTCAAAATTCTTGGTGAACCCATGGCCATAATGGATAAGCAAATAAAATTTGACCCCAACAGCAATCAGCCTTACACTTTTGAATTTGAACTTGGCCTGCAACCCAAGATTTCTCTTGATTTCCTCAATGAAAAGCCCTCGGTCGTTCGGTATAAGATCAAAATTGATGAAGAGATACTGAACAAAGAGATAGAACATCTGCAACGCAGATACGGAAAGATTAGCCAGGCAGATGAGGTGCAAAGCGATGAAGATGTGGTAAAAGTAAAACTGGAAGAACTGGATGAAAATGGGGAAGTCCTGAAAAATGGTATTGTCAATGAACCGGCCATCGGTGTGGAAGTTTTTAAAAAGAGTGCCAAAAACAAACTTAAGAAACTGAAGCGCGGTGAAAGCATGGAGATTGACCTAAGGAAAGACCTCGATAAGGACTATGACGATGTCTTGTCTGAAATATTAAACCTGCAACGCACCCAACCCGAAAGCGATCGTTTTCGTTTAACCTTATTGGAGATCAACCATACAGAAAAGGCTCCGCTTGATCAGGAATTGTTTGATAAGGTATACGGAAAAGACAACGTAAAGAGTGAAGAAGATTTTAGAGAGAAGGTAAAAGAAGAACTTGCAGGAGTTTTGGCCAACTATGAAGACCAGCAATTGCAGCGCGACATAGCTGATTTGCTGATGGAAAAGGAGCAAATGGAGTTTCCTGAAGACTTCCTAAAGAGATGGCTCAAAAACTCCAACCCGAATTTGAGTGAAAGTGATATTGAGGCGGAATTCCCTCGATTTCTTGAAGGCATAAAATGGAACCTAATTAAAACTCATCTGCTTAAAGAGGAAGATGTGCAGATAGCAAGAGATGACCTCCTTGAGCAAACAGCCCTGATGATAAAGGCCGAATATGGGCTGGCCGGTGATGATGAGCAGAGCCAGTTGTTGGTAAAACAACTGGCCGAAAAGATGTTGGAAGACAAGGAACATGTAAACAAAGTGTACGAGATGCTCGAAGAGTCAAAGGTTTTTGATTTATTAAAGGATAAATTTGAAATAAAAGAGAAAGAAGTGAGTCTGGAAGAATTTAAAGACATCAACAAGAAAAAGAAATAGAGATATGAAAGACTTTGGAAAAGAATTTAAAAAGTATGCGGTAAAAGGAAGGGGCATGAGCAGCATGCACCTTGACAAGTATATCACATCTACCATTACGAATTTCACACCTTACATTATTGAAGAGCGGCAGTTAAATGTTCAGGCATTGGATGTTTTTTCACGCCTTATGATGGATCGCATTATATTCCTTGGGAATCCTATTGACGACTACATTGCAAATGTGGTGCAGGCTCAAATGCTATTTCTTGAGTCGGCCGACCCTAAGCGTGATATCATGATGTACATTAACAGTCCGGGCGGAGTAGTCTATGCTGGCCTCGGCATTTATGACACCATGACTTATATCGCCCCCGATGTGGCAACCATTTGCACCGGCATGGCAGCCTCAATGGCAGCCGTACTGCTGGCAGCCGGAACAGCAGGCAAGCGCTCAGCTCTCCTTCATAGCAGGGTAATGATTCATCAGCCGTTGGGTGGCGCGCAGGGACAGGCCAAAGACATTGAGATTACCTTCAAGGAGATACAAAAAATCAAAAAAGATCTCTATGAGATTTTAGCAAAGCATACCGGTCAGAAATATGAACGAATTGAAGAAGATGCCGACCGTGATTATTGGATGCGAGCCAGTGAAGCAAAGAAATACGGCATGATCGATGAAGTACTGGAAAGAAAACCAAATAAAGAATAATTCGTAGGAGAACGGTATAGATGAAAAAGAAAACGGAACAGCACTGCAGTTTTTGCGGCAAAAAGAAAGATGAAGTAATGATCCTCATTGCCGGGATCGAGGGATTTATCTGTGAAAATTGTGTCAATCAGGCGCAAATTATTCTGGAGGAAGAACTGGGAAAGCTGGATAAAAACCAGCCTGAGATCAATCTGAAGGACATTACTCCAAAGGAAATAAAGTCATTTCTTGATCATTATGTAATCGGTCAGGATGAAGCAAAAAAGGTGCTCTCGGTAGCTGTATACAACCACTACAAGCGCCTCAATCATAAGTTGGAAGATGATGTGGAGATTGAGAAATCCAATATCCTGATGGTAGGCCCTACAGGTACGGGTAAGACCCTGCTAGCCAAGACAATTGCCCGCTTCCTGAAAGTCCCTTTCTCCATTGTAGATGCGACCGTATTTACAGAAGCTGGATATGTGGGGGAAGATGTGGAGTCCATTCTGGCACGTTTGCTTCAGGCGAGCAATTATGACGTCAAATTAGCCGAAAGAGGCATTGTCTATATTGATGAGATAGATAAAATCGCCCGCAAGAGTGATAATCCATCCATCACTCGCGATGTATCGGGCGAAGGAGTACAGCAGTCGCTCCTAAAAATGCTGGAAGGAACCGATGTGCAGGTCCCCCCACAAGGCGGCCGCAAGCATCCGGAGCAAAAAATGATTACCGTCAATACAAAAGATATTCTCTTTATATGTGGCGGTGCTTTTGATGGCATTGATAAGATTATCTCGCGAAGAACCGAACGACAAATAATCGGTTATAAAAACCAGGAAACCCATCTGGCAGCCAATGCCTCAGAAGAAAATATCCTGCAGTTTGTCACGCCCCAGGATATTAAACATTACGGTCTGATTCCTGAGTTGGTCGGTCGGCTTCCCCTGCTTACTTACCTCGATCCGCTCGATAAAGATACCCTGAGGGCTATTCTTACCGAGCCCCGTAATGCCTTGGTGAAGCAATACAATAAGTTGATGGAATATGAAAATATTGAGCTGATTCTGGATGATGAAGCACTTGACTTCATTGTAGAGAAAGCCGTTGAGTTCAAATTGGGAGCCAGGGGCCTTCGATCAATTTGTGAAGTCATAATGATGGATGCCATGTTCGAAATCCCATCACAAAAGAACATGAAAACCCTGCATATCACTCGTGAATATGCCGAAAGAAAGATGAGTAAATCCAAATTGAAAAAACTGCGTGCCGCCTGAGTTTATATTTATTTATAGACTTCCATATAGCGGGTAAAATACTTGGCAAGTATATCAAATTCAAGGTTTACTTCTTCCCCCTCCCTTAAGCGCCCGAGGGTGGTATGCTTCATAGTATAGGGTATCACAGTTACTCTGAATCGTTTCTCTCCCGGATTTATTAAGGTCAGACTCACCCCGTTGATCGTGATGCTTCCTTTGTCTACCAGCATAGTGCGGTAATCGGGAGGAAAGGAAAACTCTAAAAGAACAGAACCCTCGCGTTTAATGATCTGCTCACAGCGCCCAAGGGTATCCACATGTCCTTGAACAATATGCCCATCAAGACGGTCGCCTGCTCGCAATGAGCGCTCTATATTGACAAGGTCATCGGGACGAAGCTTACTCAGGCGGGTTCGCTGCAAGGTTTCTTCTACCACATCCACGTGGTGAATATTTCCATTCACCTTCGTAACCGTTAGGCAAACTCCATCATGAGCCACACTTTGATCTACTTTCAATTCATGGCTTATTTCCGACTCAATGGCGAGGTTAAGGTTGCCCCCCTTTTTCTCTGCGCTCACTATACGCCCGCATGTCTCTATAATCCCGGTAAACATCTTTTTTATACCCGCTTATCTTACAATTTGAATAAATCCACTCAACGGTTTATTTCTTTTCACCACACCTGACACTCGTGATTCGTATACCTCACAAACGTAGTGATAGGTTCCCTCTTCCACCTCCTTTCCGTTCCTCATATTTCTTCCATTCCAGTTGATCATCGGGTCATTCGTTTCAAAAACAAGTACTCCCCAGCGATTGAAAATGCGAATATTGATATGATCAATAAAGTAATATGGAAGAATCGGTGTAAACAGGTCATTATCACCATCTCCATTCGGTGTGAAAGTATTCGGTAGGCGATACAACGGGCAATTGTCAAGGCACATTTTGGCTGCGCGCGATGATTCATTGCCAAATGTATCATATGCAGTCACTACGTAACAACCGGCCAGTGCTTTAAGATCGGAATGGTCATATTTATGCACATCGGGATCGGATATCTCCATAATCATCTTCAGGCTATCCCGTTCGGAAGCTGCAAAGTATATGCGATATCCTTCCAGGTCAAAATCACCGCATAACGTACGGGGATCGGTCCATTGCAAATGGTTTACCAGATTGTTGGGATCCGGCAGTGAGCCGTCATTGCAACTATTGCTTACACTTAGGTCAGGGGAACAGGGAGGCACAGTATCTCTCGGAATATCGCATACAATCTGACTGTTATTGATCAATGTATCCGGAAGGCGTGAATTGTAGTAACTGCCATAAGAACGCACGAAATAGCAATATTGCAGCAGATTGGTCAGACCTGCATCAATATACTCTTTGGATGCAGTCGAAGCGTAAAGTTCGAAGTTGCTGCTATCGGGATGCAGGCGGTAGATCTCATATAGAAAGTTATTCCACGGAACCTGTTCGTCCCACTGAAGATATATCTGTTTGGAGCTGGCTGTAGTTCTCAAGAAAACCGAAGAGGCCCCCTCGGACTCCCCTACTTCATATTCACCATTGGTTGGATCGGTGGCATAGAATCGAATCGAATAGCTGTGAGCAAGATTTTTCGAATTTATATTCTGATGAAGAAAACTATCGGGGTGCAAAGCAGCGAAAGAATTAAACAAATACGTATTTAGAAGAATAGTGCCGGTACCAGTGGATAATCCGTCATGGGCAAAAAGTTCGTATTTATATGGAC
>Ga0114931_10012198_pt1 | contig 10077 bp, 11 predicted proteins | sample 2SBtaG_FD_89579 | JGI IMG/M metagenome (GOLD analysis project Ga0114931, IMG submission 89579) | Deep subsurface microbial communities from Kolumbo volcano to uncover new lineages of life (NeLLi) - 2SBTROV14_V59a metaG | ecosystem: Environmental > Aquatic > Marine > Volcanic | place: Kolumbo... | reverse complement strand
CGTTCGCGCCTAGCACCGCTTCTCGGCCGATTCGTGAACCCTCGACGACGATGGCGCGCGAGCCGATGAAGGCGCCATCCTCGATGATGACCGGCTTGGCGCCAAGGGGTTCGAGCACGCCACCGAGGCCTACGCCGCCTGACAAATGAACGCCTTTGCCGACCTGCGCGCAAGAGCCGACCGTCGCCCATGTATCGACCATCGAACCGGCGCCGACGTACGCACCGATGTTCACATAGCCGGGCATCAGGATGGTGCCGGGCTCCATGTGCGCGCCGTAGCGAACCGTCCCGGGTGGCACGACCCGCACGCCTTGCTGATCGAGGTTCTTCTTGAGGGGAATCTTGTCGCGGTACTCGTAGGCGCCGACTTGGACGCGCTCCATGCCTCGGAAGCTGAAATAGAGCAGGATCGCCTGCTTGGCCCAGGCGTGGACGGTCCAGTCCCCGTCCTCCCCACAGGTGGCAACGCGCACCTTTCCCTTGTCGAGGAGCTCGATGGTCTCCTCGACCGCGCCACGGTACTGTGCATCCTCGAGCTTCGAACGGTCTTCAAACGCCTGCTCGATGAGTGGTCGCAGCTGGTTTTCGATCGAATCGCTCATCGGCTACTTGAGGACATATTCGGGGAAGAAGTAGGCGACCTCGTTTTTTCCATTGTCGACGCTGTCTGACCCGTGGCATGCGTTTTCGCCGATGTCGGTGCCGTAGGCTTTGCGGATGGTGCCTTCGGCGGCTTCGGCCGGATTGGTCGCCCCCATCAGGGTGCGGTAGCGTACGATGGCATCTTCGGCCTGAAGCGCGCTGACGACCACGGGGCCGCGCGTCATGAATTCGACGAGCTCGCCGAAGAACGGACGGTCCTTGTGGACCTCGTAAAAGCCTTCGGCCTGCGCGCGGCTCAGGTGCAGCATGCGCATGCCGAGAATCTGCAAGCCGGCGCCTTGGATCATGGCGAGGATGTTGCCGATGTTGTTTTGCTCGACGGCGTCGGGCTTGATGATGCTAAGGGTGCGTTCCACAGCCATGCTTATTCCTCTTTTCAATGCTGTTTTAATGGGCGCGAAGCACCCGTGGCGCCAAAGACGGTTTACGAGAGCGAAGCCCCGTGGTGCCGAAGGCACGTTACGCGGGCGCGTTTGTAGCGCGTTTTGATTGCTGGGCAATCTCCTTGGCAAAAGCGGCGATATGCGCGGAAATGACCTCCGGATGCTCCTCTTGCAGGAAGTGGCGGGCGTCGACCATGTGCTCGGCGCGCAGCGGAAACACCTGCCGGATGTAATCGAGCTGCGCCTCGGGGATCGCGATCTCTTGCTCGCCCCAGATGAGCTGCATGGGCTTGTCGATCGCGAGCAAGCCGTCGCGCAACCAGTCCCGATGCTTTTCGGTGAGGTCGAAACCATCCATGATGTCGAGAAAGCTGTGATGACCCTCGTTGTTCTTGAGCAGGTAGATATAGCTCGCGACCACGTCTTCATCGATGGCGTCAGGATTCTTGACGCCGCTGTGCCGGAAAAGTTTCAGCATCGTGGGGGTGTTCATCGTCGAAAACACCAGGTGTCGCAGCAGGGGAACCCGGAACGTCCACATCGGGAACGGCGGGGTGAAGTGGGCGACATCCATCAGTGTGTTGGTGACGGTGATGGAGCGGACCTTTACCGGATTGTGAATCGCCCATTCCGCGCCGATCGGGCCTGCGATATCGTGCAAGACGAGGTGCACCGGGGGCAGCGCCAGTGTGTCGACCACGCCGCCGACCCACTTTGCCAGCGCATGCCAGCCGTAGTCGATTTCCCTAGGCTTGTCGCTCAGCCCTACACCTGGGAAGTCGAAGCTGATCGCGCGAAGCCCTTGCGCGGCAAGCTCAGGCAGCATCTTCCGAAAGAGGAACGAGCTCGACGGCACGCCGTGCAACAAGAGGACCGGCTCACCCCTTCCCTCCTCGCGGACGAAGATGTGATGCCCATCCACGATGATGCGCTTGCCTGCCGCTTCGTGCTCTTCGACCAGCCTGGGCTTTTGCATAGGGACACCACCTCGATGGGTTGGCGGAAGCCTAGACCAGATGTGCGACCGCGGCAGCCTCTTCTTGAAGCTCTGCGGCCGTGGCGTCCATCCTAGCCCGGCTGAACTCGTCGATCTCGAGCCCCTGAACGATGGACCATTTCCCGTCACGGCAGATGCACGGAAAGCCGTAAATGAGGCCTTCTGGCACGCCGTAGCTACCGTCCGACCGGACCGCCATCGAGGCCCAGTCCCCTTCGGGGGTCCCTAGGTGCCAATCACGGACGTGGTCGATCGCCGCATTTGCCGCCGACGCGGCGCTCGAAAGCCCTCGCGCCTCGATGATCGCCTTGCCGCGCTGCTGCACGGTCGGGATGAATTCATTTTCGATCCAGGCCTGGTCGTTGATGAGCGCTGCGACGCTCTTGCCGTCGATCTCGGCGTTGAAGAGGTCCGGATACTGTGTCGCCGAGTGGTTGCCCCAGATGGTGACCTTCTTGATGTCCGTGACCGGGCGCCCGGTCTTGCTCGCAACCTGGGATATCGTGCGGTTCTGATCGAGGCGCACCATGGCGCTGAAGCAAGACGGATGGAGATCCGGGGCGTTCTTCATCGCGATGTAGCTATTCGTGTTGGCGGGATTGCCGACGACGAGCACCTTTACGTCGCGGCTGGCAACATCGCTGAGCGCCTTGCCCTGGCCGGTGAAGATCGCGCCGTTCGCCTCGAGCAGATCCTTACGGAGCATCCCCTTACCGCGGGGGCGCGCGCCCACGAGCAGCGCAATGTCCGCGTCCTTGAAGCCCACCACCGGAGTGTCGCTTGCTTCCATGCCAGCGAGGAGCGGAAACGCGCAGTCCTCGAGCTCCATCATGACGCCACTTACGGCCTTCATGGCGGGCGCAATGTCAACGAGTTGGAGAATGACCGGCTGGTCACTGCCCAGCATCTCGCCTGCGGCAATTCGGAAGAGAAGGCTGTACCCAATCTGGCCCGCAGCGCCAGTGATCACGACACGCATCGGTTTCTTCGACATCGTTTCCTCCCTTCTAGAGAAGGCTCTGCAATGTGGTGCCCATGTCGGACGGCGTTGGCGCGACCTTCACGCCGACGTCCTCGAGGGCCTGAATCTTGGCATCCGCCGTGCCCTTGCCACCCCTGATGATAGCGCCAGCATGACCCATGCGCTTGCCGGGAGGCGCCGTGCGCCCCGCGATGAACCCTGCGACGGGCTTTTTGAAGTGCTCTTTAATCCAGGCTGCTGCCCGTTCCTCGGCATTACCCCCGATTTCGCCGATGAGGATCAGCGCATCGGTGTCGGGATCCTCGTTGAAGAGCTTCAAGACATCGATGAAGTCGGTTCCGTTGATCGGATCGCCGCCAATGCCGACCGCTGTGCTCTGACCGATCCCGAGCGCGGTCAGCTGACCGACTGCCTCGTAAGTCAGCGTGCCGCTCTTGGAGATGACGCCGACGCGCCCGGCCTTGTGAACATGGCCGGGCATGATGCCGATTTTGCACTGGTCCGGCGTGATGACCCCGGGGCAATTCGGCCCGATGAGACGGGTCTTATCCTGTGAATCTAGAACCCGTCGAGCTTTAATCATGTCCATGACGGGGATGCCCTCCGTAATGCAGACGACCAGCGGTATTTCGGCGTCAACCGCTTCGAGGATCGCGTCGGCCGCGAACGGCGGGGGCACGAAAATGCAGGACGCGTTCGCTCCGGTCTGCTTCACGACTTCGCGCATCGTGTTGAAAATAGGCACGTCCATCAATGACTGCCCACCCTTGCCCGGAGTGCATCCAGCGACGATGTTCGTGCCGTAGGCCAGCATCTGCTCGGTGTGAAACCGTCCCACGCTCCCGGTCATGCCCTGCACGACGAGCCTGGTATTCTTGTCTACGAAAATCGACATCGCCTTTATCCCTTCGCCAATGCGACGATTTTTTGAGCGCCCTCGGCCATCGTGGCTGCAGACGTGATGGCGAGGCCCGACTCCTCGAGGATCTTGCGGCCCTCTGCGACTTTCGTGCCCTCGAGCCGAACGACGAGCGGCACTTGCAGCCCAAGCTCCTGGGTGGCGGCGACCACGCCCTTGGCGATGGTGTCACAGCGCATGATCCCGCCAAAGATGTTGACAAAAATGCCCCGGACGGACTCCGACTGAAGAATGATACGGAACGCTTTGGTCACGGCTTCCTGGCTCGCGCCCCCCCCGACATCGAGGAAGTTCGCCGGCTCCCCGCCGTAGTACTTGATCGTGTCCATGGTGCTCATCGCGAGGCCAGCGCCGTTCACCAGGCAGCCGATGTTGCCGTCGAGCTGAATGAACGAGAGACCGGCTTCCTTGGCCTCCGTCTCGGTCGGCGCCTCTTCGGAGAGGTCGCGCACCGAATTCCAGTAATCTTGGTGGCGGAATTCGGCGTTGGAATCGAAGTTGACCTTGGCGTCGAGCGCGATGACTCGTTCGTCCTCGGTGAGGATGAGAGGATTGATTTCCGCGATGGAGCAGTCCTCTTGGTCGAAGAGCTTTGCCAGGCCCGTGACGAGCTTGCCGAAATTCTTCTGTTCCTGCTTCGAGAGACCGAGCGCGAATGCGAGTTGCCGAATCTGGTAGGCCTGCAAGCCGACGGCTGGGTCGATGGCGATCGTATGGATTTTCTCTGGACTGGTCGCGGCGACCTCCTCGATGTCCATACCGCCTTCGGTGGAGGTCATGATCGCTACTCGCCGGCTCTCCCGGTCGACCACGAGCGCGAGGTAAAGCTCGCTCTTGATCGCGAGCCCCTGTTCGACGAGGAGGCGCTGCACGACCTTACCCTCGGGACCGGTCTGGTGCGTGATCAACGTCTTGCCGAGGATCTCGGTCGCGGCTTCGCTCGCGGCCGCCACGCCCTTGACAACCTTCACGCCGCCAGCCTTACCCCGGCCGCCTGCGTGAATCTGTGCCTTGACGACTACGACGTCGTTCCCGGTCTCTTCGATGAGCTTCTTGGCCGCTGCAGTCGCTTCTTCGACCGACATGCACGCAATGCCCTTCGGTACGGGAATCCCGTACTTCCTATAAAGGTCTTTTGCCTGATACTCTTGAATGTTCACGGCGTTTGCCTCCTCAATGTCGTCCGCATTGCGTACGGAGCCTCAGCCCATGTGCTCGATGATGTTGTCGCCAAACTCAGAGCACTTGATCGTCGTCGCGCCGTCCATGAGGCGCCCAAAATCGTAGGTGACCCGCTTGGACCCGATCGCGCCCTCGACCCCCTTGATCACCAGGTCGGCGACCTCGTCCCAGCCGAGATGTCGGAACATCATTTCGCCGCTGAGGATGACCGAGGATGGATTGACCTTGTCTTGGCCGGTGTATTTCGGCGCGGTGCCATGGGTAGCTTCGAAGATCGCACGGCCGGTCATGTAGTTCGCGTTGCCGCCCGGCGCGATGCCGATACCGCCCACCTGCGCGGCAAGCGCGTCCGAGAGGTAGTCGCCGTTGAGGTTCAGCGTCGCAATGACATCGAACTCGCGCGGACGCGTAAGAGCCTGCTGAAGGGCGATGTCGGCGATGGCGTCCTTGACGAGAAGCGCACCACCATCGAGCGCCGCGGCCTGCTCTGCGTTCGCAGCGTCTTCCCCTTTGTCGGCCACGGTACGATTCCACTGACTCCAGGTGTACACCTTGTCGCCGAACTCTCGTTCCGCCAACGCATACCCCCAGTTACGGAAAGCGCCCTCGGTGTACTTCATGATGTTGCCCTTGTGCACCATGGTGACGCTCTTGCGACCGTGCGTGAGGGCGAAGTCGATCGCTGCGCGCACGAGACGCTCAGTGCCTTCCCTCGAAACCGCCTTGAGCCCGAGACCAGCGGTCTTCGGGAAACGGATCTTTTTGAATCGCTCCGGAAACTCTTTCTCCATGAACGCGAGCACGCGCTTGGCGCCATCAGTGCCCTCTTCCCATTCGATGCCGGCATAGATGTCCTCCGTGTTCTCACGGAAGATCACCATGTCGACATCCTCGGGCCGCTTGACCGGCGAAGGCACGCCCACGAACCAACGAACGGGGCGCAAGCAGACGTACAGGTCGAGCTGCTGACGAAGCGCCACGTTGAGTGAGGTCATGCCGCCACCGATCGGGGTCGTCAGGGGGCCCTTGATGCCGACGAGATACTCGCGGAAGCCGTCGACGGTAGCCTGCGGAAGCCACTCGCCAAACTTGTCATACGCTTTTTGGCCGGCATACACCTCCCACCACGCGATCTTCTTCTGACCGCCATATGCCTTCGCAACGGCAGCATCGAAGACCCGCCGAGATGCGCGCCAAATGTCCGGCCCCGTGCCGTCGCCCTCGATGAACGGGATGATGGGATCGTTGGGGACATCGAGATGTTGATTGGCATCCAAGCGAAGTGGGGTGCCGGACGTCGGTTGGGGAAAGTCTGCCATTGCGCAATCACCTCCGTGTTGTTCTGCGCATTCTCGGGCCGGGCGGACTGCCACGGCCGCAGGCCTATAGCACGAGTCGACGGAGGCGCCCGAATCCCGATTCAGTTGGGTTTTTCGGGGAACTTCACCAACACGCGCCGCGTTCCGACGAGTGTCGAAGTACGCACGATCGCCTCGGCTTGAGTCGAGCTTACGCCTCGATAAACCACGGCATCGCGCCGTACGAAGCTCTGCGCGTCCGCGATGACGCGCTCTTGCTTGCGCGAATCGTCGGGCAATCTGACCAGGAGGTACTGAGCAAAGCGAAAGCCGCGCGCATCAGAGTCACAGACTTCGACGCGGAGCGCGCGGTCGGCGTAGAGCTTTTCCACGAATGTTTCGACATAGTCGGGACGGGGAACGTACTGGCGGGTAGCCGGAGAGGACACGTACTGCCTCGCCTCATGAAGCTTGCATTGGCTCTGGCGCAGGCGTCGATCCACCCAAGCTTCCGCGGCATCACGGTTCCCGTCGCGCGCCGCATCGAGGCCGTGCAAGGCCGCTTCATGACGCCACGCGTTCAAGCCCCACGCAATGGCGATTGCGGCCACGAACCAGAGCATCTTTGGAAGGGTCAGCTGCACCGAAGTCAGCTCCTGAGCGTGGTCACGAGGTTGAATGCCCCGAGGCCTAGAAAGTAGATGCCCAGCCCGTCGAATCCAATGCCTAGCCAGTTTGCTTCGCCGCGGAGCACGGAGCCCCCGAAAAACCAACCGATCGCAAGGATGGCGGCCCCGGCAACGATGGTGCCGACTGCTTGCTGCACGAACCTACGCTGTTGGCGCTCACGCGAGGTCGCCAGCAAAGATGCGCTGATCCGTTGCGGCCCTTCCGCTCCGGCCACTTGTTCGGGCCGGGCCCCCTCAACGGGTAGAACGGGATCGTCGACGGAGATGCGCGGCACGCCCGCTTCGGTGGCCGGTGCGAATGGATCGATCGCAGAGACGCGGCCAGCGGGAAACAAGTCCGCGCCCGGCGGATGGAAAATTCCTGCGCTCTGAAGCCCGCCAGGGTCGGCAACCGATTTCGTATTTCGCGCCGGGCGGCACTCGACGACCGCCCCAATGGCCTCGAGCGCCTGGCGCATTTCCCCCGCGGCTTTGGCCGGCACGCCGTGCTTGACGATTTTGGGTACGCTCTGTTCGAGGGATTGAGCGCTGGCCGCATCGACGCCAAAGGCGCTTTGCAGGCGTTCCGCCGGGGTCGAGTCCCCAGGCTCGAAGCGGATGATCCAAACGTCAAATGCCGACATTGTGCAAATGATACAGGCTCGATGCCCGCTGCGCGATTCCTTGAATGACTTGTCGCTAGCCCCTGAACCGGTGATCACAGTTATCCGCGAGGATGATACCGCTCGTGCATCTTTCGAAGGTGGTCCCCCGAAACGTGCGTATAGATCTGCGTCGTCGAGATGTCGGCGTGGCCGAGCATCGTCTGCACGGAACGCAGGTCGGCCCCGCCGGTGAGTAGATGCGTTGCGAAAGAGTGCCGGAGCTTATGGGGTGAGATCGGTTTCGTGATACCTGCGGCAAGGGCGTATTTCTTCACCAAGCGCCAAAAGCCCTGCCGTGTCATCGCCGTTCCGCGCGCGGTCACGAAGCAAGCGCGGCTCGCCGGGCGCGCCCACTTAGGCCTCACCTCGCGAAGGTACTCGAGCATCGCGGCGCGCGCGTGTGCCCCAATAGGGACGATCCGTCGCTTGTTGCCTTTGCCCAGAGCCGAAAGGAACCCCTCTTCTAGATTCAGGTGCCGGATGTCGAGCTGGATGAGCTCACTCACTCGAAGGCCGGCGGCGTACATGGTGTGCAACATCGCACGGTCACGAATACGATTCGGCTTTGACCCCGTCGGCGCATCCAAGAGTCGCAAGACTTCCTCACGGTTCAAGATGTCTGGCAACTTACGCAACAAACGGGGCCCTTCCAGCAACTCGGTAGGATCGAGTTGACAGCGCCCTTCCTGAACGAGAAAACGAAAGAAACCACGCATGGAGCTCAGCGCCCTAGCCTGCGTGCGCGCGCTCAGGCCTTCCTGTGACAGCGTGACGAGATACTCCGCGACACGGGCTTCACCGACCGCATCGAGTCGCACGCCTTCGTCCGCGAGCCAGGCGCCGAAGTAGGTCAGGTCGTGGGCATAAGCATCCACCGTGTGAGCCGAGAGACCTCGTTCCACCCGCAGATGCTGAATGTAGTCGTCCAGCGCACCGTCAAAGGCGGCGAACATACTACTCGGTACCACAATCCGAGTCTTCGAGCCCAGTTTGTGTGTGTGTTCACGCCCGACGTGTGGGCCGCCACTTCATTGATGCAGATCGGGGCGCATGGTATTCGTTGAATGGAGATCACGATGTACTACTCGACCGAGCTCTTACTTGGATGTCACCACAATGAGTAGGCTCATCGGATACGTCGCCAACCGCGCAGACCGAATGCGTGACGCGCTCTACCAAGAACGCGCGGTGCTTCGCCAAGAGACAGCACCGGCCAACGCGAGTGGTTGGGGTATCGGCTTCTATCACGGCGACGAGGTGCTCCATAAGAAGCGCCCGACGCGCGTAGGCGAGCGGGTCGATTGGCAGAACATCGCGGGCGACGTTCGTGCCGATTGCGCGGTGTTGCACCTGCGCCAGCCGACGGTCGGAGACTTCCGCGCAGAGAATGCGCATCCATTCCGTATGCGCAGCTGGCTCTTCGCGCACCAAGGGACGATCGGTCGTTTCGACGCGATGCGAGAAAACCTCGCCGAGATGATTCCCGACTTCCTTCGCCGCAACATCCGCGGCCAGACCGACAGCGAGTATCTCTTTCATACGGTGCTCACCTTGCTCCACGACGCAGGACAGCTGGACCACCCCGATGTGAACGAGGCGCACGCCCTCCCCGCAATCAGCGCGGCAGTCACCTTGGTGGAACGGCTCGCGGCTGAGGTCGGAAGCACCGGCAATAGCCTCAGCTTCATCCTCACCAACGGCCGCACGATGTATGCGCTGCGCCATGGCGCACCCATGATGTATGTCGAGCGCCAAGGGTTGCATGACCCGCCCGACGACTACACGCCGGCACCGGCGGGGAGCACGCAACTACGTTATGTCATGGTTGTGAACGGCGTCGATCAGAGCCCGGTCGGCTACAAAACGGTCCCCGAACGCAACGTGGCGCTCATCGACCGCGGCCTGGGCGTGACGGTCCACCCCCTTTGAGGAGGTTCGGCCCGTGAGCGCCGACGATGCGCTAATCATCATCCTTTGCACGGTGCCAGACGAGGCAACGGCCGAGAAAATTGCCGAGGGCTTGGTCGAGAACCGATTGGCCGCCTGCGTGAATGCCATTTCAGGGGTGCGGTCCTTTTATCGATGGCAGGGAAAGCTCCAGGCCGACTCGGAGATTCAGCTACTGATCAAGACGCGGCAGGAGCGCTTTGACGAGGTCGCTGCGTGGCTCGAGGCAAATCATCCGTACGAGGTGCCGGAAATCGTGGCGATACCAGCCGAGCGCGTGACCAAGGCCTATCTCGCCTGGGCGACAGAGCAGACCAGCTGATCAGGGCTTCACTGACGCTGTCGCTCACATCTCCGTGTGGAGGGGCGCG
>Ga0114931_10012197_pt1 | contig 10077 bp, 7 predicted proteins | sample 2SBtaG_FD_89579 | JGI IMG/M metagenome (GOLD analysis project Ga0114931, IMG submission 89579) | Deep subsurface microbial communities from Kolumbo volcano to uncover new lineages of life (NeLLi) - 2SBTROV14_V59a metaG | ecosystem: Environmental > Aquatic > Marine > Volcanic | place: Kolumbo... | reverse complement strand
GTCAGTCACCACGTTTGGGCGCGTGACCGACAGCCGGCTCCGACGAAGGCAAATCTTCCAGGGACAATGCATTGTAAAGATGACCCAAACTAACCAACCCGAACCCCGCGCCCACAAAAACTGGGGAAGTTCATCCTGCTAATGAACGATTTTTTTCTATGAGCAAAGAGAAGGGCGAGAATAACTACGATTTATAACGCATTTTGAAAAAAACTACGCATTTTCCAAAGGAAGATTGGATTTTTCTTGTCAGGGAATAAAGATCGTCCTGCAGCGAGAATAAAGATTGTATTTTGCCCGCTGTGTTTTCGCTTGCCACATCGATTCCCGATCGGTTCTAATGAGGGTGCGCTAATGGTTATATTTTGCAAACGTCTCCAACTTCTTCAATGCACGTCAAAACCGTATCCAAGACGACGAATTATGGCTGAACTTTTTGCGCAGGGACCGACCCCGGATCAACAAAGCCGAATCTCGTTGAATCCCAATACGAAAGTCAGGCTCGGCCGCGCTCCCCAAGACGGTTGGGGAATACCCTGGGACGATCTGATCTCGCGCGAACATGCCGACATTCATTTCCAGAACGATCTTTTGAAAGTGACCTGCCTACCCACCGCACGCAATCCGATTCGCTATCAAGGAGTCGAGGATTCCGCGTTTACATTACACATCGGTGAAAAATTTCAGATTGGTGGAACGGTATTTCATCTGCATGGCGGAGGCAGTACGATTTCCGAAAACGAGCAGGTCGAATTTGAATCGTTTACGACGAATGAAATTAGAAATTTCAAAATCCATAATCCGGAAAAACGGTTAGATGTCTTATCGAAGCTTCCGCAGTTGATTTCTTTGGAAGGAACACAGGCGGATTTTGTCAAAAATTTATCGACGTTGTTATTGCAGGCCATCCCTAATGCTGATGCGACTGCTGTCATCGTCGGTTTGGAAGAAGGTGATAATCTCGCAGAAAGTATCTTGTCGATCAATTTTCAAGACAAGGAGTATCGAGCCTCCGTTGCAACTTCCGAGAAATTTCATCACAAGCAGGAAATTCCGTTTCGTCCAAGTAGTCGTTTGATTCAGACAGCACTGGAAACCGGCGAGAGCCAGCTTCATGAATGGTCTGAAGAAGACAGTTCGAGCATTCAATATACTCTCACTGGCGATTTGAATTGGGCGTTTTGTATTCCCATTCAGGCGGAAGCCTGTAAAGGCTGGTGCTTGTATGTTTCGGGGATGAATCAGGGAAACGCTTTTCTCGAAACGAACACTCCCAATGAGACATTACTGGGCGACCTGCGACTTGCCGAATTGATTGGACAGATTTTGGGATCGATTCTTCAGGTTCGACTGTTGGAAGAACGTCAAACACGGATGAATCGTTATTTTTCTCCGAAGGTCGTGCGGACGATGTCTAATAAACGGTCCGAAGAATTACTTGCCCCGCGCGAAGGAGATATTACGGTTTTATTCTGCGATCTGCGTGGCTTCTCTCGCCATTCGGAAAAAGAGCAACATAATTTATTCACTCTGCTCGAACGTGTCAGCCAGGCACTGGGTGTGATGACACGCGGAATCGTCCAACACGAGGGAGTCATTGCGGACTTCCAGGGAGATGCGGCACTCGGATTCTGGGGCTGGCCTATTCCTCCCGAAGACGGCCCGCTGGCTGCCTGCCGAACTGCGCTTGAGATTCACAAGGAATTCACCACCGCAGCGCAGGACGAAACCGCCCGTCTGGCAGGATTCCGCGTCGGCATCGGAATCGCACACGGAACAGCGATTACGGGTAGAATCGGGACCGTCGATCAGGAAAAAGTGGGCGTTTTCGGACCGGTCGTGAATCTCGCAGCACGGCTCGAACAGATGACAAAACAACTACGAGTACCGATCCTGATCGACGAAACGGTGGCGGAATACGTTCGAAATCATATGTCCTCCGACGAAGGCCGCTGTCGTCGTTTGGGGCGAATTCAACCTTTTGGTTTGGCGAATTCGTTCATCGTCAGCGAGTTACTTCCCACCGAACAATCCGGTTCGATTCTTCCCGATGCACATCTCGTCGATTACGAACGCGCGGTGGACCTGTTCCAGGAAGGTCGCTGGGTGGAAACTCTCGAAATGCTGGATCGTCTGCCGGTTGGCGAACGGGCAAAAGATTTTCTGATGATCTATATCGCTCAAAACAATTACGAACCACCAGCAAACTGGGATGGCGTGATTACGATGCAATCGAAATGAATCGATCGACGCTTCGATTTAATTCATATTCCCCATCGAGCGATGGTGGTAGTTGTGGCATTTCAGACAGTTGTCGCCGGTCGCTGCTCCGTTGTGGCATGTTGCGCATTTCGTCTTATTCAACGGTGCAAAACCACTCGTGTTTGGCATCGTACCGTTCGATTCGAACTTCCATCTGCGAGATCGCGAATCGAAATTCAAAAACTCTTCGCGATAAATCGCCTGCGTGGATGCGGATTCCCATCGATGGCAGGAAACGCAGGTGAAATTTCCCGACGTGACATGCGGAGCATGGGAAAACTTATTTAGACCCCAATGGTTTTTTCTCGAAGGTTTGGCGGACCAATTGATGTGTTGGCTCCCATTTTTGATTCGGTCGACAGTGTGACAAAGCAGGCATCGCCCCGAAGCGACCGGTCCCTGAGTTGCCAAGCCACCAGAGGCGGACGGGTTTTCGAATATTCGCTCAAGCTGCATGAGCGAATTCGATTTCGAGTGGTTGGGTATTTTGACGGATTGTTCGAACCAGTTTTTCAGGAAGCGGTCGGCATGACCGTGAGGTCGAAATCGAATCGAAAGATCGGAGTCGAACCGATACCACCCTCCGCTGTTTCGAGGCTGCGCTGTAGCGGTATTCTTCTCGTCGATGACGATGTTCGGTTCGGGTTGGAGAGTTTTATCGAACGTCGATTTGTAATATTTTTTCACCAGATTGGGAAACCATTTTTTTTGTGCGAGAACGAAGATATCGACCAATGAGGGTTTCGTTTTTTCAAAACCGATTGCAAGCCGATTCCCAAGCCTTTTCCGCAATTCCTTTTGTCCGTTAAGGGAAACATCGTGAAACAGCTTCTTGATCGACCAGAGAAGTTTCGCGACCGATTTGGGTTGAGATTCGACAAGAGTCTCGATGTCGCGAAAATCGAACTCTCCCAAATCCTTCATCGCCTCGAGGTAATCGGGATCGGATTCCAACAGCATTTTCATGAAAGAAGGAAGTTTCGAAATGCGTTTCGCGTTCCCCAAACCTGGCCATTCTCCAATGGCAATCTGATGATTTTTTAGTAGTTCGAGATCCAGTGCGGGTAATTGCAAAAATACGACACCTGGGAAATTTTCATCTTTGATTTGCGATTCGTGACATTTTGCACAGGATTTCGCGTAGCCCATCGTGAGGACTGTTTGTTTTGCAGCGTCCAGTCGATGACACGCATTGCAGGAAATCGTCTGGTTATCAGTGATACGAGGGTCGGTGAAGTAATGATTCCAGTGGGTGTTGTGATCGAAATAGATTCGGGTCCGCCTTTCGTAAGGAAAATCGGTAAACTCGGGATGCCCTTGGCCAACGTACTGGAATTGATTTGTATGACAGGAAGTACATTGATCATTACTCATTGTTTTCAAATTGTAATCGATGCCTTTGTGTTCGTGATGACAGGATGCGCATGCCCATGAGGCATTGGGATCGTGCAATTTCTCGTTCGTCACGAGATTGAAAAGATTCAATCCGTTCTTTCTTTTGGGAAGCTGCTGTAGAACCGATGTCAGGGAAACGAGCTTCTCGGAAGAAAGTCCATGGGCGTGCAACGCATCAGTCCCTAAATCTGCGTGGCAAACGAGACACTTCTTACTGTCGCCGATAGCAATGTTCGAATGAAAGGCTGACATCACCCAATGTTGGTTGTCGCCCTCGGCGGCGGTATGACAACTACTGCAATCCTGCGAGACACCCCGATGTTGAAACGTCAGTTCACCGGGGGAGATCAAATTCGACGGAACCGACGAAGCGAACAGCCAAATGCAGAATCCGAAGACCATCGCCGAGAACCAGACGGTGACCAGACGACGTCGTGACCGAATGCTGCGCACGGGTTGGCAGCGTTCGTCTTTTTGTCCGCATCGTCCGTCGGGAAAAGCACCTTCCTCGCATGGACCGCCGTTTAACTTCGACCGTGTGCAGCGAAACTCGTCTTCGATCAACTCTGGCTGGCATGTGTTGAAATGACGACAAAATCCTTTTCGATTCGGTCCCAATGGGCAGGCCGCCCCTTCACTGGCTCGTCCGCAGATCCAATCACAGGTCGGTCTTTCGTAACGGTTGGATTTGAAATGGAAATCCTGAAGCGGTTCGGTCATGAAGCTACTCCCGAGAAGGCATACACCAGCAAGACGTGAAACACAATCAAAATCGACAGCCCATAAGTGAAGGGAACATGCAGGAACAGCCAGTATTTCAGTGTCGATTGAAGAGCGTATTGATAGTCGAGATCGTTTTTGACAGCAACACGCTGGGAGATATTTTTCATCGCTTCCTGCTCGGTCTCATTAAGGAAACGATTTTGTTCGCCAATGTCTGTCAGTAGCGTTTTGAAGGCTCGTTCCGAGTGAAAAAGGTGGCTCCAGAAATATCGCGGTTGCTCGAAAAATGGTTTTAATCGACGCATATAGAATTCGGGGACCGCGGCAGTCTCTGTTTCGGAGATACATCCGAAGACAATCTCTTCGACTTCGGTTTTCAGTCGATGGATCAGCCCTGGAATTTTTTCGTAGATCGCCTCTTCAGAACGTGTTGCCAGTCTTGGGGGGAGCGTCCGAGTTAAAAATAACCCGACAACTCCGCTGGTAAAAACGAGAAGAAAAAACATCGCCAGCACCAATTCAAAGAATCCATTGGGAACTCGAAATCCGCTGTGTAATGGAAAGACGATCGCGGTTAAGAAACCGGCATAGATATGAATTTGCATCCAGGTTGAGGAACTTCCCAAAGGCAAAAACGGTACTTTCTTGTAGAGATTATAGGATGCCAGAAGAACAACCAATCCAGCAAGAAACCAACCGGAATAAACTGTAGTATTCCAAAGCGCAGTTTGCATCGCCGTGAAGAGAGAGACGACAAGCACGACAATCGCAAGAAAAAGTGTACTATTCCGAATCCGTCGTCTCCAGCGCGTTTTCATCGATTTAACACTTCTCCCAAACCGATCATATCGCGCATATCAACTCTCGTTAACGCATCGTGGGGACAGGCTCGCTGACAAGCCGGGCCTCCCCATTGTTCGAGACACAAATCGCACTTTGTCGCTTTCATCAATGGTCGCGATTGTTCGTCAACATAAAAGTTCCCATTCGCATCTCGAATTTCAGCCATGCTGATTGCGTTGTACGGACAATTGTTGGCACAACGCATGCAGCCAATGCAGGTCGGATCGTTAATTTCCACTTCGCCGTGTTCCAGATTCCGGTGAATGGCACCGGTGGGGCATTCGATCATGCAGACGGGATCGATGCAGTGCATGCAGGATGTGGCAATCATAAAGTGAGAATGCGTCGGCCCCTGTCGAATGAAGCGTGGGTTATTATCGTGCGCAGTGGCACAAGCACGAACACAGTCGTCACAGCGTGTGCAACGATCCATATCGATGATCATCGTCGCCGTGCCCTGCACAAACCGACGATCGACCAGAAAATCCATCAGATCACCGTCGATTTCCTTTGGCGTGAATTTCTTAAAATCCTCGTCTGCCTCGGAGCTCAATAATTTTTTTGTTGGTCTCTGTTGAAAAACGAACCGTTCAATCAGTGTGACCGGGATTTTGACGACGTTCAAATAACCGATGGCAGAAAGCGATGATGAAAGAGGAACCGAAGATTTTGTCTCCCACGATTGAAGCGCCTCCGGCACTCCAAATGCTCTTCCCGGCATCAGATAGCTAAGAGTGCGGTGGCCGTTGTAGTGCCGACGAGCGATTCTGGCCAGTCCGCTACGAACTAGGATCACCGAATCGTTGTGGTCTCCTTCCCTGGCGACGATTGGTTCCAGTTCTACAAGATCGCGTGAGTCTTTTTTGTTCGAACCGGAAAATGGTTTTGCCGAATCGTAATTGCCGAAAGATTCGAACTCCGCTCTTGCCACGAGTTCGCTCATGTCCTCTTCGGAGACATGACGAAAAATCGGCAGGTTTCTAAGAAAAGATGCCAACGCCCGAGATCGAAAAACTTCTTCGATATAGTTTTTTAACGAACCGTCTCGGTCGTTGCGCATGATGTCCCGAAGTCCCTGCCAGCGAATTTCCAATATCTCGGAGGGGGAATCGGTGAAAACGGTGGCAACCCTTGGCGAACGTCCCAAAGCGGCAATTTCGCCGAACCATTGTCCGGCATCGATCGTTGCGGTTTGAATTTCACTGAGCACTGCTGAAACGTCTTCGAGATAAATACGTGTGTTTTCACCAGCTCCGCGGGAGAGCGTTTTCGAAGACGAGCGGGTAGTCGTGCTGCGAAACTCCGGTTCTTTGTGGTTCGACCACAATTGGGAAAGAACTTCGAAAAAAGATTTTTTCCGGGATTCCCCTCGACCGAGGATGCTCGGTGATAGCGACGAGCCGGATGAAACCAGTTCAACACGCACCGAACCCGACAATATAAAAAACGCCGAATTCCCCCAGTCCCCTTCTCGAACGATAATATCGCCGGTTTCGCAATCGAGAAACCGGGTATCGTTCTTGAGAATCCCTCGCAACGGCAGCGATCTCTTAAATCCTGCGATATCGAGATCGCAAAACGGAGAGATGCCCAGCAAGCGATTCACATCGTCGTCGGTGACGAGCCGATCCCCTTCTCGCTCCTGGGAGAAGGGAATATCCCACCGTTTGGGACGAGGAATTGCGGCGGTTCCTTTTTCCATATTCTATCTCAGCACGATGTTGCGATAGCGAGGTTGAGACCTCTCTACCATCCATTGGAGATCTAAAGTGGCTTCCTTATGGAGATTTTCCCGGTTGAAAAACTTTGCCACGGGGTTCAAACGAATCGGAAATGATTTCGTCGATTGCAGAAAGCTTCGAGGCATCGAGACTCTTGGCGATTGCCAGGATATTCTTCGAGATGATCGGAAGAGCTTTTTTCGCACCAGCAGCATCTTTGAAGTTGCGAGTGCTTAGTTTGAAACTATCGACCGCTTCGAGAAACGCTTCCAACCCATGGGGAGCATTGTCCTTCAACTCTTCCAAGACCTCTTCCAGAAGCTCCTTGCGTTCCTTCACCCGTTTGGCATTCGCTTTCGCAAAATCGCTTTTACCTCCTCCGACAGGAACCTTCGACAGGTTGGTCACGCACAGCTCCAGATCGGCCATGACACCGAGAAGAAATTTCGCTCGTCTGCGGATTTTTTCGGTACCACCGGTGCGCTTTGCCCACAACGAAGGAATGTTATTGTTGATTTTTTGATCCTGCTGAAAGTTGTGACGAACTTCCCCCGCACTCCAACCAGTCAATTCGAAACCTTGGTCAATCGCCTTATGCCCGGCTTCCACCAGTTTTTGGTTCGTGACGATATGGCACGAGAGACAATTTTTGGCCAGACCGTAAACATTGGCCGGGCGAATCATCCCCGCTTTTTCACATTTTTCGATGCGCTTTTTACGATGCGCTGGCGTTTCCCGATCTGCCGGTATCTTCATCGATTCATGAAACGACTGATGGGGGTTCAACCAACCGTCTTCGCCTCCCGAACCGCCGTGGCACGACGAACACGAAACGCCGTAATCCATGGCAAGACTTGCGCCAGTGGCGTCGGTTGTTTTTGTAGCATGACAATCCAGGCACATCGAGTCCTTGCGAACATTTTTAGGATCGATCTCCATTTTGGTGATGTATTCTTTCGCCTTGGCTCCCGAAAGAAGATCGTCGGTTTTGTAGTGTTTCGTTTTCATCCAGGCTGCGACTTCATTGGCGTGACATTTTTTGCAGTTTGCTTTCGCCAATCCCAACACACGTCCGGTCTCGCCGGATGCGCTCGTTCCCACCACAACAGAATTCGCGATGCTCGCATCGTCAGCCTGACTGCGATCGAGTGTGACAGGAAACGATAAGGAAATCGAAATAACTAAAAATGAAAGACACCCAATGAGGAATTGCTTTTTGCGGCTAAAAGATTCCATCATGTCATTCGCCCTCTCGATAAATGAAATGTTTGAATAAAGATTGCAGTGACGTCGAGCTTCTCGTTTTTAGTAACGAAAACTAAGTGTCGAGAACGAGATCGTCGTCCGGTATGGAAATGCAGGTCAGGCAGGTTCCCTCCTCAGTTTCGGCCACTTGTTCTTTCAGGCAAACGGTGTGACCCGACTTGATGGCCACAACGCATGTCCCACAATATCCGGTTTCACAACCCGATTCAATATGGACATCGTTGGCACGGGCAAATTCCAACAGATTTCCCAAAGAGCTGTCCCACTTTTTCGATTTTCCTGATTTCTCGAAACGAATTTGAAACGATTTCGATTCCGACGATGCAGCGGTTTTCGTTTCGTCGGCTTTTTTTTGGCCCTCTTTCTGGCTCGCTTTCTTAACGTGGCTTAACGCTTTTCCGGAGGCAGGACCAAACGCCTCGGTGAAGATCCGCTTCTCGGGGACTCCCCACTCCTTGAGGTCGGCGATCATGCTCTGCATCATCACAGCCGGTCCGCAGAGATAGAAGTCATAGTTGTTCGCTTTGAGAACTCGCTTCAGCAAATCGACGCTGACTCGTTCGCGAAATTGTCCCGCAGGAAGTTTCGAGTCGGTCTCTTTCAACCGACTGAAGCAGTGATGCACCGTAATGTTATCTTGTCGATTCGCTAATCCGGAAAGTTCTTCTCCCAGCGCACATTGTTCTTTGTTTTGCACGCCGTAAAACAGAATCGCTTCACGTTGGGAATCGCTCTCGGTGATCGCTCGGAGCATACTTGCAAACGGCGTGACACCAACCCCGCCTGCGATCATCACTAAAGGGCGATCTCGAGTTGGGTCAATGCAAAAACCTCCACGGGGAGCTTCGACGTCCAGAATGTCGTTTTCCTTGACATGATCCAGCAGATAATTGGAAATCAAACCGGGTGGAATTCCCTCCGAACCGCGAGGTGCCGGAACGCGCTTCACCGAGATTCGGTAGTATTCGCTATTCGGACCGCTCGAAATCGAGTAACAGCGTGTCACCGCTTTCTCCATCTCTGGAAGTTTCATGCGAAACGTCAAAAACTGACCTGGTTTGAATCCTGGTAACGGTTTTCGGTCGTGCGGCGTGAGGTAAAACGAGCAGACATCTTCGGTTTCGCATATCTTCCGTTGAACGTCGAACTTACGAATCCCGTTCCAGCATAACCGTAGCTGCTCGCGTTCTTTTCGAAGCACCGTTGCTGCGCGAACCTGTTCGCTCATCAGTTCCAGCGCGAGTTGATTGCGTTTCCTGCGCGCAGCGGATTGTTGCAATGTCGTAGAGATCAGCAGCACCAGCCTGACGATGACCAGACTGCAAATAATCGTTCCTGCAAGTTGCATGTGCGGCTTCCTCAACCTAAAAAATCGATCTTCAACACCGAACATCGAAGGAATTCCAACCCTCCAGAGATTTCGAAACTCCATAACGGATGTTGAAACATCCGCAACAAAATGTCAAGTAGAAGCGCAGGATGTTGCCGCTTTGATAATGATTTGACAACGGCTCGGTGGGAGCTTCGTCTTCCCTTTTACAACCAGGACTCATTCATGGTTCCCTCTACAATAATTTTGCAGCATCTACGGCGAAGTACGTCAACACGCCATCGGCTCCGGCTCGTTTGAAGGCGAGCAGGCTTTCGAGCATGATGCGGTCTTTATCCAGCCACCCGCGTTCTGCCGCTCCCGCCAGCATCGCGTATTCGCCGCTGACTTGATACGCGAATGTGGGTACGCCGAACGTTTCTTTCACGCGATATAAAATATCGAGGTAGGGCATTCCCGGTTTGACCATTACCATGTCGGCCCCCTCGGCGATGTCGAGGGCGACTTCCCGCAAAGCTTCGTCGCTGTTTGCCGGGT
>Ga0114931_10012196_pt1 | contig 10077 bp, 11 predicted proteins | sample 2SBtaG_FD_89579 | JGI IMG/M metagenome (GOLD analysis project Ga0114931, IMG submission 89579) | Deep subsurface microbial communities from Kolumbo volcano to uncover new lineages of life (NeLLi) - 2SBTROV14_V59a metaG | ecosystem: Environmental > Aquatic > Marine > Volcanic | place: Kolumbo... | reverse complement strand
CTGCCAACTGCCCGGTCGTTCCATGACAATACCCACACTCACGATATTCTGTCCAAGGGGAATAAACCAAATCCAATACCCGGGATAACAAAAATGCGTTGTGGATGCGTGGCGGCTGGTCCCATGCACACGTTGGCGAAACGTATCAGGGCCAACTTCGTCCAGGTTGGCCACATTGCTGAAACGCCCCCATACCGCAGCTAAGGTGTGATGCGTCTCAGAAATTCGCAAGTTCTCTTGCCGCGCCAGGATAGATGATCGGCCACTGGCGTCAATGAGCCAGCGGCTTTGAGCCTTCCATTGTTTGGTGTTGGTTTCCACGGAAAACTGATGTGGAGATGAATCGGCACTGAGCTGGAGGTCAGAGACCCGACTTCCCAGATGCAGTTCGACGCCGTCTTCTTGATTCATGCGTAAGAGGTCAGCCTCCAACCGTGAACGGTCAAGTTGAAACGCTTTGTGAAAGGGTGTTTCCATTCCGCCGATTTCACTCATCTCAATTAAGGAAGCTTGACGGTTTTCCTTGTCAAAGAAAAATCGCAGGCCGTTCTTCACGATGTGATGTTCAGTAAGATAGTTTTCAAGCCCAAGCCGTCTGATGAGGTAGTTTCCGGTGATCTCAACCGTCGATTCTCCAACTTTAAATGAAGTAGATTCATGTTTTTCAAACATCCCGACTTTTAGGTGAGGGACAGTTTGTCGGAGTTGTCGGGCAAGGAGGTTGCCGGCAAGCCCTCCCCCGAGGATGGCAATATCAAGATGATGCTTGAGCATAGATAGTCATGTGGCTTGATGGCGCTGGAAGGGTGAGCAAATGGCCGCAAAGACGAAACAGATGAGCGATCCCAGGAAAACCGTTAAGCCAATTCCATGGAGTACAGGGGTCTGTGAACAGGCCAGCAATCCAAACACCGTGATGGTGGTGAGACTGCATATGAGTATGGCTGAAATGGTCTGCTGCTGCTCAGTCACCGTCTGATGGGGACGTTGAAAAAACAAGGTGTAATCCAAGCCGATACCAAAGACCAAGAGTAAGGCTGCCAGGTGAAGCAAGGAGAGGCGTTCGCCAAGGGCATGCAACATCGCTATGTCAAGGATAATCGAGCCTGCGATAGGAAGCAAGACGGTCGCCATGTTGGTGATGGATCGTAGCCCAATGCCCAAAATCAGGATCAGGCACCCGATCCCGATTGCCAGGTATGTGGTGACTTCTTGTCGATAGGCTGTGACCATGCGATTGGATTCAGTTTTCAAATCCAAGTAATGCACGTCTTTGAGGGACTCGTTGTGAATGGTTTGCTGGAGCGCCTGTCGATTTTTCACGTCACGTAACAGAATCGTTCCCACCCATTGGTCTTGGAGGGGATAGAGCAACGAATGGATTTTCGTACCTAATGGTGTACCCGTCACGGACTCATGATTTAAGGGCACCAAATGTTTTGTTTTGGCCATGCTCTGGAGAAAGGGTTCAAAAAGATCAGGTTTGAAAGGGAGGTCGTGTTGAGCCTCACGGAGATGTTGTTCTAAGCGCGCTCGCTTGGGTAAGGCTTCTTGTCTCAACACTTGTGTTCGAATGCTGGGCAGGTAATCTGCTGCCATTTCATACCCGGTTATCTGCCCTTGATCGACCAATTGGTCCAGGGTGGTCTTGAGGTTCTCACTCTGTTCCAGAACGTGTTGTTCATCCGGTGCCACGACAACCATCATGTCTCGGACTGCGGGTGCGCCTAGTTCCTTTCGTAACCAGGCATCACGGTCACGGAGTTTTTGGGGGATGGGGCTGAGATTGGCGATATCCATCTCCCAAAACGGTTTCTCGGACCAACCGAGATAGGCCAGGGACAACACCATGCTTATTGGGACAATGATGATCAGTCTTGAACTAACATGTTGAAGTGGGAGCCATGTAGCCCACGGAATGGGCGTTGTCACTTTGGTGGGAACGAGTACGGGAAGGAGCCACCGAGTTATGGCTGCTGCTGTTAAGAGGCCGGTGATGGCGAACAGTCCCAATTGAGACAGGCCCGGAAAACCTGAGAACAACATCGCCCCATAGCCGATTGCGGTGGTGACGGCTCCCAATCGAATTGTCGGCCAGACTTCTTTGATGATCTGTCTTGGCGAGCAGTCTGATGTCAGATGAGCGCAAGCGTGGAGAGGGTAATCGATGGCCACGCCAATTAAACTTGCCCCGAACGCTAATGTCATCCCATGAATGAAATCAAACCCGATATAGACGGCGATTGCGGCAACGAGCAGACCGGTCACGAGTGGAACCAGACTCAGGCAGAGTATGGTGAATGATCGATAGGTGACCAAAAGCAGAGCGATGACGAATCCTCCGCCAAGTATGGATAGCCATTGAGCATCTTGCTGAATCACCGCTCGTGATTGAACGGCAAAGACTGATGGGCCGGAGCGGATTAACTCAAGAGATGATGTGGCTGAAAGGGCCGTGCGGATATCTTCCATACTGGTCGTCAAAAATGCTTGGATTGCTTCTTGTCCATCTAGATCAAACCCCGACACGGCTGTTTCAGCCACAAGCAAGGCCACCTGTTCATCTGAAGAAAACCAAACCCCATGAGTTATCTTGAACGTGTTGCTGGATTTCAACTGCTGGAGAATGTGCTGAAATACACCAGTCGGGTCTTCAGGAATTCGCTTTTTGAAAAATGAAGGAAGGGGGTTGGCCATATCTTGGAGTCGATGTTGTAAGGTTTTGCGTAATCCGTGGGTGGTGAATTGATCAGGTGAAACAGTTGGGCTGAGAAGGTAGCGGTATTGAAAGAGGAGATCCTGATTGAGGGTGCGCGTGGTCTGTTCCCCGTTATACACATGAAGAAATTGGCCCTGGTTTCGCATGGCTCCTGCCAGTTTCTTGCTGGCTTTTGCTAAAAGAGCGGAGTCGGTACCTTGTAGTCCGAGCAGCAAAATTTTGGAGGCCGGACCGGATTGTAGTTGGTTGATGAATAATTGTTGTGTGAGTGATCCGGACGAAGGCAGCAGGGCTGGCATTTCTGTTTGAATCGGAATTGTGGTCACGGCGAAGGCAGAACCCACGGCGATGCTTACAAGCCAAAGCAGCCAAGGCATTGCACGAATGTTGCTCACGGCATCTGTGGGTCAAGTTGGAGTGTGGAGTGATCGCCGTTGGTTTCGTAGATTGAAATGGTGAGAAGGTGTGTGGAATTTCCGGTCAGGCGGAGACAATCTACCCCATCTTCCTGATTCTGTGTTTTAGGAGAAAGGTTTAAATGCCAATTATCAGGTGTGCCTGCCATCGACACATGAAAGACCTGTCGCAAGGATACTTCGTCCCCGTTAAAGAGGGACCGTAATCCTTCAATGAGTGCTGCAAGGGCTGGATAGTCTTGAAGGGAAAAGGTCTGAGAAATCTCCCGGGAAGGATTTTCATAGAGCAGACTCTCTCCATCGGCAATAAAGGATTCTTTAGCGGGGATCCTCACATGTTTTTCCAAACGGGCCGGAGGTTGAAACCGCAGCGTTCCTTCTTTGTAGGAGGGTGTCGTGAGCATGGCCGAATAGTATGTTTCATGAAAAGCCCGCTCATGAATAGTGGACTGTCCAAGATTTTCAATCACACGACTGATGCCCACGGCTTCTTCTTCGAGTGGAAGGGGTTTGGTGATGTCCAGGTCAGGTGCACAAGCATGGGAAGGTGAGAGTGTTCCGTGCAGGAATAGGCCACACCACACCAGACTCCAAAAGATGGGCTTAGGGCGCGTGAAATAATAACTTCTCATTTTCACATCCCACCTTCAGGCCAGCTTGGGCCGATCTTCACTCGCACAATCCTCAGCGTAAATCTGGCTACGCTTCCGGTTGTGCTCCCTCAATTCGACCCAATCTGACCCAAATCTGGGCGTGAATTCTGAGAAGTTATTATTTCGCGAGCCCTTACTGATCTGTTTTCCAAAAATCATAAAAATTAAACCAATTGTTTGGAGCCATGCGGCAGTAAGTTTCTAAGCGATGAACATAGCGCTCTGTCCATTCTTGCAGCCCCTGCGCACGGGTTTCTCTCGGGATGCTCACGGTTTCCGCAAATAATTCAAAATAAATATCATATCGATCGCCTCCGCGATATAAGCAAAAAAATAACACGACCGGCACTTTGAGGATACTGGCTAGTAACATTGGGCCTGTGGGAAACTGGGCCGTGTGGCCGAAAAATTTGCAGCGCACGACTTTTTCATTTTTGAGCGCACGATCGCCAAGCATGCCGACGAGTCCGCCTGCATCCAGGCATTCCTTGGCACGCAACATCGTTTCAGGTTCGCCGACCGTAATAATGCTATCCAACATTGAGGGGTCGATTTTTCCAAGAATATCATTAAGGATTGGTGCATTCTCTTGATGCATGAGCACCTTGATGGGAACGTTTCTTGTCGCTAATCCAGTGGCTCGAAGGATATCGAAACTCCCCAGATGTGAACCGAGCAGGAGGCATCCTTGATGACGGTCGACCCGATCAAGGAGTATGTCTAAATCCTGAATTTTCAGAACGAATTCTTCTCGTCGCCCGGCCAAAAGAAAGGTACGGTCCAATAAGGTCGAGGCAAAGGCATGATATTGGAGGAAAAGATCCTTGAGCGTTACCCGATGTGATAAGGCACGGCTCAAAAATGTTTTGATGCCTCTGCTGGCCTTCCAGGAAAACAACACATAATACGTGCAGATAGGATATAGCAATGTGCGGGCAGTCCTCCGTCCCATTCGAAGCGCCACCCACAGCATGAATTGGTAGGCCCAGCGACTTCCGCGTTCCCGTTGTGCCAGCCAACGTTTACTCATGACAGCGGCGACGAGGCTTGGGGGTTTGCTTGAAAGAGGAATTGGCCTGACGCAATCCGTCTTGAACCGACCTGACAGGAAAAGGTGACGAGATGCTCGGGAAGAATGTCGAAAGTGAGCTGGAGTCGTTCATTTGGACGAAGAGGGGAATGAAATTTGACCGAAGGCACATTTGATAACATAAATGATTGGCCGAGTGATTCACTCATGAGCTCTTGTATCTTTCCCAAAATGACCACGCCTGGCACGATAGGATTCCCCGGGAAATGCCCGGCCAGCGAAGGGTGCGAGGGGTCAATGATGAATTGGGTATGAATGGTCATCGGGTAGATGGACTTGAGGGAGAATGTGTTTGTGCTTGCATGAATGTTTCGGCGGCTTCTTTCACTAATTTACCGGTGTGATTGCGAGGGAGTACATCAACCAGATAAATCGGGCGCGGGAGGAACACATGTGATATTTTCTTGCGGAGTGTGGCGAGGATGGATGCAGGGGTTTTTCCGGGCGCCACCACAAAGGCCACTAACCGTGTGACCGATTCTTGCTTTTCCTCGGGCATATAAAATACACCGTCGACGACTCCTTCAATGGATAAGAGCTTGACATTTAAATCATCCAATGACACACGATGTCCGCCGATATTGATCAAGTGGTTGGGGCGCCCTTTCAGAGTAAATTGCTGCGGGTGTGAAGATTGGATGGTGTCTGGAATAGGGATCGGTTCAGGAAAATACGGTGTGCTGACCGCATAGCCGTCTGCATGTGTGAGCAAGGCCAACTCGCGTAACAAGGTCCAATGATTTTCTTGTACAGGTCGACGAGTGGCGATGGTCCCTGCCTCCGCGAATCCATAAATCTCTACCATGGTGGTATGAAATAACATTTCCACTTGTTCTGCGACATGTTTTGAAAGTGGGGCGGTGGCGGACAATGTATACGCCACATCTGGAAACCGGGATTGAGCTAAGGTGCAGGCCCGGAGATGAATGGGCGTGGAGACTAAAATCTGTTGGGATTGTTGTTTGGATAAGGCTGACGCGATGTCTTCCGGGAAGAACGGACGTCCTGAATGAATGGACCAACCATGTTGAAGGGGCAACATGATGGATGTTTCCAGGCCATACATATGCTGATGGGGAACGGTCGCGACAATGGTCACGGGATCGTTTTTTGAAAACGCTAGCCGTTCGCCTGTTTTTTTTGCAATCTGGACCATGGATCCCCATGTTTTCGGGTTTGGGCGTGGAGTGCCGGTGGTTCCAGAAGTAAACGCAATCGCCGCAACATGCGAATCTGAAAATTGAGGGTTCTCTATCGGTTCCCGGTCGGAATGTGTGTCCAAATTGAGAGTGATACCTTCCAGTCCTGCGACGCGCTCTTGGCCATCAGTCATGTAGTAACTATCGGGATATTGGCTGAGGAGTTGTTGAAGGATATCCGGTGTTTGGTTGGGTGGCAGGAGGGTTGTTTGGTTGTGGAAAAGGGCCGCAGCAAAACCAACCAAAAAGGCATAGCGGTCTTGACACATATTGATCACGTATCGTTTGCGAGGCAATTGATTACTGATGAACCTGATATGCGATAACACGGTGCTGGCCGACATAGATTTCCCATGACGCCAAGCTACGGTGCTTTGATGGTCATAGGGACCTAAAAAGGGGGAGTCGGGCATAAGGCTTAATCAATCCAGTGTCTATGTGGGAATGTCCGTGATGAGGAAACGTGGCTTCAAGCTGAATATTTGCCTTAGGAAAAGGAGTAGAGAGGCGGAATCTCATTGGGCTTGAGATGCGCATGAACACAACCCGGTCAGGTGGTGGGTGTCCGGTTCTTCTGAATAGCTTCACAGAGGGAGCGAAGGGAAGCAAAAATTGTGGCGTTATCCGGATCATCGGATCGTAATTTGTATCCGTAGTGTTGATGAACCACCAGCGCAATCTCCAGCGCATCAATGGAGTCTAAGCCCAAACCCTCTCCAAATAACTGATCTAATGGAGAGATGTCCGCAGGTTCCACCTTCAAGTTCAATGTGGTCACAAGGAGTTGGGCGATTTCGGTTTCAAAAGGAGTCTGGTCAGACAACGGACGTTCCTCCATGGATCTTGTTAAGAGATATGTACGGATACTGATTGTCCTGTTTGAGTTAAGAGATGTCAATATGATGTCATAATGAGAAATCAAAACTTTCTGAGAATTTTGAAAATTCCCAATCGGACATCTGTTGAAGAAGGCTTGACACCTTTAGAGTGGCCCCGTAGGGTAGCTTTTGGTTGCCATGGCATTTCTTATCTGTTGAGCATGGTCGATCCCTCTACACTGCGTTCCTTTTTTAAACATTTTTCCGGTCTCTATGGCGAATGATGACCTAATCCCCCGGACCATTCGTTGAAATCGAAACAATCATTTCATCTGGTTTTGATTAAACCCTCTCATTACGATGATGAGGGGTACGTCATTCAATGGGGCCGGCCCGCGCTTCCATCTAATAGCCTGGCGGCCTTGAACGCCTTAGCCATGGACTGTGTGAAGCGACAGGTGTTGGGAGAGGACGTTAATATTATTGTGGAGCTTCATGACGAAACCCATGCTGTTATTCCCATAAAGCGAATTATTAAACGCATTCGCCGTGGATGTGGAGGTATGATCGGGATGGTTGGCGTGCAAACGAACCAGTTTCCCCGTTCTTTGGATATAGGGAAGGCGTTTCTTCAGGCCGGGATTCCCGTGATCATTGGAGGCTTTCATGTGAGCGGATGTTATGCCATGTTGAAAGAGATGCCACTGGATATTCAACAGGCGCTGGCTGATGGTTTTACCCTTGTTGCAGGCGAGGCTGAAGGGCAGTTGGATGCTATTCTCAAAGATGCCTATGTCAAGCGCTTGAAGCCATCGTATAATTTTTTGACCAACGCGCCAAAATTGGAAGGCATTCCTTCCCCCTTTCTCCCTGTCAGTTTGGTGAAAAAAACATTTAGGCGGCTCTCGAGTTTTGATGCCGGGCGAGGGTGTCCTTTTCAATGCAGTTTTTGCACCATTATTAATGTGCAAGGCCGTACATCACGGTCACGGTCGGCTGATGATATTGAGGCGTTGATTCGGGCGAATCTCGAACAAGGTGTCTGGAGGTTTTTCATTACGGATGATGATTTTGCCCGCAATAGGGGTTGGGAACCAATTTTGGACAGAATGATTCATCTCCGTGAACAAGAAGGCTTTCGGCTTTCCCTCACCATCCAAGTCGACACGCTCTGTCATAAAATCCCCCGGTTTATTGAGAAAGCCGTGCGGGCGGGATGCCATAATATTTTTGTTGGTTTAGAAAGTTTGAATCCTGAGTCGTTGGTCGGGGCGAAAAAACGGCAGAATAAAATTGGAGAATATCGGAAGATGTTACAAATCTGGAAACGCCATGGCTGTACCACCGTGGGTGGCTACATTCTTGGATTTCCAACTGATACACCATCCAGTATTGCCCATGATATTGAGATTATTAAAAAAGAACTACCAGTTGATATCGTAGAATTTTTTATTCTTACGCCCTTGCCGGGGTCTGAAGATCATCAACAACTCTATGAACAAGGTGTGTGGATGGAGCCGGACATGAACGTCTATGATTTGCAACACGTTACCATGGCACATCCGCAGATGACCAAGATGGAATTGGCCGAGGCCTATCGTATGGCATGGCGAAGCTACTACACCTGGGACCACATGGAAACCCTGATGCGTCGAGCCGCTGCGATGGGGGAACCGGTCATCAAGCTCATGTTTTTATTATTGTGTTTCTATGGGTGTATCATGCTTGAGGGTATCCATCCCCTGGAGGGTGGTGTGGTTCGGTGGCGTGGTCGACGGTCCCGTCGTCCAGGCATGTCTGTGGAACCTGCCTGGACATTTTGGCCTACTCAGACTTGGGGTGCATTCACGACCGGATGGCGATGGTGTGCATTAGGGTGGAAGCTGAATAAGCTACGACGAAAAGTTGAAAGCGATCCTGCCAAACTCGACTATGCAGACGTGTCCCTCATGTCCTTTCCAGATGAGTCCGAAGACCAACTTGACCTGCATCAGACGTATGGTCCCCTTCTTGCTGCTAAAAGTCTCGCGAAATAAAAAGTCATCTGTGTTATGTTTTGGAGTTCTCCAAGATAATGCCCTCAACAGGTTTTGACTATAAATCCCGAGACTTGATTCCATACGGTACAATCTCTTCTCCTTGACCCTCTTTCATTTGAAACGTTGGAATGTCGACCTTCCATTCGCGCATTGAGGGAGGATATCCCCTTCGCAGAAGGTTCACAGAATTTCGTACTACTTGTTATGTCAGGTTTCCCTCAACCTGAGGAGGATCTGCATGAAATAGAAACGGTTTACGGATAGAACAGAGAGACGGCGTGAATGTGTCCGTGATGCTGAAGGTCCGACTGTTTGTGTTTATTGGGGAAGTGGTGTAAATCGAACACTACAGGCTCAGGAACATAGCAGGACCTGGGTAAGTGATAGCCTGGAGATTGAGGAGAATCGGTTGACAGGTTTAAACCATTTAGGTCCTCTTGGTAGCCTGCATTTCTTTTAGTGAAGCCCACCCCTGCATTATTAAAAGCTGTAACAAGAGACTCCTCACGGGGTCGGGCTTTATTGTTTTTAGAGGGTTTCCTGAAGGAACAAGTGCTAAGGGGGGGGGGGAGTTGTCGGGTGATTCTTTGTGGGGGGGGTGGGTTTAATTCGACGAAAGGCGTAGCGTACGGCCACGGATAAGCTAGATAAGTGATTCGTTTCATGTTTAGTGCCCCGAGTTATTGTGATGGTTGTATCGTTTCGTTCACCCGTTTTCTCACGCATGCGGCCGATCAGATAACAACAGGGTTAGAATACAAAACTTTAAAAATGGAGCCCAATTCAAAGCAAAAACATTTGCCGGCTGAAAGTCAGGTTCATCCGGTTGTGTGAGGCTGTGCAGGATCACGGCGTCTCTGACGGGTTTCTGCGCCAGTGATTCGTCCATGTGGGGAATAAGTTTTAGAGCCACGCTTTTTTATACCCGACCTGTTCTGCCCCCTACCGCCTAGTTCGGGGGCCGACCCACCAAAATCTTCCATAAGAGCCTGACTCCTCACGGGGTTGGGCTTTGGTGTTTTAGACATCATGTATTGACCTGCCCCGCCTCAAAGAGCGTGGGTTACACTGTGGGGAGCAGTCCCCACAACGCAGAGCCACCATTAAGGAGGACAGGTCATGAAAGAGTTTACCAAGTTTGTT
>Ga0114931_10012195_pt1 | contig 10077 bp, 10 predicted proteins | sample 2SBtaG_FD_89579 | JGI IMG/M metagenome (GOLD analysis project Ga0114931, IMG submission 89579) | Deep subsurface microbial communities from Kolumbo volcano to uncover new lineages of life (NeLLi) - 2SBTROV14_V59a metaG | ecosystem: Environmental > Aquatic > Marine > Volcanic | place: Kolumbo... | reverse complement strand
CGTCATTGCGAGCGTAGCGACGCAATCCAGGATTCTGGATCGCCGCGCCGCCGTAAGGCGGCTCGCGATGACGGTCATGCCGAAGGAATCAGAACGACGCGCAAAGTAGTTTTTCAGCACCCTCTTAGAGATGCCCTTATGAAGTTTCGTCGAATTTGAACCGGCCGACCATTTTTTTCATGGCCTCGGAATAGTTAGCCAGTTCGTTGGTGATGCTCGCGGTTTGCTTTATCGAAGTCGAGGATTGGTGGATGCCCATTTCGATTTCCCGGAGCGCGTCCAAAACCTGTCCGGTAGCCGTCTTTTGCTCCTGGGTGGACAGGGAAATCTGCGTCGCCGAATCCGTGGTGGATTTGGCCCCGTCCAGCAAATGCTCCAGTTGGTCGAGCGTTTGCGCGCCCAGGGACGTTCCCTCGTCGATCCGGTTCGCCCCCTTTTCCGAGGCGATGACCAGGCGGTTGATGGCCTGCTGGATTTCATCGATGCGGTTGGCGATCTCTCCCGTGGACCGCATGACATTGTCGGCCAGCCGGCGAATTTCCACGGCGACCACGCCAAACCGTTTCCCCGCTTCCCCGGCGCTGGAAGCTTCGATAGCGGCATTGAAGGCAATGAGCTTGGTTTGATCCGTAATATTATTGATGATTTCCATCACTTTGGTGATCTCCCGCGATTTCTTCCCCAACTCGATAATTTCCCGGGTGCTTTCCTCATTGTCTTTACCGATCTGGTCGATTTTTTCCTTCAGCTCCTGGATGCTGCTCACCCCCAGTTCCGTTTGCCGCAAGGCGTTGGCGGATATGTCCACCACCGAGTTCGAATTCTCGGCGATCTGCGACGACGATGCCGTCAGTTCCTCCAAAGTAGCGGTGATTTCCGTAACGGAAGACGATTGTTGGGCGGTCAGGGAAGACTGTTCCTGGAGAGCGGAAGTGATCTCGGCAAACGATTGAGTCAACGTGGTGGCGGTGCCGGCGATATTGCCCAGGTTGTCGCAGAGATTGTCGACCATTGTGTCGAAGGTCCGCGCCAGAGTTCCTATTTCGTCTTCCGATCGAAAGTTCAGCTTGCCGTGCTTGAAATTATAGTTGGCGATGTGTTTTGCCGTTTCCACCAGCTTGGCGAGAGGCTCCGCCAACCTGCGGCCCAATGCCGGTGCCGCCGAAACAATCAGAATAAGAAAGGCCAGGATAAGCAACAGCAATTGATTGCGGAAATTTCTTATTGGCTCCAGCAACGCATCTTTATCCCGAGAAAGAATACCGAACCAGATTTTGTTTGGATTTTGGGCATCATAGTTAAACGTTTTGAATATGATAAATTCCGAAGAAACCCGCAAGTAGCCGCTTTTCTTCTTCAGCAGGTCGCGAAAAACAGAACGGGAGTAATATTCCTGGAGTCTCTCCTCATCCTGGCTGGTTTTCCACGTCAGGCGAATTTTGGGGTCGGGATGGTACAAAAAATGCCCCGACTCGTCCACCAGCATCATTTTTCCCCGGTCGAGTTTGCCGAAGGGTTTCAGGAAACTGTTGGCCATGGCGGTCAAGATGAGCACGCCAACCTTGTGTCCGCCGGTGGTGACCAGGGAAGACCCGAAGCGAATCATGGGCGCGTCGAAGTTTTGCCTGGAAGAATCCGGCTCAAAGGCCATCAACGGTAGAATCGTGACCTCATTATCCTGGGCGGAAAGGGTGTCCTTAAAATAGGGTTCCGCGGAAACATCAGCCAGGCTTTCCCTGGGCCGGATGACCGATCCGCTTTCGTCGAAAAAATCGATATGAATTATTTCATTCCCCGTCCCGTCGATGAACTGAATTTGCGCGTATTTCCTGTGGAAATTGGCAAACTCGGCAAAGTCCTCCTGGGCGGCAATCCGCTGGCGCTCGATTCTTTTAGCGTCTTTTGACGCAATCGCCTGCAACAACTTTTTTACCGCCAGCCGCGATGACAAGTCTTGCAAGTCGATCTGCATCTCATTCAGGTGATTTCCCAGGTCGTGCAGTTTGCCCGCCAGAACGCGGCTTTGATCTTGAATAACGGATTTTTCGGCTAACTTAAAACCCTGGTACAGGGCATAGCCGCCGATGCCAATTGTGGGGACGGCTCCTATGGCGATAAACCAGAAAACGAATTTGAACCGGACCGATTTCGAGTACCGCTTGACTCCCAAAAAATCGTTGCCGAATAGTTTGCTGAAAACAGACATAGCGATCCAGTGTTCAATAAATTCTCCGGAGTATTGCAATTCGACTCGGCGGAGACGCGGGGTTTTTGTTTTGCCGATCTTGTGAACAGATTGTTTTTACAATGAGTTTAGCCGAATTTTTCAAAATTGTATTGCTTTTTGAGATGGAACGCAACCAGCCGTGACCTTTGCCGGATTGCCGGACAGGAGGACAAAGCAGATTTTGCCCGCCTATTTTTTGCCTTCGACATCCGCGCCGGCCAGCAGGGAATAACCGTCCACCAGTAAAATAATCTCATCCTCCAATAAGACCGCGCCCCAGATCGGCGGCGGCTTTTGCGGAAATTGAACCAGTGGAGGAAGGGGATGGATCGAATCCAGCGGAGCATGGATGATCGTTCGCATTTGATCGATCAATATCCCGCGGGAGACCTCATTTTTCAGCATCAACACCTTGGGGGTCCGGTAAGTTACAGAAACCCCGCGGAAGGGGATTTTTGTATCGAACCGGATGATTTCCAGTTTTCTGCTTTTGGCCTGATCGAGGTCGATGATCTCCGACGTTTGTTCCGTATCCACCGCAAAACCGACCTCCGAAATACGAAAAGTCAGAAGTTGAATCTCCTCGATATCCGGAAGTTCCCCGGTGGCCTGGTTCATCCGCTCAGGTTCGTCCATGGTTGGTTCCACTGGCCGGGCCGCCTAATGGAATGTTGCCTTTTTGAATACTTTGCCCACATCCAAAACGGTCACATTGTTCTTCTTGTAATCCGTTTCTCCGATGACGAAAAATTTGATCTCTTCATTTAAAGTCGATATGGGCGCTTTGATCGAACTTGCGGGGACATCCAGGACATCTTCAACGGAATCCACCAGAATTCCCGAGCGCACGCCATTCTTGGCGGCAATGACGACCCGGTCGCGGCTTGTTTCGGTGCGCAGGGGCAGGCCGAGAAAACCGTTGATATCGAGCACCGATTCGATGTCGCCGCGCACATTGATGATTCCCAGGATAAAAGGTGGGGAACCGGGGACATAGCTTATTTTCGTTTTCGGCAAAATCTCTTTCACATAGGCGCCGTAAAAGGCAAAGTAATGGTCCGAAAGCATAAAAACAACCAGCTTAACCTTCTCTTCATCGACATCGATGATTTTTCCCGGGTTTTTGCGCTTACGGACCGTTTCGATTATTTTTTCACTTCTTGTTTTGCCTGTTTCGGGCGACATGACGGCTCCACGCAGATTCCTTGAACACGTTGAAAGTATATTCTGTTTTTGTTTTTAATACAACTTGCCGAAAGTACGGAGGAAGGCCGGAATATACACCCCTTGTCCATGGGCGGGTTCACCGCCGGGGGCGAATTTCTACTGCAAGCCGGGGCAAATCCCTGTATGATCGGTTTGAAAGGATGTGATTGATTTTTATGACGATACTTGGAAAATCCCTGTCTGGCCGTAGCTGCCGGCGCGGCTTATATTGCCGGCGGTTGGCGTTGCATATGCTTGCGGCATTTGTGCTTGCCTCGGTAGTGGGGGGATGTGCCGACGAAGAGGCGCCGGTCGAGATAGCGAAAACTGTAAAAATGGATTTGCGCTCGGACCTGGTGTTCGACCAGGTCGTTTCGTTTGATGCCAAAACTGCCGAGAGAACCCAAAGGGCTGCCGGCGCCACGGCAGATAAAGCCGGCGGCGCGGAGAACTTGCGCCGAAAAAAATCGCTTCAAGACCCGCAATTCCAGGCGTTGAACCGTTTCGAGTTTCCTGTCCCCCGCCGCCATCGCGAGGTGGCGGGCGAGGCTCGGCCGGAAACAAAAGATATCGAAACCGTGCAGCCCCGCGACAAAAAACTGATTTTTGCCAGTGAAGGATTTGCCCTCACGGATTTCGAGGCTTCCGCCCGAGGAAGGTTGAATACGGATTTTTATTCCTACGTCCGCCCCATCCCGCCGGAGCACATTAAAAAACGAAAGCCGCAACCCATTGACTTGCAAGAGGAAAATTTGCGGGCTGACAAGAACCTGATCTTTCACTCATCCTTTGCATCCTCTGCCGGCGGGAAAAACTTGACGGTCGATGAACCGGAAAACAAATCCCCCGCTTCCCGGGATGTAACGATTCCTCCGGAAAAAATTCCGCAAACCAAAATCCTGCTGACACAGAAACCCGAGGCGTTGCTGAAATTGCAACCGGATAAAAACGCCCTGGATTTACTGGTCGGTAATGAAAAGATTATTCTCAAACAGTTCAGAAACCGCTGATCCCGCTAAGAGCCATCGCCAGCCCGGGGAACAAATCCTGCTGTGGGATTTAAAGCGGCTTGGCATCCGGCTGTTCGCGGGATTGTTCTTTGGGTTGTTCTTTTTGGCTTTGAGGTTCGGGGGGTTGCTCGAACGCACCGTTATACCAGTAAAAAAACAGCCAGAAACCGATGATGAACGCCCAGATAAAGAATTTGCGGATAGGGCTGATGTTGGCGCCGGATGACTTGAAAGGATAAATGGCCATGTTGATCTGCGGATTTCAGGGAATCTTTGCTGTCGGTATCGCCAGGCAATTCATTTAAAACAGTTTAAGAATAGTCTTCATCGGTAGAAAGAGCCGGTCTTTTTGACTTTGGAAAGGAAAAAATTCGAAATTTTTGTAAAATTTCCAAGCTCGTTTATCCATGGCTTCCACAACAACGACGGCGGAACCGATCACATCGGCCTGCTCCAAAGACCGGCGCAGGGCATCTATAAGAAGCAATTCACCTAATCCTTTTCCGTGATGGCCTTTATCGACCGCCAACCGGCCCAGAAGCGTAGCGGGAAGAACGGGATAACGAGGCAGCCTTTTGACGATGGATTCCGGCAGGTCCTCAAGGTTGATCCCAAAAGAGGCCAGGGTGTAATACCCTAAAACAACTTTTCTTCCCTTTTCTACAAGCACAAAAGGGGCGGCATAGTGCCTTTTTGCATCCTGGCTCGCCTGTTCCCTGATATACCGGTCCAGAGGTTCTTTGCCGCATGAAAAAGCCGCACGGTCATGATGTTTGCCGGGCAGCTCAATAGAATACTTTCCCTTTCCTTGGCCCATTAAATGCCCATAGTCGTATCCTTATAACGCCTCGTGGCCTTTTTAAGCCGTTTCCCCGGAGCAGGAGGTTTCAGCAGGGCCGCAACAAAAGCTTTCCGGTCTCTGGCACTCAATTCCATAGTTTCATGCTCCTGAACGGTTTTTTGGGCGGCATTGCGCGCACAGCTTACAAGAAACTCTGTCAAAGACTGCCCTTGAAGCGCGGCGGCATGTTGGAGGAGTTCCTTTTCGTCAACAGAAACCCTGGCTTCAAGCCGGGCCGTTTTTGGGCTTTTTGCGTCAATCGTTTTCATAGTCCGATTTCCCTTTATATTTTATATTGTACGGTAACTCGCCGTACAAATCAAACCCTTTTGTAATCCCCGGTTCTATTGTTCCTTTTTTTTCACCGGAACGGCTTGCTTGCGGGCCGTTTTGGCGCAGCGGAAACCGAAGCTGTTGTTGCGGACTTCGGGAGTGAAAAAACTGCGATTGAAATTAGGCGCGCTCCACCCGCATCCGTAGGAAAGGCAGTCGATCCAGGAGCCTCCCTTCAGAACCCGGTTCTGCTGACCGTATTCCGGACGGGGTATGGTGTTGCCGGGGTGCGGGCGGTAATAACTGTCCACCCATTCCCAAACATTTCCGGACATATCGTACAGCCCGTAAGGGCTTTTGCCCGCGGCGTAGGAACCCACCGGTTCGGTTCCCGTGGAATGCTTGTACGGGTTGTTGGTTTTATTCACATCCCAGACATTTCCCCAGGGATAGATATTTCCTGCCTCGCCGCGTGCCGCTTTTTCCCATTCCTCTTCCGTCGGCAGGCGTTTGCCCGCCCAGGTACAGTAATCCCTGGCGTCGAACCAGTTGACGTAGACGACGGGGTGGTTCTCCTTGCCCTTGGGAATTTTTCCGTCCGGCCAGTGGAAAGGCGGCGCATGGCCGGTGGCCTCGACAAATTTTTTATAGTCGCCGTTTGTGACCTCATAAATATCGATGAAAAACGCGCCGGTGGAGGCGATGTATTCCGGCGCCTCATCGTCCCAGCGGTCGTTGGAACCCATGATAAATTCGCCGGCGGGCACAAAAGCCATATGCGGCGGCGCGGAGAGGGTGGGGGAAGAAGCCGGGCGAACCTTGACCGCCGTCTTTCGCGCCGGCGCACCGGATGGTTTTCCGCCGCCCATGTTGCCCGCCAGATGCAGCCTTTGCGGAACGCCGCGAAACGGCGAATAGGACGGCCCGGAGTGGCAGTCCTTGCACGGCGATACCGTAAACTTATCCGCCTTTGCCTGAACTATATTCTCCGGCTGGTGGCAGGCGGTTTGGCATTTTTCGCCCCGGTAATGCGAAAACCGCTCGAAAGCGCTTGCCGGTGCCGTCAGACACACACCGGGAAGCACCGCAAGCATCAGCCAGAATTTCATTCTGCCGGTTGAAAACAGGGACACAGCAACGGCTCCATGCAAAACATTCTCCATTTTCCGCCAGTTTATCATATTGCGATCGCAGTTGAAATTGCCGGGCCGGACGCTTTTGCAGTCCAATGCTTGACAAAGCCCGTAAAATTACATACGTTTCTGACTATGCCCAATGCCGTCAAATCCGTTTACGATCCCGACATACTGGCGAAAACCGCTTCGCTCAGCATCCGCGCCAGACACCTTGTCGAGGGCTACCTCTCCGGACAGCACAAAAGCCGCCACAAGGGGTCCAGCGTCGAGTTTGCCGAATACAAGGATTATACCCCCGGCGACGAGATCAAGCATATCGACTGGAAGCTGGTGGGCAAAACGGATAAATACCATGTCAAACAGTTCGAGCAATCGACCAACTTGAAGTGCACCATCCTGTTGGATGCCAGCGGTTCGATGGCCTATACCTCCCCCCTGCGCACGTCGCAGGGCATGACGAAAATGGAATACGCGCAAACCCTGGTGGCGGCGCTGGCCTACATTGTCTTGCACCAGTTTGACGGAGTCGGGCTTTTGACATTTAATGACCGGATCGTCAACCACATTCCGCCGCGTTACAAGCCGTCCCATTTCCAGCACATCGTTCACGGGCTGGAAACGCTTGAACCGCGGGGAACGACCCGGATAGGCAGCGTGATCAACAAGATCATCGAATCCCTGCCCGGCCGCAGCATGATCATCCTCATCTCCGACCTGCTGGCCCCGAAGGATAACCTGTACAAAGACCTCAAGTTGATGCGCTCCCGGGGCCTGGAGATCATCCTGTTTCACCTCCTGCATCCGGATGAACTCGACCTGCCGTTTGAGGGCGATATCGTTTTTGAATCCCTGGAGGATGATCCCGATATCGGCGCCGATCCGGCGGATATTCGCAAAGCTTATCAAAAAATTGTCCGCGGGCAAGTCGATTCCTATAAAAAAACTTTTCCCTCTTTGGGCGTGGATTATGTGTTTCTGGAAACGTCAACGCCTCTGGACCAGGCTCTGAACTATTATTTGCTGAGGCGGAAGAGCCTCCACAAAGGATGAACCTCAATTTTATTTCACCGGCTTATCTGCTCGGCATTCTGGGCATCGGCCTTCCCATTCTGGTGCACCTGCTGACGCGCCGCAGGCAAACCCGCATCAAGTTTTCCGCGGTCTATCTTCTTCTCCAATCCAAAAAACGGTCGATCAGAAGGTCCAAACCCAACCGCCTGCTCCTGCTGTTGTTTCGTTGCCTGGCCATCGTCTGCCTCAGCCTGGCGTTGGCGAGTCCGATATTTTCCCTGGGGCCTGCGGACGAATTCCTGCCCCCCGTACCCTCGGCGAACGTTTTTATCATTGACGATTCCTACAGCATGGGAAAACAGGCGGAGAATAAAACACTGTATGCGGAAGCCTTGCTGACCTTGGCGGGCACCTTGAAAAACATATCGCCGGAAAGCTCCTTCAGCCTGGTTGCGGCGTCGGCTCCCGCAAGAGTCCTGCTGGACTGGGTCAATGACCGGGAAACGCTGCTCAACAAGATCAAGTCATCGAAACCTTCCTACCGCACAACGGATATCGGCCCTGCCGTCGCCGAAGCCCAAAAACTGCTGGAGGCCGCCTCCCAGCAAGCCAAAAGAATTTTTATTTTGACCGACAGGGATAAAAACGGCTGGGACGCGAAACATTTTCCCAAACAAGCCGGCGATTCCATAGCCGTCAAGGTCATGGATTTTTCCGGACGGCAAGAGGGCAGGAACCGGGCCGCGGTGACCCGGGTTACCGTGACCCAGGAATTTCTCACCAACAGCCGGATCGTCCGCGTAAAAGCCGGCGTTGCCAATCTGTTGCCGAAAAAATCCCTGCGCGGAGTTCCGCTAACCCTGTGGGTGAACGGTAAAAAGGAGCGCGAAATTTCACTGGCCCTGCCGCCAAGCTCTGTCGTGGACAAGGAATTTTCCTTTCCCCTGCCCGGCCACGAAGCCGTGGAAGGTTTTGTGGCCATCGCCGATGACGCCCTGGCCGCCGATAACCGCCGCTATTTCACCTATCAGCCGGACCGCAAAATAAACGTGCTGGTGGTAGATGGCGACCCCAATACCGTGGCTCATCAAAGCGAAACCTTCTACCTCGAGCGCGCCTTGAATCCCTTTTATGGATCGCTCTCCGACATCGAGCCTACCATTTCCACCCTGGACGAATTATTCAACCGCAACCTGCGGCTTTATTCCGTGATCATGCTGTGCAACGTGCGCGAGCTTCCCATTGAATATGAGTTGGAGTTGGAAGAGTTTGTCGTCCGGGGCGGCGCGTTGTTTGTTTCCGTGGGAGACAAGGTCGATGCCAAATTCTACAACGAAAAAATGGGAAACCTTTTGCCCGTAAACTTTGAATCCCTGAACCGGGCGGCCCGGCGGGACGAACCGTTTCATTTTTTAATGGAACCCAGCGAGCATCCCGTATTGAAATTGTTCAAGGGCAGGATACGCAAGGAAATGGACGGCATACGCTTTTTCAGCCTTTACAAAGTCAGCCCGCGGACCGGGCGCACCCCGGGCATCCCCATGCGTTTCAAAAACGGCTGGCCCGCCGTGGTGGAGTCCTCGTTCGGCAAAGGCAAAACCATTCTTTTTGTATCCAGTATTGACCGGGACTGGAATGAATTTCCCATCCAGCCGACGTTTCTTCCCTGGATTCAGCGCTGGGTCAAATACTCGGCGCGCAGCCTGGGAAGCATCAGCCAACAAGACTTGCTGGTGGGCCAGTCCTTTGCGCTGGGTGAAGAAATGGATGCCGGCGGGGCCTATTTTCTGGAGACCCTTGGCGGCAGGGTCCGGCTTGTGGAAAAGAAGGCCGGAACGCACGGGTTTCCGCCGTCTTACCGCCCCGGTGTGTACCGGGTTTACCGTTCTTCCGCCGCATACGCCGCCGCGCCGCAATCCCCACGGGAAGAAATTGTGCGGTTGCCCGTAGATGCGGAAAAAATCGGCGGGTTTACCGTCAACGTGGACACCCGGGAGTCAAACGCGGAAAAAATTTCCAGGGAAGAAATCCGAAAAATACTGGGAGCGTTCGGTTCCGTCACGACAACCGATTTTGTCACCCAAAAATCCGGAACCGGGATGGATGCAAAAGGCACTCCCCTGACGACGCCGTTTTTACTGCTGATGGCCCTGGCGCTTTTTTGGGAAGGCTGGCAGGTGCGGCGGGAATGATGCAATCCCCTCATGATGCCATTGAAGCCATTTTGCTTTGTTTTGTGGTTTAGCAGGGTGCTGAAAAACTACTTTGCGCGTCGTTCTGATTCCTTCGGCCTGACCGTCATCGCGAGCCGCCTTACGGCGGCGCAGCGATCCAGAATCCTGGATTGCGTCGCTACGCTCGCAATGACGATTT
>Ga0114931_10012194_pt1 | contig 10077 bp, 7 predicted proteins | sample 2SBtaG_FD_89579 | JGI IMG/M metagenome (GOLD analysis project Ga0114931, IMG submission 89579) | Deep subsurface microbial communities from Kolumbo volcano to uncover new lineages of life (NeLLi) - 2SBTROV14_V59a metaG | ecosystem: Environmental > Aquatic > Marine > Volcanic | place: Kolumbo... | reverse complement strand
AGGGCCACTTGTGTTTGCGCCTCTTCGGTGCTGGCGCCCAAGTGGGGCGTCGCCAAGACATGCGGCATGTCAAACAACGGGCTGTCCGTGCAAGGCTCGTTTTCATATACGTCCAACGCCACACCAGCTAATTTCCCGCTCTGCAGCCCTTCGATTAGTGCGGCTTCGTTGTAGATGCCGCCGCGTGCGCAATTGATCAAACGCACGCCCGGCTTGAGCAACTCCAATTCCTCCCGGTCAATCAAGTTGCGGGTCTCGGGAGTCAGCGGTGTGTGGACGGTCAGATAATCCACCCGCGGCAACATGGCGCGAACGGTCTCGGCGTGTTCGATGCCCAGCTTGGCGGCTTGTTCCGGGGAGACAAACGGATCGTAACCGATCACGCGCATTTGAAATGCCAACGCCCGCTTGGCAACCTCTTGTCCAATGCGGCCCAGTCCGACCACACCGAGCGTCTTGTCGGCAAGTTGCGAACCCATGTACGCCTTGCGGTCCCAACGGTGTTCGGCCAGGCTTTGGTGAGCCGGCGCGATGTTCCGCGACAGCGCAAGCATCAAGGTGAAAGCGTGCTCAGCCGTGCTGAGTGTATTGCCGGTCGGTGTATTCATCACGACGATACCGTGCCGCGTTGCCGCCGCCTTGTCGATGTTGTCGGTTCCGACTCCCGCGCGGGCAATCGCTTTCAACCGCCGGTTGCCTGCTAGCGATTCAGCCGTAATTTTGACTCCGCTGCGGCAGACCGCACCGTCGTACTCGGCTAATGCCGCGCGCAAGGCTTCGCCCTTGAGTCCTTTTCGGATGTCAAAGTCGACGTCTTCGGCTTGCCTGAGAATCGCAAGCCCTTCTTCGGCAATGTCATCCAATACGATGACACGAAACGCAGCCGCCATGCTCTTGTTCCTCTTCGTTGATCAGTTGGCGTTACGGTCTCGGAAGTCAACCATGAAGTCACGCAGGGCTTTCACGCCCGCCTCCGGCATCGCGTTGTAAATTGATGCGCGAATCCCGCCGACGCTGCGGTGGCCCTTCAGAGATTCCAATTGTTGCTCGGCCGCTGCCGAGATGAATTTGCTTTCCAACTCCTCCGTCGGCAAGCGGAAGGTGACATTCATCAGCGAGCGGCAGTTCGGCTGTGCGTGGCCACGATAGAAATCGGGACTCGCATCCAACACGTCATAGAGCAGCTTGGCTTTAGCCGCGTTGCGTTGGTGCATCTGTTTCAGGCCACCGACCGCTTCCTGCAGCCACTTCGCGACGAGTCCCACAATGTAAATGCCAAACGTGGGCGGTGTGTTGTAGAGCGAATTCGCTTTCGCATGGGCTGCGTAGTTGAGATATCCTGGCAACGTCTCTTGGCTGCGGTCGAGCAAATCCTCGCGAATGATCACGATCGTAACGCCTGCCGGACCGGCGTTCTTCTGAGCACAAGCATAAATCAGACCGTAGCGGCTGACATCGGTGGGCCGGCACATGAAATCGGAAGACGCATCGCAAACCACCACCGCGTCGACGGCCGGATCAGCGGGAAACTGCACGCCCTGAATCGTCTCATTCGACGTAATGTGCAAATACGCGGCATCGCTTGCAATGTCCAAGCTGCTCAGATCAGGGACGCGATCGTAATGCGTGTTGTTTCCGTCCCAGACGATTCGCGTGTCGCCTTCGAGTTTCGCCTGCTTCAACGCATGATTGCCCCAAGAACCTGTCAGCAGATATTCTGCCGGTTTGCCAAAACCACGCAGCAGGTTCATCGGAACCATCGAGAATTGCAGCCGCGAGCCTCCCTGCAGGAACAGGACTTTGTAATTCGACGGGATCGCCAACAGGCTGCGGAGGCGCTGTTCGGCGGTTTCGATGATGGCGGCAAATTGCTTGCTGCGATGACTGATCTCCAGAATCGAAGCCCCACAGCCCGGCAAAGCCAACAGGTCGCGTTGTGCTTCTTCCAACACGGGGACCGGCAACACCGCCGGTCCAGCAGAGAAATTGAACACACGTTCAACAGCGGTTTGAGTACTCATCGCGGCCTCACTGGCAAGGAAACAGCAAGTCGCGATTTTACGACGCGATGCCGATTAGGGGAATGCGACTGCCGTGCCGCGAGCGATCAATTGTTGTCGATCAGCTTTTGCAGAATCGGCAGCCGCTGTTTGGCATCGGCGACGGCCTGTGCATCCTGTCCGTCCTTAAGGACGATCTGCCAAAGGTCGAGCGCGGCGCGTGCCATCGCGGCGCGCTGGCCTTCGTATTGTTTGGGGAGCGGCCCGGTTGCATAAGCGTCGAGCGCGCGAACTCGCACAGTCAGGAATCGACGCTGCTCCGCGATATCCTCCTCTTCCCAGGAACGGTCGGCACCTTGCTCGAAACGAAGTAGCAACCGTTTTGCTTCGGCAGCTTGCGGCAAATCAGGCCAGCGCACCAGCACGCCCTTCAACTGCATCAATCCCGAATAGCGAGTCGCTTGTGCTTGCAGCCGTGTTTTCGCTTCTTTCAGCAAGGCCGCAGCAAACGCTTCTCGCGACGGCGGATGGTCGCCATCGGCGCGCATCGTGGGATACTGCCGAGCCAATTTGGCGCGTTTGGCAGCCGATTCGTCGACCCATTCGAAGGCTTCCGTCAGCCATTTCGCCGGCGGCACGGCGTGCCCCAGTTTCGGCACGACCCACACGCGGCTGCGGACTCCGACACCGGCCAGCAACGGGTTGCGAAACCGCTCGACCTCGCTGCGATTAAAATCATTCCCGCCGGTCAAATGCGCCACGCTCAGCCGGTCAATGACCCGTTGCCGCAGCCACGATTCTTCACGCAACTCGCCCCCCGCGCAAATCGGGATCACACCGCCAAAATACTCCGGCAGCGAAAATCCGATCGCACAAGCCACTCGTCCACCGCCAGAAAATCCACTGATGTACGTTCGATCAGGATCGATGCGATAGTGCCGGCGGACGTCGTCCAACACGTCGAGCACGATGCGGACACGCTGCTGCATCGAGCAACGATTGCCCGCTCCGTGTGGACCGGCGAAAATCGCGCCCTGCGCGGCACAGGTCGCTCGCCACGCTTGATATCCCATCGCGCGATCGCTTGGCGAAATGAACAGGATGAAAGGAGCCGGTTTGTTCGAGCGGTAAGTCGGCGGGACAAACAATTCGTAAGTTTGCTGCTTCGAATCGAAGTCCGGCAGCCAATCGGCGGGCGGAGCGGCTGGACTTTGATTGGCCAACGCGAACACCCAATCGATCCGCGTCGGCTGCTCGACGGCGACATGATCGTGATAGCCGCGGCGAACTTCGCCGGCGCAACGCGCCGCCGGCACAGTCGTCAGCAAAATCAGGAAGATCAGATTTCGGAGCATATCGCGATCCGGCAGGCCATGTTCTTGTACGCTGTAGTGTCGCAGTCCGCGGAATGATCTGCAATGCTTGGCTTGCACGAGGTTTCCGCGTCGTCAAGAATAAGGCCCTGAGGAATCGCTTCATGCCCAAACGCAGTCTCGACGAATTTCAGCTTGGACGTGTTCTCGGCGTGGGGACAGTCGGGACGATTTATGAAGCGTTTGATACGCGCAACAACCTGCGAGTTGCCTTGAAGATTCTGCTGCCGTCGGTATCGAGCGACAAAATTGTCCAAGCGCGGTTCGCTCGCGAGATGGTCATCCTCGAAAAGCTTTCGCATCCCAATATCGTGCGTTACTACGGAGGTGGGCTGAGCGGGACGCAGTTGTTTTTTGCAATGGAATTGCTGACAGCAGGTTCGCTCAAAGAAGAGCTGACGCGCGGCGGCCCCTTCTCGTGGGTCGAAGCAGCAACTTGCGGAGTGCAGATTTGTTCGGCGCTGCAATACGCCCACAACCACGGGATCATTCACCGCGACCTGAAACCTTCGAATCTGTTGTTCGACCATGAAGGGCATCTTAAGCTTGTTGACTTTGGAATCGCACGCGATACGCACGAAGCGGATATCACCTCCAAAGGGCTGACCGTTGGCTCGTATGCTTACATGTCACCCGAGCAGATTGCCGGGGAGACCTCGATCACGGGGCAAGCAGACTTGTATTCGCTGGGAAGCCTGCTGTTTGAACTACTGACGGGCCGGCCCCCTTTTGTCGGGGATAATTTCGCGCAACTGTTTCAGCAGCATTTATCAAAGCCGCCGCCCGCGCTGTCTGAACTCGCGCCCGAGACGCCGCCTGAGTTTCAGCAACTCGTGGTGGATCTTTTAGCCAAGCATCCCGAAGACCGACCAATCAACGCCCGCGCGGCGCAGGGAGTCTTGCTCGGTCTGCTCAACAAACAGCTCAATCCCACGCTGCCCGATGATGTGCCGGCGTCTCAGGTCATCGACTTAGGCCGCCAGGCGTTGGCCGATCGACTGCGGTCTCACACGCGCGAAATATCGTGGCTTGCGATGGGCGGCATCGCCGCCGTGTTGGTCACACTCGTGTGGGCCGCGTGGTTTTTCGGGAGGCAGAATTGACGTTGCAACAACGCTGCGCAACGCGACTTCGGGCGACGCGATTTGCAGCCTTTGAGAACTGAGTGGGGAGCAAGTGCCGAGAGCTTCAAATCGCATCGGGCCCGCGCTCGCCAGTGCGGATGCGCAGGCAATCGTCAAGCGGCAACACAAAGATCTTGCCGTCGCCGATTTCGCCCTTCTCGCCGCTGCGGCCTGCTTTCAGGATCGCATCGATTGTCGGTTGCACGAACTCTTCGTTGACGGCGATCTGTAATTGCACTTTGCGCAGCAGATTCACGGTAAACTCATGGCCGCGATAGACTTCCGTCTGGCCCTTTTGCCGGCCGAAGCCTTGGCAGTCCATCACCGTCAGCCGAAAGACCTCGACTTCCGTTAAGGCGGCTTTCACGTCCTCCAATTTGTTCGGCTGGATGATGGCGATGATTAACTTCATGCGGGAAGTCCTGAACGTCGGCGAGCGGTGCCGGCGGCAAACGCGAAGCCGCCCGGAAGATTGAATCTAACGCCCCATGAATGGCGGGGCAAGGCCAAGAAAAAACCCCGGCCCGGCCGGACAAGGCGGATGTCCAACCGAGCCATTGGGGTTTCCTTCTGGCCCAGGCAAGAGCCGAAGATTGCTTCGCGTCGAGCAAGCCAGCTCGCGTGTGGAGGCGCGAGCAGGCGTTGCTGGCGGCGACGCGATCACAAAGGATTAGGCGGGTGTCGGCGCGTTGCCGGTCAAACTCTCCGAAACATAGGCCCGCATGCCGTGTTCGCTGACATCCAGACCGGCCACTTCGTCTTCCGGAGAAACACGCAGGTAACCAACCGCTTTCAAGGCCGTGAACACGACGAGCATTGTGCCGAATGACCACAGCGGGATCACCAAGGAACCAATGATTTGAGCGACCATCGGGTGACCGCCGAAGATGCCGGTGGCGAGACCACCCCATACGCCGGCCAGGCCGTGTACGGGCCAGGCACCCACGGGATCGTCAATGCGAAGCTTCTCAAGCATCACGACACCTAACAACACCAGAACCCCGGCCACTCCACCGATGATGAAGGCTTCGATGTTCGTCACGCTATCACAGTTGGCGGTGATACCAACCAAGCCGCCCAGTGCACCGTTCAAGGCCATCGTCAAATCGGGTTTGCCGAAGAGGATCCACGCGGCGAGCAGACAGGCGACGCAGCCGGCGGCAGGCGCAAGCGTCGTGTTGGTTGCGATGAGCATCATCGCCGACACATCACCTGTCGTGGAGAAGACTAACTGGCTGCCAGGGTTAAACCCGTACCAACCCACCCACAGAATAAAAACTCCCAAGGCGGCGAACGTCAAGTTGTGACCGGGAATTGGCGTCGACTTGCCTTCGCTCGAGAAGCGTCCCAATCGCGGGCCCAGCACAATCGCTCCAGCCAAGCCAGCGAAGCCGCCCACTGCGTGAACGACGATCGAGCCGGCAAAATCATAGAACTGCATCTGGTCCAACCAACCGCCGCCCCACTTCCAGGAACCGCTGATTGGGTAAATGAGGCCCGTGATGACAGCACTGTAAATCAAATACGCACCGAACTTCATCCGGCCAGCCACCGCACCCGACACGATCGTCGCGGCCGTTGCAGCGAAGGCAACCTGGAACAGGAAGTCGACTTGCGGAAGAAGTGTTCCACTCCCCGCATCGGCTTCGTTAAATGCTGGGATTCCAACTTGAGCAAAGCCCAGATACCCGTTGAAGTCACCCGGATACATCAACCCATAGCCGATGACGAAAAACAAAATGACGCCTACCGCTAAATCGAGCAGATTCTTCGATAAGATGTTGACCGTCGTCTTCGCTGTATTCAAACCCGCTTCCAGCATTGCGAAGCCGGCTTGCATGAAGAGCACCAGGACGGCACAGATGAAGAGCGTAATGTTGTCCAACGCGAAGGCTAACACGTCGGTTTCTGAAGGGCCGGCAGCCGCGGCGGGCTCCTCGGCTGCGGCCATATCTGCAGATGGCTCGGCAGCCGGCGACGCCTCAGTCGCGGGAGGTGCTTCAGCCGCCGCGCCTGCCACCGTTGCTTCGGCTGACGGCTTGACTGCTGCTTCCTGTGCCAACGCGGTGGTTGACAGGTTGTAACTCACAAGGCCTGCTAACAGCACCAGGCCGATCGACGACACACGCCAACAACTGATCCAATTCATCGCTCTCTTTGCCTTTCCAGAAGGAATTCTTGACTCGCCCGATACGTGACCGTTCACGCACCACCTTGACGCTCAACGCTTGCGGCCCATTTGTTGGGCACAAGCTTTTTGGTTGTCATTTTGCAAGCGGTATGCCAAAGCTGCTGGCAAAGAAACTCGACGGCAGGGCGGCGTCTTCGCAAGGTGTTGCAGTTGTAAAGGTTACGGCAGATGAGTGACCCGGAGAAGTTCGCCATCTGCTCCGGCTCAGCAACTCGTTGCGCAGAACGCAGGCAGGTCACGACGCGCTTCGAGGCACCAGCATGAGCCGCAGATCGCGCCGCGCGCAGCAAAAAACGGCGCCGCCAAAATTGGCGGCGCCGTTGAGTTCATTTCGGCGGTGATCCCAGCGGTCGGATCAATAAGTGAGAATCATGTCCACACCGGCGATCGTCTGATTGAACGGACCGCCTTGCCATTCATGCTTCACTTCGGGCCGAATCACGAAGTTCGCCATCGGCTTGTAATTCAAGCCAGCCGTTACGGCGTTGGTCGACAAGCCGTCTGCCTTCCACCATTCCATGCGTGCACCGAACTTCAGGCAATCGTTCCACGTGTAGAACAAGTATTGGTTGATGCCAAACGTGTCATAAGTGCCCGCATCGACCATGTCGCTTTGGAAGACATAGTTGATCCGATCGGTGACATTGAGGTCCAGCACGACGCTGTGCGAATAGGAGTCGTTCGCGCCTCCACCGAGCCAACCAAAGTCGCCATAGGTGCTGATGTAAGTCAACGACGCATTGTCGGTTAACGCCACACTGGCACCACCCAACCAACTGCTGCCGTTGCCGAATTGATCGAAACCGGTATCCCAACCGAGCGTCCAACCGCCATAAGCCGTCACGTTGTCGTTCACGGCATAGGTCGCGATCGCTCCGGTATGAGTAAATGGCTCGCTGTTGTTCATCGTGAACGAATGGCTGTAGAAGAAGTTGTCAGGAGCGGTAACGACTTCGTAACCGACCAGCGTGTAAAAGTGGCCGACCTTGACGGACAAGTCGCCGTAAGCCAACTCGCCGTAAGCTTGCGGCAAGGCCCAGCCATAGATGCCATGATCGAAACCATTCAGGTAATCCCAATTGCCGGGATTGTTGCCGAAGGCTTGCGTGTTGTTAGCATCGATACCGTACATGGCATCAGCGCGGAAACCCCAATCCAGCCCATCACTGCCGTCGGCAACCTTCTCGATATTGAACCATTGCTGGTGCAAATTAAACATGTTCGGATTCTGATTGAATCCGTCCGCGATGCTGGCTTTGTCGTGATAGCCGAACTGCGTCCAGCCACCGATGGTGATGTTGTGGGAGTTGTCATTCGGGAAGACCGTCCACGCTTCATCCGGCCCCCACAAGTAGCAGCCGCAACCGCCTTTGCCGCCCTTACCACCTTTGCGGCCGTGTCCCTTGGACTCCCCGCCCTTTTGGCAAGAGCCGCAACCCTTGCCGTCCTTCTGTTCGCTGCCGACGTAGCTAAACTCGGCGGCATCGTTTACGGCAATATCGCTGGGCGAAGTGGTTGCTTCTTCCTGTGCGTAATAGTCGTACGTCAGGTTGGCTTCCTGAAACAGCTCTTGGGCGTGAACGCCAGCCGCGAACAAGCAACAGCTAAGCGCCGCCCCAAAAAACATGCGAGTGATTTTCATTGTGTTGTACTCCGGGATCCTATGAGTGTAGAGGCGTGGTCGGTTGGTGGGACCGCGGATCAGCCGCGGTATCGACGATCCGCGGATCGTCGATGGGGGTAGGTGACGGGTCTTGTGCTTCGGCAACGCGAATCACAGTTTCGTCTATTGTGCTATCGGCACCGGCGCGCATGACCTAAACCAGAACGGTGCGTTTTGTGTTGCTCGATTGCCGTGCAAACGCGATTCGTTTGAAACTTTAACGGCTGCGAAACGGATGACGACCGAACGCCGGGGGGCTCGTCGCGGCCGGCATCGAACACCGCGGACCACAAGCGGCGCGGATGCCCGCAAAGTTTGCTGGATCAGCACGATCAGAAGTTCAACCGCCGCCATCCCCCGCGCGGCGGGATGCCACCTCGACGACGCCAAATCGCGGGCGGCGAGCGACGCTGCTTCAAGCGGGCTCTGTCTGGTCGTCAAACATGGCGGCCACGAACTCGTCGGAGTTGAACAAGGCCAAGTCATCAAGTTGTTCACCGACGCCGACATATTTCACCGGCAATGCGAATTGCTGGCGAATGGGAACCACCACGCCCCCTTTAGCCGTGCCGTCGAGTTTCGCCAGCACAATCCCTGTGCATTCGGCGGCCTCCGAGAAACCTTTGGCTTGGCTGATGCCATTTTGTCCCGCCGTAGCATCCAGAACGAGCAGCACTTCATGAGGTGCGTCTGCAATCTGCCTGGCAATCACACGGCGAATTTTGGAAAGCTCCTGCATCAGACTTGTTTGCGTTTGTAAGCGACCCGCTGTGTCGATGATGCAGATATCCATTTGTGATTCGATGGCCTTGGCCACTGCGCGGTGCGCGACGCTGGCCGGGTCAGTGCCTTCCTTGCCCGTCACGATCTCGGCGCCGATCCGGTCGGCCCAGATCGTTAACTGTTGGACCGCGGCCGCGCGAAACGTATCGCCCGCGCCAAGGACAACACGGCGGCCTGCTTGCTTGAACAGATTCGCGAGCTTGGCAATCGATGTCGTCTTGCCCGAGCCGTTGACGCCCACGACCATGATCACAGTCGGTCCTGAGTCTGCAAACGCGATGGGCGTCTCCGGTTGCGCCATCAGCTCTCGCAATTGAGCTTTCACCACGTCGAGCAATTCGCTCATCTGGACAACACGGCCGCGGAAATCAGACTTGAGCCGATCACGGATCTGGGCCGCCGGCCCAGTCCCCATGTCCGTCTTAATTAAGACGGCGAAGATTTCGCGGAGGAATTCGTCGTCGACGAGCCGCCCCTCTTGCTTGAACAAGTCACGGACGTCCGTGTTCAACAACTGTGCGGTTTTCTGGAGCCCTCGCTTGAAGCGACTGAATAAACCCATGCTGTAGGCATTCCTCTGCTGACGATGAAGCCGAACTAAAAATGTCTGCCAAGCGAAAGCTGGTGGAGGAGATGCGTGCTGGCACTTCCTCCGGCCACGAATTCGAGCGGGCAACGTGTTTTCAAGTGGTAACGTGTAAGGTGTTGTCGAGCAAGCCGGTTCCTCGCTACGTCGTGCTCCGTCAGCAGCGTTGGGTCGGTGGAGCGGGCCAGCGACGAGACACGGCGGCAAACGGGGATCATCGCGGGAACCTGGTCAAGTTGCCTGAACACGCGAAAACCCCCGAAACCGAGCTGATTTCGGGGGTTTTGATGAGCGAGGCCGACGGGACTCGAACCCGCAACCACCGGATCGACAGTCTGACGAGTATGGGTTGCAAGT
>Ga0114931_10012193_pt1 | contig 10077 bp, 10 predicted proteins | sample 2SBtaG_FD_89579 | JGI IMG/M metagenome (GOLD analysis project Ga0114931, IMG submission 89579) | Deep subsurface microbial communities from Kolumbo volcano to uncover new lineages of life (NeLLi) - 2SBTROV14_V59a metaG | ecosystem: Environmental > Aquatic > Marine > Volcanic | place: Kolumbo... | reverse complement strand
GCAGTAAATCCACAGCTCCTGCCCCAATACATTGCCGAATTTGATGAAATCTTACACAAGTATGGAAAGGACTGCGTGTATTATGCACACATCTCCACCGGAGAACTTCATCTGCGGCCTGTACTCAACCTGAAAGACCCTGCCGATGTGGAACTGTTTCATCAAATTGCACTTGAATCGGCACAGTTAGTTAAAAAATACCGGGGAACACTCAGCGGTGAGCATGGCGACGGCCGACTACGTGGTGAGTTCATCCCGTTGATGTTTGGCGAACGCATCTACAACCTGTTTAAAGAGGTAAAAAGCACCTGGGACCCGCATGTGATTTTCAATCCGGGAAAAATTACGGATACGCCCAGAATGAATACGCATTTGCGTTATGAACCGGGACAGGAAACCCCCGATATTAAAACCTATTTTGATTTTTCAAAAGACATGGGCATTGTTCGTGCAGCCGAAAAATGTAATGGCACGGGGCTCTGCCGTAAGCCACCTTCAATGGGTGGCACCATGTGCCCAAGCTATATGGCCACCCGCGACGAAAACAAAAGCACACGCGCCCGTGCCAACATTTTGCGCGAATTCCTCAGCAAACCCAATCAGAAACATCCGTTCGACCATAAAGAAATTTATGACGCTTTAGATTACTGTCTTTCGTGCAAAGGTTGCAAATCGGAATGCCCGTCAAGCGTGGATATCACCAAGCTTAAAGCTGAATTCCTGCAACATTATTACGAATCGCATGGCATTCCTTTGCGTACCCTGCTAATTGCCAACATAGCAAAAATCAACCGGCTTGGCAGCCTGGTTCCCGGAATTTATAATTTCATCCAAAATAACCGGCTTATTTCAAGGTTGAATGCCAAAATGCTTGGTTTTTCAGAAAAGAGGCAATTTCCGTTACTTTCAAAAGTGCCACTCGACAAATGGTTTAAAAAACATCCGGGCACACAAACTGAATTTCCAAACGGGAAAGTTTACCTGTTTAACGATGAGTTTACCAATTTCAACGACACCGATATAGGCATTAAAGCCATCATGCTTTTGCACACCCTGGGATACGAAGTTATTATTCCCAAACATCTGGAAAGCGCCCGGACCTATCTTTCAAAAGGAATGGTACGTAAAGCAAAACAGATTGCCAATGGAAATATCCGGCTGCTTTCAAACCTCATCACAAAGAAGTCTCCTTTGGTTGGCATCGAACCATCAGCTATCCTCACCTTTCGTGACGAATATATTGAGCTGGCCGACAAAAGCTTACACGCAAAAGCAGAACAGCTTTCCAAAAACGCTTTGATGATTGATGAATTTCTGGAAAAAGAGATGAAAGCCGGGAAAATTGGGAAAAAGGCTTTCACAAAAGCCAAAAAGCACATCAAATTACACGGCCATTGCCATCAGAAATCGCTGGCTTCAACAGCTCCTACCCTTTTTGTTCTTGGATTCCCCGAAAATTACACCGTGGAAGAGATACCTTCGGGTTGCTGCGGTATGGCCGGATCTTTTGGTTTTGAGAAAGAGCATTACGAACTCAGTATGAAAATCGGGGAAATGGTACTGTTTCCGGTCGTTCGCAACAGTAGCAAAGAAACAATTATTGCTGCTCCCGGCACTTCCTGCCGTCATCAAATTAAAGACGGCACCCAACGCACGGCCTATCACCCTGTGGAAATACTTTTTGATGCATTGGAAAGATAAGTATTGAAACACACCGGTATAAGATTATAGCGCAAGCATCCGCTTATGCCTGCACCTATTAAATAATGCCAAAGTATAATTTATTATCCGTACATTTGGTTCATTACAAACTGCTTTATTATAATGCCGCCAAAACATGAGCCGGAAATATACATTTTACGGAAAAGATGATTTGTACTTTGTGATCTACACTGTAGTCAACTGGATTGATGTTTTTACCCGAAATGAATACCGTAAAGTGTTACTTGACAGTTGGCAATATTGCATGAAAGAAAAAAGAAAAAGGACTTGTCATTTATGCACGGGTAATTATGACCAATCATGTACATATGATAATTTCGAGCAACAAAGAAGGATTAAGTAGCATCATGCGGGATATGAAAAGCTACACTTCTACCACTTTATAAAAATTAATAGCTGATAATACGGAAGAAAGGGGCTGATTGATATTGAACTAATTGAATAAATTTAAATTATTAAAGAAATATGAAGGCACAATCGGACGCTTGCGCTAGCATTGTGCTGGCGCAAGCATCCGATTGTGCCTTCAACAATATAATACTTTATCTTTGCCACCTAAAAAAATCATTCGATGGCCAGAAAAAAACGCCCCCTCCCTTTTTTTGAAAATGTGGAAATTACAGATGCCGGTGCCGAAGGCAAAGCCATTGCCCGGGTGAACGAGCGTGTACTTTTCGTGCCCTTTGCCGCACCCGGTGATGTGGTGGATGTGCAGGTTTATAAAAAGCGTAAATCCTATTACGAAGGCAACATTACTGAGATCAAAAAATACTCAACCTATCGCATCGAACCAAAATGTGAACATTTCGGCCTTTGCGGTGGGTGCAAATGGCAACATCTCGATTATCAATACCAAAAAGAATTCAAACAAAAACAGGTAAAAGACAGCCTCGACCGCATTGCCAAAGTGCACTATCCTGACATTCAACCAATCCTTGGGGCTGAAAAAACCTATTACTATCGAAATAAGCTGGAGTTTACCTTCTCAAACCGCCGTTGGCTCACCGATTTTGATACACCACTGAATGAAGGGGGCGTAACCGATATACAAGGTTTGGGATTTCATTTACCCGGAAAATTCGATAAAATACTGGACATCAAACATTGTTATCTCCAGCCGGACCCTTCCAACAATATCAGGCTGGCGGTAAAAACCTTCGCCATTGAAAATAACATTACTTTTTACAATGCCCGTGAGCAGGCCGGATTTCTGCGAAATATGATAATCCGCACAGCCACTTCGGGCGATTTGATGGTCGTGATGATTTTTGGTGCAGACAATGCCGGATCAATTGAAAAAATGATGCAGTTTCTTGCAGATAAATTCCCTGAGATTACATCGCTGATGTATGTAATCAACACCAAACAAAACGACTCCATCCACGATTTAGAAGCCCTGTTATTCAAAGGCAAAGACCATAACCTCGAAATCATGCCATCAGCCCTGCCCGGGCAGAAAGCACTCCAATTTAAAGTCGGCCCAAAATCCTTTTATCAAACAAATCCCGAACAAGCTTGGAAATTATATAAAACAGCCCACGACTTTGCTAATTTCAAAGGCCATGAGCTGGTGTATGACCTTTATACAGGAACCGGGACCATTGCTTTGTTTATTGCCAGTTCGGTAAAAAAAGTGGTAGGTATCGAATATGTGGAAGAGGCCGTTCAGGATGCCCGCAAAAATGCTGCTGACAACCAAATCGATAATGTTGAATTTTATTGGGGCGACATGGCCAAACTTCTCGATGAGGATTTTATCACCGCCCACGGCAAACCCGATGTTTTGCTCACCGACCCACCCCGTTCCGGTATGCACCCCAAAGTTATTGAACAAATTCTGAAAGCTGCACCAAACAAGATTGTTTACGTAAGTTGTAATCCCGCCACACAGGCCCGCGATGTGGCTTTACTTAACGAAAAATATGAAATTGAAAAGATACAGCCTGTGGATATGTTCCCGCAAACCCATCATGTGGAGAATGTGATTTTACTCCATTTGCGGAAATAAACATACCAACTTACCGGTTAGTTTTTAACCTGAATACTTCTCACCATGGACACCACCCACGAACGCGGAGCAAAGCGTACCGAATTAGCCATCAGGTAGTTCATCATACCATGGATGGCAACGGCTTTCCCTTTCATCATCGCTTTGTAACCATACCGGGCAACATCTTCCGAAGTTGGTAATTTCTTGTCTTTAAATAATTTACTATCTTCCATGGAAGCCGCCGCACTAAAACCACTTTCGGTAGCCCCAGGGCACAAAGCAGTTACGGTAATGCCTTTCCTTCGCAACTCATTGTTAATGGCTTCCGAGAAATGCAGCACATAGGCTTTGGTAGCATAATAGACCGCCATACCCGGTCCCGGCTGGAATGATGCCGTGGAAGCCACATTCATAATCTTTCCTCCACCGCGTTTCACCATATCTCTGACAAACAGTTTACAAAATTGGGTTAAAGCAGTTACATTCAAATTGACCATTTGTTGTTCCTTGTCCCAACTGGTTTCATCAAACATCCCATAATTGCCAAAACCGGCATTATTGATCAAGTAATCAATTTGAATGTTTTGTTTAGAAAGTTCGTTATATACTTCAATAGCGGCATCGGTAAGCGAAAGGTCTTTTCCAATAACAGTGACCGAAACATGCTGTCCTTTTTCAATTTCTGATTTTAATTTATTCAGTTTGCTCAGATTGCGTGCAACCAATACAAGGTTGTCGCCATGGGCAGCATGTATTTTGGCCAATTCCAATCCTATACCGCCGGAAGCACCCGTTATTAAAGCTGTTTTATTCATGATTAAAGTGATTTATTCTCGTTTTATCAGACCGACAAAAATAATATAATTATGTATATCTTTAAATTAGATGTTAGTAAGCTAATAATAGATATTTATGGCTAGTTCTTTTTCAGATAAAAAACAGGGCCACTCCTGCAACACTGATTACAGCGCCAACCACTTCGCGAAAGCTGACTTTTTGTTTAAAAATAATTACGGAAGGGATGATAATCAGCACCGGTACAATGGACATCAGCGTGGCAGCAATACCAGCGCTGGTATGCTGAACGGCAATCAATGAAAAAGACACTCCGAGAAAAGGGCCAAAGAAAGAACCCAGGCCAATCCTGCTAAGCGATTTGGAGTCGGAGAATACCCGGAAAACATTTTTCCATCGTCGCAAAATAGAGATGATAAACCCAAAACCAATCAACCCGGCAATAATTCTGATTTGGGTGGCCGCGAAGGGATCATAATCGCGCATACCGTATTTACTCAACACCAGGCCTACAGCCTGTCCCACAGCGCCAAGCAAAGCGAACAACAATCCCTTCACCGGGAAGTTGAGGCTAAGTTTTTTTCCGCTATCAGGCCGTCTCCAGATGGTTATTCCAATACCAAACACCACCACAACCATTCCCAGCAAACTGAGGGCTGTCATGGTTTCGCCCAGCACTATCCATCCAATAAATGCGGCCAGTGGCGGCGCCAGCGTCATTATCAACATGGAAACGCGCGAAGTGATGATGGGATAAGAAGCAAACAAAAACAAATCACCCATGATAAAACCTACGACGCCCGAAACCGAAAGCCATATCCAGGCATGCGCTGATGCATCTAAGGGCAACATCAACCCTCTTCGGAAAAAATTAAGGATAGCCAACAATATAAAAGCGAAAAATAAACGGATAACATTCACCGAATAAGCCCCTACCCTTTTGGTAGCCACCTCAAAAGCCATGGCCGTTATAGTCCAGAAAACAGCCGTCAACAGGGCGGCAAATTCACCTACATGGTTTGTAAACACTTAGTAATAATTAATTATGTTAACACTAACCAACCTGCTTTGTATAGCAAGTAACAAGTTCCTTTCCCAAAAGGACAAAGCTATGAAAATATTCAGAAGATGATTTTATCGGTTATTACCAACCGGATGTTCCTTAATCAGCTCAACCACTCTCTCCAGATCTAAGTGTGCCGCATCTATATGCAAATGCGATTGCGTATAACAATCCAAACGTTCGTTGAGTTTTTTCTCAATAAACCGACTGAGTTCTTCACCACTTTTACCTAGGATAAGCGGTCTTTTTCGCTTGGCGTGAAGTAATCGGTCGGCAATCACTTTGGGTGGCATATCAAGAAAGATACTCAAACCATGGCGATTAATTTCCTGTACACCATCCCAGTGGCAAGGTGTTCCACCACCTGTGGCAACTACCACTTTTTGCATTTCGAAGGTTTTAATAAGCCGCTCATGCTCAAGTTGGCGAAAAAGCGGCTCATCGTATTTTTTAAAAAACCGGTGAATCTCTATTTTATATTTTTCTTCAAAAAAATCATCCAAATCCACAAAACTATACCCCAAACGCCGGGCTAGTTTTTTACCCACCGTGGTCTTGCCCACTCCCATAAAACCGATTAAATAAATCCTGTCGAACAATTGTGTCTGTTTTTGGACAAATTTAAAAATAATCTACTAACCTACTCAGCTCACATAAGCTTTGCTAACAGCTTTAAGCAGTTTTTCTATACGATTCATTTTATTGTAGCACTAACGGGTTCATGCAAAAAGAACCTTAGATGCCTGTATGAATTTACACCTTATATATTAAGGGATCCTGAGAATAAACAATTTTTTCCAGAAAGAGCCCCTGGGCAGGAACAGAAAAACCTGCTTTGCTACGGTCGCGTGATTCAATAATTTGCTTCATGACGGATACCGGAATTTTCCCTTTTCCAATTTCCAGCAAGGTACCCACAATGGCCCGGACCATATTCCGTAAAAACCTGTCGGCAGTAATTGTGAAAATCAATTGTGAGTCCTCTTTTACCCAAAACGCCTCTTTAATTTTACAATTATTAGTGGCAGTCTGAGTATGCAATTTAGAAAAACTGGTAAAATCAGTATAATTTTTCAGATAAGAAGCGGCTTCCTGCATAGCTTCCAGATTAAGAACCCCGGTATATTCGATACTTAAATCCCGCAGAAACGGATCTTTAATTTGAGAAATGTAATAACGATAAGTCCTGCTTACGGCACTGAATCGTGCATGCAAATCGCCCGGCACCTTACGAACATCATAAATTGCGATGTCATTTGGTAAAAACCGGTTCAGCTTAAAAACAAAATCATCAGGTTTAAATGGGATGGGAAATGCATTATCGAAATGTGCATAAAACTCACGGGCATGGACACCGGTATCCGTACGGCCACATCCTACCACATTAATATCTTCACCCAACAAAATGCTGATTTTTTGATTGAGTTCAGCCTGTACCGTATGCGCATTATCCTGAACCTGCCAGCCATGATAAGCAGTTCCACGATATGCCAATTTCAGAAAATAACGAATCATTTTAAAATACTATCACACTTTACAATCAAACCTGACTTTTAGAAAAATTATTCATTTAAGCCTTTCCACAAAAGGTCTTTCAACTCGGTAAGTCCCTGTTGCGCCACCGACGAAATAAATACCGAAGGTACTTCGGGCAGTTCTTTACGGATTTCATTCATTAACTCATCATCCAGTAAATCCGACTTCGATACAGCCAAAATCCTTTGTTTGTCAAGTAACTCCGGATTAAATTGTTTCAGCTCATTAAGTAATACATGATATTCTTTGCTGATGTCATCCGAATCGGCAGGAACCAAAAATAACAGCACCGAATTTCGTTCAATATGTCGTAGAAACCGCAGTCCCAGCCCTTTGCCATCAGATGCCCCCTCGATAATGCCAGGAATATCAGCCATAACGAACGACTGTTGATCGCGATAAGCAACAATTCCCAGATTAGGCACAAGTGTCGTAAAAGGGTAATCGGCTATTTCGGGTTTAGCAGCAGAAAGCACCGAAAGCAAGGTAGATTTACCGGCATTGGGGAAACCCACCAAACCCACATCGGCTAATATTTTTAATTCAAAAATAATATTGGCTTCAACACCTTCTTCACCCGGTTGGGCATACCGCGGGGTTTGGTTTGTGGCTGATTTAAAATGATCGTTACCCAATCCGCCCCGGCCTCCTTTTAGCAGGACGATTTCCTGCCCATCCTCCATAATTTCAGCAACAAACTCCTGTGTGTCAGCATCTCTGGCTACCGTCTCTAAAGGAACTTCGATAATAATATTATCACCACTGGCACCGGTACTGCGTTGAAGACCACCCGGGCCACCATTTTCGGCACGTAGGTGCCTTGTGTAATGCAAATGCAAAAGCGTCCACAGCTGGGCGTTCCCTTTCATAACAATATCACCGCCCTTACCGCCATCACCACCATCAGGGCCTCCTTTCGGAATATATTTTTCACGCCGGAAATGAGCAGAACCAGGTCCGCCATTTCCCGAACGACAATAAATCTTAACGTAATCTACAAAATTAGAAGAAGCCATAATTTGGTGTATCAATTGGATTTGCAAAAATAGTGAAAAGCCCTAATCAACCAGCTTTCGAATCAACAACAAACCATCGCGTATAGATAGCATCACCTGCTCCACGCGTTCGTCGTGTGACACATACTCATTAAACTTTCTTATTCCCGTCGTTTCTTTGTCGGGGCGCTTGTCGTTAAAAACAGCCTTACCACCCCATAAAACATTGTCGGCCAATATGAAACCGCCTTTCCTCAGCTTCGATAGTGCCAGTTCGTAATAATCAACATATTGCTCTTTGTCGGCATCAATAAATACCAAGTCGAAAACTTCATCGATTTGGGGAATTAGTTTTCGTGCATCTCCCTGTAAAAATTGAATCTTATTATTGAGTTGTGATTGATCAAAATGGTTTTTTGCAAAACTTACAATCTCCTCATTGTTGTCGATGGTAATCAGCAACCCGTCTTCGGGTAAAGCCCCCGCCATGGCCAAAGCTGAATACCCCGTAAAAGTTCCGATCTCCAAAATACGTTGAGGTTGAAGCATGTGAACAATCATTTCCAAGAATTTACCCTGCACCTTACCGGAAAGCATGTTCGGGTAAAAGGTTTTCAGATGGGTTTGCCGGTTAAGCTCATACAAAAGTTCATTTTCATTGCTTGTATGGTTTTCGATGTACTCTGTAATTTCTTTTTTTAACATGCTCTTAATTGTTTTTTACCTTTGTATCTAACTCAGGTTAATGTTTCCTTATGTCTTTTTGCAAAGATACATGCCTTTAGCCCGGGTATAATCAAATTTTGAAGGAATTTTTCTGCCGGCTTTTCAATCATTCCATTTGCACTACCCACACTTATTTGCGCTTTGCAAAGGTTTGCGAAAACTAATTTAGAAAGATTTTAAATGTTAATTTTTTCAAAAATACTTTGCATGCAAACTAATTTTACTCTATTTTTGTACGCATGCGTATTAAATAAAAGAAAATGAAGTTGAATGAAACCATAGAATTTTACATCAAGACCACCTCTTTGGCCCTTTCGCGCATGTATGGTTCTATTGCCGGCCGCTATGGAATTACCCAAACCATCGGCTATCTCCTAACCTATGTAGAACGTGAAGGAACCCCATCTACAAGGTTAGCACAACAATTGGGCATGAAAAATTCGAGTTTGACACGTCTGCTAAAAAAAATGGAGAAAGACGGATGCATTTTTCGCAAAACAGATGAACATGACAGACGGGTGGTTCGTATTTTCTTAACCGAAAAAGGTGTCCAAAGAAGAAAGATAGCCAAGAAAACTGTTCTGGAATTTAATGAAAAACTATCTAAGAAGATTAGCGACGAAGACTTGAAAACCTTTTTTAAAGTTTTTGATATTATAAAAGAACAAGTGTCAATTGAGTTAGAAGAGCAATCAAATAATGAACATTAAGTTCAACAAAATAAATCAATTAACCTAATAAAATTATTATGGTAAGAAGAATAAAAAAAGTAGCAGTGTTGGGTTCCGGAGTAATGGGTTCCGGCATTGCATGTCACTTTGCCAATATCGGCCTTGAGGTTTTACTCATCGATATTGTTCCTCGTGAACTTACGAAGGCAGAAAAAGCAAAAGGCCTGACACTCGAAGACAAAGTAGTCAGAAACCGAATTGTAAACGATTCGCTGAATGCTGCTCTGAAATCAAAGCCGTCACCGATCTACAAGAAATCGTTTGCCAAACGAATTACCACCGGTAACTTTGACGACGATTTGGCAAAAATTAAAGATTACGACTGGGTAATCGAAGTGGTCGTCGAACGACTCGACATCAAACAAATGGTGTTTGAAAAAGTGGATAAACTGCGTAAACCGGGTACTTTGGTTACTTCCAACACCTCCGGAATTTCCATCAACATGATGGCCGAAGGCAAAAGTGAAGATTTTCAGAAACATTTTTGCGGAACACACTTCTTTAATCCACCGCGTTATT
>Ga0114931_10012192_pt1 | contig 10077 bp, 9 predicted proteins | sample 2SBtaG_FD_89579 | JGI IMG/M metagenome (GOLD analysis project Ga0114931, IMG submission 89579) | Deep subsurface microbial communities from Kolumbo volcano to uncover new lineages of life (NeLLi) - 2SBTROV14_V59a metaG | ecosystem: Environmental > Aquatic > Marine > Volcanic | place: Kolumbo... | reverse complement strand
CGTTCTGACAGTCGAACCTGGTTTTGTAATGTACCGGCAGATTGCGCAAAGTCTGGGGCTCAATTTTCAAAGTATACCTTTATCAGCAGAAACCTTTGACCTGGACCTGACTGCTATGCTTACGGCAATCCATGCGTTGCAACCGAGCATAATTTTTTTGGCCTATCCTAATAATCCTACCGGCAATCTGTTTAGCGAAAATAAAATTCATCAGATCATTGCAGCGGCGCCGGGCCTAGTCATCATAGACGAAGCCTATGCACCGTTTGCAGATGCCAGCATGCTTGGAGAATTAACCCGGTATGAAAACCTGATGGTGATGCGGACACTATCCAAAATGGGCCTAGCTGGATTACGTCTGGGGTATATTTACGGGCAACGGGATTTAATCACCGAGTTGGATAAAATTCGCCTGCCCTACAATATTAATTCATTGACCCAGATAAGCGCGCAGTTCGCCCTCGAAAATGCCGGACTGTTCAACAAACAAGCCGCCACTATCTGCCGGGAAAGACAGTTGCTCTATGAGCGCCTTGTTAATTTACAGACTATTCAGATCTATCCAAGCGCCGCAAATTTTATTCTGCTTCGAACGGCCAAAGGACAAGCCGAACAGCTCTTTCAGGTTTTGTTGAATAACGGTATCTTGATCAAAAACCTCTCCCCGCAGGGCGGTATGCTTCGTGATTGTCTAAGAGTCACCTTGGGTAGTCCCGATGAAAACTCAGCTTTTCTGAATGTTTTTACACAGGCATTAGGCAACTAAAATAACGCAATTTTAAATTGCGATTAATGAGCTGAGTTACGAAGTGCATCCTATAAAACTTGATAAACCAGTTGGGTCACGGTTTCTAGCACAAGCGCTTGCCTCTACAGCATTGCAAAAAAACAGACCTCACTCAATTTAACCTAACGCAATGTCTAAATTTCTTTTTAACGCGCCGTTAATTCAACATTAACGAACCAAAATACTGCATACAAGTGATTTTTCAGGATTATTGACATTTAAAGCTTCAAAGAAGATAGCTTCTAGTGTTATATTTACAGCCAATAATAAATATTAATAGATGAACCAACAACGGGTGCATCCCTTAGATCAGGAGTTTAATTCATGAATGACGAAGGCGTCGATAAATCCAAACGCCAATTTCTAACCTCGGCACTAACCGTGGTTGGAGCAGTCGGCACGGGATATCTGGCAGTTCCCTTTCTTGCGCAAATGCAACCCAGTGTTAAAACAGAAGCTGCCGGAGCACCGGTAGAAGTTGATATAAGTAAAATGGAGCCCGGACAGCTGTTGCGTGTTGAGTGGCGAGGCAAACCCGTTTGGATTTTGAACCGGACAAAAGAAGTACTTGCAACGTTAGCAACACTTGATGACAAGCTCAGGGATCCGAATTCGGTGGAATCCATTCAACCTGAAGCCAGTACCAACCCTTATCGTTCCATAAAGCCGGAATTATTTATTGCCGTTGGCTTGTGTACACATTTAGGCTGCTCGCCAACATTCCGCCCGGAAATTGCACCCAATGACTTGGGACCGGACTGGAAAGGTGGCTTCTTTTGCCCTTGCCATGGCTCCTGGTTTGACTTGGCCGGACGTGTTTACCGAGGTGTCCCCGCGCCAACAAATCTTGTCGTTCCACCTTACTATTATATAACTGACACACTGATAAAAATTGGTGAAGATACCACCCCGGAGGCAAATGCATGAAAAACCGTTTAGCAAGCAGCACGGACTGGGTTCTGGAGCGTTTTCCTCTAAGTAAATTTTGGAATGATCATATGGCGCAGTATTATGCGCCTAAGAACTTTAACTTCTGGTATTTTTTTGGTTCACTGGCCTTATTGATGTTAGTTAATCAGATAATTACTGGTATTTTATTGACCATGAACTACAAACCTGATGCTGAACTGGCTTTCGATTCAATCGAATATATAATGCGCGAAGTCAATTGGGGCTGGCTGATCCGTTATATGCATTCAACCGGCGCTTCGGCATTTTTCATTATCGTCTATCTGCACATGTTCAGAGGCATGCTATACGGTTCCTATAAACACCCCCGCGAGCTCATCTGGATTTTTGGAATGCTTATTTTTCTGGCGCTTATGGCAGAGTCATTTATGGGCTATTTACTGCCCTGGGGTCAAATGTCATACTGGGGCGCGCAGGTTATTATTTCATTATTCAGCGCCATTCCGGTCATCGGTGATGACTTATCCTTATGGATCAGAGGGGACTATGTCGTATCCGATGCAACCTTAAACCGGTTTTTCGCTTTTCATGTGATTGCCATTCCTCTGGTCCTGGTTTTTCTGGTCATTTTCCATATAATAGCTTTGCATGAAGTCGGGTCTAACAATCCTGATGGAATCAACATTAAAGAGTCTAAAGATCCTTGGGGCGTTCCTATTGATGGTATCGCCTTTCACCCCTACTACACTGTCAAAGACATTGTTGGCGTTGCTGTTTTCCTACTGTTTTTTGCAACGGTAATTTTCTATTTACCGGAAATGGGTGGCTATTTTCTGGAACACGCCAACTTTATTCCAGCCGATCCCCTAAAAACACCAGAACATATTGCCCCTGTCTGGTACTTTACGCCATTCTATGCAATTTTACGCGCTGTTCCGGATAAATTTGCCGGCGTCATAGCCATGGGCGGCTCTATTTTCGTGCTTTTTCTATTGCCCTGGCTGGATAGTGGCAAAGTCCGGTCAATCCGTTATCGCGGCGGCATTTATAAAAAAGCCCTGCTGTTATTTGTTATCAGTTTCATAGGGCTTGGCTATCTGGGAACACAACCCGCCACACACATAGCCGTTATTTTTGCACGAATTTTCACTGCCATTTATTTTGGCTTCTTCCTGCTGATGCCCATTTATATCCGCTGGGAAAAAACCAAGCCGGTGCCGCTGCGTTTAACCGAGCAGCCCAGCCTTGAAGACCGTATTCCAGATCTCATTGCAACTTTCGATGAAGTTACTCTGAAAGAACCGATAAAAACCAAATCCGGAACAACGCTATTACCGAGAAGACTCAACGTTAAGGGTCTACTCAATGTGATGATACGACTGCTAAAAAAATTAAAAAACAGCCTTGATTAATATGAAAAATTTAATATATACACTCTTGTTTCTGTTTCCATTAGGCGCTTTTGCTGCGGGCGATATCAAGCTGGATGAAGCGTCGATAGACCTGACAGACAATGCCTCTCTGCAACGCGGCGCCAAGTATTTTGTTGACTATTGCCTGGGCTGCCACTCTGTCAAGCACATACGCTATTTGAACATTGCCCGTGACTTTAAAATTGACAATGATGCGGTGCTTGAAAATATTGCACCGGAAAACGCCATTATCTATGACAAAATGTTGTCCGCTATGAATGCCCATGATGCAACAAAATGGTTTGGTACAAAACCACCGGATTTATCTTTAATAGCACGCGTCAGAGGCGCAGACTGGTTATATAGCTACCTGCGCGGCTTTTATATTGAAGAAAAAGCCCCCATGGGCGTCAACAATACGGTTTTTAAAGATGTTGCCATGCCTAATATGCTTTGGCAATTACAAGGGTTGCAAAAACCTGTTTACAAAATGGAATCCGGCCAAAAATTCATCAGCAAACTCAAGCTGACTGAACCCGGTCAGCTTTCTCCCGAAAAATTTGATCTGCTGGTAAACGATTTAGTCAATTTTCTAGTGTATGTTGGCGAACCGCATCAATTGGAAAGAATACGCATGGGTAAATATGTTTTGTTGTTTATTTTAATGTTCCTGATTGTCGCTTATCTTTTAAAACGCGAATACTGGAAAGACATTCATTAAACCTTAACGATCATGACGAAGCGCCCTTTACCCTGGTAATGTATGGATAGAGGCTATACCAGCAAAGCAGACGGATCAAAAACCAATGCTACGCTTCGTTCCTCAGTACATTTAATTAATCGACAACTTTAACCGCAATACTGAAATCTTCCGAAGTAACATCTGCCCCGTTGCTTCGGAATTATCGTTACTCTAAAAGGCTGTTGCCCAAAAGTAGAGTCACAAGCTATGGCCTGAAAGACGTTGATGACCGAAAACACAAGCGCTTGCAAGAAGTCTTCCACAGAAGTATTTTATTTTGGATAACGAAAACAACGCAACGAAGAATAAATTTACCTCTTTTGAATTTCATGTTTCACATCCCTGTGACTGAAATGACGTGTATTCCACATTTTTCTTAATTACCGTCATTCGGCATGGAGGCCGAAATCCAGTGCCAGGGATGGCATATTGTTTGTGATGATTGATGGATAATAGACCTCTTCACCGCTCAGGGCACAGATTACCCCCATTACATTGCCTGTAGAAACGGTGTTAAAAGAAGTAATTATATTGTTTTGAGCGCACGGCCTATAGTCGATGGCTTCATCACCACAACCCACACAGCAAAAACCTTCTTAAACATGGTATAATGATCCGTTATCGCCAATAATTTGATGAGGTTATGATTCGTGGCAAACCTGAATCCCCGAAAATCTGTAATGACATTGTATTCTTCTCCAATTTGTGCGCTGAGTCATTGTGTACGCCTGGTGCTGCAAGAGAAAGGGGTCACTGCAGACATTGAATATTTTGATGATACTGAGCCCCCAGAAGATTTATTGGAACTTAATCCAACCGGCGTCTCACCAACCTTAATTGAAAGGGATCTCGTATTATACGACTCAAGAATTATTATTGAGTACTTAGATGAACGTTTTCCTCATCCACCCTTACACCAAATGGATCCGGTTTCCAGAGCAAACGCCAGAATGCTGATAAAGCGTATAGACCAGGACTGGTATCAGTTGCTTGAAGAAATTCTTAACTCCGGCGAAAAAAAATCCGCACGTGCAAAAAAAATGCTTAAAGAAAGCTTACTGGCGGCAGTGCCGGTATTTTCTGCACATCCTTATTTTATTACCGATGAATATTCATTAATAGATTGCGCCTTGGCACCCTTACTTTGGCGCATGCCCAGTCTGGGTATTGAATTATCAAAACAAGGCGAAGAAATCACTGATTATGCCAATCGTTTGTTTAAACGTGAAGCTTTTAAAGCCAGTCTCAGTCCCGCGGAAAGAGAAATGGCTGAACTTCCCAAATGACTTCATTAAAGCCTTATTTGCTCCGTTCAATTTATGAATGGATTATTGACAACAATATGACACCCCATCTGTTGGTCAATGCCAATCATTCCGAAGCGCAATTGCCACAGGCATTTATCGAGGATGGGAAAATTGTTTTGAATATCAGGCCCGAGGCCATACAGGAACTGACGCTCGGCAATGAAAATATTGTGTTTAACGCCCGCTTCTCCGGCAAACCCATGCAAGTCATTGTTCCGGTTTTGGCCGTATTAGCTATTTATGCCAAGGAAAACGGCAAAGGAATGATTTTCGATCATGAAAATGACGATGCATCTCCCTCTGATCAGCGCTCGCAAACAAAACCCGATCTGCATATTGTCAAATAAGCCAGATTTTTATGGTTTTTTATTTTGCAAGGCAACTTAAGGACGCACAAAATACAATTAAGGCACTTGTCTATAAAGCGCCTAACTCCGGTTATTTTTTTTTCGGGGTATACAATGTTGATATTTTTCCCGGCTGATTACTGTCCGCCTTCGCATCAAGGACCCGGGATGCACCGCGTTTTTTTACCTGATCAATTCTGATGATTTCATGCAACGGTATGAAGGAGCGACTGACACCTTCAAATTCCGTTCTTAATTTCTCTTCCGAAGGATCGACAACAATTGAACTCTTTTCTCCGAACACAAAGCCCTCAACAATTACAAAACCGTACATATCACCTTGATAAACATTCTTAACATATATTTCATAAGTTTGTTGGTGATTAACAAAAATAACTTTGTAGAGGTGCTTTTCGGACATACTGATAAAATAATTTGAAAGCGTTATTATAATTGAAACCCCTTACAACACCTATTTTATTCTAACGGTTAAATCATTGGGCGAAAAATTATTAAAAATACAGCCTTATTCCGCAATAAGCTACAATAGCGCAATATTTTATTTATTAAATATAATTCAATAAGTTATAATTTATACTGTTAAAAAAACTGGACTATAAAATCATCTCCCCTTCCTAGCACATTGACTTTTAAATATATATATCTTCTTAAATACTTAGCCTTTTAAAATATGAAATCGACCTTTTTATCATCACATAAGTCAGACCTTTTATTAGTAATACTAGCGGCCATCATCTGGTTTTCGCTTTTAGGTTTCCGGGACTTGATGGATCCTGACGCAGGACGTTATGCCGAAGTTGCCCGTGAAATGCTCAGCACAGGAGATTGGGTAACCCCCCGTATTAATGGCTATAAATTTTTTGATAAGCCCCCTATGCAATATTGGGGATCGGCGCTAAGCATGTCGCTGCTGGGTGAAACGAATGCCGCCGCAAGACTTTGGTGTACATTGCTAGGGTTTATAGGTGCGTTGTGGATGTGGCTAGTCGGCAAGCGCTTATATGGTGATACTGCCGGCCGTTATACGTTTCTTATTTTATTAAGTGCTTTCCTTTATGTTGCGATAGGCCATGTCAATGTTTTAGATATGGGCGTTAGTGTCTTCTTAGCCATTACTGTGGGTGCTTTTGCTCTGGCGCAAGCTTCTAGAGATACTGAGGGGAAGGGTCAAGGCTGGATGCTATTATGCTGGGCTGCTGCTGCCGCGTCCGTATTAAGTAAAGGCTTAATCGGTATTGTTTTTCCAGCAGCAAGCATTTTTCTTTATAGCTTATGGCAGAAAGACTGGGCTTTATGGCGAAATTTACATATTTTAAAAGGTCTTGCTCTATTTTTGCTGTTAGTCATGCCATGGTTTATTTTGGTTAGCCAGGCCAATGAACAATTTTTACATTACTTTTTTATTCACGAGCATTTTGAACGATTTACATCAAATGTTCACAAGCGGAATCACCCTTGGTGGTATTTTATTACTATTTTATGTGTGGGTTTTTTACCTTGGATTATTAATATAATCCATACGATTATTAAACCCGGATTCTCCTGGTCAGGCACACCGGCTGGAAACTTCGATGCAACACGTTTTTTCTGGGTCTATTGCGTTTTTATTTTCTTGTTTTTTTCTTACTCTCATTCCAAGCTAGTACCTTATATTTTACCAATCTTTCCATTTTTGGCACTCTTAACGGCAGCTAAACTCGCTAACGCCAAACAGATCATCAGCCCTATTGTGATTACTGGCCTACTAGCCGTTGGGGTCGCCATTGTTGCATGGAAAATAGTGGATTTTGCCAAGCCCCGTACCCCGGTTGCTATCTTTTTGGATTATCGTCCCTGGTTAATTGCAGCATCCGTAAGCTTAGCAATAGCCAGCTTAATTGCCTTTTACTATCGAACAAAACCCACCCTCGTAATCACTACGATAGCGATAGGCTCTTTGCTCGCATTCAAGATGGGCTTGCTTGGGTTTCAAAGCCATAGCCCGATCCGGTCCGCTAAACAGATGGCTACGGCCATACAATCTTATAATATCCATAAAGCGTTAAAGATCTACGCGATTAATCGAATTGACTATTCACTACTCTATTATCTACAACGTAAAATTACTCTGGTTGGCTATAAAGGTGACATGAAATTTGGCATCAATCGTGAACCAGAAAATTGGATTCCGGATGAGGCTGCATTTCTACCGCTGTGGCTTACGGCAAAAGACGCACTGGCTATACTTTCAAAGCAGACCTATCAAAGCTGGCTGGAAAAACAAATACCCATGCAGATAATTTATCAGGATCCTCGCCGACTGGTGGTCTCAAGAGCCGCATCGTAAATTATCGAAACAGCTACATAGCATATAGCTTCAAGGAATTTATTTGATGACCTTATTACGATTTTTGTTGGTTGGTGTTGCTAATACCGTCGTTGGCTTGGGTATTATTTATTGCGCCATGTATTTTTTTCATTTAAGTGCTGTATTTTCCAATGCCCTTGGTTATTCGATTGGCATCTTATTAAGCTTCGCTTTGAACAAAACCTGGACTTTTGCAAGTGCTGATCATATCGTTTCCAGTCTGTTCCGGTTTTTACTGGTAATCGCCATTGCCTATAGTGCGAACCTTGCTACAGTACTGTTTGTGAATGAGCATTTTAACATTAATATCTATATCGCTCAGGCCTTGGGTATTGCTCCCTACACACTGATGACTTATCTGGGTAGCCGTTATTTCGTGTTCCGTAAACAGCACAGTGCAAAGACAACGGGAAATAAACCGGGCCACGCAGTTGTCTTTAATAATAAGCCGCTGATAAAAAGACGCATCAATCTGAATATCGTCGTACCTTGCTACAATGAAGAAGCGGTACTGCCTGACACGAACACACAATTACTCAATTTATTGCAACAATTAATTAGCAAAGGCAAGATTACCCACGATAGTTGCATCTACTATGTGGACGATGGCAGCAAAGATCAAACTTGGGCATTAATTGAATCCCTGGCGGAATTAAATAAATCGGTCCGCGGCATTAAATTGTCCCGCAACCGTGGACACCAAAACGCACTTCTGGCCGGCCTGTTGACCGTAAAGGGTGAGACGGTTATTAGCATTGATGCAGACCTTCAGGACGATTTATCCGCCATAGAGGAAATGATAGATTATTATGCTGCGGGTTATGATATTGTCTATGGCGTACGCAGTTGCAGAAAAACCGATTCGTTGTTCAAAAACTTTACCGCCACAATTTACTACCGCTTATTGAATATCATGGGCGTAGAAATCATTCACAACCATGCCGACTTTCGCCTGATGAGCCGCCGAGCCATCGATGCCCTAAAAGAATTTGGTGAAGTAAATCTGTTTTTGCGCGGAATTATTCCTCAATTAGGGTTTTCCTATGCCTTAGTGTATTACAAACGTACAGAACGGTTTGCCGGCGAGTCAAAATACCCCTTAAAGAAAATGCTTTCCTTAGCTTGGCAAGGCGTAACCTCTTTTTCCACTTTGCCCTTGCATTTTATCACCGGTCTGGGCTTTGTGGTTTCCCTGATCAGTTTAGGGGTGACAGGATGGGTGTTATGGATACGCTTGTTTACGCAAGATGCCATCCCCGGTTGGGCATCCACAGTATTGCCGATTTATTTTATCAGCGGCATACAATTGCTCTGCCTGGGCGTCATTGGTGAATATGTAGCAAAGATATACTCTGAAACCAAACAACGTCCACGTTATATAATAAAAAAGACAACACCCTTTTAAAACTTTTTCGTAATCCGGGAATCCAACATACACAATAGTTTATTTGCTTCAGATGGCGGTGCAGAAAATCAAAACGTAAATAGGACAGACACACCGCACCATAAAAGTGGCACTGTAAAAGCGTACCGGACAACAAATAGCCAAAGTTACCGACTTGTGAAAATAAAGGCTGTACAAATAGCGCTTAATAATTGGCTAAAGTCGGAAGGCTTAGTCCCGGTTAAAGAGGAGTGGGTAAAATTCCATTACTGAAAATGGCTGATGAACCACCCTGTTCGGGGCCGCATGCAGAGTGGTTGTGGAGAGGGCAAGAGCAAAACCCGCCCTTACCCGATCAGCCTTTTTTAAATATAGTGATACCGACAAGCTAATATTGTAATATGCGGTTTGGTGACTGCATACACGAGCCTATGTGTATCATCTATTCTTCGAGACCAAAAACCAGACAAATTTTCTTTTAAAGGTTCAGGCTTACCTATTCCTTCAAATGGTGTTCGCTTTACATTCGAAATCAATTTATTGATTCGTTTTAATGTCTTTTTATTCTGTCCCTGCCAATAGACATAATCAGACCATGCTTCATCTGTCCAAGCTAAACACCTATTCACCCAATAGTTCTCTTTCCTGAACCATTCCCTGATGGAATTGTTCAATTGATTTTCTAAGGTGTTCTGCATTTGCAGGAGACTTTAACAAATATACTGTTTCCATCAAACTACTGTAATACTCGAATGACATCACTACAGCATCTTCGCTATCACGTCTAGTTATCACAGTGCAATCGGCATCATTAACCACTT
>Ga0114931_10012191_pt1 | contig 10078 bp, 10 predicted proteins | sample 2SBtaG_FD_89579 | JGI IMG/M metagenome (GOLD analysis project Ga0114931, IMG submission 89579) | Deep subsurface microbial communities from Kolumbo volcano to uncover new lineages of life (NeLLi) - 2SBTROV14_V59a metaG | ecosystem: Environmental > Aquatic > Marine > Volcanic | place: Kolumbo... | reverse complement strand
GCGATCAAGTTGCAGGTTGGTAAGGTCGTCCAGGCGAAGTATGAACCCGGTCTGCATTTCAGGATTCCGCTGTTGCAGACCGTGCGGAAGTTTCCGAGTCGTATACTGAAAATCGATGACGCGCCACAACCGGTCTTTACCATGGACCGCCAGGACATGACCGTCGATTTCTTCGTCAAGTGGCGTGTTGTCGATGAGGTGCTGTTCTATACGTCGACGGGCGGCTCCTTGCCGATTGCGGCTGAGCGCTTGCGGGAAATAGTGAAGAACTCGGTGGTCACAGAGTTCGGCAAGCGATCGACCAGTGAAGCCATTTCTGTAGAGCGTCTTGAGCTTATGCGCGACATGCTGGCACTGGCCAAGCCAGCGGCGGAGGGACTCGGCGTCGAACTGGTTGATTTTCGCGTCAAGCAAGTGGAGTTTGTGGCGTCGGTGCGGAAGTCGGTTTACGACCAGATGCGTGCTGAGCGCGCACAGCTGGCTTCTCAAACACGTGCCGAAGGCCGGGCGGCGGCGGAGTTGATCCGGTCGACTGCCGACAAGGACAAAACGGTGATTATTGCCAACGCGACCCGCAAAGGACAGATGATTCGCGGTGAAGGCGATGCGAAAGCAGCGGAGATCTATGCCAATGCTTACAACAGGGACGCAGAGTTCTACGCCTTTTATCGCAGTATCGGCGCCTACAAGAAGTCGATAGGCAGATCCGGCGACTTGCTGGTACTTGATCCGAAGAATGAGTTCTTTCGTTACCTGAATCAATCGAGTGGCAAACAATAGCTAACGATATTTTTACCGCACTGGCGCTGGTCCTCATTATTGAGGGCATGTTGCCTTTCATGTCGCCACGAAAATATCGCGAGCTGGTGGCAGAAATTGCACAACTGGGAGACAATCACATCCGGACGATCGGTCTGATTGTAATATTTGTCGGGCTGGTGACACTGTTCCTGATTCGCGGATAAAGAGCAGCAATACCATGGGAAAAAATGTTGTTGTCATCGGTACCCAATGGGGTGACGAAGGCAAGGGAAAGATTGTCGATCTGTTAACGGAACGTGCTGCGGCGGTGGCGCGTTTCCAGGGTGGTCATAATGCCGGTCATACCCTGGTTATCGAAGGCGAAAAAACGATCTTACACCTTATCCCGTCGGGCATTCTCCGCGATGGCGTCAGTTGCCTGATCGGCAACGGTGTAGTCCTGGCTCTGGAGGCCCTCGTAACGGAAGCGAATGCATTGATGGAGAGCGGTGTTCCTATTTTCGATCGGCTGAAAATCAGCCCTGGATGCCCATTGATTCTGCCATCACACGTTGCACTCGATGCAGCCCGTGAGAAAGCGCGCGGTTCCGGCGCGATTGGTACGACGGGTCGCGGTATAGGGCCGGCGTATGAAGACAAAGTGTCCCGGCGAGCCTTGAAGGTTTCCGATCTGTTCGTGCGCGAGACATTCGCATCAAAACTCGGTGAGATCCTCGACTATCACAATTTTCTCCTGAAGAGTTATTACGGCGCAGAGTCTGTCGATTTCTCGAAGACACTCGACGAGGCATTGGGCTATGCCGATGTCATTGCACCCGTGACGGCGGATATTACCCAGATACTTCGGGAGCTGGCTGATGCGGACAAGAGTGTTCTTTTCGAGGGCGCACAGGGCAGTTTCCTGGATATCGATCACGGTACCTACCCGTTCGTGACCTCATCGAATACCGTCGCCGCTGCGGCCAGTACCGGTACCGGTATTGGACCCCGGAACCTCGATTACATACTCGGTATCGTAAAAGCGTACACGACGCGTGTTGGCGCCGGGCCGTTCCCGACGGAGTTGTTCGACAATGACGGCGCACATCTCGCCAGGGTCGGTGCTGAATTTGGCGCAACGACGGGCAGGCCACGGCGTTGTGGATGGTTTGATGCGGTGGCATTGCGCCGTTCCATCATCAACAGCAGTGTATCGGGACTGTGTGTGACCAAGCTGGACGTACTCGACGAGCTTGAGACGATTCAGATCTGCGTTGGCTACGAGATTGATGGCGAGCGAATTTCCGGCCTGCCAGTTGTTGTCGATCGTTTTGCACAATGCAAACCGGTCTACGAGGAATGGTCAGGTTGGCAGGAGTCTACCGTTGGCATTACAGATCACGACGACTTGCCACAAAAGGCCAGGGACTATCTTGCGCGTATTGAAGAGCTTGCGGGTGTCCCCGTCGATATTATTTCGACAGGCCCGGATCGCGAACAAACGATTATCAAGACGCATCCCTTCGGCTAGCAGACAAAGCTGATCGTGAATTCGGTCTCCTTGACGTTCAGAGCGGGTGCTGCTGCTCTTGAAGCCGTGCAAAAACACGGATTCGATATAGCCTCAATCGGGACGCTTGCCGGAGCGTCCGGCGGCGCCAAGTGGCTGGTACTCAGTCAGCTTGACCGGGCCATCGTTTCGAATCTGGTGCCAAAATTTCAGGGGCCGGTGCATTTGCTGGGTACATCGATCGGCTCCTGGCGATTCGCGTGTTACGCGCAGAGTGACCCACTCGCCGCGATCGAACGCTTTGAGACGGCTTACATAGAACAAAGTTACAGCGAACGCCCGGACATTGCCGAGATTACGGCGAAGAGCCGGGAAATCATCGCTTTTGTTCTCGGTGAGAACGGAATCGACGAGATTTTGAGTCACCCGGTATTTCGCACCCATGTAATGGCCGTCCGTAGTCGACATATCCTTGCAGCCGAAACGCGCTGGTTGTTAGGTCCTGGATTGCTAATAGCCGAGAGCCTGAATCTCATTAGCCGCAAGAGCCTGGGCCTGTTTTTCGAACGCGCGCTTTTTTACGACGCGCGTGAGCTGCCACCCTTTTTTGATTTGCCCGGCTTTCCACTGCAGCAGATCCCCATTGGTGCAGAGAATCTTGAAGATGCGATTGTTGCCACGGGTTCTATCCCGCTCGTGCTGGCCGGTGTCCGCAATATTGAAGGTGCTGCGCCTGGTGTCTATCGCGACGGTGGAATCATTGATTATCACCATGACCTGCCACACAGTGCTGACGGGCGTTTGACGCTTTACCCGCATTTTTTTGATCGAATCGTGCCGGGCTGGTTTGACAAGCGACTCGGCTGGCGGCGACCACATCCCGAGCACGTTGCCAGGACGATTCTGGTTAGTCCATCCGCTGAGTTCGTCTCGCGGCTACCAAACGCCAAGATTCCAGATCGCACTGATTTCATTAACTTAACACCAACAGAACGGGTTGCGGCATGGCGGGCTTGTACAGTCGCGTGCCGGGAGCTTGCCGACGATTTCAACGAAATACTTGAAAAAAACCAACTGGCGGCGCACTTGCAGGCGCTGTGACAGTCCGACTTAGCCTCTGGCGCAGCGAAGAGTCAGTTCTTTTTGCAGAGTGTCGACATCCTCATTCATGAGGTGGTCGCTGTTGTCGTTCCAGCCACTGAGCATCGCAATGGTCCGCTCGTTAACCAGCAAATGTTCGTCGCTGGACTGTTCACCGATATCCCAACCCGGGACAGCGATAACTGAGCGTACTCGAACTTTGTGCCCCAGTAACTGGCGAAACTCCTTTTGCAAACGAGCAGTTTTGGCAGCGATGTCTACGATCGAGCTATCGGCCTTGCCACTGGAATATTCGATCGAATTGTCTCGCAATCTTGCGTGCGCACGTTTAACCGACCTGCATGCAATGACGTTGATGGCATGCAGCCCTTTTGGTCCGATGATGACATGATCGACGATACCCGCCGTTGTTTCTATGTCATGGAAAACGCGCGTGCCCTGTGCCGACAATTGCTGCAGTTGATGGCCGATGGCAATATTTGCATCGCGCAGGAATCTCAGCTGGTGGCGGGCAAGCGTGGTTTTGCACAGGCGATACGCGGCATAGCCGGAGACCAGGGATAGAAAACCGAGCTGCAAATAAATTTGCCAGGATGGATAGCCAGCAAATAGAAGTTTGGCCTGTAACAGATAAGAGGCAACAAACAACATCACGAAGACAAGCGCGCCGCTCAGGTAGGTTGATTGCGAGCAGGACAGGCGGTCGAGCTCGTCGCGGAAGCGTTGCGCCGCTTCGCGCATGATTCGATCAGAAAAGCTCGGAGTCGAAGCAATTGTGCGGTTTACCACATTCCATGTCTTGGCAATCAGCAAAAAGACGATGGTGCTCGCCAAAGCGACAGTTGCCGCAGCGCTGATTGCTTGAAGTTCCATAGGCCGAGGTTCCAAAATACGGTGTATTTGGATGAGCGTAGCTCCGCACAGACCTTGACTCTGTGATGCAGGTCACATTGATATGCCGTGAAGCGGGGCGTAATCCTCGAAATTAAGCTCCCGTTCAGTCGGGAGGGCTAATGTATGGGAGCATTATTTCCAAATATCGACATACGGGATACGTCATGAACAGCAAATCGGGTCTCATACTGCTGGCAGCCACAGCAGTCGCTTTGGGTGGCTGTGCATCGATGAGTGGTGATGAATGCCTTGCCAGTGACTGGTCGGCCATCGGCTACGAAGACGGTTCCAATGGCTACAATATTGACCGCCACGCCAAATATCGTAAAGCCTGTGCAAAACATGGGGTGACTTCGGATTTCGCGGCTTACCAAAACGGTCGTGACCAGGGATTACTGGAGTATTGTCAACCGAATCGTGGCTTTAAAGTCGGCGTTCGCGGCGGTAGTTACAATGGCGTATGCGCCGTGAACCTGGAAGCCGATTTTCTGGATGCCTATAATACCGGCTACCAGCTGTACTCACTTCGTTCGCGCGTGAATCGCGCAAGCTCTTCGATCAATTCAAAGGAAAACGAATTGGATGAAATTGAAGATCTTCAGTTAGCGCACGGGGTTTCTCTCGTATCCGGCGACTTAACAGGCGAAGACCGCGTTTTCATTGTCGCCGAGATGAAAAAACTTGCCGAAAGAAGTGGGAAACTCGAAGCTGAGGTCAAAGAACTTTATGAAATCCGGGCCCGCGCTCAGGTTGAGCTTGAGCAATACCAGATAATTGTTGCGGACCTGGGATATTAACCGGCCTCGAATGCGCTACCAATCATACTGATCGTCATTTCGCCGGTCAGGCTTTTCTCGCCGTTCACGGGCATAAGAGCCCGTGGACCCGGCAGAACCGCCCGGTGCAAATGGACTACGGCGGTCACGGCCCGTGCGGCGATCATCGTAGTGGGCGAATTTGCAGCGACAGTCCGGAAAATCGCATTCCGGGAGCGGCAAGCGTGGCGCAGCGTTCGACAGAAAACGGCGGCCCGTCATGGCCTTGGCCGCGTCGCAGGCATTTTCGGAATACTTGATGGCAACAGCGTGAAACTCGTCGTGCTGCTTCGTGACGGGTCGCGAATCGACTTCGCTGATTTTCTTGTTGCGCCGAATGCGAACAACAAGCCACACTATTGCGAGTACCAATAGTGCGCCGAGCAACAACTCGTGCATCCCAGCCTCCCCAAGCCGTTATAAGATGATGGTGTTCATTTAGTCACACTTATAGAAATTCGTCCACCGCGATCTCTGTTAATCGTGTCGCCAAAGTGACTTCGTAGGGTGTATTCATCTCTTTGGACATCATCATATCGGGGATAAACACCTGATCCAGCAGGGCTTTTACGGCATCGGAATCCGATGGGGGCATTCGTTTCCCGCTGCTCCCGGACTGATGCGCAAGCAGCCGTTAATGCGATCGGACGTAAGTGGTTGATTATTGGCACTCTCTACCTAAGCTGGAATCACCGCAACACCGAATAAGGATTCGTGAAAATAAATTAGCATCGTGAAAACAACGGCGGCGACTGCGACGCTAATGACATCCTTGATGACTGGCACCGATGCCGCCTTGCTCCAGGCACCATCCCGCCTGTTTATGAAAATCATCTCAAGTATCGCCCAGATCGCCAAGCCACCGAACAAAACAAGCGACCGGCTGTCACCATTCGTCAACAAGTGGGCGATCCCCCAGAGCAGCACAGCGCTTAGCTGTGGATGGCGAATGTACCGCTTCAAATTGTTGGGCGTTTTGGATGTGACGAAAAGTAAAATGGCCAGTGCCAGTATGACCAACGGGACAGGATTGCCAGTCAGCGGCGGCGCGTAGATCGCTGCTGGTGTCGCGGCCTTCCAGCCCATTACAATCAGGACAAGGGCTATGACAATGTCGATTGCAAACAGGCCCTTGAAAGGCCGCTCGCCAAGCCGGGCTGCCAGATTGGCGCGGACCCCGGGGGCAACGGATAAAGACAGGTGCGCTATGCTCCAAAGAACGACACCGGCGATCAACAAGGTCATGGTAAATTTCCTTCCTTAGGCAACGCTGCTTTCGATTGCCGGGTACTGGGGCTTCCAGCGTGTGGCCTCTATACGCTGCTGGATCTGTATGTCAGTGAATTCTTCGGCAGCAACACCGTCGCGAACAGCCTGCTGCGCGACCGCGCCAGCTACAGCGCCACAAACTTCCCATAAGCGTGAGATTTCGGGTGCGAGGCGACATTCTCTGACATCAGAGGCATCCAGGCTCGCGGCAAGTGAAGTTGCAGAAGCGCTAATCATGCCCGCGGTGATTTCACTGGCGCCACTGACGATGGTGCCCAGACCGATGCCGGGGAATACGAATACATTGTTGGCCTGCCCGATAATTCGTGTGTAGTCCGGCATCTGGACGGGCTCGAAGGGACTACCCGTTGCAAGTAAGGCCTTGCCATCGCTCCACTTGAGTATATCTTCCGGTATGGCTTCGCTGATGGATGTTGGATTCGACATTGGCAGGATGGTGGGCCGGTCATTATTTTTTGCCATCGCCTTGACTGTTACCTCGTCGAAGGCTCCGCCCTGGCCCGACGCACCAATCAAAGCAGTCGCCCGGTAGGCAGAGACAACATCGGCAAGGCATTTTCTACCCAAATCACTCAGCCCCAGTTCCGCAATCATCGCCGCCGGCCAGGCGAACTCCTGTTTATAGCTGTCGAGATTCTCGCGGCCATCGTTGACGATTCCCTGGCTATCCATGACGAGTACAGCGGCCGTTTGTTGTTGTGCGTTGAGGCCTGCGTTAGCCAGCTGCTGGTGCAGTTGCCGTGCGATACCGAGGCCGGCGGCGCCCGCACCGTAAATGATAATTCGGCTATCGCTGAAATTTGTGCCTCTGATCTTGCATGCACCCTGAATACAGGCTGATGCAACGGCTCCGGTTCCCTGAATATCATCGTTAAACGAAGGAAGATTGGTCTTGTATCTATCCAGAATGTGCAGCGCATTATCCTTTCGAAAGTCTTCCCACTGAATCACGACCTTCGGGAACACGGATTTCGCCGCCGTGACGAACTCGTCGACGAGTTCGTAATAAGCATCACCGGAAAGACGGGTTTTCCGGTAGCCCAGATAAAGTGGATCTTTCAGCAGGTTTTCGTTGTTGGTGCCGACATCAAGGCTAATCGGCAGGGTTCTGGCCGGGTGTATCCCGGCACCGGCACAGTACAACGCAAGTTTGCCGACGCTGATCGCCATGCCGCCCGCACCCTGGTCGCCAATGCCCAGTATCGCTTCATTATCAGTCACGACCATTAGCCTGACATCGCTGAACGGCGCGGACTTTCGCAATACCTCTTCAATACGCCCCTTAAAATCCGGTGTAATGAACAGGCCACGCCCACGCCGGAAGACCCGGGAGTAGTAACGGGATGCTTCACCGACTGTCGGCGTGTAGATGATTGGCATGGTTTCTTCGAGATGGTCGCTAAGGAGTTTGTAAAACAGGACTTCGTTGCGGTCTTGTAGCATCGCAAGCCCGATGTTCCGTCCAACATCATCGTGGTTGTAGAAAATGGATTTGAAGATACGTTCGGCCTGCTGATCAATGTTGTTGTGCTCGGCCGGTAGCAGGCCCTCAATGCCAAGGTCGCGGCGTTCCGCGTGGCTAAAAGCCGTTCCCTTGTTGTACAAGGGATAGCGCAGCAGGTCCGGACCAATCTTGTTGACGGTCAGCTTGTCGCCTTCGGCTGTTCGTAGCAAATCGAACTTTTCCACGGTGTCACCAGGTTCCAAAAGTGTTGTAGTGACGCGAGTGTAATCGAAATGTCCAGGGACATGGTAGACTTTGCGCGCATACTGTTTCTGGTTATGGCTCTACATATCGAATTGAAACTACACTCAAAACTTTGCAATTATCTCCTCTCTCAAATACGACTTCGTCACCGACGCGCTTCTTTAGCAAGGCCCTGGCCAATGGTGAATCCATACTGATTGCGGATGTGCTGGCATCCGTTTCATCGGGGCCCACGATCCGGTAGCTGTGGGTGTCGCCGGCGTCGTCGCGTACTCCGACAATCGCGCCGAAAAAGATCGAGTCGCCGTCAGGCAGGTCTCTAATAACATTCAGGCTTGGCAGTCGTTTTTGCAGATAATGAATGCGCCGGTCCAGGCCACCCAGTTCCTTCTTACGGTAAATGTACTCGGCGTTTTCCGACCGGTCACCTTCGGCAGCAGCATCTGCAAGGGCCTTTACGACGTCACGACGGCGAATCCAGATGCCGTCCAGTTCCTTTTGCAATGCGGCAAATCCCGCAGGTGTTATATACGGTGATGAAGTCGGTGTCGGTGGTCGCCAGCGTCCCATATCAGACTACCGTGAAATTTGAATTATGCCACGAGAACTTTACCTGTCCCGGACGAACTTGACGAAACGGCTGACCCAGGGATTTGATAAGGTATTACGCTGGTGCACGAATCCTGCAACGAGATCGCCGATGATCAAACCGTCATGGCGTCCATCAATGCCCTCACCGCGCACGACCTCATAGGCATACCGGGGTGTGTCACATTGCAGGTCGAGCCGGGCGTAGTGGAATTCGTGGGCTGCAATGCGCTTACCCGATTCGCCGGACGCGTCCGGCACCGGTGGCCAAATGCCGGTTCCCGGCTCCTGCAGTACGACATAGCCTCTGCCTTGTGGTCGATCTTCGACACTGATCTCGCCGGGTACCGTACCGACCATGTCGAACGCCTCATCCTTCCAGCGAATGGATCGCGACAGGTACATCAGTCCCCCGCACTCGGCGTATGCTGGCATACCGGCAGCAAGCTGTTGGCGGATATCGTTGCGCAGACCGAGGTTTTCGGACAGAGCGGGCAGGTGAGTTTCCGGAAAGCCGCCACCAATAAAGAGTCCATCGACCGACGGTAGCCTCACATCCTCAAGGGTGTCGAAGGGCACAAGCTCAGCACCGGCCTCCGCAAAGGCTTCCAGATCATCCTGATAATAGAAGTTGAAGGCCGCGTCACGTGCAATCGCAATGCGCACGTCTGCTTGCGGAACCCCGGCCTCGATGTTTGTGCTTCTGGCCGGTTTTTTTCCAGTCTCTGAGACATCGAGTATTCGATCGATGTCGACCCCGGCAGAGACCGCTTTGACAAGGCGAGCAATCGCTTCATCGGCCCCTTTTGACTCGTTTGCCGGGACCAGGCCGAGATGCCGTTCGGGTATCTCGAGTTCGCGGCTACGTCCTATCGCTCCCAGCACCTCGATATCGGTATACCGATCCAGGGCCGCGCGCAGTTTGCCTTCGTGGCGCGTACCACCGACCTTGTTCAGGATCACACCACGAATATCGACATCCGCATCGAAATTCAGATAACCATGAATCAATGCCGCGATACCTCGGGTAATCCCCTGGGTGTCGATGACAAGAATCACGGGTATCGATAATAATTTTGCGAGTGCCGCATTGCTGTCTGTTCCGTCGACATCCAGACCATCGAACAAACCCTTGTTGCCCTCAATCAACGAGACTTCGGCGGCCGCAGAACGGGCCGTAAAACTCGCCCGGATCTCTTCATGAGACAGGGTGAAAAAGTCGAGGTTAATGCAGGCCTTTCCAGCCGCGCGCCCCAGCCAAAGGGGGTCGATGTAGTCGGGTCCTTTCTTGAAAGGCTGCACAGCCAGGCCACTTCCGGCCATGGCACCGGCAAGACCGATCTAAACCGAGGTCTTACCCGAGGACTTGTGTGCTGCCGCTATGAGGAATTGGGCCAAGACGAGTATTAGCTTTCGTGCGCTGCTTCCGGG
>Ga0114931_10012190_pt1 | contig 10078 bp, 6 predicted proteins | sample 2SBtaG_FD_89579 | JGI IMG/M metagenome (GOLD analysis project Ga0114931, IMG submission 89579) | Deep subsurface microbial communities from Kolumbo volcano to uncover new lineages of life (NeLLi) - 2SBTROV14_V59a metaG | ecosystem: Environmental > Aquatic > Marine > Volcanic | place: Kolumbo... | reverse complement strand
GCCGTAGCGCTTGGTCAAGTTGACGGTCTGAATGATCACGCCGAACCTCGGATGGCGACTCCCCGTCTACTCTAGGCCGGCACCGGCGGTCCCAAATGCCGACTCCCCGTCCATCGCTGGCGGCGGCTTTTCGGTGGGGAACGCGGCCTCGATCGATCGAGCGCCGCACCGCTAGGGCCTCTCCACGGGGATGACGATCCGGTACATTGTACGCGACTTCTGGGGGAAAAGGTTGGCCCGATCGACCTCCAACACCGCCGGAGGGCGCTGGGCGGTGTATCCGATCAGGACGGCGGTGCTCCGCGTGATTTGGTCGGTGCAGCTCAGTGAGCGGCCATACGACCGTCGGAGGGCCCGCTGGCCTGGGGCCGGACTGTCCAACAAATCGTACACCGACAGCAGCAGCAAGGACGCATACTCCTGGCTGGTGGTCAGTGCAGAACGCCCGGCGTTGTCTCCACCGGTGCCTGTGAGCCGCGTCAGCCGGCGGACCTCGCTCTGCCAGCCCTTGACCACGTCCGTCAGCAGCAGCTTGTGGTTTGGCAGCAGCTTCGGGGCCGTCCCCGAGCCGGTGGCGGGCTGGTAGTACAGACGCGACTCCAGGGCCTTGGCATCCAATTCCGCCCCCGGGCCGGAGCCCGGCAGGGCGCCCAGCAGCAGGCAGCGGGTCGTCACCGTCGGACCGGCGCCGGCGATTTCGGCGACGTCCTCCAGGATGTAGCAACCGCTCAGATCGACGCCGAGATGGTTGCGGATGTAGCTGCCCTTGCCAAATCGCCCCTCTTCGCCCTTTTGTGCGATCAGCCGGGCCTCCAGCTTGCCACCCAGCGGTCCTTCCCAACTGCCCTCGAGCTCCTTCAATGTGGCTCGCACCGGGACCCCTTTCAGCCATTCTCCCGCCTGGATCGACTCGAACGCATCCGGCGCCACGTACCTGGTATGCAAGGCATCAGCCGCCGAGGATGGCGGCATCACCCGCATGGGCCCGAAACGCTGCAAGCCGGCGACCCGACCCAGGCCGACGGGCAGTCGCAGATTCAATCGGGTGTGGTCCGGCGTCTTGACGCCGAATAAACAGGTGCCATACCCGTAGTCCTCGCCTGCTTTGGCATCGATGACGGTGGTCTGCCAGAGTTTGGTGGTGACGCCGCGAAGGGTCCAGACCATCCCCGTGCCGATAAGGACGCCGATCAGGCTGACGATTCCGAAGGCCGACCAGCAGTGCTGCTCCCACCCGCGGCGTTTCAAATACCAATAGCTGCCCACCGTCGCCGCCAGCACGTACGCCGCCGCAAACAGAACGGCAAAGATCAGAAATGCCGCGCTGAGGGTCTGGAAGCCGATGGACTGGCGGACCACGTCGAAAAGGTTGACCGGATTGAATCGTACGAAGCCGGATGGCTCTTCCTGCACCTTCGGCAGGCCCAGGAAGTTCCAGCCGATCACGCGCTCGCAGATTCGCTCGAAGTCCGACGGCTTCTGGTCTTCCGCCGGCGTTTGCCCCGCGCGAGCGTCGGCGCCATCGACGGGCCGTTCGGGCGCCGGCAGAAGCTCTCGCAGCGACGCCCCAATGAACGTCAGCGAACCGCGGCCCAAAAGGTTTCGGTAGGCGATCTGCGGATTGGGACACCGGGCGGGGATGCCTATCATGTCCGGCAATCGTGTCATTTGACAGCGCAGGATGGGATGGCGATTGTAGTGCCGGGCCAGATGTGCCTCGTAAATCGCATCGTTGACGATATCGAGGAACTCCAGTGCCTCGCGCTGCCGGCTGACCCCCGTAATCGCCACGGGAAGCACCGATGCCAACTCCGAGCCCGCCAACGCCTGCCAGTTCCGCCCCGCCTAGATCAACAGCCGTCCCCCGTGCCGAACCCAATCGATCAAGGCGTTGATCTGCTGATGGTTCAGCGCCGACGGATCGGCGTTATCCCAGACGATCGCGTCGACCGGTTCGAGTCCCTCCCATCGCGACGGCAACTCTCGTGGCGCAAGACCGCGAACCGTTCGCAGATTGGCATAATCCCCGGCGTTGCGTTTTTTTCGACTGTCCAGGACCGCGACGTGGGGCAGCTTGCCCGGGGTGGTCAGGTCCAGAATCAATAGTTCTTCGGAAGACAAGGCGGACGGGACGGGCGAGGTCAGTTCGCTCACCTCCTCGCCCGTGTCGGTCAACATTCGGACCAGTCGTCCCCCCGCGTCGAACAGTCTGACCGGAGCCTCGGCACTGTCGCTGGAGAGGTTCGGGACGAAATAGCATTCATAAGGCCGCCACGGCCCCTCCGGCGCCAGGGCCACTTCCGTCACCGAGGTCACCACGTCGCCGTCGCGGTCCAACTGCTCTACGCGCAGCTCGCCGGCAAAGGGCACGCTGGACTGCGTGCGCAGCTCCACTTCCACGAAGCACCAGTTGCCCTCCCGAACCAACGGCGCGTTTCCGCCAAACAGACCGACGCGGCGAATCCGCCCCTGAACCTGGGCTTGAAGTGTCGCCGGCCGAGCGCCGACAATCGCCGCCGCAAGACAGATGCAAAACCCCCAAAACCTCATCGCCGTGTTCCGATTGCCGGATTTCAACAATACATTCCCAGTAACCATCAGGCCCCCGAAAGGTCTATGGTTTTTCGTTGCAATGACAGACCATTTCTCCGCAGCCTGGACAGCCGTTGGTGTATTTCGCAATGGCCTGCTCGAGATCCACGCCTTCCACGTTGGCCAACGTCACCAGCCAGGCGAGCACGTCGGCAAATTCTCCCTCCTTCTCTTGCTGCGAGCCCTCCCCGATCGCCGCGGCCAGCTCGCCCACCTCCTCCATCAACCAGAGAAACGTCCCCGCCGAGCCCCGCTTGCGGTCCTTGGACGAATACATCCTCTCGATCATGCGCTGAAACTCTCGCAAATCCATACGGCTCCGTTTCCTTTCAGGCGGTAGGGTGGGCTCTGCCCACCAATCTTTTTGTCACCGCGCCGCCGATTTGGGGGGCCATGCCCACCCTGCTTTGCTGTTTCAATAGCATGAAGAGCCGCGGGCTTCAGCCCGCGCGGTGCAGCATGTGGCGAGGAATGCAATAGTGTCTAAGCCACCATTAAGCGATCTCGCCATGGGAAATCAATGCACGCCCTCACCGTCGTCGTGCGGCGCTGCCTTCCCGCGGAGGGCCTCGGCCTTTCGCCGGAACTCTTTGGATTGGTCGCTTTTTCCCATCTCCTTGTACACTCGGGCAAGGCCGTCGTAGCCGATGGCATCCTCGGGCCTCAGCTTGCACACGGCGCGGTACTCCCGCTCGGCCTGTGCGAACTTCCGTTCTGCAACCAATGCGTCGCCCAACGCACCGTGCGTATCAACGTCGTACGGATCAATCTCAATGGCACGCTCATACCAATGGGCCGCCCGCGACCACTCTCCGCGATTCGCATAAATCGACGCGATCTGCCGGGCGACGGCGGGTTCGTCATCCACCAGCCGGGCGAGAGATTCGAGTTGCTTGAGCGCCGCGTCGTACTCCTTCCGCCGAAGATAGATGCCCGCCAGCCGCCGATAGGTGTCGGGGTCATCTGGAAACCGCCGCTGATACTGCTCGTACCAGGCGATCGCCTCGTTCCACTGTTCCCACCCCTGCTCGACGTAGCCCAGGTACTTGATCGCCACGGGGTTGTCCGGCTTGATCTCGTGCAGCCGCCGAACGTAGGGCTCGATCCGGTCGATCATGGCCCGCCGCTTGGCCATGTTCTCTTCCCCAAGCATCCGCGCGACCAGGACCCGGCCCATCACTTCCAGTGCCCTGGGTTGGTCCTTGTCGACCTCTAAGGCCCGCAGCGCCGCGGTTTCGGCCTTGTCCACCTCGCCGTCGAGCCATTCGGCCAGCGCCAGCCGCCCCAGCCGCCCCGAGTCGTCCGGCTTTCCCTTCAATTCTTCGCGGATCGCCTTGGGATCTTCCACCGCTAAAACCGGCAGGCCCCAACGTTTGACCTGCGCTCTCGCCCACGCCTTGAATCCTTCGTCGAACCGATCGGAATCGACCTTCAAGACCTGCTTGAATGCCTGGCGCTGAGTCAATCCGTCTCGAAAGGCCTTGAGCAAATCGAGGATCGCACCAAAGCGATATCGCTCGATGATGTACTCGATCATCCACTCGCTCTGGGCATAGGCCATCGTGCGGTCGTTGGGCCGCCTCGGTCTGATGAACCGCCAGGAGATCGACGCCACGGGAAACAACCGATCGCGCCGTACCGCGTCGCTGAGCATGTGCTTCTGCGCCCACGAGCGGGGGGACGGTTCCTCGTACACCGCCAAGCCCTCGGTCATCCAATGCGGAATGCGGTTGCCCGTCGCCGCCATGGTCACCGTATGGGTGAACTCGTGCCGCAACACCCCGGCCCAGTTATATCGCCCGAAAGGCGGACGACCACGCGGCGCCGCCAATGCAATGACGCGACCGGTACACGCCCCGATCGTCCCGATGAACGGCCGGCCGGTCACCCGCACGCTGAAATCCATGTGGGTGGGAAACAGTTCGATGATCGTCGGCTTTTTGGGCCTGACGGCGAAGTCGTCGCAGACCTCGTCGTAGAGTGCTTCCAGCGCCTCGGAGAAATACGGCGCGGCGACGGCATCCTCCTTCGCGTCATACTTCAGAATAAAGTGCTTGCTGCGGAGCTGCGCAAAGCCGTCAATGCTGTCGAGCAAATCCAGCACGTTGTGCGTATGCCGATCGAAGCTGTCCAGGGCAAACGCCTTCTCCAACAGCGGCCGTGCCAGGGCCTCCTCGCCGGTCTCCATGTAGAGCTGTCCGAGTTCCGTCCGCGGCTCGGGCCAATAAGGCGCAAACTCGATGGCCTTCTTCAGAAAACCCTCGGCGTCTGCGTATTGCCGGCCGGCCGAAAGCCACCGACCGATGGCATACTCGAACGCCGCCGGGGTCGGATTGATCTGCCTGGCGCGACGGGCGATTTGTTCGACTGCGTCCTTGTCTCCCGATCGCCACTTTGCCGCCGCCAACACCCCCAGCGCCGCGATCGACTTGGGATTCGTCGCCAGGGCCTTCTCCGTCAACGCCGCCGCCTCGGCGAACCGCTGCTCGGTCATCCGGGAATCGGCCAGCAGCAGCATCGCCCCAACGTGCTGTGCATTCACCGCCAGGGCCGCCTCGGCCTGCTTCTCAACTGTCTCGAAATCCCAGCCCTCCAATGCAATGCGCCCCAGCCCGACCATCGCATCCGCTGCCTTGGGATTCTGTTCCAAGATTCGATCGAAATCTGCTTTGGCCTCTTTGAGATTGTGCTTGGCCAAGAGAAGCTCGGCCCCAGCCAGCCGGGCCGGCCAATACTGCGAATCAATGTAATCAAACGCCTCCTGATAGACGTTGTTGAGCACGTGCCGGGTCCGCTGCACCAGGTTGACGTTCTGGGTGAGGACCGAATAGCGATAGAAACCTCGCCCCAGATAGGTGAGCGGCTCGGCCCCCTCCGGCAGGTCCGGCCCCAGCATGATTTCCTCGAACAGCGCATAGGTCCGCACCGCCTTTTTCGTCCGACCAATCGCCTCCAGGGCCTGTCCGAGTTGCCAATGGGCCCGCAGGTCCTCGTCGTTCAGGGCGATGGCCCGGCGATTGTGCGAAATGGCCTTCCGGTACTCTCCGACAGCAGCCAACGTCGCCGCCACGCAGGCGTGCCACTCTGCGGAACGATCCCCACGGTCCTTCACCGCCATCAGCCGAGCGAGCCCCTCGGCATATTGACCGACCTGAAGATCAATCGCCGATCGGCCGCACGCCGCACGAACGGCAAGACGCGGATCGCGGCCTAGTTTTTTGTAGGTCGCAGTCGCCGCGTCGTAGGCCCCCTTGAGGAACTGCTGGCGAGCCAAGCGAAACGACGGCACCGCCGGCTGCGAAGCAGGCGACGCGCAGACAACCGCGCCGAGACTCTTCTGCGGCCCTGCCAACCACATCGCTCCGATCAGCAATAAAACGATCGACGCGACATGCCCCCACCCAAGTCCCACTCTCATGCGAGGATCGTTCACAAATCAATTATAGAAACGTCCCGCGCGGCCGGTCAAACCGGGGTTTGTTTCGCATCAGGGAACGTGTCGCATCAGTTTCCCAAGCGAGCCGGGCCGTCCTCGGCCGCGGCCCAGTGAGGACAGGTCGGCTGACGGTGCCAAGGACGGCCCGGCTCGCTGCGGTGCTTCGAGAGTCGAATCGGACAGTTTGCCGACAAACCTGATCGACACCCGATAGAATGGATCGCGTGACAGAGCGGAGATTCCTTGGAAACGTACTGGATCGCTGGACCCTGCTCTTATGGCTGGCGGTGGGGGGGTTCATGCTCTGGGGGGCCGGCCACTATACGGTCTTCGATGACGAGGCCCTAAGTTGTCGGCTGTATACATTGCCGACCGGGTCGATGCTTCGCGCCCTGTGGGCCGGGGCCGATCCCGATCCACCGTTGTATTACCTGTTCGAGAATGCCTGGGTGCACCTGGCCGGCGTGAGCCCACTGGCACTGCGCATCTTGTCGATTCACTTTTTTCTCATTGGTCTGGCGGCGATGCGCGGTGCCGGCCAAGCGTGGTTCGATCGGCAGACCGGGCTGGCGACGATGGTGATCTGCGCACTGCACCCGGCCCATCTGTTCTTTGGTTTTGCCGCGCGGTGGTACAGCCTGATGTTTCTCATGGTCGCGCTGCTGCTGTGGGCCACGGCGCGGCGCGGCCTGGGCGCCGGCGGAGGACGCTGGCCGGTGGTTGCATGGGGCTTGGCTGCCGCCGGCGTTTGCTACACCAATTACTTCGGTCCCGTCGTCGTCGCCCTGGTCTGGCTCGCCGGGCTTTGGCGCGATCGCGGCCACCGGGTATCCATGCGGCGGTGGCTCGCCGCAGCCATCGCGGTGGCACTCTTGCAGGCACTCTGGCTGGGCCCGCTATGGCGGCAGGCGCGCCACTTCCTGGCATCGGGCGGACATCATGGATCGTACTTGGCGACCGCGGCGCGGACGTTGACGGCCCTATTGGCCGGGGATTTGGCATCGGTGGGGGCATGGTGGGTGTGGGGACCGGTGGGCGTCTTCGCGGTGGCGTTTGTGGTCTTGCTGGTCATGCGATGGCGCGGGGTGTGGCCGATCGGCGTGGTGGTGGTCGGTTGTTTTGCGGCGGGGACCGTCTCGCGGACCATGATCGACAAGTACATTATGGTTTTCAGCGGGCCGGCCTGTCTGTTGGTCGCTGCGGTGCTGGTCGGTGCCTGGCGAGAAGCGCGGGGCAGTGCATCCTTGCGATGGGGACGAGCAATGGCCACCGGCCTGGTGCTGGGCTGGGCGGGGTGCGGGGTGAATCTGATCCGCGGTTCACACTGGTCGAGCCTGCGATGGTTCGATCCTTTCGAGCAGGCCATCAACGACTTGATCGCCGATGCGAGCACGCCGCCTCCCTGGGCGTGGGCCATGACCCATCCCTCGGCGCGATACTATTTCGCCCGCATCCTCATGAGTCGCTATGACGGTGCGAATAGTCCTGAAGACTGGCGACAGTATGCCATGCCCCCCGACGATCAGTCAGGTGATGACACCGAGGCCGTCGGAACGGCGGCATCACTGTGGGCGCGACTGAAGAAAGGTCCAATCCAGGACGTGATCACGCTGGAGACGGCGGGCTTTATGAAGCTGCCTGATTGGGCGGCGCTGGGCGCGACGCTGAAGCGATCATACGTCATCACCCGCGAGCGGCACTACTTGAGAGACCCTGATGCGGCATGGAAGGATGCCCTCGATCCCGGCGTGCGACACCCGGCCTTTCGGATCGTCGTGCGACACTGGCAGCTTGCGGATTAGAGTTTCGCGCACTGTTGGACAAAACGAGTCGAGGGGTTTGAGCCGCGCGATGCCGGGTGACGAGAAACGGACGGTCCCGAGGGGCCTGTTCGCAGTGCCTTACCGCCTAGATCGAAAGGCCGCGGCATACTTGGCACGGAGTTTGCGTCGCCAGCGCGAGGGGTGGCGATCGGCGGCGTCCTTGGTGGCCTCGGTGGGCTTACGCGACGGGGGCCTGACCGATTGGAACCGGCTCGGGGCTCTGCCTCTTTGAGTTGTGCCGGTTCGTCGGCTGCGATCGGCGGCCTGACATCCGATGATCCCCACCAACACGAAGCTCAGCGCCAGTCCCCAAAACACCCGACGGCGTAACTTGAACGTACACACGGCTTGTCCCCCCACCACGAACCAAAGACGCGTCCGGCCTGCGTTGAACACTTCGACGCGCCTGCTTGCCTCTCGAACGACGGCCCGCACCGCCAGGCTCCGCGGTTTTGCGCCGGCTTCTGATGCGACATCGTTTCCAAACCAGGGTCGCGTGAGAAAGAATTGCCACGCCGAGCGGTTCCGACAGGCTGCAACGGGTATCAGCGCTTTACGCGGCCATCCTTTCGGACGGAGCAGCTTGGCAATACTGATAACACACTCTGACCGATTCGATTGCCGAGGCACCGCAGCGAGCCGGGCCGTCCTCGGGTCGGCCCGGTGGGGACAGGTCGCCTGACCGGGGCCGAGGACGGCCCGGCTCGCTCCAGGGGTTTGGGACAATCGCTTTCGTGAGTGAATGATGTTTTAGCACCGGATCGCCCAATGCCGATATGTCCGATAATCGGCTGTGTGTCGACATGGTGGTTCCGCGCCGGTAGCACTGTGGTCCTTTCGGGAGTTCGACGTGGTTCAGACTGTCGGGCGGTGGCGATCTGTCTCTTGGGCGATCGTGCTGATGTACTTCCCCTGCGCGGCGTCTGTTGGAGATGATGGCCCTACCGCGCAAACCACCGCGACGCAGCCGGCGGCGTCCTCGAACTTTTTTGAACAGCGCGTCAAGACCGTCTCCTTGTCCAGAGTTCTCATCGGATACGGCGTTTTGTCGGGCCGCGAACCTATCACGCAGGTCGAGCTCTGGTACACACAGGATCGCGGGCGGACCTGGCAAAAAGCAAAAACCGCCGAGTCGCCCGAGAACCCCATCGCCTTCGATGTCCCCGCCGACGGGCTGTACGGCTTTTACCTGGTGCTGCACAACGCCCGATCGGCCACGCCGCCTCCTGCGCCCGGCGTGGCCGCCCATCAGTGGGTTCGGGTGGATCGCACGGCGCCGCTGGTGCAGATTCTAGGCCTCGCGGCGGACAAGCGCTTTGACCTGAATCGCGAGCTGAACATTCGTTGGTCGGCGGAGGACGCGAGCCTCACCGACCGCCCGGTGGCGCTGTATTACCGCACGGAGCAGACGCGGATGTTTGTCCCCATCGTCGGCGATTTGCCGGAGGAGGGTTCCTATCGCTGGACGGTGCCTGCGCGGGTGTCGGGTCGGCTGGAGATCAAGGTTTCCGCAGTGGACCGAGCAGGCCATCGCGGCCGACAGGTGGCGGACTGGCTGAAGATTGTGGATGGCCGGGTGGTGAGGACGGCGGCGTGGAAGTCCGCCCGAAGCAAAGTCCCAAAGGAACCGTCGGCGCGGGAGGCGTCCAAGGTGATCGGTGTATTGGGGCGCGAGCAAATCCACGGCGAACCGGATGCCGGGCGGCCCCAGGATCGCTCCGCGGCGATGATTGAAGCCAAGCGGCTGTATGACGTGGCCACCTGGGAGCGGCTGCGTGGCCGGCAGGACATCGCCCTGAGCCGTTATCGCCAAGCCCTTCGCCGGTATCCCCGTTTTCTCGCGGCCCGCAGCGATCTGGCCGGTTTGTTGGTCTTGCGCGGCAAGTTGAAGGCCGCGGAGGGGCAGTTTCGACGCGTTCTGGAACAGGACTCGTCGTACCGTCCGGCCCTGAAGGGTTTGGCCCTGGTTCAGGCGCGGCGCGGCGAGTATGGTTCCGCGCATCAGACGCTCCAGAAGCTGCTGGTGATCGCTCCAAAAGACGCCGAGGCGTGGCTGAACTTCGGCGATGTGTGTATGTTCATGGGGGATCGCTCCGCCGCTCGGGAGGCCTGGGGCAAGGCAAGCAACTTGGTAGGAGCCTCCTCGGACTTGAAGACGCGGGCGAGTCGCCGGCTGGAGATTTACCAGGCCGATCGCACCACCGGTGGTGCCACGGCCTTATCTCAG
>Ga0114931_10012189_pt1 | contig 10078 bp, 6 predicted proteins | sample 2SBtaG_FD_89579 | JGI IMG/M metagenome (GOLD analysis project Ga0114931, IMG submission 89579) | Deep subsurface microbial communities from Kolumbo volcano to uncover new lineages of life (NeLLi) - 2SBTROV14_V59a metaG | ecosystem: Environmental > Aquatic > Marine > Volcanic | place: Kolumbo... | reverse complement strand
GCAACGCGAGGAGCTGCGCGTGGGGGTGGGCCTGGCTCGCGCCGGCGTCCTGCCCGTGGTTGCGGAACCAGGTGAGCGCGCGCAAGCGGACGTCGCCGTGCAGATCGGCGAGGCGCCGGCGCGCCATCTCGAGGGCGTCCGCAGTCACCTGCTCGGGCTGCTCCCACAGGGGGCGGTGGTGCTCGCGTCCCTCCACGATCACCTCGTGGGCGCCGGTGCCCGCCCCCTGGTCGTACAGCCCTACCGCGCGGCTCGTGAGGACGTCGCCCGCCGACAGGGCGGGGAACTTGTTCGCCACGCAGCGGATCTGCCAGTCTCCCTCGCGCTCGATGGCGTCGATCACCCGCGGGGTGGCGTGCTCGTGGCCCGGGCAGAAGGGGCAGAGCTCCGGCGGCACCTGGGGGACGCGCCGGGGCTCGAGGTGCACGGGGCGCTCGACGCGCTCGGTGGAGATCACGCTGTACAGGCCGGTGGTCGGGTCACGGCGCACCTCGCGCATCAGGCCCACCACCCGAGCTCGAGATCCGGGAAGACCGGGTCGGCGACGCGGCAGTACTGCAGGGTCGCTGCGGTGACCGGCGGGGGTTCGCGCCCGTCGAGCAGGTCCTCGACCCCCAGGCACAGGTCATCGAAGTGCCCAACGTGCTCGTGAAACCGCCGGGTGCCGTAGTCGTGCGCGCCGCCGGTGCTCACCACGAAGGGCCAGTCCGACGCCTGCAGCAGGAGCAGCTGGCGAGCCGCCTCCGAGAGCAGCTCCCGGATGCGATCGTCCTTCTCCCAGTCCGCCCGGTGCCAGAGGTCGATGAACCGGTCCTCGGCGCGGTACTCCGCGTTCCACACGAACCAGGTGTGCTCGCCGAGCCAGACCCGGTGATCGCCTCCGGCCCCCCAGGTGCCCTCGGGCAGCGCGGCGGCCTTGTCGGCGGCGTGGGCGTCGAGCGCCTCGCTCACCGTGCACGGGGTCACGTCCGGGTCGTGGTGCATCCGGCGCGCGACCTCGAGGAGGAACTCCGGCCCCTCGGCCCACCAGTGGCCGAAGAGCTCCGCGTCGAAGGGGGTGCACAGGATCCCCTGACGCCCGCCGGTGCCGTGGTGGTGGCCGGCGAGCCGGTCGCGCACCTGCGAGGCGAAGTGGTCGGCGTGGGTGTAGACCGCCTCGTGGGCGCGGTCGGGCTCGTAGTTCTGCTTGTCGCCGAGGCCGGCCTTGCGCGAGGTGACCCGCCAGTAGCGCATCCCGCGCTGGCCGTGGCGCTTGTGGAACTCGAGGTAGCGACCATCGCCGGGGTAGCCCATCTCGGCGTTCCACACGTGCTCGGCGACGTCGTTGCACCGGCCGAGCACGGTCAGCGGGAGCAGCACCCCGCCCTCGACCACCCGCACCGGCTCGAGCACGCTGTGCCACGCCAGCCCCGGATCGGGCGACTCCCCCGGCTGCAGCGGGCGCACCGTGCCGTCCCGGATCTCCGCCCAGGGCGTGCAGTTCTGCACCAGGCAATCCTCGACGAAGAAGAACTCGACGCCCTCGTCCGCGAACAGGGTGCCGACACCCTCCCGCCACCGGGTGTCGCCGTGCACCACGGGCGGCGTCCACTCCCCCGGCGGGCGGTAGGCGCACTCGGGGAGCCACGCCCCGCGCGGGCGCCAGCCGAGGTGACGCTCGGAGGTGGCCACGCCGCACCGCACCTGGGCCCGACCGCACCGATCGTGGAGCAGCAACGGGTGGTAGCCGTGGGTCGCGTTGCTCGTGAGGATCTCGATGCGACCCGCGCGGGCGTGGGCGATGAACGCGCCCGGGATGTCGCCGTCGATGGCCTCGAGCTGTCGGACCTGCGCGGCGAAGTGTACCTGGTGGCGCTGGGCGAGCCACGCGATCTCGCCGTGGCCCCAGGCGTTGAAGTCCCGCTCGTCGCTGTCCGCCTGGGCCGCGCAGTCCTGCAGATAGGCCTCGAACCCCTTGACGAACTCGGGCTTCCGGAGCTGCTCGAGGAGGATCGGGGTGAGCCCGACGGTCCACGCCGGGCGGATCCCCTCCTCGACGAGCTGATCGAGCACCTCGAGCAGCGGGAGCCAGGTCTCCGAGGCCGCCTCGTACAGCCAGTCCTCACCGTGGGGCCACCGGCCGTGGTGCAGCACCCATGGGAGATGTCCGTGCAGCACCAGGCAGAACGCGCCCTTGGTCATGTCTCCACCTTCACCTTCGCGTCGAAGCGCGCCTTCCGGCCGGGCTCGATGGCGAGGTCGCGGATCAGCCACAGGGAGAGGCCCTGGACAACCGTGTGCCACTCGCCGAGCGCCCGGTAGACCGTGCGCACTGGGAAGTGCCAGACCCGCGCCGGCTGGAGCAGGTTCAGCCCGACCGCATAGCCCGGCCCCTCGAGGCGGACGATCTCGCCGGTGCCGCGATCGAGCGTCTCGGTGGCGTCGACCCGGTCGTCGTCGAGCACCACCCCGCACGCGGCGACGTCGGGCCCGAGGAACAGGTCGAGGACCACCGCGTGCCGCACACGGAGCACCTCGCGGCTGCGGTTGGCGATCTCCTCGCGGTAGGAGAGCACCCGCCCGCGCAGGGTGTAGCGCTTTTCGACGCGGATCCGTGCGTCACCGCGGGCGTCGGCCACCACCCCGTCCTGGCGCAGGATCGCGCGCACCGCGTCCGAGCCGTGCCGCTCCACGGCGACCACCTCCCACAGCGGGTCGGTGAGGCCCGTGGCCCGTTCCTCCTCGGTGGCCGACGCGGCGCCGCGGAGCCTCGCGTCGGGCGCGAGGAACCGGTCACGGAACAGCGCGCGCGGGAAGGTGTCCTCCCCGAGCAGTGCCCGGCGCGGATCGCCGGCGGGCAGCTCCTCGTGGTAGGGCTCGCGGACCCGCACGAGCACGTCGGCGAGGTTGCGCGCCTGGGCCACGAGCGACAGCTCGATCACCGAGCCGCCGTAGGGGGCCACCACCAGCGCGATGTCGGGCGTGTACAGCAGGATCTCGTCGGTCCCGTCCCCGTCGAGATCGGCGCGCTCGATGATCAGCCGATCCCCCGCGCCCAGGGCGGCCAGGGCGGTGCTCTCGGCGCGAAGCACGTCCCGCCAGCGCGCTCCCGGACCCGCGGGTCGTAGAGCCCGGCGTGGGGGTCGTGCCAGTAGGCGGCGGAGGTCTGGGACCGGTACAGGTAGCGGCGCGCCTGCTCGACGTCGCCCGGGTCGGGGCGCGGGCGGTCCCCGTCCTCCTCGGCGTAGCGGTCGAGCTTCTCGACCAGGCGGCTCACCCGCAGCATCTTCTTGTGCAGGCGATCGCCGGCCTCGTACTTGATGAACACCTGCTCCCAGGGGACCGGGCTGCCCTCGGGGGCCGCGGCGGGGAGGTAGATCCGCCCCATGTCGACCCCGAGCGCGACCGCCTGGGAGGGCAGGCGCGGCTCCAGGCGACCGCGAGACCGCGCCACCGTGCAGAGCAGCATCTTCAGCCACCCGCGGTCGCGGCGAGGGCTCGAACCGGGGTGCAGGCCGAAGCGCGCGCCGTGCAGGCCGATGGTGACGAGCGGATCACCGCGCTCGGCCCGCGCCTCGAGGTGCGCGATGACCTCGCGGACGGGGATCTCGGCCGCGACCGCGGCCACCGCGGTGTCCTGGGGCAGCAGCGCGATGGGGTGTCCCTCTCGCTCGGTGCGGTACACGCCCGACGCGGTCCCGGCGGGGACCCCCGCGGCCTCGAACACGTGGTCGGGCACCACGGCCCAGCGCATGCCGGCGGCGCAAAGCACCCGGGGCAGGGTGGGCTCCCACACGCCGTGGGGGACCCAGCAGCCGGTCGGACGCACCCCGAAGACCCTGCGGATCGCGGCGGCGTGGATCCCGAACTGCCCGATCGCGTCCCGCTCGGGGATGGCTGGGAGCACCGGCTCGTACAGGGCGGTTCCGATCAGCTCGACCTGGCCCCGCTCCACCAGCCCGCGGATCCACCCGATCGCCTCGGGGTGGTGCTGCTCCAGCTCCTGGACCAGCTCCCCGGCGAGCACCAGGCCGCAGGTGGCCTCCGGCGTCTGGTGGAGCGCCGAGAGCAGCGGCCCGAAGCACAGCTCCCAGGCGCGCTCGCACGCCTCCCGGTCGGAGCCCGGTGGCAGCTCCAAGTGAAGCAGAAGCACCAGCTCGAGTGGGGTGTCCACCGTCCTCCGACGTCGTTCCGAAGGATCTACCACAGCAGGCGGCCGATCAGACGCGCCACCAGTCCATGCCACCCGGACGCGGCAGGTTGACCTCGCCCGCGACCGGGTACCGGGCAGCGCCGTCGCCGAGCACCTGCACGTGGACCGGCACGAAGTCCTCTGGCAGGGACCGCGCGTCGGCTCGGACGACGAGGGTGCGCGGCCCGGCCAGGACCTCCAGGCCCTCGGCGTGCGCCCGCGCGCCGACGCGCCCGTAGGGCACCTTCACGTCGGCCCCGTCGACGTGCACCATCCAGGCGCCCTCCTCCCCCGCCGGCGGCAGCACCGGCGGCAGGTCGATCTTGAGCCACAGGCAGCCCTCGGGGGCATCCTCGGCGGGAGGCGACCAGCCGAAGTGCATCCCCGTGCTGTGCACCGCGCCGTGGGCCATGCTCCCGCCCGCGGGCCAGCGCACGCGCCCGGCGCCGCTCCAGTGGATCCACGCCGGCGCCTCCACCAACTTCGGGCGCAGCGGCCGGCGCGGCGGGGCGACGAGCGGCACCTTGCCCTCGCGGACGTGGCGGTACAGCGCGGGCGGCGGGTTGCGCCCCATCGCCTCCCACGCCGCGCGGACGTGGGCGCGAAACAGCTCGTCGAAGAGCATGTCGAAGGGGGTGCTGAACTCGTCGCCGTACCACCAGGTCCAGTCCGAGCCCTCGGCGGGGAGGAGCCGATCCAGCGCGCCGCCCCGGACGCCCTCGGGCGCCTCGGCGATCGCGCGGCGCGCCTCGCCGAGCAGGCGCCACGCCCGGCGATCCTCCTCGTGGCCGTACCAGATGCCGAGGTTCGCGCCGATCCAGCTCCCGGTGTGCAGGTGATCGACCCGCCCCACCGACGGGCGCTCGACCGCGTGGTCCAGGTCGATCCCGCGGATGGGCCCCTCGTGCAGACCGGCGTGCAGGTGGGCGCGGAAGGCCTCCCCCGCGCCCGGCCACGCCTCCCAGGGGTTCTCGCCGTCCAGCGCCACGAGGAGCACCCGGTCGCCCGCGCGCTCCGAGGCGGTGCTCAGCAGGTCGCGCACCGCGTCCTCGGGATCCCAGTGGGAGTAGACGAAGCCGATGCGATCGGACAGGTCGTGGTCACGGAAGAAGCCGGTCAACCCCGCGCCGAGATCCCAGCCGCCCGCGGTGCCCTCCCCGTCGCGGTGGCTGCGGTGCAGGACCTCCTCGTCCGAGGCGGTCCACTCGAAGCCAGCGCGCGCCATCAACTCCACGACCTCGGGCGAGACCGCGCCCTCGGAGGGCCACACGCCGCGCGGGCACACCCCGAGGAGCGCCTCGGCCCGATCGCGGGCCCGGACGAGCTGCTCGAAGGCGTCCTCGGGAAAGGCGAACAGCGACTCGTCCGGCGCGTCGGGCAGGCTCCGCCGCGCGACGCGGGTGTCGACCAGCAGCGGCAGGATCGGGTGGTAGTAGGGCGAGACCGACAGGCACGCCGACCCCTCGTGCGCCACCCGGCGGAACAGGTCGGGGAAGCTGCGCAGGATGCTCTCCTGCACCCCGAGCATCACCCGCTTGTCGTCCTCGGTGAACTCGCGCCCCTTCTCGCGCAGCGCCGCGATCTCCGGGAAGTCGCGCACCGCGGTGGACCCGAACCAGGCCAGGGTCGACCAGACCTGCAGGTCGCGCAGCCCGTCCTCGTCCAGGGACTCGCCGGCCGCGATCCGCACCTCGAGGGCGCGATAGTCCGGCCACACCTGCCGCATCGCCGGGTGCCCCGCGACGAAGGTGCCGAGGATCTCCTCGCGCTCCGAGGGCGAGAGCGCCTGCACCGAGCGGCGGGTCAGCTCCAGGTGGCGATCGGTCTGCCCCTGGGCGTAGGCGAGCATCTGGTCGAGGAGCGAAGGCACGACGTTGATCGTCACCGCCACGTCGTCGCGCAGGGTGTCGAGCACGATGTCGCGGTAGCCGCGCAGGCTGTGCAGGCGCACCCACGGCATGACCGGCGCCCCGGAGATCGGGTGCCGGTAGTCGGGCTGATGCAGATGCCACAGGATGGCCAGGCGCCCGTCGCTCACCGGTGTGCCTCCACAACCATGCTGACCCCCCCTCCTGCAGCGGATATAACAGCGCCCATGGAATATCAGAGCCTCGTCGATCAGTACTGCCCCGAGGCCCACTCGGTTGCGTTGACCGCGGCGGCCTTCGATCCCCAGTCGGGCGCGTCGATCACCGCCGACGAGTGGGGCATCGTAGCCATCACCCGCCCTGGCGAGAAATACCCGGGGATCATCATGCAGCCGGGGGCCGCCGTCTACGGGGCCGTGGCCGTCGCCAGTGGGGGTGCCCTCGTCGCGGTCGGCGACGAGGACGGCACGGTCGGCGTCTACAAGACCTGGGACGGGTCCTGCGTGTTCAGCGATTACCGGGAGGGCGCCGAGGGCGCGGCGCGGGCGATGCGCGCGTGCGCCTTCAACCCCCAGGGCACGATCGTCGCCACCCTGTCCATCGACGGGGTGGTGCGGGTCTTCGACATCCAGCGCTGGGAGCGGATCACCAACTGGCAGGGCTTCGCCGGGGATTCCCTCGAGTTCGACGCCCGCGGCGAGAAGCTGCTCGCCGTCGACACCCTGGGCCAGCCCAAGCTGCTCGACATGACGAGCTACGAGCAGATCGACCTCGAGATGGTCCCGGGCGGGGTGCAGGTGGCGCGGTTCACCCCGGGCTCCACCCACGTGGTCACCATGGGCGTCGGCGGGATCACCCTGATCCGCCTGCCCGACGGGCGCATCGAGAACAGCTTCACCGCACGCGGCTCGAGCGGGATGCTCAACGTCGTCGTCTCGCCGAACGGCGACGAGGTGGCCGCGATCACCCAGCGATCGGTGCACCGGTTCAGCCTGCCGGGCCTGCAGCCCGTCGGCAGCGACCACCACGGCGCCGAGGAGCCCACCCAGGCCGTCATATGGGACTGGAAGGGCGTGGCGGTCGGCGACTCGCGAGGCGCCCTGCACCGGGTGGGCGCCCATCCCTCCCTCGACCCGATCGTGTGCTGCACCGGGTACGGCGACCACCGGGTCGCGGTGCACGGCACCTACGTCGCGGTGTGGACGAACAACCGCCAGCGCCGCCCCTTCAACGCCAAGACCAACTTCGTCGAGGTCAAGATCGACCGCGACGGCCGCCTCGTGTGTGGCCTGCCCGGCGACGGCAACGGCATCCAGGTCTTCGAGGCGCGCGGCGGGCGCCACCTGTTCGACGCCGGCCGCGACACCGCCGACACGCCCAAGATGGAGGTCGGCGGACCGATCGTCGCGGCGATGCTCACCACCGGTGGCCTGCGCTGGTACGACCTGAAGAACAACAACGTCTTCGAGCTCGGCTGGGTCCAGAGCTTCGCCCTGTCCGTCGGTGGCACGTGGATCGGCTGCGTCACCCCCAAGGGCAACGTGCGCGTCCTCGATCCGGCCAACGGCAAGGACGCCATCCCCGCCCCCGAGCCCATGAGCGAGGTCCCGGTCACCCTGATCTCCTTCGTGAACCGGCGCCCCGACATGCTGGTGCTCGACGAGGACGGCGTGCTGTCGGTCTACGACCTCGCGGTCTCGGTCAAGGAGGACCGCCCCGCCGAGGGCGTCGACATCCTCGACCTGAACGTCGCGGTCGATCGCCTGTGGGGCATCACCGGCGGCAAGTACGCCGCGGTCCGCTTCCAGGAGCCCGAGACCCAGACGGCGACGGTGATCTTCGTCGATCTCGAGGCCGGCGAGGTGGTCAGCGAGGTCCCGAACCTGCTGCCCTACGCCTGGGTCGACCCCGAGAACGGGTTCATCCTCCAGCCCGCCCGCGGGGGCGCCATCCTCGAGTACGACATGTACGGCGAGGAACGCCGCGCGTTCCGTGCACTGCCCGAGGGCGAGTGGATCGCCTTCGGCCCGAACGGCGTCCTCGATGCGAGCGACAACGCGCAGACCTGAGCGCACCGTCGCGGTGACCTGGCCGCGGACAGACGAGGGAGCGGCTTCGCGGTCTGTCCGGTCTCGAGGGAGCCCCTCGTGCCCGAGGTACCGATCGCTGGGGAGGACCGGTTCCAGGCGCTGTGCCTGGCCTTCGCGCACCTGCGGAACGTCCCGCGGATCTTCAAGGCCGAAGGCGGACGGATCGATTCGCGGGATGGCGAAAGGCCGGTCGACATCCAGAGCGAGTGGTTCGCCGCGATGAGCTCTCTCGGCGACCTTCGCCGCCGGTTCCGCAACGACTGACGGCGCCTTCATGCCGCCCGAACGAGCAGGGTGGAGCCCGGAGCCTGCGCACCCGGAGCCCGACACCGGACACACCGGATCCCCGGCGTCGCGCTATGCTGAGGGCCCGCCCCCCTGCACATGCCCTCCAAGAAACCCTCCAAGAAGCGCGCCAGCGCCAAGAAGAAGCCCTCGAGCGGAGGCCGTAGCCGCAAGTCCGGCAGCAAGGCCTCGGCGACGAAGAAGCGCGCCCCGCGCAAGCGGGCCGCCCCGAAGAAGGCGCCGGCGAAGAAGATCGCGAGCAAGCGCTCGTGGAAGTGGATCCTCGTGCGCGAGGCCACGCCGGTGCTCCTCGGGGTCGTCGCCGGGCTGGGGCTGACCTCGTTGGTCCTGTGGCGCCGCGCGAACCACGACGTGCAGGCGTTCCTCGCCGCCCCGCCCACGCCGCCTCCGACGGTGGTGTGGTCCGCGCCGGTGCGGGTGCGGAAGGGCGAGCAGACCAGCCTCTCCGACATCGCGGGCGACCTGCTCGCCGCGGGCTACGAGCGGGTCGAAGCCCTCGACGGGCCCCAGCAGTTCACCGTGGACGGCACTCACCTGCACGCCTGGACCGCGCCCTACTCGGACGGCGGCGTCGAGGTCCCCGGCGGCAAGGCGTCGCTCGTGGTCTCCGGTGGCCGGGTCACGACCACCGGCGGGAAGGACGTCGTCGTGTTCCGCCCCACTGCGCTCGCGACCCTCGGCGACCGGGACGAGGCGCGCACGCCGGTGCACCTGTCCGAGCTGTCGCCCTGGGTCGAGCCCGCGGTGCTCGGCATGGAGGACCGCCGGTTCCGGGAGCACGGCGGCATCGACCCGCTGGGGATCCTCCGCGCCATGGTCCACGATCTCGTCCACCCGGGCACCCTGCACGGCGGCTCGACGATCACCCAGCAGCTCGCGAAGAACCTGTTCCTCACGCAGCAGCGCACGATCGCGCGCAAGGTCCGCGAAGCGTTCTTCGCCGCCGCGCTCGAGAGCCAGCTCGACAAGGACCGGATCCTCGAGACCTACCTCGGCGAGGTGTACCTCGGGCAGGTCGGCGGCGTGCCGATCCACGGCGTCGAGGAGGCCGCGCGGGGGTGGTTCGGCGTCTCCGCCTCGCGGCTCACCCTCCCTCAGGCGGCGACCATCGCCGGGGTGATCGCGAGCCCGAACACCTGGTCGCCCGTCCGCCACCCCGAGGAGGCCGTCAAACGCCGAGACGTCGTGCTGAAGGCGATGGCCGAGACGGGCGCGATCACCGCCGAGCAGGAGGCCGAAGCCGAGCAGGTGCCGCTCGAGATCCACGGCACCCTCGCCGATCCGCATCGCCGCGCCCCCTGGGCCGTCGACGTCGCCGTGGACCAGCTCGAGGCGCGCCGCGACACCGCCGGACCACTGGAGGGCTGGCAGGTCCACACCCACATCCAGCCGCTCCTCCAGCGGGCCGCGGAGCGCGCGGTCCACGACGGGATGGCGGAGCTGGACCGCGACTACCCGAAGGCTGCCGGCGCCGAGGTCGCGCTGGTCGCCGTCCGGGTGCCGGACGGCGCGGTCGTGGCGCTCGTCGGGGGGCGCGACTACGCGACGAGCCCCTTCAACCGCGCCACCCGAGCCTGGCGACAGGTCGGGAGCACGGTCAAGCCCCTCACCCTGCTCGCCGCCTTCGACCAGGACGAGGACCT
>Ga0114931_10012188_pt1 | contig 10078 bp, 7 predicted proteins | sample 2SBtaG_FD_89579 | JGI IMG/M metagenome (GOLD analysis project Ga0114931, IMG submission 89579) | Deep subsurface microbial communities from Kolumbo volcano to uncover new lineages of life (NeLLi) - 2SBTROV14_V59a metaG | ecosystem: Environmental > Aquatic > Marine > Volcanic | place: Kolumbo... | reverse complement strand
GCCCACGGCTCGGCCATCTTCACCCGCGGCGAGACCCAGGCCTTCGTGACCCTCGCCCTCGGCACCGAGCTCGACGCCCAGCGCCTCGAGGTCCCGACCGGGCGGCGTGAGCGCAAGTTCATGCTCACCTACAACTTCCCGCCCTACTGCACGGGCGAGGCCTACCCGATCCGCGGGCCCAAGCGGCGCGAGATCGGCCACGGCGCCCTGGCGCGTCGTGCGGTCCTCTCGGTGCTCCCGGGCGAGGAGGACTTCCCCTACGTGATGCGGTCCACCTCCGAGATCATGGAGTCGAACGGCTCCTCCTCGATGGCGACCGTGTGCGGCACCACGCTGGCGCTCATGGACGCCGGCGTGCCGATCAAGTCCCCGGTGGCCGGCATCGCGATGGGCCTCATCAAGGAAGGCGAGGAGTTCGCCGTCCTCTCCGACATCCTCGGCGACGAGGATCACCTCGGCGACATGGACTTCAAGGTCACCGGCACGGAGAACGGGATCACGGCGTTCCAGATGGACACCAAGATCGCCGGGGTCAGCCGGAAGATCATGAGCCAGGCGCTCCAGCAGGCCAAAGCGGGCCGGCTGCACATCCTCGGCGAGATGGCCAAGGTGCTCTCCGCGCCGCGCGACGAGATGTCGCCCTACGCGCCGCGGATCACCACGATCCACATCAAGCCCGACAAGATCCGCGACATCATCGGCCCTGGTGGCAAGACGATCCGTGGCATCCAGGACGCTTGCGAGGTCAAGATCAACGTCGACGACTCGGGCCGCGTGGACATCGCCGCGACCAGCGCCGAGAACACCGACAAGGCCGTCGCGATGGTCCGCGAGATCACCCAGGAGGCCGAGATTGGCGCCCTGTACGTGGGCGTGGTCAAGCGGGTGGTCGACTTCGGTGCCTTCGTGGAGATCTTCCCCGGCACGGACGGGCTGATCCACATCAGCCACCTCGCTCACGAGCGGGTCGACAAGGTCACCGACGTGCTGCGCGAGGGCGACGAGGTCTTGGTGCGGGTGATCGACATCGATCGCGCCGGCAAGATCCGCCTGTCGCGCAAGGAAGCGCTCGACGCGAGCGCACACGCCTAGCAGGGCTCGGGGAAATCCTCCCAGCGCCCGCTGGCCGGTCTCGGCCGATGCCGGCGCCCGCTCGTCGGTCACGTGCTACAAGCACGCTCCCTGCTCGGGTATGCCAGGCTTCGCCTGGCTCGTCGACCTCGACTCGAGCCTGGCTCAGCGGGCCCGATCCGGCTTTCTCCCGAGACCTGCTAGCGCGAGCGCCGCGTCCGGGTGTTCCGGAGGAGGGCGGGTCCGTGAGGGCCCGCCCTTCGTGCAGTTACGATCCGGAACATGAGCACGCCTGCTACCGAGCGCGACCCGCGCCGTGGGGCCCTCGTCGCCCGTCTGGGGCGGTTCCTGCCGCCCGATGCGTTGGTCACCGACCCGGTCGGGCTCCGCGCCTTCGAGACGGACGGGCTCACGATGCACCGGCGACTGCCCATGGTCGTGGCCCTGCCGGGCTCCCGTGACGAGGTCTCGCAGATCCTCCGCGTGTGCGCGGACCTGGAGGTGCCCGTGGTCCCCCGTGGGGCGGGCACCGGGCTCTCCGGGGGCGCCCTGCCCCTGGAGGACGGGGTCAGCCTCGGCCTGTCCCGGATGAACCGGATCCTCGAGGTCGACGTGGCGAACCGGTGCGTCGTGGCGCAGCCGGGGGTGCCCAACCTGGCGATCAGCGAGGCGGTGGCGGGGTACGGGCTGTACTACGCGCCGGATCCGTCGAGCCAGATCGCCTGCTCCATCGGCGGCAACGTCGCGGAGAACTCCGGCGGAGTGCACTGCCTGAAGTATGGGCTCACCACGAACAACCTGCTCGGAGTGGAGATCGTGCTGATGAGTGGCGAGGTGGTGCGGCTGGGCGGCAAGCACGCCGACGCCGGCCACTACGACCTCCTCGGGCTGGTGACCGGCTCGGAGGGGCTGCTCGGGGTGATCACCGAGGTCACGGTGCGGGTGCTCCCGCGGCCCGAGACCGCCCGGGCGCTGCTACTGGGCTTCCCGTCCAACGAGGCCGCGGGGGCGTGCGTGGCCGCAGTGATCGCCGCGGGGATCGTCCCGGCCGGGATGGAGATGATGGACCGGCTCGCGGTGCGGGCGGCCGAGGCCCATTGCCACCCGGGCTACCCGGAGGACTCCCAGGCGCTGCTGATCGTCGAGGTCGACGGGCCGGAGGTCGAGGTGGACGCCCTGGTGGAGCGGATCACCGCGCTCGCCCGCGGCGAGGGGGCGACCTCCGTGCGGGCGAGCACCAGCGAGGCGGAGCGGCAGCGGTTCTGGAAGGGGCGCAAGGCGGCCTTCCCCGCGGTGGGGCGGCTGAGTCCCGACTACTACTGCATGGACGGGACGATCCCACGTGGCCGGCTGCCCGAGGTGCTCGCGAAGATCGGGGAGATGTCCGAGTCCTGCGGTCTGGCGGTCGCCAACGTGTTCCACGCGGGCGACGGGAACCTGCACCCGCTGATCCTGTACGACGCGAGCGACCCGGAGCAGATCGAGCGGGCGGAGGCCTTCGGCGCCGATATCCTGCGACTCTGCGTGCAGGTCGGCGGCGTGTTGACCGGAGAGCACGGCGTGGGCGTCGAGAAGCGCGACCTGATGCCCGAGATGTTCTCGGAGACCGATCTGCGCGTGCAGCAGCGTCTCAAGTGTGCCTTCGACCCCGAGGGGCGCATGAATCCCGGCAAGGTGTTTCCCACGCTCCATCGCTGTGTGGAGGAGGGACGAACCCACGTCCACGCCGGGGAGGTGCGCTTCCCGGACCTGCCGAGGTTCTGATGCGGACCCTGCCGTGCCAGACCGCCGCGGAGGTGGCCGAGCGGGTGGCCGCCGCCGCCGCCGGGCTCCGCCGCCTGACCGTGGTCGGCCGGGGGTCGAAGGCCGCGTGGGGCGTGCCGGTCGAGGCGGACGCGGTGCTCGACGTCTCGGGGCTCGCGGGGGTGGTCGCCTACGAGCCCGAGGAGCTGCTGCTCTCGGTGCGTCCGGGCACGCCCCTCGAAGAGGTGCAGGCGCTCCTCGCGGAGCGGGGCCAGCAGCTCGCCTTCGAGCCGCCCGACTACGGGTGGGTGCTGTCGCGGCAGAGCGCCTGGGGGACCATCGGCGGCGCGGTGTCGGTGAACGCGAGCGGACCGCGGCGCTTCCGGGCGGGGGCGGCCCGGGACCACCTGCTCGGGGTCACCGCGGTGAGCGGGCTCGGAGAGACCTTTCGCGCCGGGGGACGCGTGGTGAAGAACGTCACTGGCTACGACCTGCCCAAGCTCCTGGCCGGCGCCTTCGGCACCCTCGGCGTGCTGGTGGAGCTGCACCTGAAGGTGGTGCCGGCGCCCGAGGACACGGCGACGCTGGTGATCCGCGGCCTGTCGGACACCGAGGCCCTCGAGGCGCTGGGAGAGGTGGCCCGGAGTCCCCACGAGGCGACCGGTCTCGCCCACTGGCCCGATCCGAGCGAGGGGGCGCGGACCGTCGTGCGGGTCGAGGGCTTCACCGCGTCGGTGGCGCACCGGATCGGCGCGCTCGCGAAGCAGCTCGGGGGGCGCGGGGAGACCGAGGTACTCGACGCCACCGCCTCCGAGCCCCTGTGGGCCGCGGTGCGCGACGGGCGACCGGTGGCCGACGCGGCGATGGTGTGGCTCGTCTCGGTGCCGCCCACCGGGGCGCTGCAGGTGCTCGAGGGCGCGCGCCCGGAGTGGTGGCTGCTGGACCACGCAGGGGGGCGGGTGTGGCTCGGCTACGACGAGGCGCGGGCCGAGCAGGCGGAGCAGGTTCGCGGCGCCCTGGTGCAGGGAGGGCACGCCACCCTGCTTCGGGCCCCGGAGGCCGTGCGCCGCGCGGTCCCGGTCTTCCAGCCCCGTCCCACGGCGCACGCCAATCTCCTGCGGCGGGTGAAGGAGGCGATGGACCCTGAGGGCATCCTGGAGCCGGGCCGGATGGGCTGATGCAGACCCACTTCACCGAAGACCAGCTCAGGGACGCCGCCGTGGCCGACGTCGCGGCGCAGCTCCGCAAGTGCGTGCACTGCGGGTTCTGTCTCGCGACATGCCCGACCTACGTGCTCCTCGGCGACGAGCGGGACAGCCCGCGCGGGCGGATCGTGCTGATGCAGCACATGCTCGAGCAGGGCGGACCGGCCGACGAGGTGGTCGTCCGGCACGTGGACCGGTGCCTCTCCTGCCTCTCCTGCCAGACCACCTGCCCCTCCGACGTGAACTACATGCACCTCGTCGACGAGGCGAGGGCGCATATCGAGGCGCACCACCAGCGACCCTGGACGGACCGGTGGCTGCGGTGGATGCTCGGGCTCGTGCTCCCCCGGCCCCGGCTGTTCCGCCTGGCGCTGTGGCTGGGTGCGCTGGGCCGCCCCCTCGCGCGGTGGATGCCCGGGCGCCTGCGGGGGCTGCTCGATCTGGCGCCCCGGGCCCGGGCGCCGCGGTGGATCCCAGAGGCGGTGCGGCCCGAGGGCCCCGCGCAGCGCCGGGTCGCGGTGCTCGGGGGGTGCGTGCAGTCGGTGGTGGGCGCCGAGATCCACGAGGCGATGGTGCGGCTGCTGGCGCGGTCCGGGTGCGAGGTCGTGCGGGTACCGGAGCTCGGGTGTTGCGGTGCGGTGACCCATCATCTCGGGCAGAAGGAGCGGACCGCGGCTCGGTTGCGGGCCAACGTGCGCGCCCTCGCGGCGGTCGAGGGGCTCGACGCGGTGGTGGCGGATGTCGCCGGGTGCGGGACGATGCTCGCCGACTACGGCCACCTGCTCCGAGACGACCCGGAGCTGGCCGAGGCGGCGGCCGCGGTCTCCGCGAAGGCCCGCGACATCGTGACCCTGCTCGCCGAGATCGGGCTGCCCGCGACGCGTCCACTCCCCGGGCTGCGCGTGGTCTACCAGAGCTCGTGCTCCCTGCAGCACGGGCAGGGGGTGCGGACCGAGCCGGTGACCTTGCTGCGCGAGGCTGGCTTCGAGGTGGTCGAGCCCGCCGAGGCGCACCTGTGCTGCGGCTCGGCGGGGACCTACAGCCTGCTCCAGCCCGAGATCGCCGCCCGACTCGGCACGCGCAAGGCCGCCGCGCTGGAGGCCACCGGGGCTGCAGTCGTCGCTTCGGCGAACGTCGGGTGCATGCTCCAGCTCCGGAGTCGGATCGACCGGCCGATCGTGCATACCGTGCAGCTTCTCGACTGGGCGACGGGGGGGCCGGATCCGCTGAAGGGGCGCGCGACCACCGCAGGAACGGGGTAGGCTGGGGCGTTTGCAGGAGCCTGCCCTTGTGCGCCATCCTCGGCTTGTTCGACCTGACGTCCGACCCGTCCTCCGCGCGCCGCCTCGCCCTCGACCTGTCGAGGCGCCAGCGCCACCGCGGCCCCGACTGGAGCGGGATCTACGCCGATGACCGCGCGGTGCTCGCCCACGAGCGTCTCGCCATCGTTGACGTGCTGCACGGAGCGCAGCCCCTGCGCTCCGCGGACGGGGAGCTGGTGCTCGCGGTCAACGGCGAGATCTACAACCACCACGTCCTCCGGGCGGGCTCGGACTACGACTTCCAGACCGACAGCGACTGCGAGGTGATCAACGCCCTGTACCGGGCGCACGGCGCGAAGCTCGTCGAGCACTTGAGCGGGATCTTCGCCTTCGCCCTGTGGGATCGTGCGGCCGGCCGGTACGTGATCGCTCGGGACCCAATCGGCGTGATCCCCCTGTACATGGGCCGCGATGCGGATGGCACCCTGTACGTCGCCTCGGAGATGAAGGCGCTCACGGGGGTGTGCGAGGAGGTCGAACCCTTCCCGCCGGGGCACGTCCTCGACAGCGAGGTGGGGCACCCCGTGCGCTACTGGAACCCCGCGTGGACGGACTACTCGGCCACCGAGGGGGTAGCGCCCGACGACCTGCGCGAGGCGCTGGAGGCCGCGGTCCACCGGCAGCTGATGTCCGACGTGCCGTACGGGGTGCTGCTCTCCGGGGGGCTGGACAGCTCGGTGGTCGCGGCCTGCGCCGCGCGGTTCGCGGGGCAGCGGGTCGAGGACGAGGACCGCTCCGCGGCGTGGTGGCCGCGGCTGCACTCCTTCGCGATCGGGCTGGAGGGCTCGCCGGACCTCGCGGCCGCGCAGGTCGCCGCGGACGCGCTCGGCACCGTGCACCACGGGTTCCACTACACAGTGCAGGAGGGCCTCGACGCGCTGTCGGACGTCATCTACCACATCGAGTCCTACGACGTGACCAGCGTGCGGGCCTCGACGCCGATGTACCTGCTCGCGCGGCGCATCAAGGCCATGGGCATCAAGATGGTGCTCTCGGGGGAGGGGAGCGACGAGATCTTCGGGGGGTACCTGTACTTCCACAAGGCGCCCTCGCCGCGGGCCTTCCACGAGGAGACCGTGCGCAAGCTGTTCGATCTGCACCGCTACGACTGCTTGCGCGCGAACAAGTCCATGGCCGCCTGGGGTGTCGAGGCCCGGGTGCCCTTCCTCGACCGCGAGTTCCTCGACGTGGCGATGCGCTTCGACGCCGCCCACAAGATGGCCGGCGACGGGCGGATCGAGAAGCACGTGCTGCGCGCGTCCTTTGCCGGAGCGCTCCCCGACAGCATCCTCTGGCGGCAGAAGGAGCAGTTCAGCGACGGCGTCGGCTACGGGTGGATCGACGCGCTCAAGGAGCACGCCGAGGCCGAGGTGAGCGACGAGATGCTCGCCGCGGCGGCCGAGCGGTTCCCGGTGAATCCGCCCCAGACGAAAGAGGGGTACGTGTACCGGGCGATCTTCGAGCGTCACTTCCCGAGCGATGCCGAGGCGGCCACGGTCCCCGGCGGGCCGAGCATCGCCTGCAGCTCGCCGGCGGCCATCGCCTGGGATCCGTCCTTCGCGGGCGCCGCGGACCCGTCGGGACGCGCGGTGGCCGGGGTGCACAAGGCGAGCGACGGGTTCAGCAAGTAGCCCGGTCCGGCCCTGCCAGATCGCGGTCGGCGATGCCGAGATCGGCGACGATCTCGGCCCACCGCGCGTCGGTCAGCTCGCCGCGCATCCGCTTCAGCAGCGTCTCCAACACCTCGACGCGCTCGTTGCCGCGCACGCAGCGGATCGGCTCGCCGGGCTCGGTCTGGAGCACGAAGCCCTCGTCGACGAGGAGCAGGGCGATCGCGCACGACAGCAGGCCGACCGCGAAGCCGACCAGGTCGCTCCGGTGGGCGCCGAGGGCGCGCGGGCCCAGGGCATCCCGCGCGAAGGCGACGAGATCGTCCGGCACGACGGGGATCGTGGCCGGGGTCAGTCCCTCGAGGGCGTCGCGATGCAGGCGGACGCGCTCGGTCCACGTCGGCAGGTAGAGCTCCGTGGCGAGGGCCTCCCAGGGGACGGGCTTCAGGCGGTCGACCGCCGCGGCGTCGGCCACGAGCGTCCGCAGCAGGGCGAGCTCGGCGGCGTCGAGGTCTCCCAGGAGGCGGATCGCCGGGGTGTCGTCGTGGGAGGAGGGGCCCGGGTCGAGGCGCTCCAGGGCCGCAAGACGCTCGCGAAGCGGCGGGTGGGAGTCGTAGGGGTCTCGCCGGTCCTCGGTGAGCGCGGTCTGCAGGGCCTCCTCGATCGCGGTCGCGTGGCGCTCGGTGGCGATGAACCGCGCGAAGCCGCGCGCGATGGGGGGCCGGAACCCCGACTCGAGGGCCGGGACGACCTCCTGGGACCAGTAGGGGCCGAAGGCAGTCGCGGTGCCGTGGATCCGCCGCAGACCCTCCATGAGGGCACGGGCGCCCTGGGTGCGGGCGGCGAGCGCGTCGGCCGCGTACTCCTGGGCGCGGGAGATCGCCTGGGTGATCCGGAGGAAGAGCCGACCGTACAGCTCGAAGGGCACCCGGAGCAGCTCGAGGAAGGCGACACGGGCGCTCGCGAGCGTCCCGGTGGTGCGCCCGATGGCGGCGCGGGTGCGGTAGATCCACGGGCCGAGCAGGGTGTCGCCGCCGTGGAAGTGCCCGAACTCGTGCGCGAGGACCGCGCGGAGCTGCGGAACGGTGACGAGCTGCATCAACGGCAGGCCGAGGCCCATCACCCGTCGGCTCCCGAAGCCCATGACCCCGCCGCGCTGGGCGACCCACCCGTTGATCTCGGGCACCAGGTACACCTCGCGCGGCATCGCCTGACCGGTGGCTTCGGCGACGGCGCGGAGCTCCCGGAACAGCTCGGGGTAGCGGGCCTCGTCGAGCAGCGGACCGGGAGGCTCGAAGCGGTCCGGGCGGGGACGCAGCGACCACAGGATCACGAGTGCACCGACCAGGCACAGCAGGTCGAGGCGCGGGTGGAGGTCGTTCAGGTAGACCACCTCGGCGACCGGGAGCAGCAGCAGGCCGATGGCCAGCGCCAGGGCGAGCACGTAGAAGCCCACGAGGAGCACCACTGCCAACACGGCGCGCAACGCGAGGGATCCGGACGCGCGCACCACTTCACCTCCTCGCGGCCCCGGGGTAGCCCGGCCGCCGTGGCTGCGCATGGGTCGGACCCCTGGTAGAGCGCGGGGTTCACCCCAGGCGGTAGTGCCGCTCCAGCAGGGCCCGGGTGAAGCGGGTGCGCAGGTAGAAGCCGCGCGGGTTCGCGCGGGCCCATTCGCCGTCTTCGTCCAGGGTCCAGGTGGTCTCGCGCCGGTGGGCCGCCTTGGGGCGAAGCTGCAGGAAGCGGCCCTTCTTCGCGTCGATCTGCCACAGCTCGCCGAGCCGGATCAGCTCGGTGAGGGCCTCCCAGTCGGCGCGCAGCGCGGCATCCTGCTCGGGGGTGGGGGTCCACAGCAGCGGCGTGCCGACCCGGCGCTCCCCCGGCGGGCTGCCTCGCTCGCCCACGATGGGCACCCACAGCACGCGGGCCAGCTTGTGGCGGACCCAGGAGTCCTCCCAGCGGGCCTCGAGGGAGCCGTCCAGGGGGGCCGTGCACACGTAGGTCGACTCCAGCGGGCGACCGTCGGTGCGCACCGGAAGCGTCTTCATCTCGACGCCGAGGTGGGGGAAGTCGGGCTCGGCGCGGGACTTCGCGGTGGCTCCGAGGGCGGTCTCGAGCAGGTTGCCGATCCATCCCTTGTCGCGGCGCAGGTCGGGCGGGACCTTCTGGCCGAAGCGCCCGGCGATGTGGGCCAGGGGCAGGCCGGCGAGGGCGAGGGCGCGCTCGTGCAGCTCGTCTTCGGTGCGTGGTGGGGACGGGCGGAAGCTCGGCACGGTGGGCTCGGGGGGAGGCGGACGCCCAATATGCCCGGGGGAGCGCCGCGTGTCATAGGGGGCCCCTGGAGGTGCCGATGTCCGTCCCGGTCCAGGTCGTCGTCCTGCCCCACGGGGAGGGCCTGCCGCTCCCGAGCTACGCTACCGAAGACAGCGCCGGCTGCGACCTGCGCGCCGCGGTCACCGAGGCCCTCGTCCTGCAACCCGGCGACCGGGCCGCGGTACCGACCGGGCTGCGCATCGCGATCCCCCGCGGCCACGAGGGGCAGGTGCGGCCGCGCTCGGGGCTGGCGCTGCGCCAGGGGGTCACCGTCGCGAATGCGCCGGGGACCATCGACGCCGACTACCGCGGGGAGCTCAAGGTGCTGCTGGTCAACCTGGGCCGCGAGCCGGTGACCGTCCAGCGAGGCGAGCGGATCGCGCAGCTCGTGGTGGCGCCGGTCATCCAGGTGGGCCTGTCGGTCGTCGAGGACCTGGACGACACGGCCCGCGGCCAGGGCGGCTTCGGGTCGACCGGCCGCCACTGAGACGAAGAGCCCGGCGAGGCGCAGGGCGCCGCCGCCGGGCTCGGAGTGGAGGCGATTCCGCGGGTCAGGGGGCGCCGCACTGCAGCCAGGTCACGATCCGCTGCCGGTCGGCCGAGGACACGCCACCGCTCGGGGGCATCTGGCCGCTGGAGATCATGTTGGCGATCTGGCTGGCGCTGCCCTGGACGCTGGAGTGCGAGCTGGCCCAGCCGTGGCACCGGGTGCATTGCTGGCTGAAGAAGCCCTGCGCGTAGCTGCTCCAGGTGTCCTGGGTGCAGGAGCCGCTGCTGCCGCCGGTGTCGGTGCCGCCGGTGTCGGTGCCGCCGG
>Ga0114931_10012187_pt1 | contig 10079 bp, 7 predicted proteins | sample 2SBtaG_FD_89579 | JGI IMG/M metagenome (GOLD analysis project Ga0114931, IMG submission 89579) | Deep subsurface microbial communities from Kolumbo volcano to uncover new lineages of life (NeLLi) - 2SBTROV14_V59a metaG | ecosystem: Environmental > Aquatic > Marine > Volcanic | place: Kolumbo... | reverse complement strand
GTCGCGTAACACAGTTGCTGGCACCGCCGTTGAAGCCCTACTCGTTCCGCTCCAACTTCCGCACGTGCTTCACCAGCTCCATGATCTGGTCTGGGGCAAGCAAGTCCGCGAATGCTGGCATCGTTGGCGGCTTGCCGCCTGCGATCGTTCTCGCGATCGTCGCGTCGCTAATTCCGTTCTGCCACTCGCTGGTAGCGAAGCTGACCTTCGCCTCGCGTCCGCCCCGCCCGTCCGTACCGTGACATCGCGCGCAGTTTCGTTGCCATAGAAGCTCGCCAACCGTGAGGTCTGGGCGCTCTAACTGCGGCACGCGATTGGGGTCGACTTGCATCTCCGGTGCATGCGCATGGTCCTCGGGAGTCCACACCCGAAGGTTGGCCGGTTCACTCGAACAGGCTGCCATGAACAGGCAGGCCGCCATGATTCTGGTCAACACCGGGCTCCCCTACCTCATCCGCCGACGAGACTCATCCCCACGCGTTCGTGCTCCTGCTCTTTCGGCTCCATGAAATGGTGCCCGCGGTCCTTCCCAGACAGCGACCAGACCGTCGCCCAGGCGAGGTCGAGGTCCGTGCCGCCCGCACGCATGATGTTGCGCAGGCTGATCGCGCGGCGAGACGCCAAACACGCGCGGATGTCGCCCCGCGCCGTGACCCGTATGCGATTACAGGTATCGCAGAATTCGTCGCTCATCGGCGTGATGAACCCCAGCCGGCGCGCGGAGCTATCGCTGGCGGCCAAGTATCGCGCCGGCCCCTGTCCCTCGATGCCGGAGGGCTGCTCCTGGCGTACCCTGTCCCCCAAAACCTGGAGGACGTCGGCAGCGTTCATGCGCATGCTCTGAGAAAGCTTGGCGCCCTCCCCGAGGGGCATCAGCTCGATGAAGCGGGGAGTTATGCCGAGCGACCATGCAAAATCGACGATGCGTTGCAGCTCATCCTCGTTCCGGCCCCGAAGGGGCACTGTGTTGAGCTTTACCTCGAGCCCCGCGTCGAGCGCTGCGTGAATCCCCGCCAAGACTCGGCCTAGATCCCCGCCTCGCGTGATAGCGGCGAACCGACCCGCGTCCAGCGTGTCGATCGACACGTTCACGCCATGGAGCCCTGCGTCGCGCAGCGGCCGCGCAAGCTCGGAGAGCCGGGTCGCGTTGGTGGTCATCACCAATTGCTCGACGTCGGTACGACGGTGCACCAGCTCGACCAGCCGCACGATGTCCTTGCGCACGAGGGGCTCGCCGCCGGTAAACCGCACTCGGCGAATGCCTGCGGAGGCAAATACCGAAACCAAGCGCGCCGCTTCTTCGAAGGTCAGCAAGTCGCGTCTAACCGCGTGCTCATCCTCACCGCTCGGCGGCATGCAGTAGACGCATGCAAGATCGCAGCGATCGGTCACGCTGAGGCGCAGATACGTGTAGCGTCGGCCGCGCGAATCGCGCAGAAGCGGGATCGCATCGAAATCGTCAGGCCGTGAGGGCCAGTCTTCGTAGACTGCGGACCGACTTGGCAAGAGGGGCAGGTGGCGCACCGGCTGAGTCTAGGAGCCGTTGCGCGCTGGTCAACGACCATGTGCTCGCTTGACTTCGCCAGGACCGGGTTTCAGGCTCTCGCCGTCCACTGAATCACTATTCATTTTCAGGAGCTCGGCGAATGGAAACCAACGGAAAGCGCGTGGCGGTCGTAGCCGGACTACGGACGCCCTTCGCGAAACAATGGTCGGCATATCGAGAGGTCAGCGCACTCGACCTCGCCAACATCGTAGTCGACGAGCTGCTACAGCGGATCGACCTCGACCCCAAGGAAATCCAGCAGGTGGTCTATGGACAGGTCGTCCCTTCGGTCGAAGCCCCCAATATCGCGCGTGAAATCGTACTGGCAACCGGCATGCCGAAGAGCATCGAGGCCTACAGCGTCTCGCGAGCTTGCGCGACGAGCTACCAATCCACGGTGAGCGTGGCCGAGGCGATCATGGCGGGCGTCATCGACACAGGCCTTGCCGGTGGCGCAGACAGCGCGAGCAACGTGCCGATCACCGTGTCCAAGCGTCTCGCCGAAGCGCTGGTGGCAGCAACGAAGGCGCGAAGCATCGGTGAACGAATGCAGGCCTTCGCGGGACTGCGCCCGCGGGATCTCGCCCCCGTAGCCCCTGCGATCAAGGAGTTTTCAACCGGCCTTTCCATGGGCGAAAGCGCCGAGAAAATGGCCAAGGAAAATCACATCAGTCGCGAGGCCCAAGACGAATTCGCGCACCGAAGTCACTTGCTTGCGGCCAAGGCATGGGCAGAAGGCAAGCTCGATGACGAGGTCATGGAGGTATTCGTTCCCAACCGCTTCAATGAGGCAATCCGACAAGACAACCTGGTTCGTAAGGACAGCAGCATCGAGAAGTATGCCAAGCTGAAGCCCGCATTCGACCGCAAGCACGGCACCGTCACGGCGGGCAATAGCTCGCCGCTCACCGACGACGCCAGCGCACTGATTCTCATGCGGGAAGACAAAGCCAAGGCGCTTGGCTTCGACGTGCTCGGCTTCATCCGCAGCTATGCGTTTGCCGCGCTCGATCCGGCAGGCCAACTGCTAATGGGTCCGTCGTACGCGTCGCCGATGGCTCTCGACCGGGCTGGCGTGAAGGTTTCGGACCTCGATCTGATCGACATGCACGAAGCATTTGCGGCACAGATTCTATCAAACACGCAGGCGTTCGAGTCCGCGGACTGGGCGCGAAAGCACCTGGGCCGCTCCGAACAGATCGGCAGCATCGATTGGGACAAGTTCAACGTGAGCGGCGGCTCGCTTTCGATGGGACACCCGTTTGCAGCGACTGGGGCTCGTCAGATTACGCAGACCCTGCGCGAGCTGAAACGTCGGGGCGGTAATTTGGCCCTTTGCACTGCCTGCGCGGCGGGCGGCATGGGCGCATCCATGGTCTTGGAGGCACAGTGATGGCACAGGAAGGACTCACCATCGAAAAGCGCGACGACGGCGTGGCCATCGTTCGCATGGACATCCCTGGCGAGCCGATGAACACGCTGAAAAGCGACTTCGTCGATACGTTCATGGAGGCGTTCGGCTCGGTCGAGCGCGACCCCGAAATCAAGGCGGTCGTTTTCACATCGGGCAAGAAGAACAGTTTCATCGCTGGCGCCGACATCACGATGCTGGAAAGCATAAGCACCGCCGAGGAAGGTGCGCGCGTCTCGCGCGAAGGCCACAAGGCCATGAATCGCATCGAGAGCTGTCCGAAGCCCGTCGTCGCTGCCATACACGGCGTTGCGCTTGGAGGCGGCCTCGAAGTCGCCCTTGCCTGTCACGCGCGCGTGGCGAGTAACAGTAACAAGACCAAGCTCGGCCTTCCCGAATCACAGCTCGGACTGCTCCCTGGAGGCGGCGGCACGCAGCGTCTTCCGCGGCTGATCGGCGTCCAGCCGGCGCTCGACATGATGCTGACCGGCAAGCAGATCCCTGCAAAGAAGGCGCTCAAGCTTGGCTTGGTCGATGACGTCGTTCCTCCGTCCATTCTCTTACAGACCGCGGCAGAGCTCGCGCTCTCACGCGTCGGCTACGTGCCCAAGCGCGACAGTTTCATCGAGCGACTGCGAGACAAGGATGCTGTCACGGAGTTTGCCCTTGCGAAGAACCCGGTCGGCCGGAAGATCCTCTTCGACCAGGCACGCAAGCAGCTACACAAGCAGACACGGGGTAACTATCCTGCACAAGACCTGATCATCGACATCGTAAAAGCAGGCCTCGAAGGAGGCTTCGAAGCGGGCCTCGAAGCCGAGGCGCGCGGATTCGGCCGGCTGCTCACGACCCCAGAGGCAGCCAACCTCATGAGCATCTTTTTCGCGACCACAGCCCTGAAGAAGGACTCGGGGGTCGACGATCCGAGTATCAAGCCTCGGGCGCTCCAAAAGGTCGGCATGGTGGGAGCCGGTTTGATGGGCGCGGGCATCGCGTACGTCACGGCGTCGACCGCCAAAATCCGCGTACGTCTAAAAGACCGGGACGCAGAAGGTGTGATGGCTGGTCTCCGCTATATCCGTGGCATCATCGACGGCCGCGTGAAGCGCCATCGACTCACCGAGCAGCAGGCCAAGCAGCTCATGCTTCAGATCACGAGCACGACCACATACCAAGGGTTCCAGAACGCGGATGCCGTGATCGAAGCCGTGTTCGAGGACCTTTCCCTCAAGCAGCAGGTCCTACGCGACGTGGAAGACGCAGGACGAGATGACGTGATTTTCGCGTCCAATACATCCTCCCTGCCGATCACGCAGATCGCCACTGCCAGCAAGCACCCGCAGACCGTGATCGGAATGCATTACTTCTCTCCAGTTCACAAAATGCCGCTGCTCGAGATCATCGTCACGGATCAAACGGCGGACTGGGTCACCGCGACCTGCGTCGAGCTCGGCAAGCGGCAAGGCAAACACGTCATCGTCGTGAAGGATGGGGTCGGCTTCTACACCAGCCGCGTGCTCGCACCGATGATGAACGAGGCGGCACACCTCGTGGCCGAAGGCGTACCGATCGAAAAGATCGACACAGCCATGCTCGACTGGGGCTTTCCCGTCGGCCCGATCAAGCTGACCGATGAAGTCGGCATCGACGTGGGCGCCAAGGTCGGCAAGATCATGCTGGACGCGTTTGGCGACCGTATGAGCCCGCCGGACGGCATGCAGCGGCTCATTGCGGACGAGCGCTACGGCCGAAAAAACGGCCGTGGCTTTTATCTCTACGGTGACAAGAAGAAAAAGGGTGTCGACGAGTCGGTCTACGAGGTCCTCGGTGTCACGCCGAGCAACAAGAGCCTCAGTAACGAAGACATCGCGTGGCGATGTGCGCTTCAGTTCGTCAACGAGGCCTGCCGCTGTTTCGGCGAAGGCATCATTCGGAGTGCCCGCGATGGCGATGTGGGCGCGATTTTCGGTCTCGGCTTTCCGCCGTTCCGCGGTGGTCCTTTCCGCTTCGTCGATCAGGTTGGCGCCAAGGAACTGCTCGGACGCCTGCACGCGCTCGAAAAGCAACTCGGGGCCCGGTTCTCGCCGGCGCCGGTGCTCGAAGAGATCGCCCGAAGCGACCAAACCTTCTACGGATCGAATCGCGCGCAGCCCGGTCAATCGCGGGGAAACAACGCTCAAAACGTGCCGAGAGCCACCGCTTAGCGCTGGATTTCTCTACGCTATCCGCTGATTTCTGGATGCGCGAAGGCATCGATTGCGCCCAGGGCCCGACCTCTCTATGATGGGTTTTGGTCGGGGAGGCCGGAACAAGAGACGGGCGCAAAGCGTTGGTTTGTTGTCTCCGTCAAAGAATGGCCGAGCAGCGAAGATGGGAACCGAGGCAAGGGCACAGAAGCTAGAGACCGCGGCAAGAACGATCGCAGAACGGCGTCCGCGGCGCCGCAGCGTGCTTCTCGTGGAAAGCGACCCGGACCTTCAGTGGAACCTCGCACGCATGCTGACGGTCCATGGCAACCGCGTCGTCGGCACCAGCTCGGCGGAGGGCGCCCTGACCGTGATTGAACGCTGGGCCCCGGACCTGGCCCTGGTGGCATCGAGCTTGCCGGGAACCAGCGGCGCGGAGGTCGCTCGGCTCCTCCGAGAAAAAAATCCAGACCTTTTGGTCATTCTCATGCGCGAGGAGGCACCGGAGCCCGTTTCCCAACGCCAATCAACAGACGTGAGCGCCTATCTGGTCAAGCCCTTTCGCTTTGAAGCGTTGCGAGCACTGATCGAGTCACTCCAACTTACCCCGGCCCCTGCCGAATAGGCCTGCTAGGCTTACTAGGCGTGAAGCGGCTGCTTTCGGGGTTGTGTTTCCTACTGAGCGTGTCGCTCTTGCTAGTCTTGGGCGTCGCCATCGCCCAATCAAGGCCTGGCTTCATCCAGGTCGGCGAGATCCGGCCTGGGATGAAGGGCTACGGGCTCACCGTCTTCCGGGGCACCACGCCCGAACGATTTGATGTCGAGGTCATCGACGTCCTTCGCAACTTCCGGCCCAGTCAGGACCTGATTCTGATCCGGACGCCGCATCCGCTCCTCAACAAGGCCCACAGCGTGGCCGGCATGAGCGGAAGCCCGATCTACCTCGACGGGCGCCTCGCCGGTGCGTACGCGTACGGCTGGAGCTATGGCAGCGAGCCTGTGGTTGGGGTGACCCCGATCGCCAATATGCTGGCGGAGCTAAAACGCCCGGTGCGTCTGGACATGTTCCCAGGGGCCAAGCCGCTCCCAAATCGACGGCACGCCGAGACCGTGCGGCAGCCGGGCTCGAGAGATCGGTTTGCGGGACTGCCTCCGTTTCGCGGGGAGCAGGAGGTGAGCGCGCTCTCCACGATTCGGGCGCTCCAGAAGAAGAGGGCGCGCGCACACGAGCCGGTTGGCCTGCATCGCGCCACGACCCCGATCATGCTCGGCGGCCTGGACGATTCGGTCGCCCAGATGTTCGCCAAGGAGCTGGAGCCGCTCGGATTCGTGGCCATGCAGTCGGGCACTGGCGGAAGCTCCAAGCGAGGCCCTAGTCGCTTCGAGCCAGGCGGAGCGATTGCCGTTGAGCTCGCGCGGGGCGACATCTCCATGACCGGCGTCGGCACGGTCACGTACGTGGACAGAGGCGGCCGCACGCTCGCATTTGGCCATCCGATGTTGGAGGCAGGCGCGGTCGGGCTCCCGACTGCGACCGCGCGTGTGCTCCACGTGCTCGTGAGTAAGCTTCGCTCCTTCAAGATCGCCGAGGCGGCCCGCCCGCTCGGCGCCTTGGTCCAAGACCGGCAGGCGGCGATCGTCGTCGACCCCGACATGGCAGCCGCACGCATTCCGATTCACGTCAAGGTCAACGGCATCGAAGGAGCCCCAAAGACCGAATGGCACGTCGAAGTGGCAAGCCACCGTATCCTCACGCCTTCGATCGTGTTCACGGTAATTGCGAACGCGGTCAAATCGACGGCTGGTGATGTCACCGATGTCATCTTCCGTGCGAAGAGCAAAGTCGGAATCGAAGGCCACGGCGTCGTCTCGCTCGACGAACAGGGGTTCTCCCCGCAGGGCGCTGCAAGCCCGGCTGTATTCTCCCAGCTGCGCATGTTCGGGCTCATGGAAGCGGCGTTTGCCAACGCATTTGAAAAGTCTCGCGTGACCTCGGTGGATTTGGAGCTCGATCTCGAGCTCAGCCGCGAAGTGTACCAAATCGCCGATGTCTCGGTGCCCTACGACGAAGTCGACCCTGGGGAGGAAGTGACGATGTACGTGAGACTCCGCCGCGTGGACTTGCCCGACACCATCCGTGCGGTGAAAGTGCACATTCCGGAGGCAGCGGCCGGTCGGACCGTGCGGCTGGCGGTGGCCGCAGGCAATCAAGTTGCAATCGAGCAGCCGCGGCCCGGTTCGCTCGACGACCTGATCGAGCAAGCCGAGCGGCACTATCCCGCCACCTCGATGGTGGTGGCCCTGCAAATGCCGACGCGCGGCCTTCGTTTCGAAGGCCACGTGGTCGACTCACTTCCGGCTTCCGCGCTGAATTCCCTTCAGCTCGTCAGTACTTCAGAGGATAGTCGGCCCTTCATCACGCAATCCCGCACGGAGATCAAACTGCCGGAGGTCGTGGTGGGCCGCGCCAACCTTGCACTTCGCGTCCGTGAGGTCGCGCGTGACCAGCTTCTCGGCGAGTAACCAACGATGAAAACCTCAAAGACCACCATCCGAATCACCGTGGCAGCCATGGTGCTCGCAACGAGCGCGAGCGTTGCCGCAGTGACAACCCAAAGCTTCGTGCTCGACAGTGCGGACGCGTTTTTCGCTGGCGAGCTCGAAGGCGCTGCAGTTCGCTCCGATGGCTCGGTACGTGCTGGCGCTGCAACCGAACGGACGGTGCTCGAGAACGTGCCCCTGGCATACAGCATGGTGACGCGTAAGGGTACGACGTTCATCGGGACGGGCACCAATGGCGTGGTGTACCGATTCGATGGAAAGAACGCGAAGGCCTTTGCCAACACGGGCGAGCTGCTGGTCTCTTCGCTTGCCTTTGGAGGCGACGGTGCGCTCTACGCCGGCACCTTGCCCAACGGCCGCATCTATCGCATCGACCCCAAGTCCGCAAAGATGAAGCGCTTCTCGATCCCCAAGGGCGCAAAGCACATATGGGCGCTTTACTATGACAAGAAGCGCGGGCGCCTGATCGCAGGGACCGGCCCTGGCGGCAAGATCTTCGAGATCGACCCCATCGGTCGCGCCAAGGAGCTCTACAAGGCAGAGGCCTCGCACATCATGGCGCTCGCTGGCGACGGCAAAGGCACGATCTACGCAGGGACCAGCGACGATGCCTTGGTGCTGCGCATCGGGCCGAAAAACAAAGTCAGCGTCGTCTATGACTTCCCGGGCAACGAAGTCACTGCGATCGACTACTACGACGGGCGGCTCGCCGTGGCAGCGAATACGTTCAAGACTGCCCCCGGAAGCCAGTTCAAGCCCGCCACGGCGCATCGCGGCCCCGCCCCGCCCCGCCCAGCCACTCGCCCACGCGCCGGAAGCGGACAGCTCTGGCGCGTCGAGGCCGACGGACGGGCCGAAATGCTGCTAGGCCGCAAGGACACGCATTTCACGGCGGTGCAGTGGGGGTCGGACGGGGCGATCTATGCAGGCGGTGGTCATGAGGGCCGCATCTTTCGCGTCGAACCCGACGCGAGCTATTCGATCTGGGTCGACGTCGAAGAACGGCAGGTCCTAGCGCTCGACCTCCGCGCAAAGAATCCTTTCTTCGTCACCGGCGACGGAGCTGCCATCTACCGTGTGCTGTCCGGAAAGCGGCGCAATGCGACCTGGACGAGCAAGGCGCTCGACGCGCGCTTTGCTTCGAACTGGGGCCGGCTCACCTGGCGAGGCCAGGGGCGCTTCGTTTTCCAAACACGCGCCGGCAACACGCAAAAACCCGGCGAGACCTGGAGCGCTTGGTCCAAAGAGCTGAAGCAGGCTGGACGCGTGACGAGCCCCTCCGGACGCTTCATTCAGGTGCGCGCGAAGCTTCCCAACGACGGCTCCGCGGTACTGCGAGCCGTCGAGCTGTTCTACCTTCCCCAGAATCAGCGCGCCAGGGTCTCGGCCATTCAAGGCAGACGGCCGCCGCTCAAACGGGGCGAAGCGCCCAGGCAACCTCTGCCGCCGACCACGCTGCTCAATTTGAGTTGGAAGGTCGATAACCCGGATCGCGACCCCTTGCGGTACCGGGTCGGCTATCGCGAAGAAGGACAACCAACGTGGCGTGACATGTTCGACGAGGACAAGGTCCTCACCGAGGCCAAGTACAGCTGGGAAACCAGCAGCATCCCCGACGGGTATTATGTCGTGCGGGTCGAAGCCTCAGACGAGCAGGCCAACCCCGAGCGCCTGACCCTGCGCTCGAGCGCAAGCTCGGAACCGATTCGCATCGACAACCATCCACCCCGCATCGAGCAACTCAAGGTGCGCAAAGGGCATGTGATGGGACGCGTCGTGGACGAGCTTGGGCCGATCGCACGCATTCAGATGTCGGTCGACGCCGGCACCTGGCGTGATGTATTCCCCAAGGACTCTCTGCTAGACAGCCCGCGCGAGGCCTTCGACGTTCCACTTGGTGATTTGTCGAACGATATTCATATCATTGCGGTGCGCGCGTTTGACGCGGGCGGGAATCAGGCGAACCGAGAAATCACCGTGAAAACAGGCAGATAGGAAGCGCCCGCTCCGGCAGGCACGAAATCGTCAGGCATAGACGGTGCCGGGAGGCCTTGGCATCTGATATTCTGTTCTCTTACTTTGTTTCACTTGGTTGTCGATCCGGGGGAAGTCGTGTTACATAGGCGCACTCAAAAAGGGGCGACGTGGTGCCGGAATATCCCGGACCTAAGGAGAAGAACGCATGAACATCAGCAAACTAGCTTTAATCGCACTACTGGGTAGTGCACTCATGGCCTTTGGCTGCGGAGATGACGGCGGCGGCGGCGGCACCGGCGGCGGCACCGGCGGCGTGGGCGGCGGCACCGGCGGCACTGGCGGCGGCACCGGCGGCACTGGCGGCGGCACCGGCGGCACTGGCGGCGGCACCGGCGGC
>Ga0114931_10012186_pt1 | contig 10079 bp, 8 predicted proteins | sample 2SBtaG_FD_89579 | JGI IMG/M metagenome (GOLD analysis project Ga0114931, IMG submission 89579) | Deep subsurface microbial communities from Kolumbo volcano to uncover new lineages of life (NeLLi) - 2SBTROV14_V59a metaG | ecosystem: Environmental > Aquatic > Marine > Volcanic | place: Kolumbo... | reverse complement strand
TACGGCGCTCCAATGTCTCTGCGACGAACTCAACTCCACGGAGACCGTGTTTCCGTGCACCAATCTGCGTCTCGTCTATGAACTGGTATCAGCGTAAATTCGTCGAGTTCAGGAGGTCTGAATTTAGTGCCATCCAGAAAATGGATATAGCTTTCATGAAGTTAAGAAAATCAACCGGGATAACGACGTCCCGATCGGGTCAAATTTGTAAAAAATTCTGACAATTCGTCAGCCAAAAAAGGACTTATTTCTTTTTATATTCCATTAATCCATCAATTAAACCATATAAATAATTATATTATTCAAATTGTTACAGTATAAATATCGAATTTTTATTGAATGTAAAAAATCCTGACAATGTGTTCGTCCGAAAAGTATTCATTTATATTTTTAGCAGATATCTCGGCACATTTTTCAGGATTATGTGAAGTTAAATATATTATTTTTCAAAGTGTTGTAAACACCTTCTCGATTTTTTCTAGTTTGTAAATCATCCTGACAAACTTTCCCCTTTACACCCCATCCAGGTTCCGTCGCTGCCATCCGGTGCCGCATCGATTCACATCGCTGCGATCGAGCGCCGCAACCGCATCAGCCGCCTGCCTCGGCTGCATGCAAGCCCGTCACGAACTCGATGATCGCCGCTTGAGTTCCGCCGATATCGTCGCAGACGATGCCGTGGCGATCGGATTCAACCATCGTCACCCGGGTGCGCTCCGGGGCGAGCCGGGCGGCAATACGTTCGACGCTTTCCGGAACCACGACCGGGTCAGCATTCGCCTGGTAGAGCGCGACCGGGCATTCGACATCGGGCAAGCGCGCCTCCAGTTCGTCGACCAGCAAATGCAGTTCGTAGAGACCGCGCACCGGCATGTTGCGATAGTTGATGTCGGGGTGCTCCGATTCGTTGACCCGAAACGGCATCACCCCGTCCGACCACGACAACCGGCGTGCCAGGCGGTTGGCGCGATGCATTATCGGTACCCAGACCATCCCCGGACTGGCGAACTTGATCGGCACGCTGGATGCGGCCACGCCGGCCAGCCCCGCGGGATGCTCGGCCGCGAGACACAAGGCCAGCGCACCACCGGTGGAAAAACCGGGAACGCAGATGCGCGGTGCGTAGGCGCCGAGGATCGCATAACCGCGGCGCACCGAATCCAACCAATCGGGCCAACCGCGCTCGCGTAGATCCCATGGCGAGGTGCCGTGGCCCTTCAGGCGCACGCCCATCACCGGGTGTCCGCGCGCATACAAGCGATCGCCCAGCTCGCGCAATTCCGCCGGCGACGCAAGAAAGCCATGTACCAGCAGTACGCCGGGTTCGCGCGGCTGCTCGGGCAACAACAGATAGGGCTCCGCGCTTGCGGTGGCGGTCTCCGCACGATTGATTTCCGCGTGCCGTGCTTTGGTGAAGGCATCCCGGTCCCACGCGTAGGCGCGCCGCTCGTCGTCGAAGCGTAGCGCCGCGAATTCCCGCGCCGTGATCCGCTCGAACTGCTCCCGGGCCGCGTCGATGGCGTGCCTCACCGCGGCGATCGGCGCCGCTTCGTTGGCGTAAACCTCGACCAGATTCTCAATCCGAATCTCGTCGAATCCATGCTCGGCGTCGAGCTTCGAGCGCAGTTCGCAATGCGTAGCGTCGCAGCTCACCAAAGACATCCCCGCCGCGGTGGCGAGAAACTGATCGAGCCCGGTGCAGTCTCCTTCCGGCAACCCGCCGTAGGCCGAAGGATTGCGCAGACTGCGGTGGAGCCGGACACTCCCGTCGCCCTGCAGGCGTTTGACCGCCAGATACAAGATCTTGCGCAATTTTTCGAGTGCCACCGTCCGTTCGCCCCGTTCGAGCAGATTCAGGACCAGGCAGGATGCAAGATGACTGAGATTCACGGTCACCCCCGAATACATCCGTCGCATGTAGATGTCGCGTAGACGCAGCGCGCCCCGTCGCAGTCGGTGCGCGAGCAGTCGCTCGTCAAGCGGGCCGTGACGCCGGTCGAGTGCGAGCACCGACTCCAACCCTCCCAGACGACGCCCGATCCGCGCGACCAGCCTGCGGTCCCACCAGCGCCAGCACTGCTCGGCGCGGACCGCCGCGCCGAGCCGGATATCCATATCGGTGTGTTTGAGCAGGATATTGCCTTCGATGAGCAATTCCTCGGACAGGCGCCGACTGAGGCCGCGATTGAGCAGCTCGGCGCCTCGGCGCAGCAGATTGTCATCGACCCGGATCGGATAAAAGGTGATGTTGGCCGGAATGATCAGCGTCGGACGCCGCGCCGCGGCAAGCAGGGCCCCGCGATCGGGAAGCTCGAGCCGCTCGGCCCAGGTGTCGATTCGGCGGTTGTCGCCACGCGCGTGGGCATCGTTGACCGCCGCCTTGAAGGTCGCCAGCGCCAGCGCCACGACCGCGGCGCCGGTGTGTTGCTTGCGGCGCCGCTCCGCGGTGCGCGAATAGACGCTGTAATCGCCGTTCGCGTCGAGCACTCGGCGGTCCTTGACCATGCCCCCTTCGGGGAAAATCACCAACTTGCGACCACGCAGCACTTCGGCGGCCAGATAGGGCAACAAGTCGGGTAGATCGTTGGGTACCGCGCCGACGCTTTTCAGGTAATTGGAAAAGGCATCGTCTTCATCGAAAAATTCGGCCGAGGCGAGCGCCCGACACTTGGTGCCCGTTTCCAGATACAGCAGGTATTGGGGAATGAAGGTCTCGAAACGCGCGAAATGGTTGAACAAGAAGATATCTCCCTGCACGCCCTCACCGCTGGGATCATGAAGCCTCAGATTGACGCTCAGCATCTTTCGCAGCAGGTTGAACAGCCGCACCGTCCACTGAAATGTGGATTCGCTGATTTCGAGTTCCGGGTGGGTGAACATGGCGCGCGTCCGTTTCAGTGTAACGGTCGGGCGCGCGCCGCGCGCGCCACCACCAACGGGCCGCGAGCAGCGCAAAGAACGACCCGGCGAGCAATCCGATGACACCGTCGTAGCCGCCGACCAGAAACGCCCTCGCGGCATCCGGATCGACAACGGTGAGCTTGCGCAGCGGCCTGATCACCAACACCCAGCCGCTGTGCATGCCGATACAGGCGGCGATCCGTCCGCTGCGATGGCGTAACAGACCGAGCAACAGCCCGGCAAAGAATAACGCCCCCAACGAATCCAGGATAGCCGGATCGGCGAACCGGCCGAAACTGTGCGCGATCACCGTATAGCCGCTCAACCAACCGATCCGGGCCTCCGCCAGTGGCACATCGGCGCGGATGAAATGCACCGCACTCCAGAGGACGGCGGTCGCCGTCGAAGCCCACACCGCACCCCACCCGGCCGCGAATACCGAGTACAGGGCACCCCTGAACCACAACTCTTCGATCACCGCGACCGCGCTCGCCGAAACCAGCGAGAGCATCAGCAGACGAACGACCGTGCCCGAATCCGGCAACCCCCGCGGCGGGAGGTCGCGCACACCCAGCGCCAGCAGCAAGACCGCGACGGCCGCCAGCGTCACAACCCCGATCAGCGCGCCATGGGCCCATTCCCGACCCGCATGCGACGCAGGGTTCGCCCGCGCCGCGAAACCCCACCCCGCCCGGTCGCAGGATCCGCAGTAGGCCAGCAACGGCCACAGCCCGAGCAGCGCGCACAGCTTGAGCAAGCGAAAGGTGAGCCGGTGAAAAGGAATTCCCGCGACACCCACCGCGCCCAGCAGCACATACAACGGATAGGCCAACAAACCCGCGCTCGCGAACACCAGCAACAGGTAGGCGACGAAGCCCGTCCCCGCCCGCCGCCGAATCGCGCGGGCCGCACTCACGCGCCACGCCCGCGGTGGATCGCCGCACTGCCGAAGCGTGACGCGATCGCATCCATCACCGCGTCGAGCTTGCGCCCCTGCTCGTCGCGCTCCGCGTCGAGCAATGAAAGCTGTTCGCCCGAATCGCCGGTCAAACGCCCCGCGCCGACCCCCAACAAGCGCAGTGGACACCGATCCCGCGCCAGCCACTCGTCGAACAGGGCGCCGGCCACCGCGCACAGGGCACGGGTATCGTTGCTCGGCGCCGCGAGCGTGCGGCGGCGAGTGGTGGTGCGAAAACGCGCGTCACGCAGTTTGATTTGCACCTCACCGGCGCGCAGACCGGCGCCGCGCAGACGCTGCCCGACTCGCTCGGCGAATGCCAGCGCGCAGCCACGCAGTATCGCGGGTTCTTCCAGGTCTTCGGCGAAGGTGATTTCCTGACTGACGGAGCGCGCCGCGCGATCCGGGGTCACCGGGCGATCGTCGCGACCCCGCACCAGCCGCCAGAACTGCTCTCCACGCGCGCCGAAGCGCGCCTTCATCCAGGCCCGTGAACGGGCCCGCAGATCGCCTACCGTGGCGATCCCCTCGCCGGCCAGCCGCGCCCGCGTGACCCGCCCCACTCCCCACAGCCGCCCTACCGCCAGGGGATCGAGAAAATCCCGGATCTCGTCGTGGCGCACGACCCGCAAGCCATCCGGTTTGTCGATCGCGCTCGCCAGCTTGGCGAGAAACTTGTTAGGCGCCACCCCCACCGAAGCCACCAGGCCGATCTCCGCGCACAGCGCCGCCTTGATCCGGCGTCCGATGGTCTCGCCATCGCCATGGAGACGGGCAACCGCGGTGACGTCCAGAAAGGCTTCGTCCAGGGCAATCGGTTCGATGAGCGGTGTGAAGCGGGCGAAAACCGCGTGGATCTCGGCCGAAACCCGCGCATAGTGAGCCATTCGCGGCTGGATCCGCACCGCGTCCGGGCAGCGGCGCAGGGCACTCGCCATCGGCATCGCGCTGCGCACGCCGTCGCGCCGCGCCGCGTAACTGGCCGCCGCGACCACCCCACGCCGCTCGGGCGCGCCACCCACAATCACCGGGCGCCCGCGCAGCGCCGGATTGTCGCGGATCTCCACCGACGCGTAAAAGGCGTCCATGTCGACGTGCAGAATGGCGGACGTGCTGGTGTGGCTCATCGTTGTATCGCGACCGCCTGAATTCCCCGATCCAAGTGCGGCGCGGCGGAAATATAACGGAGATCGGGCGCGCGCGTTATGATGCGCGCCGACCGAGAATCGGCAAGGAGTGTCAGCGATGGATGCGCAACGCGCAAGGAGCTACATCAACGCCCGATGGGGTGACTCGATCGAGCGGGAATTGATCGAGTACATCCGGATCCCCAACAAATCCTCGGCCTTCGATGCCGACTGGCAAGCGCACGGACACATGGACGCGGCGGTGGCGCTGATCGAGGGCTGGTGCAAACACCAGGCCATTCCGGGATTAACAGTCGAGGTCGTGCGTCTGGCGGGACGCACGCCGCTGATCGTGGCGGAAGTACCGGGCACCGCACCCGGCAACGTGCTGCTCTACGGGCATCTCGACAAACAGCCCGAAATGCAGGGTTGGCGCGACGGGCTCGGGCCCTGGAAACCGGTACTCGAGGGGGATCGGCTCTTTGGGCGCGGCGGCGCCGACGACGGTTACGCGGCGTTCGCGTCGCTGACGGCGATTGCGGCGCTTGATGAGCAACAACTCCCGCGCCCTCGCTGCGTGATGCTCATCGAGGCCTCCGAAGAGAGCGGCAGCCCCGATCTTCCGGATTACATGGAGGCGTTGGCGGAGCGTATCGGCACACCCGATCTGGTGGTCTGCCTGGACTCCGGCTGCGGCAACTACGATCAACTCTGGTCGACCACGTCGTTGCGCGGGATGGTCGCCGGGACCCTGCGGGTCACGGTGCTTGACGAAGGGGTACATTCGGGCGACGCGAGTGGCATCGTGCCGTCCACCTTTCGGATCCTCAGGCAACTGTTGGAGCGAATCGAGGACCAGACCAGTGGTCGCGTGACATTGACGGCGGCACAAGCCGCGATCCCCACGCAGCGGGCCGCGCAGGCGCGCCGAGCCGCCGCGGCCCTGGGCGATGCGGTATTCGACAAGTTTCCACTGCGGCCCGGGGTGCGTCCCGAGGGCGACGACCTCGGCGAACTGGTGCTCAACCGCACCTGGCGTCCGGCGCTATCGGTGATCGGGGTCGACGGCATCCCGGCGCTCGCCGAAGCCGGAAACGTCACCCTGCCCACCGCGGCGCTGCGGATCTCGTTGCGCGTGCCGCCGACCTGCGACGCCGCCGCCGCAAGCGTCGCGCTCAAAGAGGCGCTGGAGCGGGATCCACCGCACGGCGCCGAGGTGCGACTCGATTCGGTCGAGCATGCGACCGGGTGGGACGCGCCCGAGCTCGCGCCTTGGCTGGCGGAGTCCCTGACGCAGGCGTCACACGACTTCTTCGGCGGTGACGCGCTGACCATGGGTGAAGGCGGCAGCATTCCGTTCATGGGGATGCTCGGCGCCCGTTTTCCCGAGGCACAGTTCCTGGTCACCGGGGTACTCGGCCCGCAATCCAACGCCCACGGCCCGAACGAATTTCTGCACCTGCCGACCGCCCGCAAGCTCACCGCTTGCGTGGCCCGGGTGTTGACCGATCTGGCGCGCCAAGGCCACTTGGTATGAGATACTACGCCACCACCGCGGGATTCCGGGATTCCCGGCCGATTCCCGGAAAAGAACAACGCCGCTCCTTCGACCTTGAAGCCCTGCAACCCGGAACCCCTGAACTCAAATGAACAAACCCGGCCAGTCCCCTTCACGCGCGCAACGCGGCGCGGAAAAAACCTCACGCATTCCGATCAAGGTGATCCCCAGCACCGGTCCGCTGGCCCGCAAACCGCCCTGGATCCGGGTGCGCGCGCCGGTCGGCCCCGAGGTGACTCGCCTCAAACGTCTGCTCCGCGGTCAACGCCTGCACACGGTTTGCGAAGAAGCGTCGTGCCCGAATCTCGGTGAATGTTTCACCAAGGGCACCGCCACCTTCATGATCATGGGTGATCTGTGCACCCGGCGCTGCCCTTTCTGCGATGTCGCCCACGGTCGCCCCGATCCGCTCGACCCGGCGGAGCCGACCCACCTGGCCGAAGCCGTGGCGCGCATGAATCTCGTATACGTCGTCATCACCTCGGTGGATCGAGACGATCTGCGCGACGGCGGCGCGGCGCATTTCGCCGCCTGCATCGCGGCGCTGCGCGCGGCGAGCCCGCATACCCGCATCGAGGTGTTGGTGCCCGATTTCCGCGGGCGCCTGGAAGCGGCGCTGGACGCCTTGTCAGTCAACCCGCCGGATATCTTCAACCACAACCTGGAGACCGTTCCCCGTCTCTACCGCAAGGCGCGGCCCGGTGCGGACTACGCGTGGTCATTGGAGCTAATCCGCCGGTTCAAGGCCCGCCATCCCGATATCACGACCAAATCCGGCCTGATGGTCGGTCTCGGCGAGACCCGCGACGAGGTGGTCGAGGTGCTGCGCGCTCTGCGTGCCCATGATTGTGACATGCTGACCGTCGGCCAGTATCTGCAGCCCAGCCGCAACCACCTGGCGGTGGAACGGTACTGGACCCTGGAGGAGTTCACCGAAGTGGCGGAAACGGCCCGTGCGCTCGGATTCGCCAACGCCGCGTGCGGCCCGCTGGTGCGTTCTTCTTACCACGCCGATCGCCAAGCCGCGGGCGAAGCGGTGGCCTGAACGGACACACAGGGCTTTGCGCGGTAGCTGGGGTATACGCCGGATTTGTGCCGTCTACGGTTAGCGTCGAACCGCGCCGGGACCTATGGAAATCCTGCTGGTCAAGTTCGCGAGCGCCGCGCTGCTGCCGCCGGGCATCAACCTGCTCGCCGGCCTGTTCGGTCTTGCGTTGCTGCGCCACGCCCGGCGCTTCGCCTTGTCCTTGCTGATCATGGCGCTCGGGAGTCTTTACGCACTCTCGACCCCCTATCTGGCGACCCGCCTGATCGCCAGCCTGGAACCCGCGCCGCTAGCGCTTGCCCCCGCGCTGCTCGCGACCCGGGCGCAGGCGATCGTGCTGCTCGCGGGCGGGCGCAACCCCTACGCCCCGGAATACGGCCGCGATACCGTCAGCCCTACCTCGCTGGTGCGCTTGCGCTATGCCGCGCGCCTGTAGCGCGCCAGCGGCCTGCCGCTGCTGGTGAGCGGCGGTCAAGTCTACGAGCGCGGCACGCCCGAAGCGGTGCTGATCGCCGGCGTCTTGAAAAACGAGTTGGGGGTGCCGGTACGCTGGATCGAAACGGCGAGCCGCAACACCGCCGAAAATGCACGCTTCAGCCGGAGACTGCTCGCGAGGGCCCATATCCGGCGGGTGGTGTTGGTGACCTCGGCCGCACACATCCCGCGCGCCCGTGCCGCATTCAAGCGAGTCGGGATCGAGGTGTTGAGCGCAGCGACCGACTACCAGTCCGGATCCAGCCATACGTGGCTGGACTGGCGTCCCCTCGCTGGCGCCCTCGGCCTCAGCGCTGCTGCCCTGTACGAGTGGCTGGGGCGCGTCTGGTATCGGTTGCGGTATTAGGCGCCTCTCGGCTCGGGGCGCGGTGAAACGCCCTCCCCCCGCCTAGCGTAACTCGCATACATAAACCAGCGACTCGAACGCACGGCAGGGAGGGCAAAGCTCCCGCTGAGCCGCATCGCCGTCGCGGGCGAGGTTTCGGCTCGGCAGGGAGCGTCGCCCTCGCCGAACGGGCCCACGACCTGAATCCCGCAATTTCCGCGCTACCAGTAGCGTGCCGCGCCGCGATACAGATCGCTCAGTTCGCTCTCGCCGACCTCGATCGGTGAATTCTTGAGCAACCGCTGCTGCCGGTAGGCGCCCTGCGCGAGCGCCGCGACGTCGGCCTCGCCATAGCCGATCGCTTCGAGTCCGTTGGGCATGTCGGTGTCCCGCATCATCGCGACGATGTGTCCGGCGAGCGCCTCGCCGGCATCCTCCGGCCCGACATCGCGCAAGTCCGCGCCCAGATAGCCCGCCGCCTCCAGGTGGCGGCCGGGATCGGCCGGAGCGGTGAAGCGGAACACCGACGGTGCGTCGACGATCACCGAGATCCCGTGCGGGCAGATCGGCTCGTCTTCGGGGTAGCCTTCCGGCTGGTAGTCGCGGATCAGTCCCGCCACCGAGTAGGCCATCCCGTGGGGCAGATGCACCCCGGAGTTGCCGAAAGCGATTCCGGCGAGCGTCGCGGCGAACATCATCCCGTGGCGCGCCTCAACGTCATCGGCGTCGCGCACCGCGCGCACCAGGTATTCGCCGGTGCGGCGCAACGCCTCCGCGCAACCCACGTCGCTCCACGGATTCGCGCCCTGACTCATCGGCCGCAAATCCGGACTTTGCGGCGCGACCCGCCGGGTGTAGGGAACCGCGGTGTAGGACTCCAGCGCGTGGCTCAGTACGTTGAAACCGCTCGCCGCGACCACGTTGGCCGGCAGACTAGCGGTGACGGTGGGATCGACCAAGCTCAGGGTGGGCTTGAGATACCGCGACGCGATGCCGGTCTTGACCCGTTGCGCGAGCAAATCGAAAACCGCGATCCCGGTACATTCGCTGCCGGTGCCCGAAGTCGTCGGACAGGCGATATGGGGTTTCAGTGGACCCGGCACCGCCCGCCCCTCTCCCACCGGCGCGTTGACGTAGGCGAGGAAATCCGCCGGATGGGTGGAATAGAGGTTCGCCGCCTTGCAGGTGTCCATCACCGAACCGCCGCCGATCGACACGAAGCCGTCAAACTTGCCCTCGGCAGCGAAACGACCGGCGGCCTCGAAGGAGGCGTCGGTCGGTTCCACACGCACCTCGTCGTAGAGCACCACATCGATATCGGCCTCACGCAGCGAGGTGCGCGCCGCGGTTAGCGCCGGGAGTTCAGCGATTCGCACATCGGTGAACAGCGCGATCCGTTTCAGTCCCAAGGCGCGGGCCTCGGCGCCCAGCTCGCGCAACACCCCGGGTCCGAAATGCAGTGCGGTCGGATCGACCGCAAATACCGACTCATTACCGGCGACGAAGTCATAATGATGACAACAGCCCATTTACCTACCCTCGATTGTTTAGTTCTACTTTGTCACGGTCCGAAAGCCTTACCATCCCCGTGCCGCCTGGAGCCGATACGCGGTGTCGATCGAGGCCTGCCGTTTGCGGTGGCGTACCTCCATCTGGCGGATCACTTCATC
>Ga0114931_10012185_pt1 | contig 10080 bp, 9 predicted proteins | sample 2SBtaG_FD_89579 | JGI IMG/M metagenome (GOLD analysis project Ga0114931, IMG submission 89579) | Deep subsurface microbial communities from Kolumbo volcano to uncover new lineages of life (NeLLi) - 2SBTROV14_V59a metaG | ecosystem: Environmental > Aquatic > Marine > Volcanic | place: Kolumbo... | reverse complement strand
CATCATCTCTACAAAACTTTTAAAAACATTCGATTAGATTTGATTATATGGCCACTCTTGTTGCAATTCTTAGTTCAGGAAAAGGAACATGGGCACGAGTCTCGAATTTAATAAAGGCAGCAAAATGGGATAATGTATATCTTCTTTGCAATGAGTTTGCATACAGTAATTTTGATATTCATCCCTCAAAGGCGTTGAAACTAAAATTTGATGAGAAAAATGTTGATAAATCTCTTCGTGTACTTTCAGATTTTTTTAAAAAACAAGTAAAGGATTTTGAGGTTGCAGTGAATTTGTCTTCAGGTACAGGAGAAGAGCATATGTTGATTTTAAGTGCAGTTTTAAAGTCAGGATTGGGTGTTCGTTTTGTTAGAGTGGTAGGTAATGAGGTAAAAGAATATGAACTTTTAGATGAAAAGTTTGACATGAAAGATGATTTCTAAAAAAAAGCAAAGAAAATATATTGTTGTTACAGGAGGAGTTCTATCTGGTTTGGGAAAAGGGATCGCAACAGCGACAATCGGGTTCTTTTTTTCTGAGACTAAAAAGGTAGTATCTATTAAGCTAGATGGTTATTTGAATTCAGATACTGGAACAATGAATCCTATTGAACATGGAGAGGTATTTGTTTTAGATGATGGATCTGAGGTAGATATGGATTTTGGACATTATGAGAGGTTTTTAGGAACAAGAACAAATAAATCTCAGAGTATTACAATGGGAAAGATTTTTCAGAATATTAGATTCAGAGAAAGAAGAGGTGATTTTCTGGGAAAAACTGTTCAATTTATTCCTCATGTTACTGATTTAATTCAAGAGAAAATTCTAAAAGTTGCAAATGACCAAGGGGCAGAATTAGTATTAATTGAAGTTGGATGAACAATTGGTGATTTAGAAAATGAATTATTTGTTGAAAGTTTAAGACAACTTAAAAAAAGAGTAGGTCCTAAAAATATTGTTTATGTTCATTTAAGTTACATCCCGATTCCGTATGGTGTTAAGGAACAAAAAACAAAACCAACCCAACAGAGTATAGATTTATTACATAAAAGAGGAGTATGGCCTGATTTTATTATTGGAAGATGTTCCGAGAAATTAACTAAAAAAACAAAAGAAAAAATTGCATTATTTGCAAACTTGGAATCAAAGGATATTTTTTCAGCACCAGATGTTAAAACTGTTTATTGTATTCCTAGTATTTTTAATCAAGATGGAATTGTAAGAAGAATTTCAAAAAAATTAGACATTTCAACTCCGAAATGTAAAAGGTTAAGTGTTTGGGAAAGATTACTCAAAAAAGAACCAGACAAGAAAATTAGAATAGCAATTGCAGGGAAATATACTAATCTAGAGGACTCCTATGCGTCAGTTGTTGAAGCGTTAGAACATAGTAGAAGACATCTTGGTTGTAATGTTGAGATTGTTTGGTTTGATACAGAAGATTTTTCAAAATCAAAGTTAAATAATCTAGATGGCATAATTGTTCCAGGTGGGTTCGGCTCTAGAGGTGTTGAGGGAAAAATAAAAATAATAAAATATGCAAGAGAGAAAAAAATACCATATCTGGGTATTTGTTACGGATTACAATTAGCTGTTGTTGAGTATTTGAGAAATGTTTGTAATATTAAAGAGGCAACCTCAATTGAAATTGAAGAGAACACACAATCTCCAGCAATAACCCTTTTGGACGAACAAAAAAATATAGTTAAAAAGGGAGGAACAATGAGATTAGGGGCGTATGAGGCTTATTTAGAGAAAGGTATTATTAGTTCATTATATAAAAAATTCAAACTGGGCACTAATTGTAAAAAAGGGTATTTAGTTTCAGAGAGACACAGGCATAGATATGAAGTAAACCCAGAGTATGTAGATATTTTAGAAAGGAACAAATTAAAAATCACAGGGAAAAGCAAGGAAAGAAATTTAGTAGAGTTTATTGAATTACCTACAAATATTCATCCTTATTTTGTTGCAACACAATCGCATCCAGAGTTGAAATCTAAATTAGATGTTCCAGCTCCTCTTTTTTACGGATTGATTAGAGCTGCACTTAGGAATAAATAATTTTTTTTTATTTCATAAAAAAATTAAGTAAGAACCCAAGACCAAGACCTAAGACAAAATATAAAGATACAAGTGGGAGGCTAACTTGTGAGATGTTATGTAAGATTTCTAAAATTAACACACCAATACTTCCTAGAACAAAGGCAAAGAAAAAAGAAAGTAGTTTTTTGTGATGTTTGTCTAGTAAAGTTTTAATTATACTTACAAATAAAACAGTTCCAATTATTATTCCAATTAAAAAGAAAAATATAATTTGAAAGTCAAAGTTTCTAATACTATTTAAAATAAATTCATATTTACCTAGAATTAACAACATAAAAGAACCTGAAATCCCCGGAAGAAGACCAAAAATGATGCTTATAATACCTGCAATTAATATTTCAAAAGAAGAAGAACCAATTAGATTTTTTGGTGAGAGAAAAATAAGAGAAATACCAAAAAGTAATCCCACAATCGAATATTTGATAGTTTTAATTGAAATAGAATGTCTTCCCTGTAAAAATGTTGAAATTATAATGAATCCAACAAATAAACTGAAAATGTAGTTTCTATAGTTCTCAATAAAAAAACCAAGGAGGTGTGAAAAACTAAAAACTGCACTTAATATTCCTAAAATCAGAAAGAATAAAAAAGGAATTTCCAATTTTTGAATTTCTTTTTTTCTATTTTTGGATTTTATAATCTTGTAAAAATTATGTGGAAGATAAGAATTTAGAGAGAAAATAAGTCTTTCGTATAAATTCAAAAAAAGGGCCATTGTTGAACCTGAAATTCCTGGAATTAATTCACAAACACCCATTAGGAATCCTTTAATATATATTATAAAAAAATTGTTTTTCATAAACTTATAACCTCTAGATTTTCAAGTTCTTGTGAGAGTTTTATAAGTTTTTTAGGGGGATTTTCAAGAAAGATTATTTTAGGTTTAGGAGTAGAAGCATAGTATTTTAAAATTTCTCCTTCAGTTGGTTTTTTTAAATAATAAATACAATCAAAATAGATTGTCATTTTTCTTATTTTAAGAGAGGTTTCATATCTAATGGTTTTTTCTATTTTACTTTTGTTTTCAAGGTTTAAATAATGATCTCTAAAAAAGTTATCAATAAAAAGTTCTCCTTTTTCAGGAGAAGAAGATTCAGATTTAACAATTTTTGGTTCAGAATTTATAGTTTGTTTTACAATTCTTTTGACAGGATTTGTTTTTTGAATTTCTTTTTTTTGAGTTTTTGGGATTGATTCTGACTCTGATTTTCCCATTAGAGCGTTGCTGATTTGTTTTTTTGTTTCATTAATGTCTCTTTGATACCAAACCCAAAATCTTATTTCTTTCCCTTGAATAGTCATTTCAAGTGGAATTGCAAAATCTTTAATTTTCTCCATAGAAAGACGCAATTGAATTGTTAGTGCTGCATCATTTATTATTTGTTGTTCATGGAGTTTTATCATTGCTTCTTTGTCGTATCCAGAGAGGTGTTTTTTTCCAAGTTCAATTAAACAATTTTTTTGTCTTGGGTCATAATAGTAAGGAGTTGAGCCAATTTTCAGATTGGAAATGGAGATAAGTTTTCCTTTTGAGAGTTCAGAGAGTGCGGCAGAAGCAATCATCGTTGAGGTTTCAAAATTCTCAGAGATGATAGTTGGTGTCACGTATTTATTTTCACGAACGAATCGAAGAAGATTGTCTTTAGTAATAATCATAATAGTTTTTATTGAATATGATTTTTAAAGTTTTGTTTTTGTGTAAATCAACAGGGGTAACTTTTAAATACCAATAAAGAATATATTTGATATGGTAGATTATGCTGAAAAATTAAAAGAGGTAAAGAAAGTAGACATTGAAGTTTATAACGCATTGATGAATGAAGTTGAAAGACAAGAAAACACAATTGAACTTATTCCTTCTGAGAACATTGTGAGTCAGGCAGTGATGGACGCGCAAGGCTCGGTTTTAACAAACAAATATTCAGAGGGATATCCTACAAAGAGATATTATGCTGGGAATCAGAATATTGATGTTGTAGAACAACTTGCAATAGATAGGGCAAAAAAATTATTTAATGCAGATCATGCAAATGTTCAACCACTCTCAGGTGCTATTATGAATATTGCGACATATTTTGCATTACTTGAACCAGGAGATACAATTTTAGGGATGGATTTAGGTCACGGAGGGCATTTGACACATGGTCATCCTGTAACTCATATGTTTAAAGTGTTTAATTTTGTTAGATACAAAACAGATTTAGAAAGAGGTGGGATTATTGATTATGAAAACTTAAAAGAAATGGCTCACAAATATAAACCTAGATTAATATTAGGTGGTTTTAGTGCATATACAAAAACAATTAATTGGAAAAAGATTAAAGAAATTGCTGATGAGGTTGGAGCACTTACAATGGCAGATGTGTCTCATATTGGAGGGCCTATTGCTGCAGGAGTTTTGGAAAATCCGCTTGAATGTGGTTTTGATGTTATGACAACTACAACACATAAAACCCTTCGGGGACCAAGAGGTGGTTTGATTTTATGTAGAGCTGAACATGCAAAAAAAATCGATAAAGCTATTTTTCCAGGGCTTCAAGGAGGACCACTTGAACATGTAATTGCAGCAAAAGCTGTTGCATTCAAGGAAGCACTTGAACCGTCATTTAAAACATACCAGGAGAGAATTTTAAAAAATGCAAAAGCAATGGAGAAAGGATTAAAAGAGGAGGACATCACATTAGTTACAGGAGGAACAGAAAACCATTTGTTGCTTTTAGATTTAAGACCAAATAATTTGGGTGGAAGTTTAGTGGAGAAAACATTAGATGAATTAGGATTATGCGCTAATAAAAATGCAGTTCCAGATGATACTGCCTCTCCAATGAATCCTTCAGGATTAAGAATAGGAACACCTGTTATGACGACAAGAGGTTTTAACGAAGAAGATTCATATGAAGTTGGCAAAATAATAGGCGAGGTTATTAATAATATTGAAGATGAGAAAGTTCATCAGAAAGTTAGAGATAAAGTTGAAGAGTTGTGTAAAAAATATCCTATATATAAGAATTAAACATTAATTCCAAAATAATAGTTTAAAATATACCCCAGTATAAAACTTATAAAAGAGACACCCATTGAAAGTATTGTCATATTTTTGAATTTTTTCCAAAAATTCTGATTTTCTAATTTTGCCATATGGTAGGAATATACTAAAATTACTGCTAGTGCAACTAATAACATACCTATTAGAGCGTATATGACGTTAGTTATAATGAAATATGGAATAACTAATAAAATTACAACGAGGATGTATGTAATGCCCGTAAGATATGCTAAGTGTTTAGATTCTTTTTTATTTTCTCCATCTTCTTCCTCAGAGAGGAATTCTGATGCTGCCATTGAAAGGGCCGCAGCAACACCAATTATTAAACCACTTAGACCAATTAATTTTGCATTATCTAATGCAAAAGTAAGTCCTGAAAGACTTCCTGCAATTTCAACAATGGCATCATTTAGACCCAAAACAATTGCACTTGCCATATGTCTTTTTGTTATCATATTAGTATTTGTCTTCTATGTAATTTAAAAAGTTTTATATATAATACGGACAATAAATTTTTATGGAAAAAACACTATTTATAGTTTTTGAGGGAATTGATGGTTGTGGGAAAGACACACAACTTCACAAATTAATTGGTTTGGTAAAAGAAGATGATGAATATCCATTTGGAAATAAATACTCAAATATTTGGGTTACACGTGAACCAACAAAAATTACTAAATCAGGTGAGAAAATTTCTCAACTTATTAGAGAAAGAGACGTAAGTGGAGAAGAAGCAACAAAATTGTATGTTGAAGATAGAATTGAACATACGAAATTAATAAAAGAAATTTTAAAACATTCGCATGTATTTTCATCAAGGTATGATATTTTAACTTTGTCTTATCAGATGACACAAGGAATGGATTTTGACTATATGTATGAGTTACATAAATATGGAAAAAATGAAGGGGCGATTATTCCTGATATAACTATTCTTTTTGATTTGCCTGTTGAGGTAGCATTGAAGAGAATGAGTTTGAGAAAATCCCAAGAAGAATGTTTTGAAAAAGAAGAATTTCAAAGAAAGCTTAAAGGAAACTTAGATTTTTGCATAGATGAGTTGAGAAAAAGAGATAAGAGAAAAATTATTGTTGTTAATGCAAATCAAGAGATTGAGAAGGTAACAAAAGAAATGTGTGAGAAAATTAAAGATGTGCTAGAGAAATAATAACCATGTTTAAAAAAGGATTATAATTTTTTATATGTTAAGTGAAAGAGACAACTAAACAGACTTGGAAATATTTTATTAAAAAATCATTAGACTATAAATTTTATTTGTTTTTAACAGTATTTTCAATAATTATTGCAACAATTGCAAGTTATATTGCTTTACCTTACATATATAAGGAAATTATTGATTTATTAACAAGTCCTTCACAGTTAGAAAGAAGTATAATATTTAACAAAGCATTGTTTTTTTTATTATTAGTATTAATTTCGTATTTAGTATTAAATATTTTTTTTAGAGTTTCAGAATTTAGTACGAATTATTTACAACCTTATACAATGCGAGATATTGAAAATGATGCATACGAAAAATTACAAAATCATAGTTATACATTTTTTTCAAATTCATTTTCAGGAGCATTAGTGACTAGGGTTGGAAGATTTAGAAGGGCTTACGAGAGAATTTTTGATAGAGTTTTTTGGGATTTCTTACCTATAATTGTAATTATATGTTTTTCAAGTATTGTGTTATATTTTCAATCTAAAACATTAACTTTAATTTTATTGGTGTGGGTATTTGTATATGTGTTAATAATGTTTTTTTTGTATAGGTGGAAATATAAATATGATGTTTTATCTGCAGAAGAAGATTCAAAAGTTACAGGGGCTCTTGCAGATTCTCTAAGTAATGTTTTGACTATTAAAGCTTTTGCCAAAAGTCAAAAAGAGAAAAAAAGATATTATGACATATCAACTTCAAGAGCAAAAGTAAATAAAAAAGCACAAGATGTTGGAGCATACATAAACATTGTCCAAGGAATTCTAATGATGAGTGCAGAAATTATTATTATGTACTTTGCATTAAAATTATGGTATGAAGAGATAATAACAGTAGGAACAGTGATTTTAGTTCAAGCATATATTGCAATAATTGTGAGATATATTTGGGGTTTTGGAAGAATTATTCGTGATGTATATGAGGCCTTAGCTAACGCTGAGGAAATGATTTCTATTATGAATTTAAAGCCTGATGTTGAAGATGTTTTTCCCCCTGAAACTTTAAAGATAAAAAAAGGAAAAATAAAGTTTGAAAATGTTACTTTCTCATATGAAGAAAAAGAGGTACTCAAAAATTTTTCATTAGAGATTAAGAAAGGAGAGAAAGTTGGAATTGTTGGTGAGTCTGGTTCAGGAAAAACCACACTTACTAAATTAATTTTAAGATTTTTAAATATACAAAAAGGAAAAATTACAATTGACGGGCAAGATATTTCAAAAATTACACAAGAAGATCTGAGAACTCAGATTTCATATGTGTCACAAGAACCATTATTGTTTCATAGAACTTTAATTGAAAACATCTCATATGCAAAATCATATACAACAATTGATGAAATTGAAGAGGTTTCAAAAAAAGCAAATATAGAACAATTCATTTCAAGATTACCAAAAGGATATCAGACAATGGTTGGTGAGCGAGGGGTTAAACTCTCAGGAGGAGAAAGACAAAGAGTTGCAATTGCACGTGCAATGCTTAAGGATTCTCCAATATTAATTTTAGATGAGGCAACAAGTTCACTAGATTCAAAATCGGAGAAATGGGTTCAAGAAGCAATTAATAATTTAGTTAAAAATAGAACAACAATTGTTATTGCCCATAGGCTTTCAACTATTCAAAATATGGATAGAATTATTGTACTTGACCATGGAAAAATAGTTGAACAAGGAACTCATAAGAGTTTATTAAGAAAGAAAGGACCATACTCTGAATTATGGAAACACCAAGCAGGTGGATTTTTGAATGATTGATTTTGAATCTGACACATAATGAAAGTATTTATAGTTAATATGATTGCAAAAGGAATTCATAATATATTATGAACAAGTAACTAATAGTCCCGCCCAGCATGAAAAATTTTTTTGAAATTTTTGGAGTATTGTGAGACTTTGCTTACACAATACTTCGAACTTCCAGTTCTCACTGGTCGTTGCTGATAGCCCCGCCCAGATTCGAACTGGGGTCTGCGGATCCAGAGTCCACAATGATAGTCCACTACACTACAGGGCTGTGATATTTTTGGGCTTGAGTATCTATGATGCGAAACCCTTAAACGTGAACCCTTTTCGGGTTCGTTTTCTACCCACTACAGGGCTGTGATATTTTTGGGCTTGAGTATCTATGATGCGAAACCCTTAAACGTGAACCCTTTTCGGGTTCGTTTTCTACCCACTACAGGGCTGTAGTATATATGAAAAGCAATTTAGTTAAAAAGTTTTCTTATATTCATATTAACTTATTAATAAGAATAAATACTTATATAGGGTTTCTGCAAAATTAGTCTATGTTTGAAGTAAAAAAATTTTCTTTGGAAAACGGAAGAGACTTAAGAGCAATACTTACTCAAAAAGATGCAAATGAAATTGGGTTGTTTCCAAAAGATAAAATAGAAGTAATATGTTCGTCAAATCTCAATAAAAGAATAATTTGTGATTTGGAGATATTTGAATGTATAAAAGACTGTAATGTTTTTTTAAAACGAGGGGAAATTGGGCTTTATGAAGAAGCATATGATAAACTTAAATTGTCGTCGAAACAAAGAGTTAAAATAATCCCTGCACATAGTCCGCATTCACTCGAATTAATAAGAGAAAAATTTAGAGGGAAAATAAAGCTAACTCAAAAGGATTTTGAAGAGATAATAGAGGAAATTCTAGAAAATAAATACTCTGACATAACTAAGACATTTTTTGTTCTTGCCTGTGCATCACATAGCTTGGATGATAAAGAAACTATTGGTCTTACAAATGCGATGGTTAATGTTGGAAAAATTTTAGAGTTTAAAAAAGAAAAAAATGAGATTATTTTTGACAAACACTGTATAGGTGGCGTACCAAACAATAGAACATCAATGATTATAATTCCAATTCTCGCATCATTAGGAATTAAGATCCCAAAAACATCTTCAAGGTCAATAACATCCCCTGCAGGAACTGCAGATACTATGGAGGTTTTGGCAAATGTTGAAGTGGGACTTTCAAAAATGCATGACATTGTTGAGAAAGTTGGAGCCTGTTTGATTTGGGGTGGTGGTGTTGATTTAAGTCCAGCAGATGATGTTATAATTGAAATTGAACATCCTTTAGAAATTGATTCAGAAGGACAGATGATTGCATCAATTCTCTCTAAGAAGAAATGTGCAGGGGCAACACATGTGTTGTTGGACATTCCAATAGGTAAAACTGCAAAGGTTAATAGTGAAGAACATGCTATGCATTTAAAAAAAAGATTTGAGAGGATAGGTAAGGCAATAGGTCTTGAGATTAAAGTTATAATTACAGATGGTTCAGAACCAATTGGTTGTGGTGTTGGGCCAGTTTTAGAGGCAAAAGACGTAATTAAAGTGTTAAGTTGTGCAAAAGATGCCCCTGAGTATTTACGTGAAAAGTCTCTTATGATGGCAGGGATAATTTTGGAGATAGCAAAACATGCTAAAGTGGGAAAAGGTAGAGATTTGGCTGAAACTGTAATTGAATCGGGGCTTGCAATGAAAAAATTTGAAGAAATAAGAATTGCACAAGGAAAAAAAGAGTTGCCATCACAGGCAAAATATGTTGAAAAAATGCTTGCAAAAAAAGAAGGTAAAATAAAAAGTATACATAATAAATTGATTTCAAGAACTGCTTTTTTGCTTGGGGCACCAAATGATAAAGTTGCAGGACTTAGGATTTTAAAAAAAGTTGGAGATAGTGTTAAAATAAAT
>Ga0114931_10012184_pt1 | contig 10081 bp, 10 predicted proteins | sample 2SBtaG_FD_89579 | JGI IMG/M metagenome (GOLD analysis project Ga0114931, IMG submission 89579) | Deep subsurface microbial communities from Kolumbo volcano to uncover new lineages of life (NeLLi) - 2SBTROV14_V59a metaG | ecosystem: Environmental > Aquatic > Marine > Volcanic | place: Kolumbo... | reverse complement strand
TAAAATTTATCCACCCCCTCATTGGCGCAGAGTTGCAGAATTTGCGGCAGTTGGTCGCCGTTGTCACGGGTAATGGTAAAGCGCAGCCCCACCTTGATGCCGCGCGCCTTGCAGGCCCGCACCCCCGCCACCGCGGCGTCAAAGGCGCCCTCGACGCCGCGAAACCAGTCGTTGGTCTTGCCGATCCCGTCGATCGAGATACCAACGTAGTCAAAGCCGATATCGGCTACGCGATCCACCGTGTCGCCGCTTAGTTTGGTGCCGTTGGTCGACAGCGCCAGATAGCGCGCCTTGCTGCGCGCGGCGGTGGCAATCTGGAAGAAATCGAACCGGTCCAGCGGCTCGCCGCCTGAAAGGATCAGCGCCGGCACGTTCATGGTGCCGATATCCTCGAGCACGCCCATCGCCTGTTCGTGGCTCAGTTCTCCGGGGAAATGGGTGTCGGCAGAGACCGTGTAGCAATGGCGGCAGCGCAGGTTACAGGTGCGCGTCAGGTTCCAGATGATCACCGGTTTGACGGGACCCGTGCCGCGGCGCTGGCGCACCGGGGTCGGGCTGACGAGCTGGCGCATGTAGTCTGAGAGGCGAAACATCGGCGTTCCTTTTCGGCTCAGCCCTGTTCGGGCTGCGGTGCGGGGTACGGATCAGGCTGTTGATCGGCGCGCGGTTTCTGGCGCAGGCGCAGCCCGGTTTTCTTCAGGATGCGGGTGGAATAGAGAATGTCATTTTGCGCGCAGTCCGCCCCCAGAAGGGCGGCGATTTCGGCACGCTTTTCCTCGACCTGGGCCCGGGTGGCACCGTGGATCATCGCAAACAGGTTGTAGGGCCATACGGGGCGGGCACGCGGGCGCAGGTAGCAGTGAGAAACGTAGTCGAGCGCCCCGACGCGCGGGCCCAGCGCCTCGGCGGTGCTGTCGTCCACATCCCATACACTCATGCCATTGGCGCGCATGCCCAGCGCGTAATGGTTGGGGGCGACGGCCACGCGTCGGATCACGCCGCGCGCCTGCATCGCCTGCATCCGGGCGATGACCTCGGCCTCGGACATGCCCAGCCGGGCGGCGATGTCACTATAGGGCGCGGGCACCAGCGGCAGGCCCGCCTGGGTGGCCTCAATCAGGGCGCGGTCGGTTGTGTCAAGCCTCATGCCGCCACCCGGAAACGCACAAAAAATTCTTTCAGCTTTGGAAACAGCAGCACTGGCAGGCCGCAGTCATCTTCGATCTGCCGGGCCACGCGCGCGATGTCGCTTTCGGCCTCGCAGGCCAGCACGAACCACATGTTCAGAGCATGGTCACGGGCGTAGTTGTGGGCGACTTCGGGGTGGGTGTTGACCTGCTCGACGGCGCGCTCGAAATCGGCATCGGGCACCGCCATGGCGCAGAGACAAAAGGCGCCGCCCATGGCTGCCGCATCATAGAACGGGCCAAATCGGGTGATGAGGCGGCGCTCGCGCAGCGATCGCAGTCGTTCGATCAGCTCGGATTCAGTGATCCCCAAGGCGGTTGCCGCCTCGGCAAACGGGCGTGGCGAGATCGGGAAACCCTCTTGCAGGGCGTTCAGGATGGCGCGGTCGGTGGCGTCAGGTTCATCGGTCATTGTGTGGCCTCCTGCATCGATTTTATCAGGGCACCCGTCTGTTTGAAACAACGCGTCGAAAACAGCACCTCATGCGGCACGCCACGTAGCCCGTCAAGGGCAGTGGCGCGCTCAAGGATCGCCAGCGCCTCGGGGTGCGATCGCGCATGGATCATGTTGTAAAGCCGCCAGGGCCAGACATCGGCCACCGGGGTGCGCTCATAGCACAGGGTGACGCCGGGAAGGGCGGCAAGGCGCGGGCCAACGTCGGTGATCGCGTCGTGGGGCAGATCCCAGACCACCATTGCATTCGAACGCCAGCCCAGGGCGCGGTGGCGCACGATCACACCGATGCGCGTCAGAAGGCCCATGTCCAAGAGGGCACGAATGCGGGCGATGATGGCAGCTTCGTCCTGCTCCAGATCTTCAGCCAGCGCCGCGAAGGGCTGCCCGGTCAGCTTCAACCCGCCCGACAACGCCTGAATGATCCGGCGGTCGCCGGGCAGGATGGCGCTTGTGTCGATCAGGCCGGAGGGCGCGGGTTTGTGTGTTCCGTCTGGCGCTCCGTCGAGGGCAAACCCGAGGTCAATGTTAAAGGGGCGCACAAGGCGCAGGTCGAGAACGCGCAGTCCGGTTTGCGCCCCGATGCGCGCCAGAGTCGCGTCCACATGCGCGCGGTCGGGGCCGGTGGCGACGAACCAGATGTTCCAGTTGTTTTCGCGCAGATAGGAATGGTTGACGCCGGCCTGCGCGTTGATGATCTCAGCGACGTCCTCGATACGGGCATCGGGCACCGCCACGGCCGCCAGCGTGCTGGCCGAGATCACATTGGGCGCGCAAGTAGCCCCGACGCGGGTGATCATGCCACGGCGCCGCAGCGCCTTGATCCGCTCCAGAACCTCGGATTCGGGTATGTCCAGTGCTTGCCCGATGGCGGCGAAGGGGCGCGGCTCCAGCGGGAAATCGCGCTGCCAGTCGTTCAGCAATAGGCGATCGATCTCTTCTGTCGCGCGTTCCATCTCTACAGCCCGATGTGATGCGCGCGCGAGGTAAAAAAGATGCCCGAGGGGCTTTGCGCCGCAAATTCACCCACTTTTTTCAAGGTCTGGGTGTTGTAGATTTCGACCTTGTTCAGGTCGCGCACGGAAATCCACACCTCGTTTCCGCGCGCGGTGAACTCCATGTGCAGCACGGCGGGGCCGGGGGTAAATGTGTGAATCACCTTTTTGGTAAGTGTATCGATCACCTGCACCTTGTCATTTAGGGGGTGGGCGAAATTTACCCAGACCTGCCGCCCGTCGGGCCTCGCCCTGACAAAAACCGGCTGTCCATAGGTTGGCGTGCGGCCCGTTTCCTTGAGGGTGCGGCTGTCGACCCACAGCACCTCGTGATGGCCCACGGCCGGAAACACCAGATTATCGCCCGCCAGCGCCCAGCCCTCCATATGCGGCATTTTGTAGACCGGCAGGCGAGCCTCGTGTTTGCCATAGCCGGGCAGGATCACGCGGGGTAGCGGCGGGTCTTGCCACAGGTCGAGCGCAGTCAGGTGATCCTCGCCGAACAGGCCGACGATATAGGTGCGCCCGTCCGGTGTGACCAGCGCATCATAGGGGTTCTTGCCGATGCCGGTGATCCTGGCGATTTTCGGGGTCGCGCCGGACAGGTCCGCAATCCAGGTTTCGCCCTTGTCCCACAGGGAAAAGACGAATTTCCGCCCGGGAACGTCCACCAGCCCGATTGTCTTGGAGCCCGTGGGGATGTCGGCGACAAGTTCGAGCGTGTCAGCGTCAAACACCTTGATCCCGCCGGGGTCGTAGTTGGAGACCGCCACCAGCCTGCCATCGTCGGAAATCGCCCCGCCGATCGAATTGCCGGCCTGAACGACCCGGTGCACGATCTTCTGTTTCAGGATATCGACCTTGGTCAGGCCCCCATCGCGGCCAAAGACATAGGCGAAATTCTCGTCTGGGGAATAGACGACCGTGGCGTGGGACAGATCGCCCAAGCCGGTGATTTCGCCAATGGACCTATGTTCTGACTGGTCAATCACCAGCACCGACCCGGTGGCGCGCTCGATCACCAGGCCAAGGTCGCCGGTGGCTTGGGCGTGGCCTTGCGCGGGCAGGACCAGGGCCGCGGCAAGACACAGGGCAAGCGCCGCGAAGGGCGCACGAAAAAACGGTATCAGGGTCATTTTGTCTCCAGTAGATATTGCACGATCCAGTGGACGTCCCGTTCGTTCAGTTCCGGGCGCCAGGGGGGCATCGCGGTGCCGGGCACGCCGTTCAGGATGATCTGCTCCAGCGCCGCGGGATCAAACGCGCGCAGCCGGGTGCCGCGGATATCAGGGCCAAGGCCGCCTTTCAATGTCATGCCATGGCACGAGCCGCAATCCTGGCGCACCAGGTTTTCCAGCGCCTTCTGGCGCGCCGAGGTGGGCGATGTCGGCGCGGCCTGCGCGGCGCTGCAGGCGAGCGCGACCATGACGGCGAGGGTGGCGCGGCTAGGCATGGGCGCTGGCCTCCGGTGCGGCGTCAAGGCCGGGCGCGAGCAGGGCGAGCGGCGCATCCCGATATAGCGTGACGACCTGCCCGACGATAAAGAGAACCGGCCCCGGCAGGGGCGTGGCGTCCAGATCGCGGCTGATCCGGTCAAGCTGCGACAGCAGCCGGGTTTCGCGTGGGGTGGTGGCGTTTGCGATCGCCAGGACCGGCAGGTCGGGCGGCAACCCGTCATGGAGCAGGCGCAGGGCGATCTCGGCCATGTTGGCGACACCCATATAGATGACCAGCGTCGTGTCGGGGCTGGCAAGGCTTTTCCAGTCCAGATCCAGCGGGTGATCCTTGGCGCGGTGGCCAGTGATGTAACGCACGCCGGTGGCCAGCCCGCGATGGGTCAGCGGCACCCCGGTGCTGGCGGCGGCACCCTGGGCGGCGGTGATGCCGGGGCAGAAATCATGCGCGATTCCGCGGGTCTGCAAATAGGCGGCCTCTTCTGAGCCACGGCCGAAAATCAGCGGATCGCCCCCCTTTAGACGCACCACATCCAGCCCCTCAAGGGCCAGCTCACAAAGAATTTCGTTGATACGCTTCTGCGGCACCACGTGATGGCCGCTGGATTTGCCGACCGCAACGCGGCGCGCGCAGGCTGGCACCAGGGCCAGGATTTCGGGCGAAACCAGACGGTCGTAGACCACCGCGTCGGCCCCTTGCAGCAAATGCAGCGCGCGCAGGGTCAGAAGATCGGCGTCCCCCGGGCCGGCACCGACCAGATGCACGGTTCCCAAGGCGGGATGGGCGGGCGTTTCCATGGGGTGATCCTGTTCGCGGCAGTGAAAGATGGAAAAGGGCGCGGGGGGCCATTATCGGCAGCCCCCCGCGAGAGGTTCAATAAACATCCTTGCGGGTGTTGTAGGCGTTGAATTTGCCGGTCGGGGTGATCAGGCGCGGGTCGGTGATGACATGCTTCAACTCAAGCGTCTTGTCATCCACCACGACGATCGCCGAGGGCTTGTCCTTGGCGTTCCAGACCGAGAACCAGATCTCGTTGCCGGCCTTGTTGAATTCGCCCTGCACCACGCGCGGTTGCCCCTCGGTGATGCCCGACCATGCGGCAATCGGCAGCGTCGTGAACTGAGGCTCTTTCTGCGCCAGATCGGCAATGTTGAAGACCGCGACCGAACCGGACAGCTCAGGGTCGGGATTGAGCGGCGCATCCACATAAAGGTGGTCCGATTTCGGGTTCGATTTCACGAACAGCGCGCCGCCGCCCAGTCCATCGAAGGTTTGCACCACGTTCCAGGCCTGATCCGGGTGGTTGACAGGATCGGTGCCGATCAGGGTGATGGTTTCATCGCCCAGATGCGAGGTGACCCAGACCGGACCAAAGGTCGGGTGGATGATGTTGGCGCCGCGACCCGGGTGCGGTTTCACGCCCTGGGTATCGACGACCTTGACCAGTTTGTCGGTCTTGGTGTCGATGATCGCGACCCTGTCGCGCGCGTTGGCAGCCACAAGGAAATAGCGCCCGGTGCTGTCGAACCCGCCATCATGCAGGAACCGTTCGGCCGGAATCTCGGTCACTTTCAGGTTCTTGACGTCGGAATAATCGACCATCAGCACCTTGCCGGTTTCCTTCACGCTCACCAGGAATTCCGGCTTGAAATGCGAGGCCACGATCGAGGCCACCCGCGGTTCGGGGTGGTAGACCTGCTCGTCCTCGGTCATGCCGCGGGTGCTTTCGACCTTGATCGGCTCCAGCGTGTCACCATCCATGACCACGTATTGCGGCGGCCAGTAGGCGCCGGCGATGGCGAATTTGTCCTCGTAGCCGGGGAATTTTGAGGTTTCGACCGAACGTGCCTCGGACCCGATCTTGACCTCGGCAACGGTCTGCGGCGGGTCCATCCAGAGGTCGATCATGTCGACCTTGGCATCGCGACCGATCACGTAAAGATAGCGCCCCGAGGCCGAGATCCGGCTGATATGCACCGCATAGCCGGTGTCGATCACCGCCTTGATCTCATATGACGAGCCGTCGATCAGGGCAATCTGGCCCGCGTCGCGCAGCGTCACCGAGAACAGGTTGTCGATGTCGATATCGTTCATCTTCTTGGTGGGACGATCGGCGGGTTTGACGAAAAGATGCCAGCTTTTGTGAATCTTCGGCATGCCGAATTCGGGCGGCTGCGGCGGCTCGACCATCACGTAGCGCGCCATCAGGCCAACTTCGTCTTCCGTCAACTCGCCCGAGGTGCCCCAGTTGGGCATCCCGGCGGGCGAACCATAGGTGATGAAATCATGCGCCCCTTCATAGCCCAGGTCGTGGGTGACATCGGTGGTCAGGGCAGGCCCGGTCGCGCCATGGCGCAGCACCCCGTGGCAGCCGGCGCAACGCTCAAAGAAAATCTCCTTGCCCTTGGCAAATTCATCGGGCGTCATGATCGGCTGACTGGGCTTCATGCCCTCGATCTCGACCCCGAGCTTTTCGAGCGTGTTGGCCGCGGGATCATAGTCCTTGGCCTGTTGCGCGAAGGTGGCGCTCGCCACAAGCGCAAGGGCCGTCGCGGCGCCCAGTGCCTTGGCCGCGCCGACCAGCAGGCGCCTTGCGCCCAGAGGGGTTGTCGGTTCCATCAAGCATTCTCCGTTCGGTTGGTGAGATTCTCGTATCACTGTCGCCAAATTCGCCATCTTCGCCTTGACTTTTGTTAAGCTGACGCAAGCTTGCGGAGAGGCCGACGCTCAGTTTTTTCGCGTCACGCGACCCTGTGTGCGGCAAGGAACCTCCTGGATATCGCACTAAAATCGGAGCGAATTGACTTTAGTTAAGGCGCCCTAATCCGACCCGGTCAAAAATGGAATACCATCAACGCGGCGCAAAAGGAGAGCGCGATGCGCGAAGTCATGACCAAATCCATGGCCCGAAATATTTTCTATGGCGGGTCTCTGTTCTTTATCATAATTTTCATCGGCCTGAACGTGAACAGCTACAGCTACATCAGGACGACCTCGACCGATGCCTCGGCCCTGAGTCCCAGCGTGGTCGCGGGCAAGCGCGTCTGGGAACGGAAGGGCTGCATCGATTGCCACACGATTTTGGGGGAAGGGGCCTACTTCGCCCCCGAACTTGGCAATGTTATGACCCGTTGGGGGGTACTCGATGACCGGCAGGACGCTTTTGACACCCTCAAGGCCTGGATGGATTCCCAGCCCTCGGGCATCGAGGGGCGGCGGCAGATGCCGCAGTTCAACCTGAGCGACGAGGAGATCGGCAACCTGACCGATTTCCTGATCTGGACAAACCATATCAATACGCAGGGCTGGCCACCGAATGATGCGGGCTAAGGAGAGACGACCATGAAATATCAAACGCAGAAAATCGCTTTGGCGTATTTCTATTTCGCGATGTTCCTGTTTGCGGTGCAGGTGACGATGGGGCTGTTGCTGGGATGGATCTACATCTCGCCCAACACGCTGTCGGTTCTGATGCCGTTCAACATCGCCCGCATGTTGCACACCAACGCCCTTATCGTGTGGTTGATCACCGGCTTCATGGGCGGCGCCTACTACCTGCTTCCCGAGGAGAGCGAACGCGAAATCTACTCCGCCAAGCTTGCCTACATCCAGTTGGCGATCCTGATCCTGGGTACGCTCGGCGTGGTCGTGACGTATACGTTCAACCTGTTTGAGGGCAACTGGCTGCTCGGCAAGGAGGGTCGCGAGTTTCTCGAGCAGCCCGTCTGGGTCAAGCTGGGGATCGTGGTTGCGGCGCTGATCTTTCTTTTCAACATCACCATGACGGTGCTGGCGGGCAAGAAAACAGCGATCACCAACGTGTTGCTTTTGGGGCTATGGGGGCTGGCGCTTCTGTTCCTGTTTGCCTTCTACAACCCCGGCAACCTGTCGGTGGACAAGCAGTTCTGGTGGTATGTGGTGCACCTGTGGGTCGAAGGCGTGTGGGAACTGATCATGGCATCGATCCTCGCCTATCTGATGCTGAAACTGACCGGGGTTGACCGCGAGGTCGTCGAGAAATGGCTCTATGTCATCGTCGCGACGGCGCTGTTTTCCGGCATCCTCGGCACCGGCCACCATTATTACTGGATCGGCACGCCGGGGTATTGGCAGTGGATCGGTTCGATCTTCTCCTCGCTCGAGGTGGTGCCGTTCTTCGCGATGATGAGCTTTGCCTTCGTGATGGTCTGGAAGGGGCGGCGCGATCACCCGAACAAGGCGGCGCTGCTCTGGAGCCTCGGCTGCGCGACGCTGGCCTTTTTCGGCGCCGGTGTCTGGGGGTTCATGCACACTCTGCACGGGGTGAACTACTATACCCACGGCACCCAGATCACTGCGGCCCACGCGCATCTGGCATTCTACGGCGCTTATGTCTGTCTCAACCTGGCGGTATTCACCTATGCGATGCCGATCCTCAGGGGGCGTGATCCCTACAACCAGGTGCTGAACATGGCCAGCTTCTGGCTGATGTCGGGTGGCGTGGTGTTCATGACCTTCGTCCTGACCTTTGCCGGCACCGTTCAGGTGCAGTTGCAGCGCGTCATGGGTGACTATTTCATGGATGTTCAGGACCAGCTTTCGCTGTTTTACATGATGCGCTTTGGTGCTGGCATCGCGGTTGTTCTGGGCGCGCTGCTGTTCATCTATTCGGTGATGGTGCCGCGCAAGGAAGTGATCAGCCAGGCCCCCAACGCGCCCGCTGAATAGGAAAGGCCTGTCTTGACCATGAAAGACACAACACAGCAAACGGAGGGGACGCAGGCCCCCTTCTATCTGCCGCAAGGCGATGAATGCGCGGTTTTCGAGGCCGCGCATGCCAACAATCTGCCGATGCTGCTGAAGGGGCCGACGGGCTGTGGCAAGACCCGCTTTGTTGCCCATATGGCGGCACGGCTGAACCGCCCGCTCTATACGGTCGCCTGTCATGACGATGTGGCGGCGGCCGATCTGATCGGGCGCTACCTTCTCAAAGGGGGCGAAACCGTCTGGGTCGATGGCCCCCTGACCCGCGCGGTGCGCGAGGGCGCGATCTGCTATCTCGACGAGGTGGTCGAGGCGCGCAAGGACGTGGCCGTGGTGCTGCACCCGCTGACCGACGACCGCCGCATCCTGCCCATCGACCGCACCGGCGAGGAACTGGTCGCGGCCCCCGGCTTCATGCTGGTGGCCTCCTACAATCCGGGCTACCAGAACATTCTGAAAACCCTCAAACCCTCGACCCGGCAGCGTTTCATCGCGGTCGAGTTCGACTTTCCCGCGCCCGATATCGAAGAGCGTGTGGTGGCCGCCGAAAGCGGGCTCGATGGGGCGCGCGTCGCGCCCTTGGTGCGGCTTGGCGGCAAGCTGCGCGCGCTCAAGGGGCAGGATCTGGAAGAGGGGGTCTCGACCCGGCTGATCGTCTACGCCGCCACCCTGATTGCCCAGGGAATGCCGGTCGAGCGCGCCGTGCGGGTCGCGATGATCGAACCGCTCAGCGATGACGAGGACGTAAAACGCGGGCTGCTCGATCTGGTCACGGCCGTTTTCGGGTGAGGCCGGGATCGTGAGCAACCTCGACATCGAGCCGTGGGAGCCCGAAGAGACCATCGGCAAGCTGTGGCACGCCTTCGCCAGCCGTCTGGATGCACCCGACGCGCATCCGGGCGCCGCGGTCGAACTTGCCGAGGTCAGTGGCCGGCTTGCGGTGTTCTTTCGCGGCTTGGGCGGCGGGGCTGCGGTCGAGTTGCGCTGCGCAAGCGACGAGGTCAGTCATCACCGCCTCAGCCTCAAACGCCGGCTTGGCACCCAGGCCGACCGGGCCGCGCGCGCCAGTTTCGACGGCGAGGCCCTGCGCCTGCCCGCCAGCCTTGCCGTCTTTCCAACGCGCGAGGCCAACGCCGCCCTCTATCTGTGGCTGACCGCCGCCGCCGCCCACGCCCCCGCCGCACCCGGCCCGCATGACGCGCAGGATGCGTTGCGCGCCGATCTGGGCGCCCTCGCGGGTGCCCAAC
>Ga0114931_10012183_pt1 | contig 10081 bp, 9 predicted proteins | sample 2SBtaG_FD_89579 | JGI IMG/M metagenome (GOLD analysis project Ga0114931, IMG submission 89579) | Deep subsurface microbial communities from Kolumbo volcano to uncover new lineages of life (NeLLi) - 2SBTROV14_V59a metaG | ecosystem: Environmental > Aquatic > Marine > Volcanic | place: Kolumbo... | reverse complement strand
TTACAACTTACAACTTACAACTTACAACTTACAACTTACAAAAAACCGTCAGGGAGAATAGCGTCTCCTCCCTCTTGTATCTTTCCCCTTGTATCTTGTACCTGCTGTTATACGCTAAATGAAGATCCACACCCACAGGTGGTGGTCGCATTGGGATTGCGGATCACGAACTGCGCGCCTTCCAGGCCCTCAGTGTAATCAATTTCAGCCCCGATGAGATACTGGAAGCTCATGGGATCGACCAGGAAGGTAACCCCACCCTTTTCCACAACGGCATCGCCTTCATTAATGGTCTCATCAAAGGTGAAACCATACTGAAAACCCGAGCATCCACCACCCATGATATAGACGCGGAGCTTCAGGGCCTCATTGTTTTCCTCTTCGATCAGCGAGCGGACCTTGGTGGCCGCGCTGTCAGTAAATTTGATGGTGGGCTCTTCGGGTAATTCCGATGCGACTGCATTCATGGTTTTGCTCCTATCATATAGGCTCAATGGTATTATCTCACAGTAGAATAGTCAAGTATTGTGCTCGCTCGCGCTGGCCTGCGGGACGGGTTCTTCATCCAGATGGACCAGGTTACCGTTAACCTCCGCTCCCATGGCGACCTCTATACGATTATAATACACATTGCCCGTAATTCGGGCATTGGCGGCCAGCTCAACCGTCTCTGCGGAATAGATATCCCCAATCACCAGACCGTTGACCACCAGACAAGGCGCCCTGATTTCACCTTCGATGATGCCCTTGTCACTCAGTACCAGCAAGGTGGCGCCCTCGTTGTCAGCGGTCACATTACCCTGAATTTTACCATCGACGTGGAGGCCGCCGCTAAAGTCGATATTGCCATGCAGCTCTGTCTGCCGCCCAATCAGGGTATCCACCTTATTGGCCTTGTGTTTGTTTCCGTTTCCCCACATCAGTGCTTCCTCCTTATCAGGCCTAACTAAGCAATCACATCCGACCAGCTATAGACCTTCTCCGCCGGCACAGCCTTCTTTCCCTGTGGAATACTTTTCAGAATAATCCGCAGGGGCAAAAAACCCTCGGGCAGCTCAAAATCCCCTTGCAACTCCTGAAAATATTTAAATCGGAACTTGACCCGCTGGCTGCTTCGAGACCCTAACAACGATAGGCGTAGCTGCTTCTTTTTCCCGTCCTGGACCCCGGCCACCGTCATCGTGGCGAAGCCATGCACTGCGCGCAGATGCCGGCCATATTGTGTCAGGATAAGCCGAAAGTGATAACGTCTGGCCGAATCACTGGAGCGCACCATAAAACTCTGGATCCGCAACCCCTTTGAGGTATCGGCAGCCCCCACGATACCACGATAAAAAGCCACTTCTTTCCTGATTTCAAGCAACTCACCCTGTAAGGCACGAATGGTCTGGTCTACGTTGTCGTAGGCATGGCGGTCCACTGCGCTGGCCTGTTGCAAAATGGCATTACGCGCCCGCAGGGCCTCGTTCTCGTCCTGCATCTTGCGAATCTTCTCTGCCAGAAGATCCTGCTGGCGCTGCGCCATCCGGCTGTCGAAACCGGCCCGCAAACGCCCATACTCATAAAGTGCCCCCCCCCAAGCAAGGCGCAGGCAATCAGCAATGCCAGCCAGACCTGCTTTTTTCCGGGGTGATGCGATTTAACAATAATGTGTGACAATGAATCCGCCATTTAGGCCTGCTGATGCTCAGGGCAACATGGGGACGGCGCCCAGCCCCATGGTTTCCTCCAACCCGAACATGATATTCATGTTCTGCACCGCCTGACCGGCGGCCCCCTTGATCAGATTGTCAATCACCGACAAGACGACGACCGTGTCCCGGCCCTGCGGCCGAAAAACAGCCAGGCGACAATAGTTGGACCCCCTCACCGTGCGCGTCTCAACGTGATGCCCCGGAGGCAGTACATCGACAAAGGGTTCATCAATAAAACGCCGGCGGTATAACTCGTAAAGGTCCACATCTTCCTTGAGCAGCCGACCATACAGCGTGGCATGAATACCCCGCACCATGGGCACCAGGTGGGGGACAAAGGTCAGCGCCACGGGCTGCCCGGCAGCGAATTGCATCCCCTGGGTGATTTCCGGCAGGTGGCGATGACCATCAACGTGGTAGGCAGCAAAATTTCCATCGATCTCACTATACAGCAGGTTGGTCTCTGCCTTGCGCCCGGCACCGCTGAGGCCCGACTTGGCATCCGCAATCAGCGCATCCGGGCTGACCACCTCCGCTTCGAGCAAGGGCAAAAAACCCAGCTGTACTGCCGTGGGATAACAACCGGGATTCGCCACCAAACGTGCATCGCAGATCTGCGCCCGATTAATTTCCGGCAGGCCGTACACGGCTTCTGACAGTAGCGCAGGGCAGGCATGTTCCATACCGTACCATTGCTGCCAAATCTGCTGATCGTGCAGACGGAAATCGGCGGACAGATCGATTACCCGCACACCAGCCGCCAGCAGCGCCTCCGCCATGTTCATGGCCGTCCCATTGGGGGTGGCGAAAAATACAAGGTCGCAGTCCTGCAGCAGGGATAATCGCGGGCTAACGAAATCCAGATCGATACGGTCGCGCAGATTGCCAAACAGTCCACTCACCGGCTCACCCGCCCTGCTGCGTGAGCTGACCGCCTGAATCTTGCAGCGGGGATGTGTCAGCAACAGCCGCAGCAGCTCACCGCCGCTGTAACCGGTGCCTCCGACTATGCCCGCCCTGACCAGTGTTTCAGACATGATGACAACATCTCTCTAACTAAGGTTTATGGAAATTCTGAAGTCGCTATTCCGGAATGATACCGTGCAGACCGAAATGGCAGCCTGGGAGCAATCAGCTTCAAAGCCCGCAAAAACGCAGCCACTTTGACACCATTTTCTCTTGCTGGCAAATGTTGCCAGCTTGCTCCACTGATATCCGTGAACCACACCATCAGGCAGCCGGTCAGGGCAACGGCCATCAACCTCCCGCCCTTATAAAGACCTTGAAGATGTAGGCGACCACGGCATCAATTTCCGCCGCACTAAGCACCTGTTTCCAGGCGGACATGGTGGTACCCGGCAAACCGTCCAGAATCACCCGGCGCAGTCGCAAGCGGGTCATAGCGGCCATGGTCCGGGAATCAGTGAGATCACGAGGATGTGGTTGAAGAAAGCTGCCGATCCAGTTACGGCCCGTCCCGTCTGCGGCATGGCAAAAAGCACAGTTTTTCTGAAACACCCCCTCCCCGCGTCGCTCCTCAGCGGTTAAGGAAAATCCGTTCGGCGGAACACCATGGCGTGCATAAGGCGTTGCTGCGGTGTTTTCATCCACGACGACGTCACGATGACGGGGAGAATAGCCGCCACGCGGAAAGGAAACGGGGCGGGCATCCCACACCGGCCCTTTTCTTTTTTCCATTTGCTGCGGACGATCATGACAAGTGATGCAGGCGTTGACATACAAGCGCCTGCCTCTCCGCTGCCCGGCCGTCAACGTCGCCACAGCTTTGTCCAGGGCGATTTTTCCCTCAACAAAAGGGAAGGCAGCGGCATAGCGGGCGAAATCCCGCCAGCCATTGGCGGGGCTGTGATAGCGGGCATTCTTTCGCCTGCCGCTAATAAAGCTGGTGCGAACAAAGTCTACCACCGCGCCAATCTCGCGCGTCGAGAGCAGCCCATGAAAACTCATCATGGCAGTGCCGGGACGACCATCCCTGACAGCAAGAATCATCCGCCGGCGACTCAAGCTCCGGGCCGCTGGCGCGGTAAAATCTCGTGGTGGCGGCGACAGATAGGTGCTGGCAAGGGTATGGGCGTCGCCGTTATAGCCATGGCAAAAATAACAACGGTTGTTGTAGACCTTGCGGCCCAGGCGCAGCCGGCCGGCCTTAGCGCCAGTCGCTATTTTCGTAAGGCTTTTTTTTTCGGTGATGGCAATTCCGCCGCTGCTGGCCCCTGCCTGGCGGCAGCGGCCTCAGGCTGTCCAGCCCCCCGGATAAATGCCGTGAACACAAATTCGGCAACATCGGCGATCTGCTGCCGGTCAAGCACCTTGGACCAGGATGGCATCACCGTGCCGTTAATACCATTGCTGATCGCCTTGAACAAGGCCGGGCGGTTCAGATAGCTGCGGGATTTCGCTGACAGAAAATTCCGCGGCGGCGGATAAATGAAATCGGCACGCGGCCCCTTTCCATTGCCCTGTCGGCCATGACAGCTAAAGCAGTTATGGAGAAAGAAACGGCGCCCCTGTTGAACATCGCCCACCAGACCATGGGGCAGGGGCAAGCTCATATCGACCTCATGGCGCGGTGGCGGCTGTGCTTTTCCCGACGAGGAGGCACCACTGACACTCCCCCCTCCTTCCGGATACGGAATCCGCATGAATTCGGCACGGATATAGCCTACCACGGCAGCAATTTCCCTGGTACTGAGGCGACTGCGGAAAGGCATCATGGCAGTACCCGGGCGGCCATAGGTCACCGAGCTAATCATGCGTTCGCGCGACAGCACTGCTCGTGATGCCTCTGAAGTGAAATTTTTAGGTGGTGGATTCAGGCTGTTTCTCGCCCAGCTGGCGCCATTACCCCGATCCGCGTGGCAGGCGCTGCAGTGTTTCTTGTAGAGCTGCTTGCCCATTGCGCTGCTGTCAGGTGCCAGCGGATGCATAAAATGGCTGCGGATATAATCCACCAGAGCGGCTATCTGCTGATCGGACAGGCGCCGCCTCCAGCCCACCATTGCCGTGCCCGGACGCCCATATTTAACCGAGGTCAGCATCCGTTCCCGGCTCAGTTCATCCCAGGCCTCAGCGCTAGTGAAATCCCGTGGTGGCGGGTTGAGGCCAAAACGCGCGCGGCTCTTTCCATCCCCCCGGTCGCCATGACAGGCGGCACAGACCTGCTGATAGAGTCGTGCGGTACCCGTGACAGGCGTGCCATTGGGAACGGACTGTCCGTAGGCGGCAATGGACACTACAGGGAACAGCAGCAACAGCATGCACACTATCAATCCGGCCAGCGCGGATGTTTTCAGCAATTCAGACATGCCCTTATTCTGGCCTAAAATGGCCCCTGATACCAGAAGACCGGCCGGCAGAAAGAGATATGGACGACCACTTTGCGATATAATCCATTTATGTAATGATAGTCTCCTCGGGAAGCTGGCAAGCGAAAAAATGACACTTCATCTGTTCAGAAATATCCGGCTGGTCGCCGCATTGCTGTGCTGCAGCTTCTGGCTGACGCCCGCGGATAGTGGCACCCTCCTCGGCAGCAAGCACGATTTCACCGGGCTCAACAAACGCACCGGCGTGGTGGCCATGCCGACGGTGGCGTTTTCCGACCTCGGATCGTCCTGTGTGTACTGCCATATCCCCCCTGACAAGGGCGATGTGGATTCCAGTAAAACCGGGGGTATCAAGGGCTGGAACCGTTTTCGCCCCGCCACCGATGCCTTCAATCTCTATGACAGCCGCACCCTGGACAACAAGGTCCGCACCCCCAGCCCTATCAGCCTGCTCTGCCTCTCCTGTCACGACGGCACCATGGCGGTGGATATGACGGTATTCAAACCCAACGGCTGGCGCAGCAGCAAAGATGCCGCCCTGCACCTGCGCATCAATGGCGCCAACGATCTGATGAGCTGCGGCAAGTGCCACAACGGGAAGGTGGCCCATAATATTGCCATTAAACACATCGGCAATGACCTCACCAACGACCATCCCATCTCCATGACCTACGCAGGACTCACCCACAAGGATGAGGACTTTCGTTTCCCGGATGGACCCTACGGCTTTGACAATGGCGTCAAGCTCTATGACAGCAAGGTTGAGTGCGCAAGCTGTCACAATGTCCACAATCCCGACGTCAAGCTGCTACTCCGGGTCAGTGCTGACAGGCTGTGCGAGACCTGTCACATCAAATGATTACCAGCTATGGCCCGTGGCAACCTGCCGGAATTTTCCGGCCAGCACCATAAATGCCGGCAAGATCCCGTCTTTTCTTCATTCAGGCATGCGTTATTTTATTGATAGCGGGATGCGCGGCAGCGCCAAAACCGGCCAGATTTATAGCTCCCGTTTACCCTCCTCCCCCGGATAAAGCCCGCTTTATCTTTGAACGGACGCTGTTATACAGCACGGATGTCGAAGAATACACTGCCGCCATGCGCTTCAGGCAATATGCCACCGGCGCATCAAAAAAACTGAAAGGGCTGGTCAAACCTTTTGATGTGGCCGTGCGGCACGGCAGGGTCTATGTCACCGATTCGGTGCAGCGGGCGGTTTCCCTGTTCGATATCCCCGGCAAACGATTTGTGGAAATCGGCACAAAAAAACCGGGGGTCCTGGCCAAACCACTGGGTATCGATGTCGCGGCCAACGGCGACATTTACGTCAGCGATATCTCAGCCCGCCGTATTATGGTCTACAATGCCAACGGCCACTTTTTACGAGCCATTGGTAATGACAAAGAACTGCGGCGCCCGGCAGATGTTGCCCTTAACCATGACGGCAGCCGTCTGTACGTGGTGGATACCGGCGGCATCGCCTCATCTTCACATCATATCCAGATCTATGACACTGGCAATGACAAGCTGATTGGCACTATTGGCCGTAGAGGCTCACATCCCGGAGAATTCAATCTGCCGCTGCAGCTGGCCATCGCTCCGGACAATATGCTGTATGTGGTCGACGGGGGTAATTTCCGTATCGAGGCCTTCCGACCCGATGGCCACTATGCCTTCAGTTTCGGCTCCGTCGGCCACCTGCCGGGACAATTTGTCCGTCCCAAGGGCATCGCCACCGACCGCGCCGGCAATATCTATGTGGTGGATACCGCCTTTGGCAATTTCCAGATCTTCGACCCTCGGGGACGCTTGCTGATGTTTATCGGGGAACGGGGCGAATCAGGCCTGCCCGGGAAATATATGCTCCCCGCCGGCATCGACGTGGATGAAGACGGCCGCATCTATGTGGTCGATCAGTTCTTCAGAAAAATCGATGTCTTCCGTCCGGTCTCCCTGAAGCGTACCGAGGGTTTCACCGACAGCCCGGATCACTGATCAGTGCACCTCTCTGTCGCTGCCCCAGGGCGACTCCCGCAACCACACCAGTAAACGCTCCACGGTCATGGGATACCCCATGTAGTAACCCTGCGCAGCATCGCAGTGCAAACCGGCCAGCAAATGGAAAGTGCTCTCGTCTTCCACCCCTTCTGCCACCACCCGGAGGCCGATATTGTGGGCCAGATCAATGGTCGAACGCACAATCACGGCATCGTTGTCATCAACTGTCATGCCGGAGACAAATGATTTATCGATCTTGAGCTCATCAACCGGCAACTGCTTCAGATAAGCCAGGGAGGAATAACCAGTCCCGAAATCATCGATGGCAATGCGTACGCCCTGGGCACTGAGACGATTCAGTATTTCCAGGGCATTGGAAGGACCGGACATAATGGCGGTCTCGGTAATCTCCAGGCGCAGGCAGGCGTTCTGCGCGTTAATCGCACCGATAATCCGGGCAATCTGCTCCGGAAAGCGGGAATCATACAAGTTATATACGGAGAGATTGACGGCAACCCGCAATTCCAGCCCCAGATCGATCCATGCCTGGCTCTGCCGGGCGGCTTCTTCCAGCACCCACAGGGTCAGCTTCCGAATCAGGCCGGTTTGTTCAGCCAGGGGAATAAATTCATCCGGCATCAGCAGACCGCGTTCAGGGTGATGCCAACGCACCAGCGCCTCGACCCCACTCACACGGCCACTTTGTATGTCGATCACCGGCTGGTAATTGAGGGCCAGCTGTCTGTTCGTAATGGCCTCACGCAATTCGCCCTTCAGACTCAGATATTCTACCCGGTGGGGATTCTGCTTAATGTCATAGATCGCAAAACCCAGGTGATCGCGCTTGGCAAAATACATGGCTACATCGGCGCGCTGCAACAGGGTATTGCCATCATCACCATGTTCCGGAAACAGCGCAATACCGATGCTGGCACCCAGCACAAAGGTCTGCCCCTCAAGTGTAAAAGGTTGCTCTACCGACTGAATGATCTTATCGGTAATCCCGCTGGCATGCTGCTCATCGGCGGCAGGCAATAGAATGGCGAATTCATCACCCCCCAGGCGGGCAACGGTATCCGAACTGCGAATCAGCTGTTGCATGCGCTGTGCCACCTGCTGGAGAATCACATCACCGTTGTGATGCCCCAGGGTATCATTGATTTCCTTGAAATGATCGAGATCCATCAATAGCAGCGCCAGGGAACGCTGTTCGCGCCGTGCGCTGCGAATGGCCTGCTGCAAGCGGTCAGCCAGCAGGGCGCGATTGGGGAGACCGGTCAGATCGTCATGGAGGGCCTGATATTCCAGCGCCTTGAGCTGCTCCTTGCGTTCGGTGATGTCCCTGACTACGCCGATGAAATGACGCAGGGTACCAGTCATCATTTCACTGACAATAATATCGATGGGAAAAATAGCACCGTCCTTGCGCCGCCCCTCGAATTCGCGTCTGCCTCCCAGCAAGACGGAACAATCCGTGGCCAGATAGGCTTCAATCTCCGCCTGATCCTTGCTATGATAGGGTTCGGGCATCAGCAGGCTGATATTTTTCCCCAGCACCTCTTCTGCCGTATAACCGAACAGGACCGTCACCGCAGGATTAACCGACTCGATAATGCCCCGTTGATCGATAGTAATGATGGCATCGGCCACATTATCCATCACCGCCTGAATCCGGCTTTCTGTCCGTTGCAGCTGATCCCGCATCTGACTATAGACCCGGCTGACCTGGCCCAGCTCATCCCCCCGCGTCACGGGTAATAGGCGCCCCCGGCTTTCCTCTCCTGCCAGCAGCATGGCATCCCGCAATCTGGAAACCGGCCTGACCACGCTGAATCGCAGGGCCCACCAGAGGGACAAGCCCATTAGCACCAGTAAAATCGCCGCCATCCCCCAGACACTGTGCTGCAACCCGGCAAGCTCATGCCGTCCGGTAGCGGTGGCAAAACGATAACTGAATACGCCCCGCAACGGCATCGGATCATAGCCATGGCAGGCCTGACAGGTCTTATCATTAGGGATCGGCAGATAGATGGTGATGAACCCCGGAAAACTCTGGTCCAGGACTGTTTCACCCTGTAGTGCCCGCGCCAGCGCCCGCCGCGCCCCCGCGTCATCCCCATGCTGCTGCCTCGTCACCCGAGACTGATGAGCGGATAAAGGCTGTCGGGAAAAACGCCGGTCATGAAGATAGTCATTGACCGCCTGGAGCGTCTTCAGATCGGTGAAGGCCTCTGTCCCGTCGCGCCGCAGCACATTGATGTCGTTCCCTGGCTCGACGGCACGAACGCTATCCAGCCATTGGCGTACCAGCATACCCTGACCATTGAGCATCAAGGTGTTGAGGCTGGCAAGAAAGGTTCGCGCATGCGCTTCGGCATGCGTCAGATTCTCGGTATAAACCGCCCGGCTAAGCTGCCGGTCAATGATATAAACAGCCCCCAGTGTCAGGAAAAACAGCACGGCGGCAATCACTATGGCGATGCGTACACCAAGACTTCTCATTAGAACCTGTCGCCAGGCGAGGGTCAAAGCTTGCTTTTCGCGATCCTTGCGACACCACCAAAACTACCCACCCACATGGTGCCATCATCAGCCAGGGCCATGGAAAAAACATTATCAGCAAACAGGCCGTCGGCCATTGTCATGGTGGTCATGCGCTTGCCATCATCCTCTATGCGCACCAGACCCTTGCTGGTGCCCGCCCAGAGGACACCGTTCTTATCCAGATGCAGCATAAAAATATGGTCGGCCGGCAGACCATCTGCAGTGGTAAAATTCCGCCAGTGTTCACCGTCGAAACGGGCCAGTCCCGCACCCCAGGTACCGCACCAGACGATCCCCTTGCGGTCCACCACCAGGGAAATGATATAGTTGGGATTGTAGGCCACCTTGATATTCTGCATCCCCTGCTCGGCCTTCTGATGAGCATGATGAAGCGAAGCCCGGGCAGGATCATTGGTAGCCTTAATGGCATCTTTGACCTGCTCGTAGGGAGCCCCCAGGCCATCGCTGTGCTTCCAGTGCCGCCACTTGCCGTCTTTG
>Ga0114931_10012182_pt1 | contig 10082 bp, 10 predicted proteins | sample 2SBtaG_FD_89579 | JGI IMG/M metagenome (GOLD analysis project Ga0114931, IMG submission 89579) | Deep subsurface microbial communities from Kolumbo volcano to uncover new lineages of life (NeLLi) - 2SBTROV14_V59a metaG | ecosystem: Environmental > Aquatic > Marine > Volcanic | place: Kolumbo... | reverse complement strand
CGGATCAAACCGGGAACCAGATAACGCTCTCTATCCTGAGGCTGGGGAGGTTTCTTATCAGTCATATCATCCCGATTCGCGCCATTGCATAGTATTCTGGTCGCTCTCTAATGTTTTTTATAGTGAACCGTTTTATATGGTAACCTCTAAAACAGATTCACGGAGAGTTCAACAGATTTAGCCTGAGGCGACCCTAAAATCCCGCATTGAACCCCGCTTATTGACCTGTTTCATACACATCTCTCTCATATTATAGGTGCATTGCTTCTTCAACAAAACAATGTTTATAATGCGAAATCTTAATCTATTTTGGTCATCATGCGTTCTCCCCCTCATATTGATGATGCTTCGGCGCTTGAAAAGCGGTTAGGCCGCTTTACAAAGAAAAGTGCGCGGCTGCCATACGGAGAGATTTCATATTATGATATCGGCTCCGGCGTGCCGGTTGTGTTCTTACACGGCATCGGTTCGGGCAGCGCTTCATGGCTCAACCAGTTCGAGCAGATTTCAGCAGGGTTTCGTCTTATCGCCTGGGATGCGCCGGGTTATGGAGATTCATCGCCACTTTCTGAACAAAGCCCCACGGCAATTGAATATGCACAAGCACTGCATTCATTCTTTCTTGTGCTTGGACTCACCCGGATAACGATTATAGGGCACTCCCTGGGGGCTATCATGGCCACGGCATACGCCGCGCTCTGGCCCGCTGAGGTCATGAATCTTGTGTTGGCAGATCCGGCGAACGGCTATGGGCGTGAAAGCAAAGGCGCGCGTGATAAAAAGCTCGCCGAACGCCTGGAGCGCTTATCGCATTGGGGGCCTGCAGAACTTGCGAAACAACGCGCGCCGAAACTTCTGGGGCCCTGTGCCTCACAAGGCGCTTTGGAAATTGTGCGCTGGAATATGGCGCGGATTCACCCAAAAGGCTATGCGCAGGCAGCCCGCATGCTCGCCAGTGAGAATCTTTTAACGCAAGCGCCTGAATATGAAGGACCGACTCTTGTGCTGTGCGGGCTAGAAGATACCATCACGCCGCCACGCTTGGCGCAGCAGGTTCATCATGCTTTTAAAAATGCTGAATATAAAGAATTGCGTGATGCAGGGCACGCCTCCTATGTTGATCAGCCAGAACGCTTCAATGCGCTTGTAACTGAATTTATAAAGGCAAAACATGGATCTAGGGGTCAGGGATAAAGTTGCGGTCATCACTGGCGGTTCTTCGGGCATCGGTTTGGCCACGGCAAGACTTTTCTTGGCGGAGGGCGCGAAAATAGCCATTTGCGCGCGAAATGAAAGCAGGCTGCATGCCGCCGCAACCTCACTTGGTGAAGAGTTTGGTGAGAGCCATATATTGGCCGCACCCTGCAATGTTCTGGATGCTCTGGACGTGCAACGATTCGAAGTCGAAGTGAGAAAGAAGTTTGGTGCGGTTGATATGTTGGTCAACAATGCCGGCGGAGGAAGGGTCTCAACTTTCGATTCGACTGATGACACGGCCTGGAGCGAGGAACTGAATCTCAAAATATTCAGTGTGGTTTACCCATCCCGGGCATTTCTGGACATGCTGAAAACTTCCCTGATGGGGTCGATCGTCAATGTGAATTCACTCCTGGCTCTGCAACCGGAACCCCACATGGTGGCGACATCAGCCGCGCGCGCCGCCCTGCTCAATCTCAGCCGGTCAATGGCGACGGAATTTGCAGCTTTCGGAATTCGGGTGAACTCTGTGCTGCTGGGTACTGTGTCTTCTGAACAGTGGAAACGGCGTTACAAAACAGATGCGCGGGACAATGAAAGCTATGGTGAATATCTTTCTCGTCTGGCCGTGAAAAAAAGTATTGCTCTTGGCCGCTTTGGAGAACCTGAAGAAGCCGGGCGCGCTCTGGTCTTTCTTGCCTCGCCCGCCTCTTCTTACACGACAGGCGCCTATATGGACGTTTCGGGGGGAACGGCAAGACATATTTGACAATAGGTAAAACCGGAGAATTTTTATGTTGGGATTTTTAGGATTGGACAGCGTCACTTACGGTGTCGATGACATAGGTCATGCCACAAAATTTTTTCGGGATTGGGGACTGACGCTCGTCTCTGAAAGCGCTAAAGAGACTATTTTTGAAACGCTTGAAAAATCCCGGGTCATCTTACGACACAAAGACGATCCTGACTTACCTCCAGCCATCGAAAGCGGCCCAACGATCAGACAGGTTAACTGGGGTGTCCAGAGCGGAAAAGCGCTTGACTCACTGCGTGACAAGGTCGGAGCCCTCACGGAGGAGGCGGTCGATGGTGCCTTCTCCTGTCAAGATGCGAACGGTCTTACCGTAAGGTTTCAAAAATCCATTTGCAGGAAAACTGATGCGGTTGGAACGCCGACAAATACCATCGACACGCCGTTGCGAATTGACAGACCGGCGCCCGTCTATGAGCGCGCTCATCCCGTCCGGCTCTCTCATGTCGTGTTTTTTGTTGATGATCTTGAAGCGCAACGGGAATTTTATTGTGAAAAACTAGGCTTTCAGGTTACGGATGAATATCCTGGCCGGGGTATATTCTTGCGCTGTAACCGTAATGGTCCGCACCATGATATGTTTTTGTTGATGACGCCTGACAAGAAGCGCGGGGTGAATCATCTGTCTTTTGGCTTACGCGACATCTACGAAGTCATGGGGGGAGGTTTACACTTTAGCAAATGCGGCTATGAGACGCAATTGGGGCCGGGCCGTCATCCGGTTTCTTCGGCATTTTTCTGGTATTTCTTCAGCCCCGGCGGCGGGCTTGTTGAATATTACGCTGATGAAGATTATTGTACGGAGAATTGGAAATCCCGCCAGCTTGAGCCGACTCCGGAAAACTATGCCCAATGGGCGATCATTGGGGGAATTGATCCCAAAACGCGGCGGCAAAATATGCGCGCGCCAAAAAAATAACACGGGTTCTACCGTCCGCTATGATAGAATGCAGACCCCGCTTAAGACCGCTTGATTTTTGAAAGCGGATGGTCGGGTGGATAAGTCGGGAGTTTCGGCTTCGGGCTGCCCAGCATGACAAGCATCAATCCTTCTTCCTGACTCTCGTTGAGAAGACCGCGATAAATTCCCGGAGGAATCGAGACAAGATCGCGTTCATTGAGGACGGTTTCATATTTTCTCCCCTTATCCTCCAGGAACAATCGTATGCGCCCTTTGATAACAAAGAAAACCTCCTCAACATCATCATGGACATGAAGTGGCCCCTCGCATCCCGCGGGCAGGCACATCGTTGAGAGCGTGAAGTGGTCCGCCGGCACAACATTCATATCAGACGTCACGCCAGCGGCGCCTGTACCCAAATAGCGTACCTGTGCGCGCCTGTATTTCGGATCAAAATCAGCTTGAAACTTTAGGGCGTCCCAGTCATAACGCCGCTCATTGAGCCGCGCTATACGACTCTCGACGAATTCACCAAACACCTGGTCCGTTTCGAAGCTTTTAGAAGCCTGGTTTGAGTCTGTTGTAAGCGTCGTCGTTTCCGCACTCATTTTTTGTCTCCTTATAAACCACTTCGTCGTCAACTTTTAACTGAGTCAATTTTTCAAATCCGTATGTAAACGGACCCATCACCCTTTACATGCACATCATATTTTTTGAGCTCCCATGCGCCGCCAAATTGACACCGGCCTGTCTGCAGATTGAATACAGCATTGTGTAAAGGGCACTCAACAGATTCGCCTTTCACGTATCCGGATGACAATTTGCCATAGGCGTGAGGGCATATGTCATCGATGGCATAAACACCGCTCTCTACTCTGAAAATTCCGACATGAATCTCTCCGATGACGACGGATAACCGGCCTTTTTTCTCAAGCTCCGCCACCGCGCCCACACACCGCCACTTGGGAAGATGAGACATAAGTATGGTATCGCATATAAAACAATGTTTATTATATAAATAATACTCTGAAAACGCCACCAGCGCAATCACTAACTGAGGCTGCGGCAATGAGTCACTTTGCTGTCCTTTACCCCGCCCAGGGCAAAGGATCAGAATTGAGGCCCCAGTAGATGCTTTTCTGATTCATATAAGCGCGGATACCTTCCCGCGCTTTTTCCCGTCCAAGACCACTTTGTTTCACACCCCCAAACGGCGTTGATATGCTGAATTGCTTGTATGTATTGATCCAGACCGTGCCGGCCTCGACCTTGCGTGCGACGCGGTATGCCTTCTTGTAATCGTTCGTCCAGATACCGCAGGCAAGGCCGTAAACGCTGTCATTGGCATCGGCAACAAGTTCCTCCTCATTATCAAAGGGCAGCACGACAAGCACCGGACCGAAAATTTCTTCCTGACATACCGTTGCCGCATTGGAAAGGCCGCCAATAATTGTCGGGGTATAAAATGCCCCCTGGTCGAAATCCTCCCCTTTCGGGATGAAGCCCCCATATAGGATTTCGCCGCCTTCTTTTCGCGCCATGTCGCTATATGCCGCCACAGCGTCACGGTGGCTGAAAGAAACCATAGGAGCAACACGTGTCTCAGGGTCTGTGGGCAATCCAATTTTCAGCGCTCTGGTTTTTTCTATCAGTATGGAGAGAAATTGATCATAAATAGACCTTTCGAGAAAAAGCCGTGAACCGGCGATACAGGATTGGCCCGAGGAGCTGAAAATGCCATACATGACGCCATTGACCGCATGCCTTATATCAGCGTCCTGAAAGACGATGGTGGGCGATTTGCCGCCCAGTTCCAAGGATACCGGCATCAACTTTTCACCGGCAATCCGCGCCAAAGCGCGCCCTGTTGCTGTCCCGCCGGTGAAAGACACTTTCTTGATTTCCGGATGACGGACAATGGCATCGCCGATCACGCTGCCCCGCCCGGGAAGAACGGATAACAGCCCACCGGGAAGTCCCGCGCGCATACAGATGTCAGCAAACTTTAACGCGACCAGACTGGTCCACTCGGCAGGCTTCAGGATGACGGCGTTGCCGGCCGCCAGGGCCGGAGCAACCTTTTGGGCATCACTGGCGATTGGTGAATTCCACGGTGTGATGGCGCCGACAACGCCAATCGGCTCGTACACGCTCATGGTAAGATAATCACCGCGCGGCGGCGTGAGTGTTTCTTCTAAAGTTTCCAGCGCCGATGCCATGTACTGAAATGTCGAAGCCGCGCTCGACACAAGCGCGCGTGTTTCGGAAAGACACTTGCCGGTGTCCTCCGTCTGAAGTGCGGCGATTTCTTCAGATTCTTTCGAGATTCCTTGTGAGATTTTTCGCAAATAAACAGCGCGTTGATGAGGTTTTAAATCACGCCATTCAGGCGCCGTCATGGCCGCCTGGCCTGCGGCGACAGCCTCTTCGACATCCTGAATGCCTGCTCCTGGGAATTGTGCAATCGTTTTGCCATTTGCAGGATTGATCGAGACGATCTGTGCGCCTCCACCGGTTTTCCATTCGCCGCCAACCAGTATTTTTTGATCTCTCATAAAACGTCCACACTTCATTCTAATCAGATAACAAGTACATTCTCCATGTTTCTGATGACGCGCACCAGACTGTAAGCCGTCAGCATGGATGTTTTAGGATTGTCAGGAGAGGGGTTGCCCTCAAGACGTATATCAAATTGACCTGCCTTCGAACAAACTGAAATCTCGTGAATGTTCTTTGAAATTATAGGGTCCGCGACAAGCTCGACCATCGTCGCATCAAAACCTAACCCCGCAAGGGCGACCGTGGCAGCAACATTGGCATTCTTTGGATAGAGCTTTGCTGCCTCACGCGCGGTTCCGGAAAAGAATTTTGTAGGCTCTTTGATTTTATTGAGATCATGATTTAGATCCGCCGGACTGCCACGCCAGGCATGCACCGGTTTGCGGGCGCGATAGGTTACACTTGTCAATCCACCAGACCGCGCGGCTGACAACGCGTCCATGGCGCCTATGGCTCCTGCAGGCAGCACAAGTTTGCTGCGGCCTTGGGTTGCGGCCTTTATCAGGTTGTCCATAAGTTGTTCATCGGCAAGTGCGCCTACAGATGCCGCGACGAGCGTGATGCCACTTCGCAAGATCGCTTCACCATAAGCGTGAAGCGCCTCATGGCCCGCACACTCGGCAATAACATCGGGCTTGGTATCAAGTAGTTCATTGATGTCAAAGAGAAAAGAAAAGTTTTCACCGTCTCTTTGCAGACCTTTATCATGAACCATGACACCGGCAATAGCGTACTGGCTCTCGCCGTCTTCCATCAGCGTGTGGCAGATCGTGCGACCTATCCCGCCATACCCTATGAGACCAAGGCGTACCATGGGTTAGGTCGTCTTCTTGGGCGGGCCGGAAAATTTATGATGCATCGGACCAATCTGTGTCATGTCCACCTCAATCATCGACGGACCGTTCGCTTTCAACGCAGTGGAAAATGCTTCAGGGAACGCCGATAGTTTCGTGACCTGCGTGTACTGTAAATTGATTGCGGCACAGATTTTATTAAAATCAGGGATTAAAATATCAGAATAATACCGTCTCTTGCCGTACTGCACATCCTGGATATTCCTGATAACACCGTAACCACTGTCATTCATTAACAGGATAATGACGCGCGCCTTTTCTTCCACCAGTGTTGCCAGTTCGCCAAGAGACAGGGACACACCACCATCCCCGACCAATGCCACGACGGTGCGGTGTCCTGCTGCCCGCGCAGCACCGGTGGCCATGGGTATGCCCTGGCCGATTCCCCCACCCACAGCGTGCACACCATTACGCGGATCTGATATTCTTAAATAACGGTTGCCCCACATGCTGTTTGATATGGTCACGTCGCGCAACCATACAGCGTCTTCCGGCATCAAATGCTGGAGAGTGTCTATCATTTCAGTATATGGTTTCACGCTTTCTCTCAGGCGCGCGACCATGTTATCGCGTGCCGCAGAAATTTCATCGGGAAACCGGGGGTCTGTGCTGATCTGATCTGGTATTCGCTCAGCAAGACGGTTCAGCACATCACAACAGTCTCCGCACAGGAAGAACGTATTCTTGTAACTGCGACCGTTTGCAGCAGGATCACAATCAATCATGACCGTATTATCTGGCAAACGAAGTTGATAATTCAGCGTTTCATTGCTGCGTAGGCGTGACCCGGCGACAATCAGAAGATCACATTTATCATAGAGTTCCTGGGTTTCCATGCCAACATTGAAAGCCCCTAGCGACATCGGATGAGTTTCGCGGACGACGGCGCGTCCATTCGTGCTTGTCACCACGCCCACGCCTGCATCAGCAAGCCTTGTCGCGGATTCGTTTGCGTTGCGGGCGCCGCCTCCCAGCATGATCATCGGCCTCTTGGCGGTGCGTAATAATTGAGCCAGTTCTTCAATCTGATCATCTGTGGCTGGTGGAACGGGATTAGGGTCGAATGATACATTTTTCGGAAACCGCGCCATCGCTGCCTGGACATCAATGGGAATTTCAATACTCACAGGTCCCATGGGGGGGGACAGCGCGATACGGATTGCTTTTTGAACGATCCCAGCGGCGGAATCCGGTGTCCAGATCCGGAAAGCTGCTTTCGAAACCGCTTTCAGCATTTCAAGTTGTTGCGGCGCTTCGTGTATGTAAGCGCGTCCTTTGTCAAGGTGAGGCGTTTCTATCTGACCCGTGATATGAAGCACGGGACTTCCCGCCGTGAGTGCCTCAACCAAGGCACCCGCAGCATTGCCCGCTGCAGTTCCTGTGCTCGTGAAGGCCACGCCAAGTCCCCCTCGAACGCGCGCATAGGCGTCCGCCATGTTCAATCCTCCGGCCTCTCCGCGGCTCGGAATGAACCGGATTTTTCCGGCACGCCCAATGGCGTCCAAGATCGGCATATTGTGTATGCTGATGACACCGAAGGCGGCGTCCACGCCGGCGTGCCATAAAAGTTCGGCGATAATCTCTCCAATCGTGCCGTGCGCAGTCCCTTCAGAACTGAAAGTGTTCTGGGCATCGCCATCACTGCGCGAAACGTCTAGTTTATGAATCACGCTCACGGTTGAGACCCTCCCTTGTTTTCAAAAGACTGCTTGGGCGCTGCCAAGGCCTAAAAATCAAAATTTCATTTGTTTGTCATACAAAACATATGTTGCATTGTGGAGACAAATGAAGCTAAATCAAGTCTGAAAAGGGACTCTTAGCGTATGAATGGGAAAAAATCCAATATTTTTCCGTAATAAGCGTACTAAATACTAAACATTGATTTGTACTGTAAACAACTGCCGTCTAATTTTGAGGTGAAAGATGCGTCAGGTCGAAAGCTCGCCCTTCTATCGCGGATGGCTTGTCGTTATTGCCTCGATGTTTGGTCTGGCTATCAGCCCCGGCCCTTTGGTCTTTGGCTCCCTCGGGGTCATCGCCGGTGCTCTGGAGTCGGAATTCGGCTGGGGCCGCGGCGACATTATGTTCACGCTGACAGTTTTCAACATTTCAACGCTCATCATGGCCCCTTTGGTCGGACGCCTCATCGATAAAATGGGCGCCAGACGCGTGCTGTTGATTTTCCTGGTCTTGTTTGGCGCCAGTCTCACCGTGCCCTATTTCAGACTGACGCATCTGTTCGAACTCTATGCCATATTTTTCGTGGCGGGCGCTGTGTCACCGGGCGCACAAAGCATGCCTTATGCCCGTTTAATTACGTCATGGTTCGACCAGAACCGGGGGCTTGCCATCGGCATCGCTGCAGCGGGTTTGGGCATCGGCTACGCGGCCATTCCTCTGCTGACTGATATGATCGTACCTCTCTATGGTTGGAGAAGCGCATATTTAACTCTCGGAGCGCTGGTTTTCGCCGTGCCATTCATCTTTGTTTTGTTTTTTGCATTTCCCAAGCCGATCCCCGCCGGACAATCTCGTCAAGATGACTTGGTGGGACTGACGGCAGCGGAGGCTATTCGGACACGGGCCTTTTGGGTCATTGCAATCACAATTTTATTGTTTTCCTGCTTATTGACGGGATTTGTTCCTCATATTGTGCCACTGCTAAGGGGGCATGGCATCGACGGCACCCTCGCAGCCCAAATGGCAGCGGGGTTTGGAGTCACAACATTCTTGGGGCGTCTTCTCGTTGGATTCCTATTAGATCGCTTTTTTGCCCCCCATGTATCGATGCTTTTCTTTTCCATATCAATAAGCGGTTTTGTTCTGTTTCTCGTTGGAGACAATTCCATGGCACTTTTTGTGGCGACGCTGCTTGTCGGCGCTGGCTTTGGCGCCGAGAGTGATTTGATCGCCTATTTTGTCAGTCGATATTTTGGACTGAAGGCTTTCGGACAGATATATGGGTATGTCCTTTCCGCATTTATTCTGGGAGCCGGTATCGGCCCCATCGCTCTGGGCTATGGATATGATCATTTTGGACGTTACACGGAAATGCTGGAACTCTTTATTGCTATTGGAGTATGCGGTATTTTCCTTCTGCGTTTGCTTGGGCCTTATGTATATCCCGCCATCCGGGAAGATCATGCTTCATCTTAAAATGAGAAAATTCTGTTGACTTTTTGCCATATTTTGATTTAACTACTGTGCAATATATCAAACGTTGTTTTATATACGGAACTTATTTCAAACATATTCTGCTGGATCAGGGAGATGCGCTGTGAAAGATGACAGGACGGAATTCAATCATCACTCCGCTAATCTGCGCCATGGAACCCCTTCGACAGAAGGTGGAAAGGGATTCATCGAGCAACCCTCTGATCAATATTACAACTTTGCCTGGCAGACGCGTCCTCGTCCCCTGAGCGCGTATGAATCCAATTTGGCCCAGTCGCTGGAAACAATCTTTGCAACGGGCGCCACTGATCTTGCCGACATCATCACAGGGCTGAACAGATCCGGTGCGCGGGCGCCAGACGGCAATCTGTGGACCCAAGAGAGTTTTGTGAGCACCATGTCCGAACTGAGTGAAATGGCCGGAGTCGGCATTGAACAGGACGAGGCCATCGGCGGAGGGATTATTCCGGCGTGAACCATGCCTGTTGATAACAGGAACGCACCCAGGAAAAAATATGTGGAGAGGGACCATGCCCGATCAAAATATTGCAAAGGAAGATATCGCCAAACGGGTTGACCTTGGCTT
>Ga0114931_10012181_pt1 | contig 10082 bp, 12 predicted proteins | sample 2SBtaG_FD_89579 | JGI IMG/M metagenome (GOLD analysis project Ga0114931, IMG submission 89579) | Deep subsurface microbial communities from Kolumbo volcano to uncover new lineages of life (NeLLi) - 2SBTROV14_V59a metaG | ecosystem: Environmental > Aquatic > Marine > Volcanic | place: Kolumbo... | reverse complement strand
CCGAGGTGGTATCCAGCGGCAGGGAAAGCCAACACGACCAAACGATTTTGCATCGTGCTGTAAAAGGTGTGGGGTTAGGTTGCGGCCAACCCCACGAAAAGCCGTTCCTTACGGAAATCCTTCTTGGCGTCAGAGAGACTTCCCAAGCACTCGTCGCACGACCAAACAGAGGTCGCTGCGTGAATGGCTCATAAAAGTCTCTCAGGCTTGCGGACACGATGGTTGCGTGATAGCACTGTTTTCGTCAGTGACCACGCCCAATCCATAGTGCCCGCATTTCATAACCTTCGCCGGCCACTTGCCCATGCCGAAAACGCACGGGTAGCGTCCGTCGTCAGTCCGCCGCCAGAGGAAGCTGCTCTCCCGAGCAACCACCTCTAGCCGCATCGCTGCCAGCCAGGTTGACCAAGCCCTCAATGAGAGACTTGGCCGCACATCTCTTGGTGGGGTCTTGGGTCGCACGTTGCAACCACGAATACCCCTCAGCCCTTTCGTTCCGACTCGCTGGAGCATCACCTCCAGGTCAACATCGACGGGTCGCGACTGCCTTGCCGCGCACGATTTCCTGATGAAAATCGTGTCTGAACTTTCGCTCAGAACACCGCGAGAACTTCCGTTCTCGTTCTACTCAGGCCACACTCCCCCACTACGGCTTTTCACGGCAAGAGGCCGCTACTTACACATGACTGACCTAGCCATGCACCGGGTCGCCAAACCCGGAGGCCGCAGTGGTTCCTGCGTTAGTGTCGATCTTCGACTTTGAGGTCACGTCGCTAGGGCCTGTTACAGCCCAGTCCGTATGGGTAGGTGCGGCCTTCCGGCACGTCCTACTTTACCAACCAAAACGGTCGGATTTCCCCCTACGAAAACAGAAGCTCGGGGTATCGAGCCCCATACGGAGGTTCGCAGTTTGGCTCCGTCTCCTCAAAATCTTACTGGCAAGCGCTCCCTTTTGTAATCGGTTGCGCCTTTCGTAGTTGAGCTTTTCATAGCAGGGCGTTTAACCCTGTCTCCGGAGCGGTCAGACTCCGGTCTTGGTTGTCGCCAACCAAGAACTCCCCACGCCAGCCGCGTTGAACGAACTCGCTTACGCAAGCCCAGAACCCCACGGACGGGATTTTCACCCGCTTTGTGTGCCATCAGAAATACTATCCAACAACACAGATACAAGCCTAATGGTCCCAAAAGACCAGTATCTTGTATCATCGACACGGCCTTGATTCGTTCCAGAAAAATGAACTCCTCAAGGTCTGTCCGCATCGCCCACCTTCGTTGTCCGCTGCCTCATGTAGAGGCCGGACCTTTTCTTTCCATTCCCGCGATACTGCTTGCGAGTAGGAAGAATACTATTGGATAGAACGTCGGGATTGGGTCCGCTGCTGCGACGCTTCTCTCTGACAAAGAGAGCTTGCGACGCGCGGGGTTTACTCCGACGAGCCTCCATTGAGCTGAGCAAGCGCGTCTCCACGCACTCAGCTCGAAGGGTCAACGTTGTGTTTGATGAACAAACACCAGGGAGCTGGCAAGCTCCCGGTCCTTATCCTCGGTTGATGAAACCAAGATTCCCAGACCCGTTGTCCCCACCAAGAGACGTCAGCCAGCCGCCCTTATCCGCCCCTTTATGACATGAGGCGTCTTCAGACGGCTGCGTTGTGCGTAAGCCAACGACTGCCAGTTGCCAAAGGCAACCGACGAGGTAGGGATAGCGTACTCGGGCAGTAAAAATCAAACAGTGATTCAGTCGTAATTCGCCGAATCCCCACCCCACCAAAATATCGACTAAAGGAACTCACTCTCTCGACACACCCTGATGGTGTCACGCGGTTCAAGGGCCAGCCGTCGTGTCCCCTGGTGGGGACGGCCTGCTGCTTTGCCTACGGCAAAGACTCCCCCTGGACCTCGCGTGCCAGAAAATCCATCGGGGTCGCGATAGCGGCTCTGCTTATTCATTGAAATCATGGAGAAAAACATCATGACCAACACCGAAAAACAACTCAGCAAGCACGATTTGGCTCAATTCACGGGCGACTTGAAAAGATACCGTCACGAACTGAATCGAAGCGTTATCTACACGCCTGGCGTGCAATTCTTGGCCGAGTCGGCAGGAGCTTACTGGCTCATCGATGCGATTGCGTCGTATTTGACGCCGAGTTTTATTGCGAAGGCCGCCGCTGATGATTCACGTATTGCGGACATGCACTTTTGGAACCTCACGGTCCACGACGCCGGGAGCGCTACGCTGGAAGCCAGGGCCGATTCCCCCTGCCAGCCGTTTGTGCGACAAAGAATCCAGTTCACCGATTTCCCGATGGATTCGGTAAGCATTTGGGCAGCTTACGATGGCGTCAACTGGACCCTCTATTTGCCTAGCGAGCACTAATCCCCTCCCGAGAGCGTCGCGTCCGCGACGCTCTTTTTCTCTCTCCTACAATTCTCAAGCGGTTTTATCTTGGTTGCCCCAATCGTTTCCGCAGTCGGTTTGCGGTTTTTCTCCAAACGTGATACCCGTTTGGTCAGAAATAGAAACGAGCATCACAAAATGGAGAAATCAACCATGAGCAACAACGAAAAAACCACCCCTCAGAACAACAACAAAAAAGCGGCTTCCACACGCAATCAGTCTCCCGTTAAAGTCATTCGCGTCGGGGCGATCGCGGCGAGTATCTGGAAACGGCAGACAACGACCGGGTTTGAGTATCTCGATTTTTCGGTCAGCCGGAGCTGGAAACTGAAGAACGGCGAGCGCGAAGGCTACTCTCAGAACTTTTTTGAAGGCAACGAAGAAGCCCTGTTTGAGGTGATCAACTTGGCCAGCCGTTATATCCGCGAGCAGCAGGTCGAAGATCAGGAATCGCAGTTCAACGAAAACGTGGTTGTTGACGAGCCCGAGCGGGCGGCAGCCTAGGTGGACCTCGCGTCCACTTTTTCAGTGCCAAGGGGTGGACCTCGCGGGTCAAATGCCTGTTCTACAGGTGGACCTCGCGTCCTACCCCTTGTCGTGAAAGGACTGTGGATAACGTGGCAACTACTTGAAATCACCAACGATTTCCAGCTTGCCAAGAAGCCGAAATCGGCTCCCTCAAAGGATCTGTTTCAAAGGTACCTGTACAAGCAAAGGGAACTCGCTTTTTGAGAAGAAGAAAAGGGTAGCAACTTTTAGTGAAGTCGACTGGCACGAAATTGCTCAATCGCTGATCTGCGAAATCGAAGAAGACCGTCTATGAGCGACATCGCCGAGCGTTTGCAAAGCGCTCGGCATTTTGCTTCGCATCACTCAGCGATTGTCCGGCTGCTCGAAACTGGGCGATCATTTCCGAAATTAAGTCGTTCCCCGATAGCTTAGGGTCGATGGCAAGCGTCGGATGAGACAGCGTATCCTTCGGGCGTGGTCTCGCCGTTTCGGCTCGGTGCCTTTCTTCTTGTTTCTGAACGGCCAGAAACCAATCGGGCGGTGTCCGTTCACCACGACTGGCCGCTTGCAGGCTGTTTATCAAATACGCCGCCGGACTACGCCGAAAGAATCCTTTTTCTCGTTTCTCCATCGCAACGATTGTGACATCACACCAAATCCGCACCAAATCCCGCCGGTATGCTTTCAGGACTCGTTTCGCGTCCGGTAGCTCAAGACCTATTTTGGTGAGCGGTTCAATGAGAGGGGACTCGACCAGGGATGACGAGTCGGCAAAACCAGAAACTTGCTCCAGGAGTGGACCTCGACAAAATTCGACATAGTGAGACTGGCCTCGCCTGCCGAATTGCACACCACCGACAATCACTCCCTCCCTACGAAGCACGCACCCAGCCCGCTGGAGTTTTGTTTTCAACTTGCTATTGGATAATTGGTCCGAAAAACCGAGCGTATCGATCATCAATTCCCGCAGGCCAAACCGTGGCGACTTCTTGTGCCGATAGAACACTTTTAATAGCAACAGGAGCAGTCTTCGGCTGGCCGGGTCGAGACGACGATAGAGGGCTAGGTCGAACCGCAAACGGCCTCCCGATGCTTGGCAAATTTCAAAGAACTGAGTGTCCCACACAATCCGCCATGCCCGACTCGACAGGGGATCGAGTGGCAGGCTGTATCCCAACAGTCCAAAACTCACCTGCCGATGTTCTTTTCGGATAGGGTCAAAAAAACAATCGTTTTCGTAACGGACTCCAGCAAGCCGGCTGAGTGATTCGCGAAACAGCCGGTAACTCTTCCCGCCTTTGGAGCCGCTCTCGATGACTCCCAATTCCCGCAAACAGTAGTGCGGAGTGGCATAAAAATCGGGGCTAGATTCATGCTGTGCAAAAGTCAGCGCAAGCAGCCCCCACAAGTAAAACTCGTCTCCCGCCGAGAGGCCTCGCGAACAATCGACTTGCACTTGTGCCATTTTTCTCTGGCCATGAGCATCCGTAAACCGGTAACTCGTCTGGTGGGTAAATCCCCTTTGTAACGAAAACCGTGCGTCGAGCGGACAGAGAGCGTGCTCAACCATCGACAACTGTGTCTGGCCAGTGAGCGTAGGTTTTTTTCTGTTGGTCCTATCCATGCAAGCTGAAATGCCTCCTCTCGTCTTGCGTACCAACTCCGCCCAAATGGCGAAAGCAGTTTTTCTGTTCAGACGTGAGAAAATACTTGTTGCCGCTTTGCACAAAAAGTGGCAGCGTAAGGGTAATGATGACGAGGTCTTAGCCGCCGATTGCCAATGGCAATCGGCAGGTGACCGCCGCAACCAAGAGAGCCCATGACAACCACCCTTTGCCTAATCAACCAAAAAGGAGGCTGTGGCAAGAGTTCCACCTGTTTTCATCTTGGGGGGCAACTGGCGTTTGAAGGGGAGCGAGTGCTGCTCATCGATGCTGATCCACAAGGGTCGCTTAGCCAAGGTTTTTTTGGGTCGCAGTGTGTAGAGAGACTGACGCCTAGTGAAACGCTCGCCAAAGCCTTTCGGGCAACCGGTGTTTTGGATGCCGCAACCCTTCTGGCCGTTACCCCGTTTGAGAATCTTGACATCTTGCGAGCCAATCACCTCTTGGCACCTCACAATACGCCCGAACCAGAAACGCTCGGCCTCGCTCAGTTCGCGTTCAACTCACTGGTCAGTCAGTTTTCCAGTTACGACTGGGTTCTCTTCGATTGCCCGCCCAATCTCTACGCCTGTAGCTGGAACGCACTTTTAGCCTCGGATGTGGTCGTCATCCCCACACCGCCCGAAGATTTTGGAACACAAGGGCTAATCGCCGTGCATCAGGCAATTGAGTCAGCCCAGAAGCTCAACCCACGTCTTCGTCGATTAGGGCACCTCATCACTCGTCGTGACAGCCGATTGTTGATCCACCGGGCCTACGAACAAAAGCTACGTCGGCTCTACGACGATGTTTTTGAGACCACCGTTCCCGAAGGGGCAGCATTCAAAGTTTCGCTCGCTTGCCGCAAACCGGTTGTCATGGCCAGTCCTCGCTCCAAGGCGGCTCTCAGCATGAAACAGCTTGCCGCTGAGATTCGGCAACGGGTTGCCGCCCAGATACGACGGGAGCGAGTCGCCTGATGGCCTCTACCCGTGAACTTTTGGAAGGGCTCGATGACCAACTGGCCGAATCGATGGGGAAGCGATCGGGCAACACAGCCTTACGGGTAGCACCGATGCCGCGAGCCATTGACTAGGGGCGGCGGCCAACGCCCCAGTTTGGCAACATTAAAATCGACCGCGTGTTCCCTGACCCCAGCCAACCTCGCACGGAGTTCGACCATGAAGCCATCGAGCAGCTTGCTCAAAGCCTCAAAAGTGCAGGCCAACTTGCCCCGATTCGAGTCCGTTGGTCAGAGCCGCTTGAAAAATGGCTCATTGTTGCCGGAGAGCGCCGCTGGCGTGCCGCCAAACAAGCTAGTTTGGAGACGATCGAGTGTTATTTTTATGACCATACCTTGGACGACGGAGAAATTCTTCGACTTCAGTTGGTCGAAAACTTACTACGTGAAAACTTGCGTCCCATCGAAGAGGCACGCGGGTTTCAGCGATTGATGCTGTTGCACAGCTACACGGGCAAGGAGGTGGCTGCCGAACTATCGGTTCCCGAATCAAAAATAAGCCGATCGCTTGCCCTGCTGCGACTCCCAGACGATGTTCAGCAGCTTGTCGAATCGGGAAAAGTTGCCTCACGAATCGCTTACGAAATCTCTAAAACGGCGAAGCCTGCCGAGCAACGGCGTTTGGCCCAACGGGCGGCTAACGGGCAACTCAAACTGGGCGAAGCTACGATAGCCGTTCGTCGCAAGCGTCGAAAAGCCCCCGTAAAGAAGGCACGAGGCGTGAAACTCACCTTTCCAGCCGAAGAGGGATGGAGCGTTATCGTTTCGTGTCGCCGCTCTGGCAGCTACCACGAGGTGGAACACGCCTTGCAGCAAGCAATGGACGAAGTCCAAACTCGAATCCGTGGAGGTGTGCAGTTGTTCTAAATCCTATTCGTGAGCAGACACGCCGATTCGTGCTAGCGTGCCAGGCGGTTCCGACCGCCTGGGTCACTGCGAGCGAACTGAATCTCCACCCGCCTTCACAGCATCCAAACAGTCGCTACCCAATCCTTGCGTGGCATCAAGACTGGCGGAGGATCATGAAAATCTATTGGCTGACAAGACGAACGGGACGACAATTTTTGCTTTGGAGTGGGGTGGCCGCCTGCTGTGTCGCTGTACCGATGACCGGCTCGCTCTACATTGCAACGGTCTACATCGCGGTAGTCGCAACGCTGCTTGCCGCACTCGCCCTGATTGTCTGGACGCGACTCGAACGCATCCTTACCGCCGACGAACTGCCGGGTGTTACGCTGGCGGTTGCTGGCAACGTGGCAGCTTTTGGACTATTTCAGTCCTTTGGTAAGTCACTCCGCAAAACGGTGGCTAACCTTGACCCGATCTACGAAGAATTGGCAATGGAGCGCTTTCGCCGGCTCGATAGCGAAGCATCGGCAGTCGCCGCAGGTCGAATCGAGTTCATTGGTACCGAAGCATGGCGAAGCGCCTACGAAAAACTATTACGCAGTCGAGGACTCTACCGTTACCGCTCGGTCGCCTACGCCCGCACACCCAATTATTGGCAAGACGAACCGGGTCGCCAAAGTATGCATCTCAATTTTGAGATGATTGAAAATGGTCTTCTCATTGAGCGGGTCGTCATCGTGCCCGATGCGTTTTGGCCTGTGGGCGAGTTGGAGCCGGTCGAACCGTTTAGAAAATGGCTTGACGAACAAGTGCGGCGGGGTGTTTGGATTTCGGTGGTGCGTGATTCGCTCCTGGAGGGAGACCCCGACTTGCTGACCGATTTTGGACTCTACGGAACCCGAGCGGTTGGCTTCCAGCAGGTCGACGATCATGGCCGAACCGTGCGTTTTTCGCTCTCGTTTGATTTTTCCGAGCTGCTGGCAGCCGAGCGACGCTGGGAGCGATTGGCCGTTTATGCGACCCGCTACGAAAGGCTACTTGACTCACTGGCGTAGTGTACATTAGGATAGTTCCGCAGCCCCCGGACCCGGAGTGAGCCTATTCGTGCGCTCTACCTAGATACTGCCCGGCTGGGCCTGATGACCCCCAGTGCCCAGCAACTCCAACTCTCTTTCGCTCACCTCGCGGGCGATCCTCACAGCCTGCTGTACTTTTTCCGTTTTTTGACTCAGGGCACGAGTGGCTTGCCCCACGATGTCCAACAGCAGTTCTCGGGGCTTGAGGCTTGGCAGGGTGTTGATGGTTTAACTGAGTCTTTACGGCAACTTACCAAGGCTCCCGACGACGCTGATGTTTTACTGACGAGCCGATCAGCAACGCTCATGCAAATGGGCTCAGATCGGTTGGCTAATTCTTGCCAGCGCGTACTCACCGTCGATTTGCTTTGGCCTCCTTATCGGCGAATTCTTACCAGAGCGTGCCGACGCCAGGGAGTGAAGCTATCGATCTGTCCGCTGAGAACTGCCGCACTGTTTGAGGAAGTTTCGTCGCACGGGTTGGCCCAGAGAGTTTGCGATGCTTACATTGAGAACCGTTGTGATGGTTTGGTATTGCCCCTCATCGATCACCGAGGAATTTTTCTTCCGATACCTCAAATCATCGCCCAGCTTCGAGCGTCTGGGCACTCGCCCCAACAATTTGTCGTCGACATTTCGCAAGCGATCGGCCACACCGAGATTGATTTCCAGTCGCTCGGTTGCGACCTAGCGATCGGCGGTGCCCACAAGTGGCTGGGCGGCTACCACCCGCTCGGGATTGGAATTGCAAAGAACGGTTTTCAGGAAAAGGGTTCGCAGCGTTTGCCCAGCGACCCGATTTTGCGACTAACGCAAGAAGCAGCCGGACGCCTCACATCTCGCCACGGCGAAACGGCTGCCATCTTACCGCTCATCACCGCTGCGGGAGCACTGGCCGACCTCCAGCAGTTTTCGGTTGCAGAGCGGCTTGCCGTTCGAGTTGCCAATCGCCGATTGTTGGCGTCGCTACTCGTCTATGCCGGCTGGCAGCCTTTGCGTTCACAAATCGAACAACACGGCATTTTACTGTCGCGATACCCAACCGACGGGAAGCGTGTGGCAGGCACCGCTTTGCGTGAGTCGCTTGCTGATAAAGGAATCGCCGCCACTTGCTACGCCAACGGCTTGGTCCGATTCTCAATGCCATCTACTCCACTCACCGAAACCGACCTGCGAAGTATCCGTGACGCGGTCACGCCAATCCAAAATCGTCCCTTCTTACTTCCAATCCCTGCTTCCCTTCCCAAACGCAAAAGGAGTTTCCCATGCCCAATGGTGGAATCGACAACTGTTCAACCTGCTGGTTCAATGAGGCCAACCGAGATCAAGCCTTTCAACCCAACGACGACGGAAAACAGCGTTGCCTGATTCGAGATGTTGAAATCAAGAATCCTTACTACACTTATTGTGCCAACCATCCTTACCACACTCCCGAGCGTCTGAAGGTGCCTGTCGGTCCCGTGGTCGAGGGCAATCTACGAAAGCTATTGTTCGCCAGTCCCGACTCACCAGAAATCCGCGAGACCCTGCTGCGAATTCTGGACGCGATGGAGGAGGTGCCAGCAAGTGACACGAATAGCAATTGGCTCGAAGAGCAGGCCGTTGAGCAACTCGGAGAATTCGGAGAGCCGAAAGCTCAGGCCGGGTTGTTGCGTGCGGCCAATTTCGATCCGTTTGCATCGCCCCCCGACGATCGAGAGAAGCCGCGAATTTCCAGTTGTGGCCGCGTTTGGACTGTCACCGTGGCAATCAAGGCACTTGCTCGCATCGTCCCCGACGAAGCAATCCCCATCATTGAAAAATACCTGACGCCGCCGGAAGTGACCCCGAATACTCCACACGGCCAGTGGCCGTCCGAAATTCGTTTTCACTCGGTCGTTGCTCTTGGAGGTATTCCTACAGAGCGGGCAACCGAACTGCTCACGGTCGCCACCGACGATGTTGATCCGGTGATTGCAAAGCAGGCAAGAGAGTTTTTGGAAAGTCGAACCTCCGATTTCTAATGCTCGTCTTCATCGAATTGCACGTCCGGTAAATCTGAAAATTCTTATTCGCGTCACGCCTTACCCCGATCAAGGCAAAAAAATCGGCGTAGATTGACTCGCCCCTTGGGCGATCCGGTCATTGGGTTCCCGTTCGGTTTCCGTCCTCCCATCCAGTTTTATTTTAACTGTCTGCGGCTTGTCTGATCGTGTCACGGCGTCAAGGTCCGCGTTCGCCTTCGGCGTCCGCTGCTGCTTTCGCATTCGCGAAAGACTCCACCTTGACTTGCCGTGATCGACTGAACTCAGCCGCCGGCAGGCTATCGATGAGAATGACTTTTGGCGATTGCCGGATAGCCACAATGAAAAAGAAAGGAGAATCACTATGTCACTTACCGTAAGAGAAAAAGACCATTGGAGACAACGGATTGAACGACGAATCGACTTAGCGATTGAAGAGCTGCAAGCGAGTAGCGATCCAGGATTCAGTGAGCGGATTCGCGAACAGGCGGAACAGGCGGAACAGGCGGCTAGGAAGTCGCTCGGCTTGCAAGCGATGCATGACGAGTTGGAGGCGGCAAATACGGAAATATCCCGTTT
>Ga0114931_10012180_pt1 | contig 10082 bp, 9 predicted proteins | sample 2SBtaG_FD_89579 | JGI IMG/M metagenome (GOLD analysis project Ga0114931, IMG submission 89579) | Deep subsurface microbial communities from Kolumbo volcano to uncover new lineages of life (NeLLi) - 2SBTROV14_V59a metaG | ecosystem: Environmental > Aquatic > Marine > Volcanic | place: Kolumbo... | reverse complement strand
CTGCAATGTTACGAGGGCCTGGATGTCAGCGCCGCTGTCTATGAGTGGAACTACCCGCGCCAGATGGTGGAAATCCGCGTCGCCGAGGCCATCGGCGACCGTGATCGGGAAACCTTGGCCACCGACATCTTCGACCGCCGGTTCTTGATCGAGCGGCCACTTCTACAGGCCTTGCAACCTGATTTAGCTGGTCCACCGGTTCTGCTCATCGACGAACTAGACCGGAGCGATGAACCGTTTGAGGCATTCCTGCTCGAAGTTCTTTCCGACTACCAGATCACCATCCCGGAACTGGGCACCATCAAGGCGCCGGAACCGCCCATCGTCATCATCACCTCGAACCGCACGCGGGAAATCCATGATGCGCTAAAGCGCCGCTGTCTTTACCATTGGCTCGATTACCCGAACGCCGAACGGGAACTCGAAATTCTCAAGGTCAAGGCGCCCGGCGCGCCCGAAGCCTTGGCCCACGAGGTCGTCGCCTTCGTGCAGGAACTGCGCGGCATGGACCTGTTCAAACTGCCGGGCATTGCCGAGACCATCGACTGGGCCGATGCCTTGACGCAGCTGGACAAAATCGTGCTCGACCCGGAGACCATCGACAATACCCTGGGCGTCCTCCTGAAGTACCAGGATGACATCACCAAGGTGCGCGGCAGCGCCGCGGCCGAGATACTGGACGAGGTAAAACGCGCCACCGCGGCCGGCGGCTAAACGGTTATGGGCACTACCCCGCGACCACCTGATTCGCCGGCCAGCCAGCACCCGATCCTGGCGCTAGCGGATGCGCCGTTGCCGACCGGGCGGCTGGCCCAGAACATCATGCACTTCGGCCGCACCCTGCGCGCCGCCGGCCTACCAGCCGGCCCTGGCAAGGTGTTGGCCGCGATCCGCGCCGTCGAGACGGTCGGGGTGCGCCGGCGCGACGATTTTTACTGGGCCCTGCACGCGGTCTTCGTCAACCGCCGCGATCAACAAGACCTGTTCGATCAGGCCTTCGAGATTTTTTGGCGCAACCCGAAGATACTGGAACGTATGATGGGCCTGCTGCTCCCTGACGTGCAGCCCAACACCGGCCGCGATCCCGATGATTCAAAAACCATCAACCGCCGCCTAGCCGAAGCCCTGCGCGCCGGCAACGCGGGCGGCCAGGAGGCCCGAACCGAGCGTGCCGAGGACGAGGTCGAGATCGACGCGGTCTTGACCTATTCCGACCGCGAAGTCTTGCGGCACATGGATTTCGAGCAAATGTCGACCGCCGAGATTGCGCAGGCAAAGGCCGCCATCGCCGCCATGCGCCTACCCATCATGACATTACCGACGCGCCGCTTCCGTCCGGCGCTAGCGGGCAGCAGAGCGGATTTACGCGCCACCATGCGCGCCGCCTTGCGTTCGGGCGGCGACACGATTCCGTTGCGCTGGAAACAGCAGCGGCGACGGCACCCGCCGTTGGTGGTCATCTGCGACATCTCCGGCTCCATGAGCCGGTATTCACGCATGCTGCTGCATTTCCTGCATGCCATCACCAGCGACCGCGACCGGGTGCACAGCTTCGTCTTCGGCACACGGTTGACCAATGTCACCCGTTACCTGCGCCACAAGGACATCGATGTTGCCCTGGAGAAAGTGGCCACGGCGGTGCTGGACTGGGCCGGGGGTACGCGTATCGGTGCTTGCCTGCACGATTTCAACGCCACCTGGGCACGCCGGGTGCTCGGCCAGGGCGCGGTGGTGCTGTTCATCTCCGACGGCCTCGACCGCGACAACGCGGAGGGTCTGCGGATCGAAGTCGAGCGTTTGCATCGGTCCTGCCGACGGTTGATCTGGCTAAACCCGCTCTTGCGTTACGAGGGGTACGAACCAAAATCATTAGGGGCAAAGGCAATCATGCCGCACGTGGACGATTTTCGCACCGTGCACAACCTGGAGAGCTTGGCGCAATTGACCGACGTTCTGAGCGAACCGATCACCCGCCGGCAAGAAGCCACCACCGCCTGGCGCGAGGCTTCGGCATGACGGACGTCCTGGAGCAAGCGGCGCGGTGGCACGACGACGGGCGTAGCGTAGCCGTCGCCACCGTGGTCGCCACCTGGGGCTCGTCGCCCCGGCCCATAGGCAGCCAACTCGCGGTGGATGAAAAGGGTAACATGCTTGGCTCTGTCTCCGGCGGCTGCATCGAGGGCGCGGTGGTGCATGAAGCGCGCGCGGTGATGGAAACCGGCACGCCCAAACTGCTTGAATACGGCGTGACCGACGAAACCGCCTGGGAGGTCGGCCTAGCCTGCGGTGGCACCGTTCGCGTCTTCGTGGAGCGGCTAGAATAAATGCTGCGCCCGGTCCTCGATGCCCTACTCGCCGCTCGCGCGGACAAGCGCCCGGTGGCCTTGGTCACCAACCTGGACAATGGCCGACAAGCCCTACTCGACGGCGACACCATCATCGGCGATCTGACTCTGGGTAGTGTGGTTCTCGACCGCGTCCGCCAGGCGATTGTCGATGATCGCAGCGGCGCCCTACCCGATACCAGCCTGTTCGTTCAGGTAAACAACCCACCGTTGCGCATGGTCGTGGTCGGGGCGGTACATATCGCCCAGGCGCTGGTGCCCATGGCGACTCTGGCCGGATACGACGTTACCGTCGTCGATCCCCGCCGTGCTTGGGCAACGGATGACCGCTTTCCCGATGTGACCCTGTCCATAGCCTGGCCGGACGAGGCGCTGAACGCCCTGCGCTTGGACCGGCGGACGGCGGTGGTCACCCTCACCCACGATCCGAAACTGGACGATCCGGCACTGCTCGTTGCCCTGGCATCCGATGCCTTCTATATCGGGTCCCTGGGTAGCAAGAAGACGCACGCCAAACGCCTGGACCGCCTGCGCGAACAGGGGCAGGACGAAGCGCGGTTAGCCCGCATTCACGGCCCCGTCGGCCTGGCGATCGGCGCCAAGAGCCCGGCGGAAATCGCGGTCTCGATCATCGCCCAGGCGACACAAGCCCTGCACCGGGCATAATGATCTTCGGCGACACACCACTGGCGGAGGCGGAAGGTGCCATCCTGGCCCATTCTCTGTCCGTAGACGGGGCTCGCTTCCGGAAAGGCCGCGTCCTGTCCGCCGCCGACATCGCCGCCTTGCGCACCGCCGGTATCGCCAGCATCACCGCCGCCCGCCTGGAGCCCGGCGATGTTCATGAGGATGCCGCCGCGACCGCCCTAGCCGAGGCGTTGAGCGGTCCCGGTCTGAGCCCCAGCGCCGCGTTTACCGGGCGCGCCAATCTAATCGCGCAAACTCGCGGCTTACTCTCCATCGATCGGGCGCGTCTGGATGCCGTCAATTTGGTCGACGAGGCAATCACCGTCGCCACCTTGCCCCCCTTCGAGCCAGTGGTGCCGCGACAGATGGTGGCGACCATCAAGATCATTCCCTTCGCCGTCTCTGGCGAGGCATTGGCTCGGTGCCTGGCGGCGGCGGATGGCACCACACCACTGTTGCAAGTTTCCGTGTTTCGTCCGCGCCAAGTAGGTTTGGTACAAACGAGTCTATCAGGGACAAAGACAAGCGTGTTGGACAAGACCAAGACGGTTTTGGATGCCCGCCTTGCCGCCCTCGATTGCCCGCCAGTCATCGAACGCCGATGCGCCCACGATGCGGCCGCGGTCGCCGAGGCCATTCGCGCGCTGCGGACCGACGGTTGTGAGATCGTTCTGGTCTCGGGCGCCTCAGCCATCGTCGACAGGCGCGATGTGGTACCGTCGGGGTTGGTTGCCGCCGGTGGCGCGGTGGAGCATTTCGGCATGCCGGTGGATCCCGGTAACCTGCTCATGCTTGGCCGCGTCGAGGAAACGCCGGTGGTCGGCTTGCCCGGATGCGCCCGCTCGCCAAAAATAAATGGATTTGATTGGGTGTTGCAACGCCTGATCGCGGATGTGCCGGTTCGCCCCGGCGATCTCATGGCCATGGGCGCCGGCGGCCTGTTGAAGGAAATTCCCTTGCGGCCCCTGCCCCGCGCCGCGGCGGTCGAGGATGCGGGGACCGAGGACGCGAGAACTGCGCCCGTAACAGGCGCGCAGGCCCCCCGCATCGCCGCCCTGATCCTGGCCGCCGGACAGTCGCGGCGCATGGGCGCCGAGAACAAGCTGCTCGCACCCATCGACGGAAAGCCCATGGTGGCACACGCTGTTTCCGAAGCCATCGCGGCCGGTACGGACCCGGTGATCGTCGTCACCGGTCATGAACGCAAGCGGGTCGAGCAGGCGGTGTCGGGTCTGGCGGTAACGCCGGTTTACAACCCGGAGTTTGCCGCGGGTCTGAGCACATCGCTGCGTCGGGGCCTGGCGGCGCTGCCTGAAAATGTAGATGGGATGTTGGTCTGCCTCGGCGACATGCCACGCATCTCCGCCACGGTCATCGCTCGGTTGATGGCTGCCTTCGCCCCCTTGGAAGGGCGTGCCATCTGCATCCCCACATGGCGTGGGAAGCGCGGTAATCCGGTGCTCATTGCCCGCCGATTCATCCCCGAGATGCAAGAGATCGCCGGCGACATCGGCGCCCGCGCGCTGATCAGCGACTATCCGGATGTGTTGTGTGAAGTTGCCATGGACGAGACGCCCTTTGGCGATGGCGTTTTGTTGGATGTCGATACGCCCGAAGCGTTAGCGGCTTTGCAGGCGGGCCAGCCGTCTGATGCAAGTTAGCCGGCGGCCGACTTCGGTTCCGAAGATGCATCGGCCTCGGCCGGTGCGGTAGCCTCGGCCGGTGCGGCATCGGCTTCTTCGCCTTCGGTTTCGCGAACCAATTTTGATACGCGGTCCATAATTTCATGCAAGCTGTCAGATTCGGTAACTGAGTCATTGGACTCCGAATTACCCGATGACGTGGCCCCCAACTGGCTCGAAATTTCCTCCAACGCCGTGGCTATGGACTCACTCGCCGCATCGGTAGATTCGGCAACCGGCTCGACAGAGGGTTCCTCAACTGATTCGGTTGCCTCTGGGGCCGCTCCCTTCTCTGGATCCGGAATCGACTCAGCTTCAGGCTCCGGCGCGGACTTGGCTTCAACCTGGGCGACCGGTTCGGCTTCTGGTTCCGAGATCGCTTCCATCTCGACGACCGGTTCGGCTTCTGGTTCCGAGGTCGCTTCCATCTCCGGTTCCGGCTCGACCTCGGCCTCCGCAACAGGTTCTGGCGTTACTTCCATCTCGGCGACCGGTTCGGCTTCTGGTTCCGAGGCCGCTTCCATCTCCGGTTCCGGCTCGGCCTCGGCAACGGGTTCTGGGGCTAAATCTGGCACCGCTTCCATCTTCGGCTCGGGCTCGGGCGCCTCTTCAGCAACCACCTGTTCCACGGACTCAGCGACCGCTTCAATTTCAGGTTCTGGTTCGGCCGCCACCTCAGAGGCTGGTTCGGACACGGACAGGTCCGCAACCGGTGCCCCACCGTCAGCAATCAGGGCGCTGACTTTTTTATCCAGGGTCTGCATGATCTCGGCGATACCGCTGCGGCCGCCTGTCTCGATGGCTTGCAGCAGGGAATGCAGCATCTCGCGTAAATACTCGTTATCGCACTCAAGACTGTGAATCTTGGCTTGCTCTTTGGCCAACGCTTCAGTATGGCCAGCCACGGTCGCCTGTTGTGCGTCGATTTCCGCCTGCTGATCGCGCAGGCGTGTTTCGACCGTATCGATTAATCCGATGAGGCGTTCGCTATATTTAGCCTGTTCTTCCCGCGCCAGGCCGAAGTGTTGTTCCGCGTCCTGAACGCGTTGGCGTAGTTCTTCAATGCCACTCATCGCAAAAGACCACCTTGGTGCAAAAAACCTAGGTAGATTGGGGCAAAGAAAGGTTTCTTATTTGTTAACGCCCTACCCGATACTACTGCTTCGCGTTGATTTCCGCGGCTTCACTGCTGGTCAGCTGGCCGGTGTGACATACATGCGCACAAAGGCAATTACCTTCCGTGGCACCTCGGGAAAGTCGTAAAGGTCGGCATGTCCGGCATCTTTGGTGAGCAACAACTCCTTAGGCTCGATCGCCGCCTCGAACAGCCGGCGACCAAAACGCATCGGAATCGTCCGATCGCGCAGGCCGTGCATGACCAAAAGTGGCGCGTTGATCCGACCGATGCGCGAGAGCGAATCCCACTTGTCCAACACCAGCCAACGGGCCGGCAGGAACCAAAAGCGCGACTGAGCCACCTCGGCGACCGAGGTGTACGGCGCCTCGAGTATGACCGCCGCGGCCGAGCGCTCAGTCGCCATCTTCACCGCGACGCCAGTCCCTAGGGATTCGCCATAGAGCACGGTACGCTCCGGTGACACCCCTTCCCCGGCCAACCAATCGAGCACCAGCCGCGCATCCGCGCTAAACGCATCCTCGCTCGGCTGGCCCGGATTGCCACCATACCCGCGATAACCGACTAGCAGTAGACCGAACCCGGCCTTCATGAGTTCGACCAACTTTGGCACTCGATCGGCTATGGTCCCGGCATTACCGTGAAAGACCACCAGCACGGGCGCGCTTTCATCCGCCGGAGGCCGGTACCAATGAGTCAGATCCAACCCGTCGGCGGTACGCGTGGTCACGACCCGCATCCCCGCCACCGCTGCCAGGGCTGTATAGGGCATGGCCTTGCCCGCCGGATAGATCAACGAGCGTTGCAATACGAAGACAGCGCCCAGAACGACTAGGTATCCGCCGAAGACGGCGGCGATAAGCTTCATTGCCCGTCACACATTACCGGCATGCGGCCGGCGGTATTACTGGAATGAGTCCCGAACACAAGCAGTCGCGATATCGCTAAGTTTGGTCATCGATTTTGAGTCGGCTTGTTGGCCCGCTGCCATGGCCATGGCCATTGGCATGTATTCATCGAGGGTGAATTCGGTTCGCTCTCTGTCCGTAACACACGAGCAGTATTTGATGCACTGAGATTCGTCCTGTGCCCGACTACAAACCGAAAAACACTGTGCATAGTCGGCATCGAGAAGCGATTGCGGAATCTCCGACGCCCCAGCTAGCTTAACCGCCAGCAATAGCGATAGCGCGACGACAGCGGCACGTGTCATGGGACAGCCCTTCCCTACAGACCTCGCGGCAATCGGTCCAGGCTATCGGTAGAAGGTTAAGAGTCTTATGTGACCTCAACACCTTGATCTAACTGTAGAAATTCTCGGAATCGACGCGCCACCTCGACTGGTTTCACGGTCGGCCGGCCCAGTTTGGCCAAGGAACCGGGGGCGATGCGCACATGCACTAGGTGCGGGCCCGGCTCGGCCAAGGCGGCGCGCAAGGCCTGTTCCAACCCCACCACATCATCGCAGGCAACCGCCCGCGCATAGCCACAGGCAACGGCGACACCGGCGAAGTCCACATTGGCCGAGACGGTTGCTTGACCACCGGTCGAGTCGTGAACCCCGTTGTCCAATATCACATGCACCAAATTGTCCGGCGCTTGAGCCCCGATGGTTGCCAGATTACCGAGTTTCATCAGCGCCGCGCCATCCCCGTCGAGGACCACGACCGGCCGGCGCACGTTCAGCGCCACGCCCAGGCCCATGGCACTGGCCCCGCCCATGGAGCCGACCTGATAGAAATGCTGTGGCCGATCCGCCAAGGTGAACAGCTCACGGCCGCATTTACCCGTGGTTGCGATGATCGCGGCGGTCTCCGGCAACACGGCAAGAATGCGCTCCAACGCTACGACACGGGTTATCGCATCCCCGCCCCGGCGTAAATCCAACTTGCGCCCACGTGGCCGCGCCGATAGGGCTGTTTGGTCCAGCGCCACCTCGACGACGGCGTCTTTTTCCATGATGAAAGCAAAAGGCAATCTGGTCTCGGCCATCGCCGCCGCCGCAGCGTCGAGCGCCGGTCCGATATCATCGTCGGTTGTGGGAAAAGCGCGATGCGGCACCTCGGTAATATCCAACAGGGAGGCCGTGATGCGCCCCATCAGCTCGTGCTGTGGCTCGTCATTGAGACCCGGCCGACCGCGCCAGGTTGTGATGAGCAGTACTGGAATCTGGAATGGCGTGGTGAGCGATGTCAGCGGATTGATGGTATTGCCCAAGCCCGAGTTCTGGCACATCATCACCGGTCCGCGCCCCGCCAACCATGCACCGGCAGCAATCGCCACCGCCTCGCCTTCGCTGGCAGCACCAACGTAATCGATTGCGCGGTCGCTGATGACCCGGTTTATGAGCGGCGTGAGAAATGAGCACGGCACGCCGGTGTAGAAGTCGAATCCGCGCGTCTTCGCCGCTTCGAGAAACGCATCGGCGGCGATCACAGAACGTTGCGGGCCCAGGCCAGATCGAAGGCATCGTTCACATCCAGCCAGTGACCGGTGATATAGACGATACGCGCCCTAACACCGCGATGCGCCAGTCGATTAAACAATTCCGGCAAGCCGGCGTTGGATAACGATCCGTCCTCCGCCATGGCCGCCACTTCGCGGCGCACATCCACCAAGCCGGTGGCGGTCACGCGCGCCAAGCCGGTCCATTCGCCATGCGCCTGGGCAGGATCGATTGGGCCGTCGACCGGCTGTAGCTCGACAGCCGTATCGTCGAGAAACGAGTCTTCCCGATACGGTTGGCCGCACACCACCAAATCGGGCACGGCCTTGCGGCCGTCTGGATGGTTCTCGCGCCACTTGGCATCGACCGCGAGCACGATGTCACCGGGCGCATCGAAGAGCAGGTCCAGAATGTAATCGCGGAACAGAATATCGCCGTAGGCGATCAGCGCCGGACCTTCCATCGCCTCAAGCGCGCTGGCCAGCGACGCCACCTCACCGGTCGTCGCGTAGGTCTCGTTGACCACCTTGCGGATATTGGGCAAATCCACCGCCTCGTGCTTGTAACCGCAGACCACGGTGATATCCCGCACCCCGGCGGTGTTGAAGCTGTGCACCAGCCGGCGCAGCAATGGCTCACCGCGCAGGTCCAACATACACTTGGGCTTGTCCTTGGTCAGAGCCTCCAAGGCGCTGCCACGGGTGGCGGCCAGGACTATGCCCTTGGTCTCTTGCCGCTGCACGCCCAAGTATTTGCGCTCGGCCTCGGCAATTTCAGTGTTGCCGGCAATGCCGAAGACGTCTTTCATGCCAGCCACCTTGCCTTCGACGCCGGCCAGGGTTTCTTCCTCGAAGATGCGCTGGCTGGTCTCGCGCATGGCCGACAAGGCCGCCCGCAGGTTGTGGTTGGCCCAGATGATCACCGAGATATTGGCCTCGCGAAACCGCTCCGTCGGGGTCGCATAATAGGTGGTCGGCACGATGACCAACGGCGCCCGGTTGGCCCACTCCTTGGCGAAGGTCAGGATTTCGTCCGGATTGGCACGCTTGGAGTGGATCAGGATGCCGTCGGCGCCGGCGGCGTGATACGCCTCGGCCCGGCGCAACGCTTCGTCCATGCCCCAACCGGCGATCAGCGCCTCGATGCGGGCAACGACGGAAAATTTGTCGTTGCTTTGGCTGTCCTTGCCGGCTTTGATCTTGCCGCAAAATTCGTCGATATCGGCCAGCGCCTGATCGCCATCGACAAAGGAATTGGTCTTGGGGAAGACCTTGTCCTCGATGCACACGGCGGCGATATCGCGTTGACACAATTTCTTCACTAAACGTCGGAAGTTATTGAAATCACCGTACCCTGTGTCCCCATCGAGCAGGATGGGAATGGTGGTCACATCGGACATGAACTCGAGAATGTCGATGATTTGCGTCCAGGACGCCTCGTTGCGGTCGCGCACGCCCATGGCGGTGGCCAGCGATAACCCAGAAGCCCAAATGCCCTTGAACCCGGTTTCCTCGACGATCTTCGCCGACAGGCCGTTGTGGGCCTCCATGATGAACTGGAGCCGCGGGGATGTGAGCATGGCACGGAACCGCTCCGCCTTCGTCGGCTCCGGCGCGCGGTGTCGATCGAGCGAAACGACGTTTTGCTGAACTGGTGACATTATTTATCCCTAATACCAAGACCCCCGCCCCATAGGGATTCTTTACTCTTGGCGTCCAGTTGCGGCAAGGGCCGACTTGCCACAAGCGACGGGCGCTGAGAGGATGCGGTTTCAGCACACAGTGGGG
>Ga0114931_10012179_pt1 | contig 10082 bp, 8 predicted proteins | sample 2SBtaG_FD_89579 | JGI IMG/M metagenome (GOLD analysis project Ga0114931, IMG submission 89579) | Deep subsurface microbial communities from Kolumbo volcano to uncover new lineages of life (NeLLi) - 2SBTROV14_V59a metaG | ecosystem: Environmental > Aquatic > Marine > Volcanic | place: Kolumbo... | reverse complement strand
ATCTTAAAGCGCCGGTTGTCCAGGGAGCGCGATTTCGTATAATCAAAGATGCCAAATTTTGTGTGATTGGGCCTGCCTGACCATTCGAATGGTAGCGTGAAATCAACACGATAGTTGTCCACCTCATCCGTTAAATCGGAATACAAATAAAACAGCTTTTTGGCATCGATCACCATGTCGTCGCCGGCATCCTTGTATTCGTATTCGAAGGTGCCAGGCTCCAGCCTTGTCGCCTTCGCCGTTTCGGCACCCCATTCCACAACCACGTCATCGAACAGACCACCGCTGGATTCACCAAAGCGGTGCCTGCCATTGAGTTGATGAGCTGTCAACTGCGTCTCGGTGTATTGAAGAAAGGTCCGCTCGTGATAGGTGCCTTCGACCAGCTTTTCTTTCAGGCCAAATACCGTGGTATCCTCGGACTCATTGAGTGTCAGCAGGGTATATTTAAGCGCCTGGCCTTTCTGATTATCTACGCCAAGGCTTGCCAATCCGCCGTATTTCTCATCCAATACTGTCGTCTCATAGCTGGCATTTTGGATATGAAGGTTGTCCCCACTTGTCGGACTGTATTGATAATCATTGGTTTCCGCCTGTGCCGCTTCTTCCGTGGTTTTGTAATAGATTGAACCTGCTATCCCATATTTGATGCTGCCGCTTGTCTTGAAACTCTGGCCCAGCGAGATGCGGGCATTTTTGCCTGGCTTAAGAGTCTTTCTCCCCAGACCATAGCGCCGATATTTCACCATAGCCTTGTTAAGGGTTTCTTTTTCCTGCGCAGTTAAACCCTCGGCAATCACCGTCGAACCGATCTTCACCTCCTCAGTCAGTACGCCGAAATTATCACTGTACTTCAAGATGAGGGACGGTAACGACCTGTCATTGTCAGGGTTATACACCACGCTCTTGCCCGTATCGTCATTCACCTCCATGCCAATTTCAGCTTTTATGTAGTTATCTTCCTTGGGTATGTCTTTTGTCTTGATCAGGACAGTTCCACCGGCAAAAGTACCCGGCAGATTACTGCTGTAGGTCTTTTGAATTTCCATTTCCTGGATGACGGAGGTCGGGAAGATATCCAGCGGCACGACGCGCTTTGTTAACTCGGGTGATGGTACATGCAGATCGTTCAACAGCACTGTGCTGTAGCGTTCGCCAAGACCGCGGATATAGACATATTTGTTATTGACGATGGTGATACCGGTCACCCGCTTCAAGGCACTGGCCGCGGAGCTGTCGCCCGACTTGCTGAACTGCTCGCTTGAAATCGCGTCGGCAAATACTTCGCTGTCTTTAAGATCAGCCAGCGACGATGCCAGACTTCCTTCCACCGAGGGTGCGGAAACCACAAATTCTTTCATCACAATGTCGGCCTTGACGAGCTTGCTGGTTTGCTCGTTTACCGCTGCGGCCGTGATACTCACATCCTTCATTACCCGCATGACATATTTGGGATGGATAATGGATATGTCGTAGGTACCTGCCGCCAGTTCCAGACTGGCCATACCATCTTCGTTGGAAGTGGCCTCGACCGCATACCCTTTGAAATAAAGTTTGGCACCGGAGACGGGCAGTTGCGTGCGGTTGTCAAGCAATTGCAGCTTCAGCGTACCTTTCGGTCCTTGCTGTTGCTTTAGGCGGTTGTGCTCGAAATTCTGCTTATACGCGGTGATGGGCAGATCGAGTTCGACATCGGGGCCACTACTGCTCAAATTAAGAAATATCTGGCTTTGTTGGTCTCCCGGCAGGTTTACGTCCGTGAGGGCAAATAATTCGCCATCTCTCGAATAGCCTACCTCATACTCACCCGCCGGCAGGATGAAGCTTGCCAGGCCAAAGCTATCGGTGGTTTTGTGCACATCACCAACGCTTACACTGATGTTTTTTTGCGCTATACCACTTTTGAATACAAACAGGTAAAGATTGGCCTCCGCGTGGGCGACTCCCCAAAATATGCAAAGAATGAGCGGAGTTAATCGCTTAATAACACGTGAGCGGTTCATTCCGGCACTTCTCTATCTGCTGAAAAACGTGGGATGCCTTGCTAAACAACAGGCTGTCGTTGATCGACTTCAGGTATTTCTTCGCTTTGTCGAATTCGCCGATGCGGAAATAGCCATAGCCTATGGCGTAGGCGATATTGTCATCCGCCAGCAATCCATAGCGTTTCAAAGCCGGTGTTTTGGTAACCAGGGATTCATAGTCATTGAGATATATGTCGATGCCAAGGCGCTGGCGGAATTTCTCGTCCTGTTTGAGGATGCGGCGGTTTAGTTGCAGGGAGCGGATTGGCTGCTTGGCCTTGAGATACAAGGTGGCGGCCTTGTAGGCAAATTTAGGCTGATGAATGGAGGCCCAGTCAAACACCAGCGCCGCCATAAGATAGTTTTCCTGATCGATATAGACCTGAACCAGCAATTCAATCAGCTTATCGTCACTTCTGTGCAGTATCACCGCCTCTTCGAGCAACGCGGCAGCTGCATCCAGTTGCCGGCTTTAGCGCAATGCGTAGGCAATCGCCAAAAAGTCCTTTGCCGAGTGTTGTTTTTTTGCCAAGTATTTCTGAGCATACTATGCTGCTTGCTGGAAGTATCCCATTTCCAGCAGGTAATAGAATTTCTGACTGTAAAATTTCGCATAGTCTGGATGCAGCGCAATACCCTCATCCAACACCGCCCATGCACTGTCAAACTGGGCCTGTTGCTTCAATGCCTCTGCCTTGATCACCAGCATTTGCGGATTTTCTTTCGCTGCCTGCCCGGCTTTATCCAGCGCCGCCACTACTGCCGGATAGTCCTGCAGTTGCCAGTAATTTTTGGCCACATACAGCATGATCGACGGGTTCTGTTGGCCATGCTTGACCGCGGCATCAAAGAATATATTCGACAGCAGCGGATAGCCGAGCTTGTGCAACAGGATGCCCTTGAGGGTGTAGTAGCGGGCAAAGTCAAAACCTTGTTTGCTCACATCCGCCTTTTCCAGCACGGTCTTTGCCCGTTGGAGATAGCCGTCTTTCAGCAGCGTCGCTCCCAGATTGACATAGTCAACCTGCTTCTCGACCAGCACCGGGGTCGCAACAAGCAGCAAAAGTAAAAACAGACTTCGCATTGCTAATCCAACTTGAAGACGATCTTTTGCATCGCCCATACCTTGACCTTCTTGCCGTTATAGGTGGCAGGTTCGAATTTCCAGCGGCGGATCGTGCTGTCGGCCTTGAGATCAAAGATCTCCTTGGGTTTGGAGTCAACGATCTCCACGTCCTCCACGTTACCCACCTCATCGATCAGCACATTCATGGTCACATAGCCGCTGATGCCTTGGCGGCGCGCCAGCTCCGGATAGACCACCGGCGAGCGTCTTTTGATCTTGGGCGCGGTATCCACCGTCTCCTTGTCCATGGCCTCGCTGCCCGCCGAGTCCAGCAGACCATCGTCCTTGATGTCTGCAAATTCCGCCTCGTCGAATTGCGGAATACCGAAGCTCAAGCCACTGCCAGCCAGGGACGAGCCGATGTCCGAGGGCTTGATCGAGGGCAAGGGTTGCGACTCCCGGCGCCGTTTCGACTTGGGTTTCGGCTTGGGTTTCGGCGGCTTGATCTGGTTTTGTTTTTTTACGTCGAAATTGACCTGATGTTTGCCCGCATCATTCAGCTCCAGGTCAGACTCATTGAGGCCGATCACCGCGATGAATATCAGATAGGGAATAATCAGCGCGGCTAATAGCGCAATGGCGTGTCTTAGTAACATCGCTCTTCCGCCGGGCAACCGGTTATGCCCCGAACTTCTGCTTGGTGGCCACGCCGACATCGGCGGCACCGGCAAGCCGGGACTGATCCACTACTTCCAGCACCAGTTTCGCTGCCACGCTCTCATCGGTGACCACCAGCACGGACTTGTCGGTACTCACGCGCAGCATGTCACGCAGCTTGCTTTGCAGGCTATAGATGCGCACTGGCTGGTTGTCGACGAAGATTTCGCCGAACTTGTCGATGAACACCCGGATGGCCTTGGTTGAGGCGACCGCGGCGCTGGCGGCACTGGGCCGTTCCAGTTCCAGCTTCATGTCCTTGACGAAGGTGGTGGTGACCATGAAAAAGATCAGCAGGATAAATACCATGTCGATTAATGGTGAGATATCGATCTTTCCCTCTTCTTCGCTATTCGTTCTGTAGCGCATGTCTATCTGCCTTTAGCCGTTGCTATTGCCGGTGCAGACCAGGTCCCTGATCTGGTCCAGCTCACGATTGATGGTGACTTGCTTGTGGTCGATCATCCGCCCGATCAGCAGGCCGGGGATGGAAATGGCCAAGCCCATCTGGGTGGTGAACAAGGCCCGGCTGATACCGGCGGCGATACCGCCGGATTGACTGAAAAGCGCCATATCGCCCAGAGAATCGAAGGTGACGATCATGCCATCCACGGTGCCCAGCAGACCCAGCAGGGGCGCTACCGCCACCAGCGATCGCACCAGGAATCGGTATTGATTGATTTCCGCCTTGAACTGCTGGAAGCGTTCGTTCAACACTGACTTCAGCTGTTTGCGCGATGAGGCCACTTGCGCCTCGGCTATGGCCAGCCTGGCCGCCTGGGCGGTGATCGCGCGCGACTTGATCTTGTCCTTGCGCGCATCCTGGATCAGCTTTCTGGGACTGGCATCGCTGGCACTAACGACCAGGAAGCGATAGGCCAGCGCATACCACAGCAGCACTGCCACCAGCAGCAGAGGCAGCATGACGAAGCCACCCATCTGGTAATAGGTGGTCAGGGTGAAGACATCCGGCAGCAATAACATGTTATTTCTTGTGGGTGTTAATCATGTGTAGCGCGGCTTGCTCCAGTTCGTTCTTGATCTTCTGTCCCCAGCTGGAAAGCACGTTACCCAGCAGTAGCAGAGGAATCGCCACCACCAGCCCGAACTTGGTGGTCAGCAGCGCCTCGGAAATGCCCGAGGACAGCAGCTTGGGATCACCGGTGCCGAATTCGGTGATGATGTCGAAGGTGCTGATCATGCCGGTCACCGTGCCCAACAGGCCGAGCAGCGGAGAGATCGCCGCGATCACCAGGATCGCCGAGCCAAAGCGATCGATGCGCGAACTCTCATGCAGGATGTTTTCACTGATGATGTCTTCGATATGATCGCGGTCCCGGTCCAGATTGCGCAGGGTAGCGGCGATCACATTGCTGGCCGCGCTGATATTCTTTTTGCAGGTCTGCAACGCGCTTTGAATGTCGCCCTGCGCCACCTTTTCGTTGACTTTGCGGGCGATCGCCTGGATATTCGAGCTTGCCAGCATCAGCATGATGATTCGCACCAATACCAGCAACAGCCCACTAACGCCGAGGACGATAATCACCAAGCCAACCATGCCACTGGCCCGCACATCATCCTCCAGGGTTTTGGTATCCTGTTTCTCCATCGCCTTGTCCGCGTTGTCGAATAGCAACACATCGAGCGTGTTGGGATAGAGGTTTTCGGCCAGCTGGCTGGCGACGGCCTGGGTCTGCTGACTCCAGACCTTGAACTTACCGCCGCCGGCCGGCGCCAGCACGCCGCCACCCTGTGGGCTGATCCCATATTTGGCGATCCTGCCCACATGGATGATCTGCCCTTCGACGGCCTCGCCATTGGGGAGAAAATATTTGCCCGCAGAGGTACGCACCTTGCCATCGGCAACCATTGTGGTATTGGCCAGTGCAAAGGCTGCCGCCAATTGTTGGTCCTTACCCTCGGACTCATCGAACGTTCCGCCCAACTTGGCCAGCGACTCGCGAGCCTGGATCAGAGTGGTGTCCAGCAGCAGCGTGTCGTTCTCCGCCTGATCAACGCCGCGTGACGCTTCCACGATCTGCCGGTTCAGGCGATCGGTGCGGTTCTGCCGTGTCAGAAAATCCTTTTGCAGAGCGTCGATCTCGGCCGTCACTTTGCGTAAATTGGCCTGCTGGGTTGTTTTCAAATCCTCCAGGCGTTGCTGCAGGGCCTTCCGTTCGGCAACCAGGTAGGCATATTCCTTTTCGTAGGCCTGCTCCAGCTCTCCCGCGCTCACCATGGTACTAACAAGCAACAATAGAATGACGACAAGGATACGCATGATTAGCTCCTGGGCAGAAAGTTGGGAGTGGTGAACTGCCCATTGCGGATATTCTTATTGAAGGAATCAAACAGCTGTTCCAACTGGGTGATATTTTCCGCCTTGGTGAGCATTTGCTGCTGCCACTCACTCTTGGTTTTCTTTGTTACTCCATAGTGGCCGTCATGGGTCTTGAAGAACATGGCGATCTTGCCGATGCGCAGTACCTTGACCAGTTTTTCCTCGCCGTCGATGTTTAAGGAGTCGTTATAGATGCCGCTGCTCTTGCCCAGCATCAGCTCGTCCTGCACATAAGCCCACAGCTGATTGGCCGCCTTGTTCGGCGTAACGATGTGCGTATCCAGCCGATGCTCTATTTCATCCAGTGCCGCCAATCTCTGCGATAGTTTGAAAGGCAGTGAGGCCGACACGCTGTTGCGCAGGTTTTGGATGGCGATCTTGAGCACCGGCGTTATATCCTGCTGGGCTTGGCTCTTTTTCCGGCTAATTTCCGTTAGCTTGTGTAGCTCTCTTTCCAGGTCCTTGATGTTGAGATCGGCGCGGCTGATTCTGAGCTCCAGATCGCTCTTTTGATTAGCATAGGAGCGCATCTGATATCTATACATCTCTTTTTCATACGAGATCTCGCTATGCAGGTTTTCAATAAGCTGGCGAATCTTTACCAACTCCTGCGAGATATTTTTCAGCGATCTTAGCTCCGATTCCGCCACTACGGCTTTGCTCGAAAACAGCAGGATCAATACAACCAGAATCTTCTTCATGTCTTTATACTTTAGTTATTGCTGCGCGTGCGCCAACTGCGCGGATAGTTTGATCAATCCGCTATTCTAGTTTTCGTTTATGACAGGATTATTAATTCAGACAGTGGTCCTGCCGCAAAGCGGCAAGCACAGTAGGCGCAGGTGAAATGGGCATTAAAGGACATCACTCTGCGAGCCATGCCAGTCAAACCGGTTAGATGAATGGCACTAAGTTAAGCCCCAGAGATACGAGCGTGAAGCGCTACTTTATTGAAAGCGAAGAAGAAGGTTGGCTTGGGATTGGTTAAGATGTTTGGGCTCCAGACATCCACCCCACCCACCCCACCCACCCCACCCACCCCGAGGCCAACCTTCATGGGACACTACACTAGTGATGTCAGATGTTCTTTATTGCTGGCGCGGGTTAATAAGCAGCCCTAAGACTGAGGATCCAATAATTCGCGCAGGCGGTAGAGGGTTTCCAGGGCCTGCCGCGGCGAGAGGGCGTCGGGGTCTGTTTTGCGCAGGGCATCAAGCGCGGGCGAGGTGACCTCACGCGGAGACTCGTCGAACAGAGAAAACTGCTGAGCAGCTGGTTCCACGGGGTGCACGTGCAGGCTCTGGGTTTCCAGTTGCTGCAGGTGGTCGCGCGCGCGGGCAATGACCGCGGGCGGCACACCGGCCAGTGCCGCCACCTGCAGTCCATAACTTTGGTTAGCGGGGCCTTCCTTGACGGCGTGCAGGAAGACGATTCCGTCGCCGTGCTCGACGGCATCGAGATGTACGTTGGCCAACCCGGGCAGAGTGTCGGCCAGCGCGGTTAACTCGAAATAGTGGGTGGCGAAGAGGGTCAAAGCGCGCACCTCGGTGGCCAGCGTCTCGGCGCAGGCCCAGGCCAGGGAGAGGCCGTCGAAGGTGCTGGTGCCACGGCCCACTTCGTCCATCAGCACCAGGCTGTGTTCCGTCGCGTTATGCAGGATGTTGGCGGTTTCAATCATTTCCACCATAAAGGTGGAGCGTCCGCCGGCCAGGTCGTCGGCGGCACCGATGCGGGTGAAGATGCGGTCCAGCGGGCCGATCACCGCACGCCGGGCGGGGACGAAACTGCCGACATGGGCGAGCAGGGCGATCAGGGCGGTCTGCCGCATGTAGGTGGATTTACCGCCCATGTTGGGGCCGGTGATGATCAGCATGCGGCGTTGCGCGTCGAAGTGCACGTCGTTGGCGATGAATGGGCCATCGAGAACCCGTTCCACCACGGGATGACGGCCGGCCTCGATGCGCAGGCCGGGGCGTTGGTCGAGTTCGGGTCGGCAAAGGTCGAGGGCGTCGGCGCGCTCGGCCAGGTTGGCGAGCACATCCAGCTCGGCCAGGGCCTCGGCGCTGCACTGCAGGGCGGAGAGGTTTTCACTGAGCGGCTCGAAGAGCGCCTCGTAGAGGGCCTTTTCCCGCGCCAGGGCGCGCTCGCTGGCACTCAGGGCCTTGTCTTCGAAGGCCTTGAGTTCGGGGGTGATGTAGCGCTCGGCGCCCTTCAAGGTCTGCCGCCGGATGTAGTCCTCGGGTACCTTGTCGCTCTGCGTGCGGCTGACTTCGATGTAATAGCCATGCACCAGGTTGTAGGCCACCTTGAGGGTGGCGATGCCGCTACGCTCGCGTTCGCGCATTTCCAGCTCTAACAGGAATTGGCCGGCGTTATGCGAGATGGCGCGTAGCTCGTCTAGTTCGCTGTCGTAGCCTTCGGCAATCACGCCGCCGTCGCGAATCAGCACCGGCGGTTCGTCGATGATGGCCTCGGCCAGCAGGGCCTGTACGCCGGGGTGCTCGCCAATCCGCTCGTGGATGGTTGTCAGCAGGGCGCAATCGGCGCCAGGCATGACCTGTTCCAGTGCCGTGCGCAGGGCCGGTAGACGACCCAAGGTGTCGCGCAGCTGGGCGAGGTCGCGCGGTCGGGCGCTGCGCAGGGCGACGCGGGCGAGGATGCGCTCGACGTCGCCGACGGCGCGCAGCTGCTCGCGCAGATCCTCGAAATGCAGGTCTTCAAGCAATACGGCGACGGCCTGGTGGCGCAGGCGCAGGCGGACGTGGTCGGCCAGCGGACGATTGATCCAGCGGCACAGCAGGCGACTGCCCATGGCGGTGACGGTGTGATCCATGACCCAGGCTAGAGTGTGTTCGCGGCCGCCGGCGAGGTTGGTTTCCAGTTCGAGGTTGCGTCGGCTGGCGGCGTCCAGCACGACGCTTTCCTCGCGGCGTTCGACGCGCAGGCCGCGGATATGGGGCAGGGCGGTGCGCTGGGTGTCGCGCACATACTGCAGCAGGCCGCCGGCGGCGGCCACTGCCAAAGGCAGGTCCTGACAGCCGAAGCCGGCCAGGTTGCGGGTGCCGAACTGTTGGCAGAGCAGACGCTGCGCGGCGTCGTGCTCGAATTGCCAGGGTGGCAGACGGCGCAGACCGGGGCGTTCCTCGCCGAGCGGCGGCGGGTTGTCTTCGTCGAACAGCAACTCGGCGGGGGCGAGGCGCTCCAGCTCGCCGGCCAGGGCTTCGTCGCCTGCCACTTCGAGCACGTTGAAGCGTCCGCTGGTGACATCCAGGGCGGCGATGCCGTAGCGGTCGGCGGCGCGGGTGACGGCAGCAATGAGGTTGTCGCGGCGTTCTTCCAGCAGGGCCTCGTCGGTGAGCGTGCCGGGGGTGACGATGCGCGTGACCCGACGCTCCACCGGCCCCTTGGCCTTGGCCGGATCGCCGATCTGCTCGCAGATGGCCACCGATTCGCCCTTTCGCACCAGACGGGCCAGGTAGCCGTCGGCGCTGTGGTAGGGGATACCGGCCATGGGGATGGGTTCACCACCGGACTTGCCGCGTGCGGTGAGGGTGATGTCCAGCAGGCGCGCGGCCTTGCGCGCGTCGTCGTAGAACAGCTCGTAGAAGTCGCCCATGCGATAGAACAGCAGGGTATGCGGAAATTCCGCCTTGATGCGCAAGTATTGCTGCATCATTGGTGTATGTTGTTCTTTTTTTTCTAATGAACTCATGCTGTTACGCTGTGCTACTTATTGATTTATATATATTTATCGTTTTTACGTCGTCTCTTGTAGTCTCATCGAGTCTCACGAAATATCATCCAATCTCAGAAAAAAGTATAGGTTGAAGTGTAGGTTTTGCTGGTGTAAATTTTGTCAAGGATGACAACCTACACTTTTTTCGTTGCGTCGGACAAACTGACATCAATTCAAGAGGATGCCAATGGCAACAGT
>Ga0114931_10012178_pt1 | contig 10084 bp, 7 predicted proteins | sample 2SBtaG_FD_89579 | JGI IMG/M metagenome (GOLD analysis project Ga0114931, IMG submission 89579) | Deep subsurface microbial communities from Kolumbo volcano to uncover new lineages of life (NeLLi) - 2SBTROV14_V59a metaG | ecosystem: Environmental > Aquatic > Marine > Volcanic | place: Kolumbo... | reverse complement strand
TCGATCGTTTTGCAGAGACAGGAATATCGACCATCACTTGCTGAGAACTGACCGATCACTGGACAGGGCACTGACCGCGTATCTTTCCCGTCGAATGCGTTACGTCGGCAGAACCTGAATTCGAAACCGAAATGAATCGTTTCACGTTGTTAGCAATTGGCTGGGTCACGCTTCCCATGGTTTTGTGGGGAGTCGGACTGGGGTGCATTCCTGTCGCAATCCACCTGTTGAAGCGGCGACGTTACCGCGAAACCCAATGGGCAGCCATGCAGTTTCTGGTAGCCGCTGTGCGTAAACAATCCCGTCGGATACGGCTGGAGCAGATTGTTTTATTGTGCATACGAACGCTTTTAATTTTGTTTTTCGTGTCAGCGATAACCGGTGAATTTCCCGAATCATCTTCGGTTTCTCTCGGTTCCAGCGATAGAACACATCGAATTATTGTGGTTGACACCTCTTACAGTATGGGAGCGAAATCTTCAGGGGGTCGTAGTCTTTTTGAGATTGCTCGACAAAACGCCTTGCAGGTTGCCAGCAGTTCCAATCGTGGCGATATGTTTCATCTGTTAAGAATCGGAAATATCGCCAATCCGTTTGTGATCGAAGAAGCGGTTCCGTTGACCGACGAACTGCAAAAAGAACTCGAAACTCTCGGCTTGTCGGAAGAACGTGGGAATTTACCGAGAACTCTGCAAGCGGTGTTGAACGCTCTTGACGACTCTGCCACCCGGGAAATTGCCCGGAAGGAAGTTGTCATCCTTTCGGATTTTCAAAGCATCGACTGGTCCCCGGATATTTCTTCCGAACGAATTCGACTTCGCCAATTACTTTCAGAGATCGCGAAAAAAGCAGAATTAGTATTTGTGGACGTGTCAAACGATTCCACGAACAATCTGGCGGTTTCCCAATTGAGAATGGAGGAGCCTTTTCTTTTGGAGAACCAACAATTTCATCTGCATGTCACGGTTCGCAACGGAGGTTCCCAGCGGATGTCGGACGTTCCTTTGAAGCTCGTCCTGAATGGCAAGACGATGCAGGAAACGAAAATCGAGATCGCTGCAAATTCTCAAACGAATTTCACATTCACGTATCCAGAACACCCTGACGCGCAAGAGCCTCTTCGACCAGGCGAATATCAATTGGAAGTCCGTGTCGAAGACCATGGTCTTGAAATCGATAATGCCCGCTGGTTCGTCTTGCCGGTTCGGGAGCAGATTCGCGTTCTCTTAATCAACGGCAAGCCTTTGGCAGAAATTCGTGAGAATCCTGCGTTTTTTCTGAAAAAAGCACTCGCTGCTTCACGCTCGTCAGAAGAAAGAATCGCATACATTGTCCCGGAGGAACGAGCCGAACAGGAGTTTTCGAAACTGGACCTCAATCGTTTTGATTGCGTTTTTCTCTGCAATATCGCCGGGTTCAGTCATTCAGAAGTCGAAAAGTTGCGAACATATCTCGATTCGGGAGGCGGGGTTGTGTTTGTTCTGGGAGACCGGGTCAAACCCGATCTCTATAACGAAAAACTATGCGAGCCGGGGCGAGAGATTCTTCCTGCCAAAATCGCCAATCTCGCCCAGACCGAAGCGGATGGCTCTCGGATTTACGAATTCGAGACTTTGAATTTATCGCATTCCATCGTGAATCTCTTTGCGGGAAATCCAGGCTCGGGATTGGAATCGGTATTCACATTTCAGTATTTCAAAACGGAATTGGCAGAGGATTCCCTCTCAAAGATCGTTCTTCAGTTCAAAAAGTCCGATACAAATCCTGGCGATCCGGTCATTGTCGAAAAATCGGTCGGTCGAGGGAATTCCCTCCTGATGACAACTTCTCTCGATGCTTCGTGGAGTACATGGTCCAGCACAAGTCCCAGTTTTCTCCCCATCGTTCAGGAGCTGGTTCACTTTGCAGTGCGCGGAAGATGGCGAAACGTTCGCTTTCAAGTAGGCGATACGATTCCGCTATGGCAAAACGGATTGGGACAACCAACTCATAACTCGAATCGAATTCGCAAACCAGACGGCAGCGTACAAGCGATTTTCGCGCAATCTTCAGCCGACTGGAAAATCGAACGAGACGGCTGCGACTATTTCAGAGAAAAACCTCGAGCGAATTCCATGTCTGTGGGTCGGTTCGCTGCGGGAACAATTGTGAGAGTGATAAAAGAAGAACAGGGTTTTTTGGAAATCGAAAAGAGAGGCGAACGCTTTTGGGTCGAATCGAAATTTCTGAAACGACAAGGCAGCTCTCGCATGTATTTTCAAAAAACGATGCAGAGCGGCATCTACGAATTGTTACCACTTTCTCCTCTGGAATCGTCCAAAAATTTTGCGGTCAATCTGGATGTTCAGGAAAGCGATCTGGCACACATTTCCCAGGACAAATTACAAAAAGAAGCATTTCCGGGAATTGAATTCCATTATCGAAAGCGGTGGAAGCCCCTCGAATCGAAACTTCACAACATTTCCACAGAAGAGAACCCGGTCGCACAGCTCTTACTGGGAATTGCACTTTCGCTGCTGTTTGTCGATCTGGTGATGGCTTGGCGATTTCTTTACGGTCTGGTTTTTCTTGGTGTTCTGTTTTCAGTATGGCTGATTGGCATTGCCTTCTATGCGAGCATACTTTGGGGAATCGGAACCTCATCGGTGATCTGCGTTCTCGTGTTGTTCGGGGTGAGATTTTGGAGAAGAAGAGTCCGAACGAATTAACGATTCCACCGCAGCCGGTCCATTTTTCTTCCTCAGGCGGAAACCGAAGTTTGCGTAAATTGTTCGATTTCGGGTTCGGCTTTGGTGACGCCTTCGTACTCCACACCTCCGAGTTCTGCCAGTCTCGTCATCAACCGGTCGGTCACTTCTTTAAGCAGTTCTTGCGTTTTTTTTCTACCGTAGTATTCACAAAGATCGATGGGTTCTCCGTAAACCACGCGCACTTTCGCGGGAGTCGCGAAACTGAGGAGCATCGATTTCCCGACAGGAGCACCGTGAATAAAGACGGGATAAACCGGAACTTTGGCATGTAATGCAAGCCACGCCACGCCGGGGCTTGCTTCCAGTAGATGACGGCTTTCTCGATTGATCTGGCCTTCCGGGAAGATGCCGACCAGTTGTTTTTCTTTGAGTTTCTTCAGCGCTGTTTTCAAGCCGACGAAATCGTTGCCGTTTCGTTCCAAGGGAATCGAATCCATGTTTTTGCAAATCCAGTGCACACCCCAGAGATTGTAATACTCCAGTGTCATAATGAAGCTGATCAAGCGGTAATGTCTCCGAGGGTCTGCAAGGTGGTGATTCATCCAGACGAGCATGGGGTCGGCGGGACTGCGATGATTGGCGATGATAATCGCTGGACCGTCATAAGGAAAACGGCAGCGACGGTTCGAGTGCCATCTCCAGAGGAGTGGGACAAAAATTCGTTCGGTGGTATAGAGGGCCCAAACCTGCCAGGGATGTCCCGAACGGAGGAAACGTAGAAAAACAACACCGATACCAAGCAGCAGGTATCCCGCCAGGATAGAAATGGACCAGGTTTCCGTGTTCATAGAGTCTCAACGATCAATATTGAACGTGCCGATGAATTGTTGACACCTAGCTGGAATGTCATTTCCATTTCGGATTCTGGATGGTCATTCTGAAAACAGAATTTCCGATTTTTGGCGTTTTCGTTCTAAAATATCACTTCGCTCGGAAAATTCGATCTGTTTCGAGCAATTTTTGAAAATTGGTAGTGAATTCTGGCTCAGAAGGGATTTCGTTTTTAACATAAAAAACGCATTCTCCCAGACCATAAAAGACCATCATCCGTTTTAAACGGATTTATTTCGAGTTTCCTCGATTTTCGATCAATCTTAGTCGATCTCAGAGGTGTCGCGTTCTCAATATTTTATGCGAAGAACCGGCAGCAGATCATCTGAACAATCGACTTCTTCGAGGAATCTGTCATGCAGTTAACTGTTCGCGACCTGATGAGTTTGCCTGTTTCGGTCTCTGTCGATGAATCGATGGAAAACACCATCGAAAAAATGCTCGAAGAGGGTGTGGGTGAAATTTATGTAACAGGAGCCGATGGCCGACTGAAAGGACTCGTTCCCGATTTCGAAATTCTCAAAGCGATGGTCAACAAAGACGACCTCGTTCAAAACGTGAAAAAAGCGATGAACGTCAATTTCCTCACCGTGAATCCCGCCGACTCGATCGAAACTTTAATCTCCATTTTTCGAAACGGTTCTTACCAGCGCGTGGCGGTCGTGGAGCACGGCAGACTCGTCGGACAGATTCATCGTCGGGACGTTCTGAGAACACTCTTCACGATGAAGCACTGGCAAGAAGAACCACAAATATCCGAGATCGCGGACTCCAAGCCGGCGGAACGAAAGCATCCGCCAGAACCTCAGTTTCTCAAATCGAAATCGGCAACGCAAACCTATGTTGCTTATTACGATTCGACCGATCACGATGTGATTTACCCCATCGACTGATAACGGTGATCTGACCCGAGAATTAAAATCCCGCATCACCCAGTTGCTCTTTAAGCTTGCGCAATGCTCGTAGATATCGCATTCCTGCGGCTGGGGCAGAGATACCCAGTGCCAGTGCAACTTCGCCGTTGCCTAAATGTTCGAAGTGGCGCATCAGAACGATTTCGCGATCTTCTTCGGAAAGATTCTGCAAAGTGGCGAAAAATCGGCTCTGAAATTCCTTGCGGATCGTTGCGGCGGCAGGAGTGAGTTGGGGATCTTTCAGTTGGGCTGCCAAATCCCAGGCGGACTTTTCGGCAAATGGAGGCGGCGAAAGCGACTGTTCCCGATCGACACTTCGCTTCTGCGCAACCCGGTGACGACGATGCGCGTCAATAAGACGATCCTGGGCGATCTGCCTCAGCCAGAGATGAAATGGCAACTGCGGATTCCCCAGATAATCGCGGAACCGACGGTTCGCTTCCACCAGGGTATCTTGAATGATATCGCTGGCATCGAGCCGCGCTGCCAATGCTCGGTCCATTCGTAGTGCAATCATCTGCCGCAGCGACCGCCGGTGACGCTCCAGTAAGTCGTGCATCGCGTCATCTTCGCCATCTTTCGCTTTCGTTAAAAGCGATACGGTTTCATCCGAATCGGGCCACACGGTAGAGACTCCTCTACTGAAATTGTTATCCTCGGAAAAAAGTATTATGATGCCAAGTCGCCGATGAGCGAAACAGTGGATGGTAATTTTTTCCGTAGATCGAGTGAATTTGGAAACGAATCTTCATTTCGACAGGTAGTTCCATTGATCGATCGCTCTGAAATATCGAACCACAAAGAATTTTTCGATTTGAGCTAGTGAAGGAATCCCGATGTCTCTTCCCCACTTCAGCGTGAAAAACCAGGTTCTGGTCAACATGATGATGCTGGTTGTCCTTGTGGGTGGGGTTTTGTTTGCGTTCCAATTGGTGAAAGAAGTGTTCCCCGAATTTCGGGTCAACGTGATCACCGTGACTGCCGTCTATCCGGGGGCGAAACCCGAGGAGATTGAAAAAGCGATCACTGAAAAAATTGAGGAAGCCGTTCGAGACATTTCCGAGATCGAGAAAATCGATTCCACCGTCAACGAGGGATTCAGCAATACGGTATTGACGATTTATAGCAGTGTGAAAGATCTCGATCCCATTCTTCAGGAAGTCAAAAACGAAGTCGACGGAATTGCCGATAAGCCGGTCGAACTCGAAAACATTCTGGTCCGCAAAGTGGAACCGAAACTGCCGGTGGTCAACATTGCCGTCTACGGAGAAGGAGACGAAGCCGACCGCAAACGTGCTGCTCGAAATCTGAAAGACGATTTGCTGAAGCTTCCCGGCATCAGCGACGTTTCGATCAACGGCAGCAGACTCGACGAAATCAGTATCGAGATCATTCCCGAAAAACTGAGGAAATTCGATATCACGTTCGACGAAATTGCCACCTCGATCAGGAACGCCAACGTCCGTATCTCCGGCGGTACTCTGAAAGGGGATAAATCCCATATTGGTGTTGTCGTCGATAACGAGAAAACGCGAGGTCGCGATCTCGAAGATTTCGTGTTAAGAACACTGCCTGGCGGTGCAAAAATTAAACTCTCCGATGTCGCAAATATCCGAGACGACTTTGTCGAGTCGGACTTGGAGAGTTACTTTAACGGAAAACCGTCAATGGATGTCGTCGTCTTCAAAACAAATTCGCAGGATGCCATCCAGATTTCAAATATCGTCAAAGCCTACGTTGCCGGAAAGCAGGGGATAAAATTCGACCCCTACGGATTCGAGGATGCTTACGCCCAACCCTGGTACAAAAAGCCGTTTTCGCTGTCTTCCGCCTTTTTTTCACAGACCTGCGGGAAAATTGCAGCAACCCTGAATAACTGGACCGAAGCGAACGTCGTTTACCAAAGAAGCGCACAAACGCCGCTCAACCATAATTTCAAAGTTGCCATTCATAACGATTTGGCAAAGTTTGTGGTAGGACGACTCGACCTGATGACTCGAAATGGAAAAACCGGACTGATTCTGGTTGTGATTTCGTTGATACTCTTCCTCAATTGGCGAGTTGCGTTTTGGTCGGCAGTGGGACTGCCGGTCGCCTTCATGGGAACATTCATTGTGATGTGGCTTTCTGGAACTTCGCTCAATTTGCTGAGCTTGTTCGGTCTGATTATCGTGCTGGGAATTATCGTCGACGATGCTATCGTGATTGGCGAGAATATCTTTCGACATGTCGAAAACGGCATGGATCCCGAAGTGGCCGCCGTCAAAGGGGCCGAAGAAGTGATGTGGCCGGTGACGATTGCTGTCCTCACCACCATCGCGGCCTTCACCCCGCTGTTTTTCATTCGCGGACAAATTGGCGATTTCATGGGACAATTGCCGACGGTTGTTCTTGCTGCTTTAAGTGTGTCACTTATCGAAGCGTTACTGATTCTTCCTGCACACCTTTCTCATTTACCATCCAAAAAGAAACGCAGAAAATCGCAGCAACATAACGAGGCAGAAACGAATCGCAAACTGACCTTCTTGCGGAAATTTCGCAACCTGCAGGAAGGATTTATTCATACGAAATTGAATCCTATTTACGAACGGTTCCTCAGGTTTACGCTCAAATGGAGATACGTCACGCTTTCCGTAGCCATTGCTTTAATGATCGCAGCGGCGGGGATGGTCTCCGGCGAAATTGTGGAAACAGTTTTTATTCAGAAAATGGACAGCGAAACCCTCGTCTGTGCCATCGAAATGCCCGTCGGAACCAATGCGGATCGTGTGAAAGAGAATCTGCAAAAACTTGCCGACCTGCTGACCGACAAAGATAAATACCCCGAAGTCAAAAACGTGCAGTCGTATGTTGGCGCAGCATTTAACATCACTGGCGCAGCTTCCACCAACGTATCGGCTTCGCTGCAATCGCATTTGGGGCAACTGATTATCGAACTGGAAGAGTCCGATACCAGAGAGCGTCTCGGCATGCGCTCTAGCGAAGAATTAATGACAAAGCTGCGAAAATTTTCGGAACGGTTACCCGGAATCAATTCCGTGACCTGGCAGGCACTCTCCGGCGGTCCTGGTGGAAAAGATATCTTTATCAAAGTCACCGGCAATAATATGAAACAAATCGTCGCAATTGGCGAAAGATTGAAAGATCATATCTCCGGCATCGAAGGCGTTCACGATCTCGACGACGACTTCGATAAAGGAAAACGCGAAGCAAGACTTCGGCTGCGAAAATCGGCTAAAGCCACTGGCATCACCGAACAGGCACTCGGCAGGCATGTTCGTGCTGCCCTCTTCGGAAGGGAAGCACAACGAGTGATGCGAAACCGCGAGGACGTGAAAATCGTCGTCAGGTATCCCGAACGGTTCCGAAAAAACGTCTTTCATCTGGAAGAGATGTGGATTCCCAACACGACCGTTTTCGGTCAACGAAAATGGATTCCATTCTCACAAGTCGCAGAAATCACCGAATCGACAAATTATGCGACTCTGAAACGATCGCAGCAGCAGAGAGCCGTTTCCGTCTTTGCAGCGGTTGACCAGTCGACAGGCACGAAACCCAGCGAAGTCATCGCTCAAGCGAAATTGTATTTCGATACGTACATTCGGCCAAAGAACCCAGACGTCGATATCGAATTCAAAGGTCAGGCGGAACAAATCGCCAAATCGTTCGGCAGTTTGAAGCTTGCGTTTCCTATCGCGTTGCTGATGATCTATTTGTTGCTGGCGGGATTGTTTCGTTCTTATGTTCAGCCAATTGTGGTGATGTCGGCCATCCCCTTCGGTTTTCTGGGTGCGGTGATGGGCCATTGGTTGACCAATAATCCCATGACAATTTTAAGTGCCATCGGTCTTGTTGCACTGACCGGAATTGTCGTCAACGATTCTCTTGTTCTGGTAAGTTTCATCAACACACGAGTGCGCAATGGAGCTGAGCCGTTCGAAGCGAGTATCGACGGCGCGAAACTCCGACTGCGTGCGATTTTGTTAACCACGCTCACCACCGTTGCAGGACTCACACCGCTGATGTTTGAAACCAGCTTCCAAGCGAAGTTTCTGATTCCAATGGCGGTCACGCTGACATTTGGACTGATCTTTGCGACGGCACTCACGCTGCTCATTGTGCCAACATTAAACATGATCTATTTCGACTTCCGCAGAATGTGGAACAAAAAGGAAGTCGAAGACGAAGATGAATTCGAAGAAGATCTCGAAGAACTGATCTCGGCTTCTTAGGGGAAATCGCTCGAACAGGAATTTCCTGCTCAACCGGACTGCCATCCTGTCCGATTTTTCGCATTACCATGCCGGTTCGGTCGCGCAGCATGTCATATTCGTTAATTCGATGCAAAAGCAAAGTGGTCGGTGCATACAACCCGATATTTCAGCTAAATGCACTTATTTTCAAATCGACCTTATTGATCGACATCTACCGGTTCTACAGGCTGTTAAATATGTCTCGTCGACACAAAATACTAAGACTGGAAATCGCTTTGCTGATAGCGATATTAAATTCTATTGGTGCCGAATTCACTCACGCCCAGGCTCCCACGAATTCTTCCCAGACAGTTCGCTGGGCGAAAAGAACACAACCCGCGAGAAAACCTGCTCCCGCCACCGACTGCTGCACATACTGGATAGTCAGTAGTCGTCCCTGTCAGCAGAAGAGTCATAGTCAATGTTGCGGTTGTCAATTCAACTACTACCGATGCAACGAAAACACACGCTGTGTGAGATCAAGTTTGAAATCGCTCTTGGAAAGTTTACAACCCGGCGTTCCCATCGCGGTGGTCGTTCATGGAAGTTTCACTTCGCTTCAGAGTATTACCAATGATAGTCGCTACATGAATTCCTGGTTGCAAAACGGGGATGCAAAACGACCGCTACATGTGATTTTCTTCACTTGGCCCAGCGACGGTCCCTATACTGGCCTGCTTCATCTCGATGTCGCCAGACTTGGTCGAAAAAGTGCACGGACTGCATTTTATCTTTCGGACCTGCTCGCCAAACTTCCTGCGGATCGCCCTGTCAGCTTGATTGGACACAGCCACGGTGCGCGCACCGTGGCCGCAACACTCCACCTTCAAGGCGGTGGAGCAGTGCAGGGATATCGATTGAGTCCTTCGTTAATCGTACCACGGCGATTTCGTGCCGTGCTGACCGGAGCGGCGATCGATCATAACTGGTTCAACCCAGGCGAACGCTACGGTCGGGCACTCTGTTCGGTCGAAAGTTTGTTGAATGTTCGCAATAAGCACGACAACGTCCTGGGGTTTTACCCGTTGCGCAAACCATTTTCGGGACGTGCACTAGCGAGAACTGGATTGACACCCTGGGATCTGCAAAAGCTCGGTTGGTTGAACACAAAAGTCTCTCAACTCGATGTGACATCCATCGTCGGTGCACACCACTTCTGGCAATATTATTACAGGCATTCTGAAATCGCCGAGGCAATTTCTCCCTGGGTTTTCTTTCCCAAATACCATGACACGAAAAAAACGCGTCCAAAACGAACGGCATCTCTTTCGCAATGAAATGCGCGACGACATAATGCCAGGATGTTGGTAAAAAAGAAATCGGTGCTGCTTTGTGT
>Ga0114931_10012177_pt1 | contig 10084 bp, 10 predicted proteins | sample 2SBtaG_FD_89579 | JGI IMG/M metagenome (GOLD analysis project Ga0114931, IMG submission 89579) | Deep subsurface microbial communities from Kolumbo volcano to uncover new lineages of life (NeLLi) - 2SBTROV14_V59a metaG | ecosystem: Environmental > Aquatic > Marine > Volcanic | place: Kolumbo... | reverse complement strand
GTAACCGAACTGGCGCTCCAAACAATTTCGGATTGGCTGCCCTGCTCGCCGGATGCTGTCCAAACCAGTTCAAAATTATCGCTCATCTTTTCCTGGGCGAACAGGCCCGCGGAAAATAGAAGCATCACCAAAGCTAACATTACATTAAAAAACTTCATACGAAAGACCTCCTTAATTTGAATTAAATACTCATCCTTTTGACTTTGTTCTTCTGAAAAGAGACCCCGACTCCCATCCAACAAAAACCGTCATCCTGGTTTTGTTGACAGAGTTGACATGCGAGACAAATCTCCGCGCGCCGAGAAATTTCGAAATCTTTTTCTTCAAAGTCAGAAAATAGGTGCATCAAGTGATGTTATTTGGTCGTTATTTTTTTGTCTGCGATCCCCCTTTTTTTGTTTAACAAATCACCTTATTTCAATGCCCCGTTTTACATATCGATCATTAGCGTGTTATCAGGCTTCAGGCAGATTCACGAATAATCAGCTCCGATGAGAATACTTTTTGGGGTTGCCGTAACGTTTCCCCGCGAATCAGTCTTTCGAGGCTTTGCATTGCATATACGCCAACTTTGTAAGTCGGCTGCCGAATGGTTGTCAGAGACGGATAGAAATAGGATGCGATCGGCAAGTCGTCATACCCGACAACCGCGACATCCTTTGGCACCTCCATATTTCTCTCTCGTAATGCTTTGATAACGCCAATACTCCGCAAATCACTGGCACAAAAAACCGCATCAAAATCGATATTGCGGTGCAACAATTCCTGCATGGCAATATACCCGCCATGTTCATCCACTTCTCTTGGCTCGATCACCAATTTTTCGTCAAAGGGAATATTTGATTCCGCCAGTGCTTTTCGATAGCCTTCCAACCGGCTTTTTGAAACCATCTGCCCCTGCAGCCCGCCAATCAAAGCGATGCGTTTGCGCTCGCGGCGGATCAAATGACTGGTTGCCAAATATGCGCCTTCGACATTGTTTGTCCACACCGCGCATTGGCGATTGTTCCGGGGCATATATTCACCCAAAACAACCAGGGGAATATTTACAGATGTCAGCTCTTCCACCCGGTTATCATCCACTTTCAGGTCTAAAATGATGGCGGCGGAGGCGGAATGATTATCCATCAACTCATGGTAATTTGCGAAACGCCCGTCGGCGTCATCTTCAACCGCCAACACCAGGCGATAACGGGTGGTGTCGATGGTATCGCAGAACGCCCACATAATTTCCGCATAATAGGAATTAAAGGCGATGGATTTGAGAACATTGGGCACACCCAGGATCAAAATATTATCCATTGAGGTGCGTTTGCCAACCAAACTCTTTGCGTGAACATTAGGACGATAGTTCATCTCGCGGGCAGCCTCGGCGACGCGCTCTCGGGTTGCCAGCGCAATATCCGTATGTCCGCCCAACGCCCTGGAAACAGTGGGAATCGACAAATCCAATTTTTCGGCAATATCTTTTAAAGTAACACCTTGAGCCATATTTCCTCAAAAATTTAAAAGGTTTTAGAAAAATTTAAAAAATCAAACCGGCTAATTACTTTTACAGAATTGGTTGATAAAAAAATGTTTTATGACATCAAAATCATGATACTTTTCACCAATCACAAAATTTTCATCTAATTTTGCAGGGGTCAATGGGGATGTGAGTGTGTCAAGCGTCGAATCAACGGCCGTATCAAGTGTGCTGCCCGGTATTTGCACCAATCCGGCAGCATCGCGGGATGTAATTTGGCTGCCCAATGAAATATAGGCGTAACCTTCGGGTTTAATGTCTTTTTCAAAAACGGGATATTCAAATAAAACAATCGGTTTTTTCGCAAAAACGGCTTCGATAAATTGATTGCCCCACCCTTCCACAAGGCTTGGATAGGTCACCAAATCGGCATGAACGTAACAGTCCCACAGTGAGTATGTTTTGCGATCCGCGCAAACGCGCTCGGCGGCAACATTTTCGTGAATGAATTTCGCACGAATTCCCGCCGCCCCGGCTTCGTGTTTAAGTCGCGCCAGATACGGCTGCGCGGCTTTTTCAGCATAACCGGCAAGCACAAAAACGACATCGCTATCGCCGGTAATTACTTTCCCGTTATACAACCGCTTCCCGACGAATTCGTTTTTCTTCTCCTGCAATTTTTTGACGAATTGGATGGCAATTTCAATCCCTTTGCGCTCAATAATCCGGGTTGCCTGCAACACGATCAGATCGTTTTCTTTCAACCCCAGGGAAGACAAAAAATCCGCGTTAAATTCATCCCGTTCCCAGGGCGGTTGTTTAAAATCAAAGATATCCGGGATGACCAGGGAATCAATATCCCGCCGTCTGCGAAGCTCGTCAGCAGCCAGGCTGTTGATGCTGATATGCAGAATATCGCTATTCGGCGGCGGCACAAAACTGTTCATAAAATCACGAATCGATTCGTTAGCGGGCTCGAGATATTCTTCTCTTTCCCAATAGTAATCGTGGTTCGTTGAAATTACCGGGATTGGGAGATTGCGGGCAATGCGCGTGAAGGCTAACGCGGCGGGAAGATGCAACCCAAAACAAAAAATATTATGCACCAATAAGGCGTCAAACATTTCCTGTCGATAATAAGCCATGAATTGCTCCTCGATTTTCAGGGAAACTTCCTGAATTTTGCGCATTAACTGATCAGTGCTAAGTGTGTTATTTTTAAAAAATTTAAAACTGTTTTCCTTAATTTCTATTATTTCCGGGATGTCAAATTCAAGTTCATCAATGATAAAATCGCTGCCATGTTGAATCGCCCCCGAAATGATTCTCGTATCGATGCCGATAGACGCAAGTATAGTCTTTCGCTTTTCAATTTCCAATGAAACGCCATCTGTGCGACCGGCACGATAATGAACAATGCCTACTTTTTTTACATGACCCATTGCAGTAGCAGTTGATAATCAGATGAAAATTCGTTATATTTTTAAAATTTCTAAAACGTTTTAAATATCGAGGTAAAAAAAATGGGTCTTTTGCCCATCATCAGTCATTCGCGGTTGTTTAGAAGATATTTACTACAGAAATAAAAGTCAAGGATAAATTTGACGAAATTGCTAATTTGTGAAAAAAACATATAACTTGTGGATATAGGGGCAATATGGAATCTCAGGAATCTCAGAAAATCGCGGATGCGGTACTGGGTCATCTCACTTTTTTATACGATGCAAAAACAGCGCAAACCGCGTTTGATAAACTGATCGGAATCATCGCTGATTTTCGTGAAGAGACCCCGGAACTGCGCCAACGGAGAATGAATGTTAGCGAAAAAGATGTTATTCTCATTACTTATGGGGACCAATTTCAATCCCCCGGGTGCCTCCCGCTACAAGTCTTCGCGGATACCGCCCATCGTTATTTCAATCCAATGATCAACAGCATTCACCTGCTGCCGTTTTATCCCTATTCATCCGATGACGGGTTTTCCGTGGTCGATTATACCGCGGTAAATCCCCGATTCGGAAGTTGGGAAGACATTCAGGCGTTGCGCAAAGGTTTCCGGCTGATGTTTGATGCGGTGGTCAACCACATTTCCGTGCGGAGCCGCTGGTTCCGGGGATTTTTGGACGGCGATCCGCGCTACAGCGATTATTTCATCGCGCTTGACCCGGGCACCGATTTACGAAGCGTTACCCGCCCGCGCACCCACCCGCTGCTGACGCCATTTCAAACCTCGAACGGGCTAAAACACGTCTGGACGACATTTAGCAGCGACCAGGTCGATTTGAATTTCAAAAACCCCAACGTGCTGCTCGACGTCATCCGGGTTTTGCTCCGCTATGTAAAAGAAGGCGCCGAGTTTATTCGTCTGGATGCGATTGGTTATTTGTGGAAGACCGTTGGCACGAGCTGTATTCATTTGCCGGAAACCCACCAAATCGTGCAGCTATTTCGCAGCGTGCTTGATTGGGTGGCGCCGCATGTCATCTTGATTACAGAAACCAATGTTCCCCACGCTGAAAATATTTCCTATTTCGGAGATGGGGCAAATGAGGCACAAATGGTTTATAATTTTGCGCTGCCGCCATTAATTTTGCACACCCTTTTAACAGGGAATGCAGACGTGTTAAGTCAATGGGCATCGGAACTTGAGCTGCCCGGCAAACGCACCACTTTTTTCAATTTTACCGCGTCGCACGACGGCCTTGGCGTCATGCCGGCAAAAGGTCTTTTGAACGATGCTGAAATTCAATTTCTCGTGGATAAAACCCTGGCGCATGACGGTTTTGTCAATTATAAAACCAATTCGGATGGCAGCCAAAGTCCGTATGAGCTCAATATTACCCTGTTTGACGCGCTTTCAAATCCAAGCGGCGATGAACCCGCATCGCTTAAAATCGACCGTTTTATGGCATCGCAGGCAATGATGTTAGCGTTGGCAGGCATCCCGGGGATTTATGTGCACAGTTTGATTGGCTCATCAAACAATTTAGCAGGCGTCGCCGAAACCGGGCAGAACCGCTCCATCAATCGCGAAAAATGGCAGCAAAGTGAATTCGAAAAGCGCTTAGCGAATCCCAATTCAATTGCCTCGCAAGTCTTTCAGCGGTACCGGCGACTGTTGAAAATTCGTTCGAAACACCCGGCTTTCCATCCGCACGGCGCTCAACAAATTGTTTTGGGGAATCAAGCTGTTTTTGCTGTTTTGCGAATGTCGCCATCCGGCGATGAAACCATCCTCTGCCTTCACAATGTGACCACCGATTCACAGATATTTAACGTGGATTCCAAATTGATTAACACAGGTGGGAAATTTCAGGATTTACTCACGAAGCGGCTATTTGCATCTTCCAAAATCAACCTCGGCCCTTACCAAACATGCTGGCTTCGCACAAACAGCGAGAGCTAAAAGATCGTTTTTAAAGCTGATACAGCATAAAATAGATCACCACGCCGGTGATGGAAACATACATCCAAACCGGCAGCGTCCAGCGGGCAATTTTGCGATGTTTGTCAAACCGTTCCTTTAATGCGCGAAACAGCGTGATGGCGGCCATCGGCACAATCGCCACGGCTAACACGGTATGCGTCAGCAGAATGGTGAAATAAACCGGGCGAATCCAGCCGGTTTTGGTGAATTTCACCGAGCCGACCTGGGCATGATAAATGAGGTAGGATGTCAAAAAAAGCGCTGACACCACGACTGCGGCAATCATACAGCGTTTATGTGCAGCGATTTTTTTCTGTCGAATGAAATAAAAACCGCTCAGCAGCAGTATAAAGCTGGCGCTATTGAGCACAGCGTTTAATGTCGGCAGTTCATAAACGGATAGCATAATCTAACCAGCGTTTGGAAACTTTAGCTCACTTTAGATCACTTTTAACTTAAGTCACTTCACCCGCAGCCGTTCCACGTCTGTGGCCAGACGACTGATCGAATTGGGTTCGTTGCTGTTGTAGTATCCGCGAATCTTTCCCTGCCTGTCCACTAAAATAAAATAGGTGCTGTGAATAATCGGTGAGTTTTCGGTCGCTTCCTTGACGGTCAATTTCAAACTGTTTTGTGCAAAGTTGTAAATCTCTTTTTTATCCCCGGTCAGGAAAAGCCATTTTTGCGGATCGGCTTCATATTGTTCGGCATATTTTGACAGCACCAGCGGCGTATCGAATTCGGGATCCACGCTGAAGGAAACCAATTTTACATCGTCTGCATTGGAAAATGCTTTTTGCAACTGGCGCATTTTCATCGTCATCAGCGGGCAGGGGCCGGCGCAGCGGGTAAAAACAAAGTCGGCGATCCAGATATTTCCGCTCAAATCATCACGGGTAACGAGTTGATTATTCCGCTCCATAAAAGCAAATGGGCGAACATCACCCATCACCGGTAAATCTTTGACTTCCTTAAGTTTGCCGGTAAAAATCCATCCCCAAAAACCGGCAACCATTAATAATACGGCAATGCCCAGGAATATCAACAATTTCTTTTTTGAAGCGAAATTATTCATTGAATTTCTGAAGTTCTAATGCAGTTGTAAGCGAATAAATAAACCGTGAACAGTGGCGTGTATTTTTTCACGCATCACGCATCACGGTGCCGAAGCTCATATCAAAACAATGTTATTACCGGTGTATTTTAAACCCCGGTTTTATCAATAATCATAAATCCCCACACTAACAGCGGATAGATGAATGAGGCAAACATCAACCGCCGGGCAAATGCCGGTGTGTTAAAAATTGCCAGACAAATGCCATAACCCAAAAACACGAAACCGGCCAGCAACGCTACCACGAAATAAAGCACGCCGGTCAGCCCGGAGACGACTGGCAGAATGCTAACGATCATCAATGCGATACATGCTACGATGATATGCTGATGGGTCCAGCGATCGCCATTTTTCATTGCCGGCATCATTTTAAACCCGGCGCGCTGGTAGTCATTCCGATATAGCAACGCGATGGATAAAAAATGGGGAAATTGCCAGAAAAACAGAATCCCGAAAAGCACCAGGCTTTCGATATCCAGCGTATTTCGCGCGCCCGTCCATCCGCAAACCACCGGTAATGCGCCGGGAATCGCGCCGACAGCAGTGTTTAAAACCGTCTTTCGTTTTAATGGCGTGTACGCGAAAAGATAGCTTAAAATCGTCAAAAAAACCAAAAAACTGGTTAGCATATTTACTGCAAAAGCCGTAAAGGCAATGCCGGCTAAACAGAGAAAAACACCAAAGAATGCGGCTTCTTTCGGCTGTAAACGCCCACTCGGCAAGGGACGGTGACGGGTCCGCTTCATTTGGGCGTCGAACTCCCGCTCGATATATTGATTTAACGCCAATGCCCCACCGCTGGCCAATGCAATACCGATCAGCACATTTAGCAATTCACCAAAATGAATGGCACCATTTGCGCCTAAATAATAACCCGTAAATGTTGAAAATACCACTAAAATGGTCAGGCGTGGTTTGGCCAATTCAAGAAATGTTGTGGTTTTTTTTATCATTTTCATAATTTCTTTTTATTTTTTCAACTGCCTTGTTGGATCAATCATTGCCAACCTTGTTTAATATCGCGTCATACTGTTGCCGGGCTAAACCTGGCGGAAACGCGCATTTCATTCTTTACATTCCACAAAATAAGCGTCACCGTACACGCTAACAATAGCGCGCCGACGGCAACGTGTAAAACGGTGGTATAAACCGATTTTCCGGTCCAAATATTCAGCGCGCCCAGCGATACTTGTAAAACTGTTAACGCCAGCAGTAATTTTGCAAATATAGCGTATTGAGCGACCCGATGATATTTTGAATAAAAATAAATCACCGAACCCAGGATAATAAACGCCATCACCCTGTGTGCAAACTGGAGCGCAACCTTAAATGTCAATTCAAACGGTGTCAGCGGAAACGGCGCAGTTGGATTGTTGGGCAGGTTGCCGAATGGCGGGATAATTTTTCCAAATGACAACGGAAAATCGGGGATGATTAATCCAGCCCCGGTGTGGCGCACCAAAGCCCCAAGGATGAGCTGCGAAAAAATCAATGCGGCAATCATCAGGCCGAATTTTTTAATCGTCGATTGTCCCGTTTGCGAAATATCCGTCGGTTTTGCTCGCAGCCAATATTTTGAGGTCATCACCGCGATGGCAAAAACCAGGCTAAACACCGTTTGCGCTAATGCCGCGTGCGCAATGGTGATCAAAATCCGGGTCGATTCGATGCTGGCGTTGCCGGTTAGCTGCACGGCAACATCCTGCACGGATTCAGTGGAAACGATCAATACACGCAACCCGCCTAAAACGGCCTGCACAACGACTGCCGCCAGGGCGATCATGCCCATCCCGCGAACCCAGCGACGGGTCTCTTTTCGCCACAGCCAAACAGCGAGAATGGTGATTAAAATGCCTGTTAGGCCGGCAATCAAGCGGTGGGAATGTTCAAAGAGAATGCCGCCGATCATCGGCGGGGTCAGCGTGCCGTAGGAGAGCGGCCAATCCGGCACGGCATCGCCGGAACCGGTGCTGGTCACCGTGGCGCCGGCGATAATTAATCCCACGGCAACCACAGCGGTCAATACTGCAAACCTGTGCAGCCAGGGATTATAAGAAGGTAATTGCTGATCCAAATGAGTACTCACAAAAAAAATCGTTAATCAAAAAACGTTGCTTACCGCCCGTATTCCTGTAATTCATCCAGCATTTGCTGCACCCAGGCATCATAATCAGCCTGGGAATGAACCGTAAATTTACCACGCATCCGGTAATGCCCCAACCCACAAAGCTGGGCGCAATTTATTTCGTAATTACCGGTTTTCACCGGTCGGAAATAGACGGGAATGTCCAGCCCGGGAATCGCATCCTGCTTGATGCGCATCGTGTTCAGTCCAAAACTGTGGATCACATCTTTTGATGTGATGTGGATGATTGCCGGTTTATCGACCGGCAGATGCAGATCGTTTACCGTGATGATGTCATCCATGCCGTTCGGATCATCAAAATCCAAACCGAGCGGGTTGGTAGCGGCATTTACCAGTTCCGCGGAACGCTGGCCAAAAACGCCATCGGGACCCGGGTAATGGATATTCCAGGCGAATTGCTCACCAACGACATGAACAACCACGGCTTCTTCTTCTTTGGGAAAATCCTCTTTTAAAGTTGCCCATGCAGGAATGGCAAATGCGATCAACAAGACGATCTCCGCAAGCACGACGCCGATTTCCTGTAAAGATGAAAGCCGGCCTTTAGCCCCGATATAACTTGCTTTTGGGTTTCTTTTTTTACTAAAACGGATTAAGGTATAAACAAAAAAAGGCCCCCAAATAAAAAACAGAATAAACATCATCCAATGTACCAAGGCTAACATCTGATCCAGTGCCGGGCCGTGCTCAGAAGCTACTTCCGGCAATCCTAAATAGTGCAAAAATTCCAGCATCCGTCGCTCCTATATTCTTATTATTATTCTATTTTTGATTCTATTTTGACCCGGTATCTGGTTGTGAAAAAGCTTGATTTGAGCGCGGATCCACTAAAACGAAGAAGGGTTTTGGAGATTGTTCAAAACGCCCGGATGAGTAATCACATTTCCCTGGTCGGTAACCAGGAGTTTTCCGGCCTCGAACAGCTTCGTTCTTCGCCACATGTAAACAAAAAAAGCGATAAATGTGCTCAACACGCACATGACCACAATGAACAACAGTAACATTGAAAAACCAATGCCTCGGGTCACCGGCGTACTGACTCCCGCTCCGCCAAAACATTTGTCGCAAGCAAAAATGGCTTGTGGTAAATAGGTCAGTGCGAAACACGCCGTTAGCAGTAGACTTTTTTTAAAACCATTCATTTTATATAACCCGCTATTTTTTTAGAGACATTTAAATGATTTACATATAACTGACATGCTTTAATTTTTGGAGAAATCGCTTTCCATAAACAATCAATATTGCACCGAAGAGCAGGGAAACAATTCCCGTTATTAAATAAGCCACCTGGCCGGTCGCGGCATAAAGATTGAATGCCCATAAACTAAAACCAAATGCCAGCAACGTCGATATGGCAATAAAAAGGATATGCACCGTTTTAAGAGACAATGTGTCCTCCTGCCTGTCCGTGATAAGCAGAAATAAACAAAGCGAACATGAATAGCAAAAAAACAATCGTGATGACCAGAGTGATATAGATGACTTTTTTTTCGGATTTCAAATGCATAAAATATCTGGCCACCAAACCGCCTTTGATGATTGCAATCGATAAAGCGATAATCAATGATATCCAAAATGACATGTGAATATAAAGATGCAGATAAGCAACGGCGACGGTGGCCACTGTAAGAACGGCCAATGAAGCAAAAATCATCATATAAACACGGATATGTTTTTGAATATCTTCGTGGCTCATAGAATCTGCCATGATACCTCCTTTATAATAGATAGATCGTTGGGAACAAAAATATCCACACGATATCGACAAAATGCCAATATAGCCCGGCAATTTCGATGCGATTGGTAAACCGTTTGGGATCGGTTTTCCACATTTTGCTTCCCGGCCCCCAAAGATATGAATTGACGATAATGCCACCGATGATGTGCAGTGCATGAAGACCGGTCAGCGTGAAATAAATGGCTAAAAAAGTG
>Ga0114931_10012176_pt1 | contig 10084 bp, 6 predicted proteins | sample 2SBtaG_FD_89579 | JGI IMG/M metagenome (GOLD analysis project Ga0114931, IMG submission 89579) | Deep subsurface microbial communities from Kolumbo volcano to uncover new lineages of life (NeLLi) - 2SBTROV14_V59a metaG | ecosystem: Environmental > Aquatic > Marine > Volcanic | place: Kolumbo... | reverse complement strand
GTTCGCCACGGGCGATCGCGTGGCGGTGCGGGGCGATCGCCTCGAACCGGGTGCGCGGGTCGTGATCGAGGGCAACGAGCGCCTGTTCCCCGGCGCCGTGCTGCAAGTCTCGGTTCCGGTCTCCGCCCCCGGCGCGGCACAGCCGGCCGGTGATCATTCCGAGGGTGATCGCCCCGGACAGGGGGAGGGCTGAGCGAATGGACGTGGTTCGGCTCTCGATCGCTCGGCCGGTGACGGTCACTGTCGCGGTGATCCTGGTGGTGATGTTCGGGCTGATCGGGCTGGGGGCGATCCCGATCCAGTTGACGCCGACCGTGGACCGTCCGATCGTCCGGGTGACGACGCGCTGGGCCGGGCGGAGCCCGGAGGAGGTGGTCGACGAGATCACCAAGGAGCAGGAGGAGGTCCTCAAGAACGTCGAGTCGCTGGATTCAATGCGGTCGGTCAGCCGTGAGGGCGCCAGCGAGATCACGCTCGAGTTTCACATCGGCGTCAACATCGACCGCGCCCGTCAGGACGTCTCGGACGCGCTGCGCCAGGTGCCCGACTACCCGCCGGACGTGGACGAGCCCGAGATCGCCTCGGCCCAGGGGGCCGCCGAGAGCGCGATCACGTGGATCATCCTGGACATCAAGCCCGGGGCCAGGGCCCGCCATCGCGATTTCGACATCACGACGCTCTACGACGCGCTGGACAAGCAGGTCCGCCCGTACCTGGAACGGGTCCAGGGCGTGGCGGAGGTCAACATCTTCGGCGGGCGCGAGCGGGAGGTTCGCCTGCTGCTGGATCCGATCCGTCTGGCCCAGCGCGACCTGACGCCGATGCGCGTGATCCGGGCGATCCAGGACCAGAATCGCAACACGTCGGCCGGGTCGATCGCCGAGGGCAAGCGCGACTACCGCGTGCGCGTGCTGGGGCGGTATTCATCGACGCACGCCCTGTTGGATACCGCGGTGGCGTATCGCAACGGCAAGCCGGTGTACGTGCGGGACGTGGGTGAGGTGGAGATCTCGTACCAGAAGCGCCGGGGTTTCGTCCGCTCGCTCGGGGCCCAGAGCATCGCGATCAACGCGGTCCGCCAGACGGGCTCGAACGTCATGGAGGTGATGTCGGGGATCCGGGGCCGCCTGGACGAGATCCGTCGCGAGGTCCTGCCCCGGATCGATCCGGTCGTCGGGCCGGACCTGCGCCTGCGCATGGTCTACGACGAGACGACGTACATCGCCTCGGCGATCCACCTGGTCCGGACGAACCTGTGGGTCGGAGGAACGATCGCGGCGCTGGTCCTGCTGTTGTTCCTGCGGTCGTTCATCAGCACGAGCGTGATCGTCCTGGCGATCCCGATCTCGGTGATCGGAACGTTCCTGGTGCTGCTGGTTCTGGGGCGGACGCTCAACGTCATCTCGCTGGCGGGGCTGGCCTTTTCAGTGGGGATGGTCGTTGACAACGCGATCGTCGTGCTGGAGAATATCTATCGGCGTCTCCAGGGCGGGGAACCCGCCTCCGAGGCCGCGCTGCGCGGCGGTCGCGAGGTCTGGGGGGCGATCCTGGCGTCGACGCTGACGACCGTGGCCGTCTTCGTCCCGATCCTGACGATCCAGGAAGAGGCCGGGCAGTTGTTCCGCGACATCGCCCTGGCGATCGTGGCGTCGGTGGTGCTCTCGCTGGTGGTCTCGATCACGGTGATCCCGGCGGCCTGCTCGCGGTGGCTGCGCCCCAAGCCGCCGCCGAGGAACATGGCGGCGCGTGCCTGGCGCAGCGCCCTGGGGCTGGCCCCTGCGCTCGAGGCGGGCGTGGGAGCGATGGCACGACTGCTGCGATGGTTCATGTCCGGGTGGAGGGGCTGGACGCTGCGCCCGGCGATCATCATCGCGATGACCTGGCTGAGCCTGGCCGGGGCGCAGATGCTCGCCCCCCCGCTGGATTACCTGCCCGCCGGCAACCGGAACCTCGTCTTCGGTGGGCTGCTGATCCCGCCGGGCTATTCGGTCAAGCAGATGGAGGGCGTGGCCGAGCGGATTGAGGCGAAGGTCGAGCCATATATAGAGGCCGATGTCAACGATCCGGCGTCGGTGGCGACGCTGGACCCGATCCCGCGGCGAGATTCCGATGTGCCGTTCGATCCGGTCCCCATCGAGAACTTCTTCATCGGTTCATTCAACGGGGGCATGTTCGTCGGGGCCACGAGCCAGGATCCCCGGCGGGTCCTGCCCATCGGGGCGCTGGTCACGGAGGCGATGAAGATCCCCGATTCCTACGGCGGGGCGTCGCAGGCGTCGGTCTTCGGGCGGGGCGTCGGCGGGGGCAACACGATCCGCGTGGAGGTTTCCGGGCCGGACCTGTCACGCGTCGTCGGGGCCGCCGGGATGATGTTCGCCGAGGCCGGACGCCGGTTCGGATTCACGCAGATCCGCGCCGAGCCGTCCAACTTCAACCTTCAGCAGCAGGAATGGCGCCTGGAGATCAACGACACGGGGCGAAAGCTCGGCCTGACCTCGACGGACCTTGGCGTCGCGGTTCGGGGTCTGGTGGACGGCGTGCTGATCGGCGATTACCAGCTCGACGGGGACACCGTCGATCTGGTTGCCCTTCCCAGCGCCGGACGATTGACCCAGAAGGAGGCCCTGGCCCAGGTTCCCATCGCCACGCCCGCGGGGCGGGTGGTCCCGCTTGATGTCGTCGCCACCATCACGCCCGCACTGGCTCCGCAGCAGATCCTCCGCCTCGAGGAGCAGCCGGCCGTCTCGATCCAGATCACTCCGCCGTCCGATCAACCGCTCGAAGCGGTCACCGCCCACGTCCGAGACGCCGTCATCGCCCCGGCGCGCCAGGCCGGGCTGATCGATCCGACCATGCGCGTGCGCCTCGAAGGCACCGCCGCCAAGCTCGACGACGTGAAGGCCTCGCTGTTCGGTTCGGCACACGAAGGCGAGCCGGCCCCGTGGCAGCGGGTGCTCGGGGTGATCGCATGGATTCTCGCTGCCGGGGGTGTGGGCGTGGGGCTCTGGTGCGTGGGGCGCTGTGTTCGCGGCGTGGGGCGTCCGGCGCTGTATGGATCGGCCGGGGCGCTGCTGCTGGGCACGGTGCTGGGCGGGCTTGCCATGGGCGTTGCGAGCCGTCCGGAACTGGGTACCGCCCGGGCCGTCTGGGCGCTCGTCGTGACGTACCTGCTGATGTGCGCGCTGTTCGAGAGTTTCACGTATCCGTTCGTGATCATGTTCAGCGTGCCGCTGGCGGTCGTCGGCGGCTTCGCGGGGCTGCGGATCGCCCACGACTGGACGATGCGCGATCCCACGATCGCGCCCCAGCAACTGGACGTGCTGACGATGCTCGGGTTCGTCATCCTCGTGGGCGTCGTGGTCAACAACGCGATCCTGATCGTCCACCAGGCGCTGAACTTCATGCGGGGGCAGCACGGGACCGAGGCGATGGACCCCCTGGACGCGATCGCCCTTTCGGTCCGCACGCGCGTGCGCCCCATCTTCATGAGCACGCTGACATCCGTGGGCGGGATGATGCCGCTCGTGCTCTTTCCCGGGGCCGGCTCGGAGATGTACCGCGGGCTCGGGTCGGTCGTGATCGGCGGGCTACTCGTCTCGACGATCTTCACGCTGGTACTGGTGCCGCTGCTGTTCAGCCTGGTCCTGGAGATGCGACAGGGGTTTGGGTTGGCGTTGGCACGAGGCCGGAGGGGGGCACGCGTGCCAACGGCACCGAGGCGGGATCACGCTGCCCGGCGCGCGCCCTCCGAGCCCGTGCTCGCCTCCGGGGCGCGGTAGATTCTGGTTCGGTCCCCGGCCCCGTCAGGCGCCCAGGCCGATCATCCGCCCGAAGATGCGCACCCGATCGTTCAGAGACAGCTTCGGTGGATCGCTGGCGTTGTGGTGCAGGACAAGGAGCGTGATGTCGTCGTTGATCGTCGCGCCGCCCGTGGCCCGGTCGATCGCGTCCAGGAAGTCCCGGGTGAATCGTTCGGGGCGGAGCCCGGGGAGGGAGCCCGCCACGTCGCGAAGTCCCTCGGATTCAAGGATTCCCCCCCGGGGCCTGGGCGCTTCGCTGAGCGAATCGGTGTAGAGCACGACCATGTCCCCCTTGGAGAGCGGGACCGCGAACTGGCGGTACGAGGTCGGCTCGATCACCCCCAGCGGCAGGTCGGCGATGCCCGCCTGGGCGCCGCTCCGGATCGGCACGACGTCGGGCCGCCCCTCCTCGAGGATCGTCCACGTATCCCGGTCGGCCCTGTACCACAGCGGGGGCGGATGCCCGGCATTGCAGAGGATCAGGTGGTCCGTCGGCGCGTAGTAGGTGCCGAGTATCGCTGTGGCGAACTGCCCGCCGGCCGCCATCTCCTTGAACTCGTGGTTGAGCGCGACGGCGAAGCGCGACTGGTCCGCGGTCCCGATGAATCGGCGCATCTTCTTGCGGAGCGACGCCGCCATCGCCGAGACCTGCTCGCCATGCCCCGACACGTCCGCGACGACGAACCGGGCGATGTTCCCGGCGCCGCAGATGGAGACGTAGAGGATATCGCCGCCGGCATGATCGTCCTCGAATGGGTGACAGTACGCGGTGGCGTCGATCCCGGGAACGGAGATCGAGTTCCAGAACTCACCGTTGCCCCCCCAGATCTCCATGCACCGGAGCTGGAGCGTTTCGGGATTGTAGGTTTCGGCAACCATCGTCGGATCGGGGAACCCCCGGCGCGGATGCAGGCCGTGATACGTCTTGGATGCCCGGACTCGTGCGGGCGTTACCGCGAATCATTCCAAAGATACCAGATGCCTCGTTCGCGTGCACGGAGTATTCATGCGCTTTGCCTCCCGACCGATCCCGATCCGAAGCGCTGCGTCCGGTGGGTAGAATCGGCCCGCGGAGGTCGCCGGGCTCCAGCCGGCCACGTCCCATTCTCAGGAAGGAGCCGACGAAATGCCCACCGCGCAGGCGGCGATCATGGCCGGGATCCCGAGCGCGAACGCCAGCCTCTACCACCGAATCCGGTTTCTCGTGGGCGATCCGGCCGCGGTCATCGACCTGCCGGGCAACGGCGCGACGCCGCAGACGATCCTGATCCTCCGCGATATCGAGATGCAGCGTGCCCGCCAACACGCCCGTGCCGATCGCGTCGCCTGCCCGGGCGACTTCGCGCCCGACGGCGGGCTGTCCGGCGATCGCGAGACCGCAACAGCCCAGGCGGCGGCCCAGTGCCTGCGCCGCGCCGGGGTCGCCGGCGTGCGCGCGGACCGGACCCTCCCGCTGATCTTCGCCGAGCACATCCGCCTGGAGGGGATCTCGATCGAGTACGACCCGGAGCTGGGTGTGATCGATCGCCGGAGCAAGGACGAGCAGGAGATCCAGTTCCTGCGCGAGGCCCAGGCGACGACCGAGGGCGCCATGGCGATGGCCTGCGAAGCGGTCGCCCGCGCCAGGCCCCGAGCCGATGGCGTGCTCGTTCACCAGGGCGAGCCCCTGACCAGCGAGCGCCTCATGGGCATGATCGACGTCTGGCTCCTGGAGCGCGGCTACACAACGCCCGGCGATATCGTCGCGGGCGGGCCCGTCGGCGCCGATTGCCACGAGTCGGGGCACGGGCCGCTGCGCACCGGAGAGCCGATCATCATCGACATCTTCCCCCAGAACAGGGCGACGCACTACAACGGCGATTGCACCCGGACGGTCGTGCACGGCGACGTGCCCGACGTGGTGGCCGCGATGCACGAGGCGGTTGCACATGCCAAGGCCGCCGGTATCGCCGCCACGCGGGCGGGAGCGACCGGACAGGAGGTCTACCGCGCATCGATGGACGTGATCGAACGCCACGGCTGGGGCCGGAGCGTCCCCGGGCCCGATGCGCCGGATGGAACCTGCTCGATGCAGCACGGGCTCGGGCACGGGGTCGGGCTGGACGTGCACGAAGCGCCGCTGCTGGATGAGGGCGGGCCCGAGCTGATCGTCGGCGACGCCCTGACGATCGAGCCGGGGCTCTATCGCGTCGGGACGGGCGGCGTGCGGATCGAAGACATGGTGATCGTTACACCCGACGGGTGCGAGAACCTCAACACGCTCGCCGAAGGCCTGACCTGGGCCTGACACACAACGCTCCAGACCTGATGGGTTCGGACGGCGATTGCAATACCAGATATGAAAGTCTAGAATAAGATTATGCGTCCGTCATCGGTGCCAGAGTCTGTTGCATCGGAGGGTCGTCGGACGATCGATGTGCTCTCGGGAATGATCGGGCGCACGCCGCTGCTCGTGATCGAGTACGAGCTGGACGGGCAGCCCCGGCGCGTGCTTGCCAAGTACGAGCAGCGGAACATGACCGGGAGCGTCAAGGATCGGATGGCCGCGTGGATCATCCGGCGGGCGGCCGAGCGCGGGGCGCTGGGCGCTGGCGACACGATCGTCGAGGCGACGAGCGGGAACACCGGGATCTCGTTTGCCGCGATCGGTCGGGCGCTGGGTCATCCGGTGCGGATCTACATGCCCGACTGGATGAGCCGGGAGCGTGTGCAACTGATCCAGAGTCTGGGCGCGCAGGTCATCCCCGTCTCGCGGGAGCAGGGGGGGTTCACGGGCGCGATCGAGCGCGCCGAGCAGGACGCCGCCCGTGACGAGCGCGTCTTCCTGCCCCGTCAGTTCGACAACTGGGCCAACGTCGAGGCCCACGAGCGGACGACGGGTCCGGAGATCGAGGCGCAACTGATGCGGCTGGGCCTGGTGCCCGATGCGGTCGTGGCCGGGGTCGGGACCGGCGGCACGATCATGGGCTTGGGGCGGTGCCTTCGCCGGCGCAACCCCGCCCTGCTGGCCCATCCGCTCGAGCCGGCCAACTCACCCACGCTCCGAACCGGGCACAAGATCGGCAAGCACCGGATCCAGGGCATCAGCGACGAGTTCGTCCCGCAAATCGTGCATCTGGATGAACTGGACGAGGTGGTGGACGCGTGGGACGGCGACGCGATCCTGATGGCCCAGTCGCTGTGCCGGGAACTGGGCCTGGCCGTGGGCATCTTGTCGGGGGCCAACGTCCTCGGTGCGGTGCAGGTGGCCGATCGCCTCGGGGCGGGGGCGACCGTTGTAACCGTCCTGCCCGACAGCAACAAGAAGTACCTGAGCACGGACCTGTGCCGGGACGAGCCCGTGCGCGACGAGTACCTGACACCCAGGATCCGCCTCAGGCGATTTGTGTCCGTACCGTGCCCCTGAGTGGGCGGACCGTCGCCGTGGGCTGGTTGTTCCAGAGCCCGTCGCCGTTGAAGCCCGGGGCGTGTTCGAGTTCCAGCAGGCGTCGCTTGCGCTCCAGTCCCCCGCCGTAGCCGCCCAGTGAGCCGTTCGAGGCGATCACGCGATGGCACGGCACCACGATGGCCAGTCGATTGGCGCCGTTGGCCGTCCCCACGGCCCGCGTGGCGGCGGGGCGACCGATCCGGGCCGCCAGGCGCGCGTACGACACCGTCGAGCCGAAGGGGATCTGGCGCAGCGCTTCCCAGACGCGCCGCTGGAACTCGGTGCCGACGATCGACAGGGGCACGTCGAACCGACGCAGCGAGCCGGCGAAGTAGCGCTCGAGTTGGGACCGGATCGCCGCCAGCGCATCGGTGCCCGGCTCGTCGTGGACGTCCAACGCGGCGGCGTGCTCGCGTTCGAGCACGGCGATCTCGTCGCCCAGGATCGGACGGCTCGTGAACTCCAGCAGGCACAGGCGCGACGCCTCCGGCGGCTCCTCGATCGACGCGGCCAGCATCGGGCCCAACGGCGTCGGGAACGAACAAGCGATCAGGCGGGCAGCGGGCATCATCCCAGTGTACACGAACGCTTCGCAGGATCGCCTGTTATGCTGCGCGAATGAATCCGAACGGAACACCAGAACGACTCGGACGCCGATCCGGCGCAGTCACGATTCCCCGGTGCGAACCTTGGCATCGGCGAATTGCGCGCTCGCTGGGCACACTGGGGGCGCTGCTGGCGCTGTGCCTGTGGCCCAGCCCGCTCGTCGGGTGCGAGTCGATGAGCGCAGGGCCGGCGACGGATTCGGGCGAGGCAGTTTCCCCCGGCTCGATGGGCGACGTCATCCGGCGCTCCAGCGCGGACCGCTCGGCCGTGGAACGCTTCTACGACATCCGGTGGTCCGAGCAGCGCTTCGATCAGATCGAGTCCCTGACGGACCAGTGGAAGGCGCGTCTGGCTGCGATCGACTTTGACGCGCTGGGCCGGGACGACCGGATCGATCTGATCCTGCTGGACAACGCCTTGAGCGGGGCCGAGGCGGACTTGGCGCTGCGCCGCGGACGCCTGGAAGAGATGGACGCGCTGCTGCCGTTTCGCCAGACGATCATCGACCTGGAGCTGGCGCGGGCTCGGATGGAGCCGGTGGACTCCGAATCGGCAGCCGGGCTTGTCGCGCAACTCCCGGACATGATCAAGGCGGTGCGCGAACGCATCAAGGCAGCCGAACGGGCGCCCGATCAGGTTGAACCCACGCCCGCTCCCGGGCAGCAGCCCGAGCAAGAGACACCTGACGCCTCGGTCAAGATCCCCGGCGACGGCGATGCCCCCGGGAACGACGACGCCGAGGAGCCCTCCGATTCGCCCGTGCAGGCGACGGATGACGAGTCGGACCACGAGCAGATCCCCGTCTCGCCCGTGCTGGCGGCGCGGACGGCCCGGGCGGTGCAATCCCTGCGCGGGACGCTCTCGGGCTGGTTCCGGTATCACGACGGGTACGAGCCGGGCTTCTCGTGGTGGGTGCGCGAGCCCTTCGACAAGGCCGACGCCGCGCTGGGCGACTACGCCACATTCCTGCGAAAGAAGATCGCCGGCCTTAAGGGCGAGGACGACGACCCGCTCATCGGCGATCCGATCGGGCGCGAGGCGCTGCTCGAGGATCTGCGCCACGAGATGATCGCCTACAGCCCCGAGGAACTGATCGCCATCGGGCAGCGCGAACTGGCATGGAGCCAGGAGCAAATGAAACTGGCTGCGCAAGAGATGGGCCTGGGCGACGACTGGCACGCGGCGCTGGAGAAGGTCAAGGCCGACCACGCCGGGCCCGGCGGTCAGACCGCGGTGGTGACGGATCTGGCCCGCGAGGCGATCGCGTTCGTCAAGGAGCGGGACCTCGTGACGATCCCGCCCCTGGCCGAGCAACTCTGGCGCCTGTCGATGATCTCCCCCCAGGGGCAGCGCTTCCTTCCCTTCGCGGCGTACAACAACCAGCAGATCATGGTCGCCTACCCGACCGCATCCATGTCGTACGAGGACAAACTGATGTCCATGCGCGGCAACAACCGCCACTTCACCCGCATCGTCGCCCCGCACGAACTGATCCCCGGGCATCACCTCCAGGGCTTCATGGCCCGGCGATATCACCCGTATCGACAGGTGTTCTCCACGCCGTTCCTGGTCGAGGGCTGGGCGCTCTACTGGGAGATGCTCCTCTGGGACCAGGGCTACGCCACGACGCCGCAGGACAGGATCGGGATGCTCTTCTGGCGGATGCACCGGGCCGCGAGGATCATCGTCAGCCTCAAGTTCCACCTGGGGCAGATGCAGCCCGACGAGATGGTGGACTTCCTGGTCAACGAGGTGGGGCACGAACGCCACGGGGCGACCAGCGAGGTCCGCCGATACATCGCGGGGGAGTACTCGCCGTTGTATCAGTGCGCCTACATGATCGGGGGGCTCCAGCTGCGGGCGCTGCGCCGCGAGGCGGTCGATTCCGGTCGCATGACGCTCAAGGCGTTCCACGACGCGGTGCTGCGCCAGGGCCCGATCCCGATCGAGATGATCCGTGCCAGCCTGATGGACCAGCCGCTGGAGCGCCCATACCGGGCGTCGTGGCGGTTTGACGAGCCGCGCCCGGAAGGAAGCGATTGATCTCGCCATCGCCTCGGGCACGGATCGCTTTCGTTGACGAACTCAGACAGACCGCTCGCTCCCGCTCGCGACTCGTCTGCTCCCTCTCCCCTTGGGGGAGAGGGCCGGGGTGAGGGGCATGAGCAGGCCTCTGCACCGCTCGCTCGCTCCCTCTCCCCTCGGGGGAGAGGGCCGGGGTGAGGGGCATGAGCAGGCCTCTGCACCGCTC
>Ga0114931_10012175_pt1 | contig 10085 bp, 12 predicted proteins | sample 2SBtaG_FD_89579 | JGI IMG/M metagenome (GOLD analysis project Ga0114931, IMG submission 89579) | Deep subsurface microbial communities from Kolumbo volcano to uncover new lineages of life (NeLLi) - 2SBTROV14_V59a metaG | ecosystem: Environmental > Aquatic > Marine > Volcanic | place: Kolumbo... | reverse complement strand
GGGGCTGGATGGCCTTTCCGACAAATCCAACTTTTTAGATCGTCCGAATTTTTCCGTCATTTTGCATTTTTCAATTTGCACTTTGCCATTTACCTTGTTTGGTTCCGGCTCGTCCGGGTTAGGAAAAGGATAGTTGATTCAAAAAATCCCATCAATAATGGGACCGATCGAACGGCGATAGAGATAGCTGGCGCGCCCGACAGGAGTCGAACCTGTAACCTCTTGATCCGTAGTCCGAACACTATATGGTTACTACTTAGTGCTATTATGTACTCTACAGTGATACTAAAGGCCTTGTCAATCGTGGTGTTTAGGCCTCTCGCGGTGGTATTCTGTGAGATTTCGTTGCATTCCGTACCGTGACCAAAACCGTGACCGAACCGTGACCTAGACCGTGACCAAATTTTACGTTGTGATACGTAGTCAAACACACTCAACCGTAAGGAAGGCAACCGGCCGGAAACAACCGGCCCCTTCGATACTTGGTTTTATTGATCCCACGAGAAGCGCGGCTGCGGTTGAAACGAACCTTCTTTCAAAGCGACGTGCGCACGTTGGAGCACTATCCGTGGTGTCGGTGTCGGGTCTGGTTTCGACTCCCATGAGTACCTGGGAGCGGGCTGGTAGTTCAACTTCGGCGCTTGCTGTGGCTTCGCTTGATGCACGCCGTTGGTAAAGACCGTTCGTGACATGCGCATAGAATTCAGTTTGCATAAGTGATGGTAGACCTCCGGCTCACTCAAACAAAGTTCGTCGCCAATATCCTCAACAGACATACCTTGTCCGCTCAGGGCACGGACCTGCATCGTTGTTTCGTCATTCATAGCATCATCCTTTCGATTGTGTGAATTGCCTTACCAGGTGCATTGACTTTCATGCGGCCGTATCGGCCGTTGCCCCGGTGATAATGGATCAAGGGTAACTTCCATCTCATGAACATTGTCGGGCGGCGGCTGCTTGTTGACTGCCTGATCCATGGTTTCTATCTGTCGTTCAGGATCGCCATATTTTTCAATATCCGGTGAAACATAAAACACGCGCGTTTGAACGGGCTGGTTGGCCTCTTCCTCAACCGGCTGAACGGGCAAGCCAAACCCACGAACAAGCAAGCTTTCGGCCGCTCGCAATTGAATGCTTGGATTTTCACAGTCCAATAAACTGATGATCGTTTGAAGCGCTCGCTTGCTGTGTTTTCGCGCTGCGAGCATAAGCGCTTGGCTTTCTTGTATTCTTGGTCGGCCATTCTTGTTCGGACAAAAACCGGGTCGCCACGTATGAGCGTTGCGCTTAGGCTTTGCCTGTTTAGGTGCCTGTTCTTTCCTGTTTTTTTTCGGTGTCTTTATTGCCATGTCTCGCATCTCAATTAAGGGGGCGATGGGCCCGGAGGAGGACAGGCTTAAAGCTAAGCCTGGCGCCGGTCTGAGCGAAGGACTGGCACGGCGAGCCCATCACCAATAAGGCGTTACAATTTTCTCGCATGAATCATTTTCACTTGATTGTTAAGCGCCGCCTCACTGCTTGCATAGGCTCGTTTTTGAAATAATAGCGAACATCCATACAGAACATCGGTGATGCCTCTCGTGGTTTCAGACCATTGCACGGCCGCATCTGTCGGTATGTCTGGCGGCAATCCATTGCTTAGTGAATGTTCATTAAGCAATCTATCACATTCCGAACGATGGTAAAAGTAGTTCGCTAATTGCTCATAAGGTTGCGTCACCACGTTGTCAAGCTTTTGAATAAGGGTTTTTAATTCGCGGAGATTTTCCTCGATACACGGCCGTAGTTCATGGCAGGCCTGCGCGTGAACCGTGAACCGTGTCATTGCGTCGGCCTTCCTGCCTTTCGCAATTTCAGACCCCATCGCGGTGATCATCAACTCAAGCCTCCTGCGCTGCTTGCCAAGCTCGGTCAACTCATTCTCAAGTTGCCCGGCTTCCTGTTCGTCTGCATTCATGAGCGCTTGCGATAATGACGCTTTCACGGTGCCCTCTCGGTTTTCAACATCTTTAAGCTTCGCGAGCAGATCGTCCCTCCGTGAAATAGCTAATCCCTCGGCGCTCTGTGGCGAAGGGCTTTTTGTGTCCATGTTATCCATCGGGCCGGTGTCCGATCGTGTAACCTGGCTTAACTGTGGCGCTTTTTCTTGCGTTGCGTTCATTTTTTTGTTTCCTTTCGTGAAGGTTTACGATCTCTGAATCCTTTATACTAACGTCAAGTCTTTAATTGTTTATTGTTTTGACACCTCAACCACCCACTCCGGTAGAACATTGGCCTTTGCCGTCAAAACTGAATGGTCTGTTATGAGGATATGTGCCGCACAGATCTCAATCACCGTCCCATAACATCGACCGAGAAGCGGTGAGTCCCACTGAATAACGAGCCCTGGACGGACAGAGCTCGGCTTAGGTTGTTGGTTGTTTGGCTGGCGGATCATGCCTAAATAGTCCATTTTTTCATCCTTTCACCCTGCGAATTAAGCGAATTAAGCGAATTAAGCCCCCTTCATACTGCTCCCCTTTTTTCGCTTTTTTCGCTTATTTCGCAACCGCAAACCATACATTTTTTGCTCGCCCGTTGGTGGTCACAAGCCGACGGTCTATCTTGCCGGATGCTCCAAGGTTGGCCTTGGCTTGATGGAGACGAGCCGCCGAGACGTGACGAGTAAACAAACAAGAAAGGTCTGTATCGCTCAAACCTTGTTGTGTCTCTTGAAGTGCCGCAAGAATGGTGTCTGCGATTGCGTCTCCGGTACGATCTCCGAACATAAGGCCCACGGATTGCTCGCTGTGCTGCCAGAGAGCAAGCGCCGATTGAAGGTGTTCAATATCGACGGTGTTGCATTGATCGAGCATGGCATAAAGACAAGCAATCCGTCGTACTTGTGACTCTGCGCGTCCAATGAGGCTCCCTGCCATACCTGGACGCCCTGCACTCAGCACCGGATAAACGGTTGTCCATGCGTGCTTTGCCTTCCTTGTGAGACCAATTTCTTTGACGTGTTGAATCGGTGGTAAGACTTCACGGAGTCGCTCGATAAGCTTGTCCAGCTCATTTTTAGGTGGATCAGACGCGAAGGGAAGAAATTTGGACCGGCGCACGGCAAACCAACAAAACCGGTTAGCGAATCCGTTGTACGCTTCGGTCTCCGCTAGGCGCCGCTGGAGTTCCTCAATCGTAATATGCCCGGTTACAACGACGTGCGGCTGCGTGGCAGTCACGTGGTTATTTTTTGTCATCGGCTTTAAGTCGCATCCGTCCCACGCATCACGTAGGCATCCTGACAAAGTAGAACCTTCTCGATTGAGGACCGAGAGAACCGTAGAAAATTCTTGTTGAACGAGATAAAGGCGCTTGTCTGTTACCCCTTCGTCGATCGTGATAGGCTGGCCTGACTTGTCAATCTTGATTTCCGGATCACGAACCGCAAACGCGAGACCTTCACCGCTGCTTAGCGTGCCACGATAGGCGCCGCGCGTCCACGAAGGAAAGGCCGCTTTGAATAGTCGCCCGATGCGCCTGCTAGCGCTTCCTTTTCTGCTCTTACTTGTGTCGCCACACACGACCGGCCAAAAAAGAAGAGGGTTCGGTTCTCCGTCTAACCTCACGAACGGCTGACGACCGATCATACAAGAAAACTCTGCAAGAATGTGAACCAATAGTGCAACGCTATCAGCTTCGGTGTGCGCCTCAAATTGGTTAATTATGTCACCACACACGCCATGCAACGCCGCCGGATCGAGGCGTGGCCACGTATCAGGCATCTCTTGCGGCGGCTCTTCATTAAAGGGTGTGTCCTCTTGCGTGGCCAATTTGAAAAGTTGCTTTGGTGAAAGGGGTCTGGTAGCATTCACTTGTCGTGTGCCTTTCGTTTTTTTGGCCCGGGGCTGTCCACCCTGGGCCATTTTTTTGGTTGTAAATCCGCTTGCTGGCTATCTCAAATTGAAGGTCGCGCAATGTCGCGCTAAGCGCTAGCTCGGTCATGGCAATATCCACGGCGCTCCACGCCTCCTCTAATTGCTCGCTAGTCCATTGTGAAACATCAAGACCGCGCGCTTGTTTGAAAACCTGTTCACTTCTCAAAAAAGCTGTATCTGCTTCATGCTGTAACCACGCCTCAAAGTTTTTCGAGTCACTACTGTGAAACCGTGAGGAAGCGCGCTGGTGGCTGCGTCTGGTGTTCGTCGGTTTCTTGTTGTCATAAAATAATTCCTGAATCTCGACGCCGATAGCACGGCAAACTGCCTCCAGTTCGCATCCAGTCCAACATTTAATCAATAGCCCGCGCTCTCCTTCTTTGACAGTCAGGCTTGGATGTTTGTCTGGATGTGCCGGGCATCGTGCTTGCCATCGGCCTTCGCCGGTCGGTTTCACGCCGTTCAACCGTGAAAGAATTTCACAGGTCCTCATTTCGTGGCCACCGCTGGGCAATAGCCACGAGCAATCATGGCCTCAATGTCTGATTGTTTCAGGCGAATAGACTTCCCTAGCTTCACAAAAGGAATTTCCCTCCGATAAATGGCCTTGCGCCACGTGGTCACCTTTCGGCCAGTCAATTGTTCCACTTCCCGCAACGTCAATAATTTTTCCACAGCGTGCTCCTCGGTATAAAATGAACGCTCAATCCTTTGATATACTCCCATCGTTTCACACCTCTTGACACCTTGCAAGCAATCAATTATCATTTCAGTATGACGGATCGCATTGCATGGGAATTAGCGAACCTGGAAATGAACCCTAAACGGACAGCCACGGTCCTTGTGCCTGCCGATATCCATTTCAGACGCCCAGGTATCATTCAGTACCACTGGCCGGTTGATCCGATTACCAAGCCAATAGGCCCGCATCTGCTCGACAATTTCCTGGCGCTTTCGACGAACCAGATGGACCCGATTGATTTTTGCCAACGATACGGCCCACTGGGTCTTTGCCACCAACACGGCCTCCCGGAGCATTACGAGAACGGCCGACTGTGTTCACCGCATGGCCGCGAGTCGGACGGTCAATGGTGGGAACCCGTGGAACCGTGGATCCGCTTATCGAATCAGGTGCAGGCCGCGCTCAACGTGGCTGCGCGCATCCATTCAAACAGGAAGGCCTCAGAGGCAGAATGGAAACCGCTCCAAAATTATGGCGCTGGCTATCCGAAGCCGATCGCGCACACTCTCTCGGTGAATGGGCAGGGGCGCGTTCTCATGTCCATTTTGAATGAGTGGTTGAGACGTGGGTGCGTCGAATTGCAAACCGGATGGACGAAAGGTCGCCCTACAATTATGTTGGGTTCAAGATCTTTTTATCGTTTGTTCGCGGAGCTGGCCATTCAAGTATGGCTGGCCATCGCTAGATCGGGTGGGCTGGCGGTCTGTGTGGGATGTGGATTGCCATACGTCCCGAGCAGAACGCCAGCATCGAACCGAAACAATTATTGTGGCGCATGCGGTAAACGCGCGGCTGTCAGAGATGCTTCGCGCCGCTATCGCCAACGAAAACGGAAAGGGGGAGAGCATGGCAAGAAAAAGTAAGGACCGAGGCATCCTACAGGTAGGCGAAAATTGGTATGTCCGGCTCTATCAAAATGGCCGGGAACGTCGGTTCAAATGCGACAACAAAACGCAAGCGAAAGCGCTCTACGCTCGGCTGAAAGCCGATGAACGCGAAGGCCGGTATTTCCCAAAAGAGAAACCGAAGGACATCACCGTGAGAATGGCCGTTGATCGCTACCTCGCCTCATCAACCAACCGCTCAATTAAGACCGAACGCCACCATGGTCAATTCTGGAACGCCGCGATGGGAGAGAAACTGCTGACGCATGTCACCGCCGAGGACTGTCAACGCATCCAGGGCAGGCTTGTGGCCGAAGGACGCCTCTCGAAGGCAACGATTAACCGCATGTTCGCTTTTTTTAGACATGTCCTCATGCGTTACGTCAACGATGGATATCTCGCGCGGAACCCTGTCAGTACCGTGAAGTTTTTCAAAGAATCCAACAAGACACGCTATTTTACCGAAAATGAACTGACCCACCTGAGGGACCTCATCCCTGATGGATCATGGCCGCCCGTTGGTCTAAGTGTTGAAATGGGCCTGAGGAGAAGTGAACTCTTTGCATTGAAGTGGGCCTGGGTTGACTTCGGGGCTCGCACCGTCACGCTTCCTATGACAAAATCAGGCTTTACCCAACACGTTCCACTCTCAACGGAAGCTATTCGCCTGTTCCGGTCGTTGAACTCTTTTACTTTTTCGCCCTATGTCTTTCCTGGACGCAATCCATTAAAGCCGATGGATGCACGAGCATTTGTGAGGAGAGTCTTTGAGCCGGCCTTGAAGCAAGCAGGAATCGAAGGGGCATCCTGGCACACATTGCGGCATACCTGCGCAAGCAGGCTGGTGATGGGTGGGGTCCCGCTGGTGACCGTGAAGGAGATTTTAGGGCACAAAGATATTCAGACAACCCTGAAGTATAGCCACCTCTCCCAAAGTCATATCCACGAAGCCGTTGAGAAGGCCAGTTTTGTCAAAAATCAGGTTCAAACCGTGACCCCAACCGTGACCACCGAAAACAGGCTACGTAGTTTTCTTTCGGAGAGAGAGACGTAAGTGCTGGAAATGATTAATGAAAAACTGGCGCGCCCGACAGGAGTCGAACCTGTAACCTCTTGATCCGTAGTCAAGTGCTCTATCCATTGAGCTACGGGCGCGCTGATTTTTCAACCAACAATGAAGAAGAGGGGACAAACACTGTCTTCTTTTATACCGGTCCCAGTCAGGAACCGTCAACTTGAGGACTCCGTGCTCACACTCAATCAGCCAGGAAATTTATCATGAAAAGATTTAATTTTTTCAGTGCTTAGCCGATAATGAGTGATTGAATAGCGTTAAACGAGAAAAAGGAGTCCCCTATGCCTGTCATGACTCGCGAATATCCTGGTGCATTTGTGTTGGACCTTGCCGGACGCTTTGATTCGTCGGCGCGGCAGGAAGTTCAAACGGTGTTGAACCGCGCTCTTGAGGCCGGTTCCCATCATGTGGTTTTTAATCTAGCGGGCGTCCCCTTTATTGACAGTGCGGCCATGGGGCTCTTGGCGCTCAATCATGAAAAATTCAAACAGGTCGGCGGCCGTATCAGTCTGGTGAATCCCCAACCAGAAGTTCGTCTTATTCTGGACATGGCCGCCATGCCCAAACTCATCCCAAGTTACCGCACGATTGAAGAGGCGTTAGCATCTGAAGAAAAGTCTTCCTGAAGATCGCATTTCCCTGAAGAAGTCCCTCATTCTTTCATGCTTCTCCAAAGAGGCTGAAGAAAAAACAAAACAGGTAGGCTAAGGATGCACAGGCAGAGAATGTGTCCGCCTAGGAAGTCATAGCGGTCTGAGCTATTCCCCCGGCAATTGAGGTCGCAAGAAGCTGTTGGGCAAGCGCAAGAATATTTCGGCCCTCTTCAGGACTTCCAATATTCGCTTCAAAAAAGTTTGAAATTTCGGGCAGCCCCTCATTCATTTCCTGGAGAATGGCAAGCATTTCTTGTGGTTGAAAGTTGAAATAGGCTTGTGACAGTTCGACGGCATCCATCAAAGCTTTTTCGAGAGCTTTTTCGGTATTTGCATAGAACCAGATATCAGCTAAACGACCCGAAAGCGCCACGCATTGAATCGCCGGACGATCATCGTCAGAGGGTTGAACCCGATCAGGATCATGGCTCCCTCGGATAATGTGTTGGAGAATCTCAGGAAGTTCCCAGGTTTCAGCCAGCCAAGCTCCAACTGCACTATGGTCGGCTCCCCATTGGTGCTGTTCCAAACGTTCCAAAAGACCGTGGTCTTGCCCGGCCTCATCATAGACATTCTTATAGTGTTCAGCCAGCGTCTCACTCAACACTAACATGCCGATGTCTTGAAGGAGGGCCCCCAAAAAACATTCTTCCTTATGAAGCACAGGTGTCCATTTTCCCAAGACCCGAGCAGCGAGGCTAGAAAGGATGGAACGGCGCCAATAACGAGCATGGTCAAACTGACCCGTTCCTTTTTTCCGTAGATCACGGTAGAGGGAAAAGCAAAAAGCCAGAGTGGCAATCGCGTTCATTCCCAACAAGGTGACACCTTGAGAAATCGTTGTCACTTGATGCCGCGCGCCCCCATAAAAACCGGAATTAGCCACATTCAGAAGTTTGGCCACAAACGTCGGATCCTTACTAATGACCTCGGCGATTTTCTTGCTGTCCGCTTGCTCATCCCGGCATAATTTGAGGACTTGTAGGGGGAGGCTCGGAATAGCAGGAAGCGTTTTGCAATGCTTAATGCGTTCCCATAACTGTGGATCCATGACAGCACGCCCTTCCATCTAGATTCATGACAATCGTATACGGTTTCTATCGGTTGATTGGCGCCCGACTTAAGTGCGAAACGGGAAAAACCGCCAAGGGAAAGAATCAAGCGCGTGCGGCTTGAACGGGAGAAAAGGAAATCAATCAACCAAATAGCGTCGAGGCGCTGGCATCATGAATGGTCAAGGCTACCATGTCTCCCGGAGTCAGGGGACGATGATTTTTCTCCCACACGACGGTCGTGTTGCTTTCTGTGTGCCCCATCCACTGCGTTGAGGATTTTTTGGCATTTCCCTCAATCAACACCTGAACCTGCTTTCCAATCAATTGACGATTCATTTCTCTAGAGATGGATTTCTGTAACTGCACTAACTGGTTCACGCGTTCGGATTTGACGGGCTCGGGCACATCGTCGGGATATTTCCTGGCGGCAATGGTATTTTTTCTTTCTGAATATTTGAAAATAAACGCAGAATGATACCGGACCTCTTTAAGAAGGTGATACGTATCGCCATACTCCTCATTGGTTTCCCCGCAAAACCCACAAATGATATCTGTCGTCAGGGCAATCGATCCTTGTTGATGAATCATTTCCACAAGCCGAAGGTAGTCATTGCGAGTATAACAACGACCCATGGCTTGCAGAACCCGGTCGTTTCCGGATTGAATGGGTAGATGAATATGCCGGCAGACATTCGGATGCCCCGCCACCACCTCCAACAACGCTTGTGGAAAATCCTTCGGATGGGGCGAGGTAAACCGGACTCGTTCAATCCCTGGAATATCAGCCACCGCCGAAAGCAATCGCGCAAAATCCCAACCCTGTGCGTGATAGGAATTCACATTTTGTCCCAGCAAGGTAATTTGCTTATATCCCTGTTCCGCTAATTGTCCGGCCTCTTCCAGGATACCGTGAGGATCACGAGACCGTTCGCGCCCTCGCGTATACGGCACCACGCAAAATGTGCAAAAGTTATCGCATCCCCGCATCACCGCAATCCAGGCGTTTACTCCCTCTTTTCTTTCCGGAAGAACGTGCTCATAGGTTTCATACTCGGACAAATCGACAGCCAACCCCTTGGTCCGCATTTCTAGGGCATGGGTGAGGAGATCAGGCAGGCGACGATAGGCATCCGGACCTACCAACACGTCAATCAGCGGTTGCGTCTCCATGAGTTCTTTTTTGAGATTTTGAGCCATGCACCCTAACACCCCGATCACCAAGCCGCGTTGTTCCTTCAGGCATTTCAATTCCCCAAGATGCCCATACACCCGGTTATGGGCATTCTCACGGATAGCACAGGTATTCAGAAGAACCACATCCGCCTGATCTGAATTATCCGTCAAACGGAACCCTCGATTCTTGAGTAACGAACGAACCAACTCGGAATCATATTCGTTCATCTGGCAACCAAAGGTTTCCAGATACACCTGATAGGGCCCTCGGAAGGACACCGATGGCATTGTATGTTTTAAGCGTTGGTCATGCATCGTTAGCGGGAAATTTCATGTGCAGGAGTCCCCCCGGAGTTCATACAAAAAAATAATAACAAAATTCGATTGGATACGGAAGATTCCTCTTGATCAAGATGACCAATGACCAATTCCCCCATCATCCCGGTCAGGGTCACCGATTGAAGAGTATTGTTCAGCCCTTCAGGACAAGAAATCCCGACACGAATATAATTGACCGGCAGGCCGGTCCAGAGCCCTGAACGATTCAGAGACTCAACAAGAACCAGCATGGTCTGTCCGATCCATT